>Ga0134126_10013499_pt1 | contig 10321 bp, 11 predicted proteins | sample KB31752_FD_96881 | JGI IMG/M metagenome (GOLD analysis project Ga0134126, IMG submission 96881) | Terrestrial soil microbial communities with excess Nitrogen fertilizer from Kellogg Biological Station, Michigan, USA - KB3-175-2 | ecosystem: Environmental > Terrestrial > Soil > Unclassified ...
GCATCGACATTCGCGCCGTCAAACGCTTCCACGATCCGAACGTCGGTGCGACGGTGGCCGGCGTCAACCTGCGGGGCACGCTGCGCCAGCCGCAGATGACGTTCTTCTCCGAGCCGCCTCTCGCGCAGCAGCAGATCATTTCGCTCGTGTTCGCTGGCGGAACCCTGTTCGGCGGCCCACAGCTCGGCGCGTCCGCCGCGCAGAACAGCTCCCGGAGCGAGAACGCTCAGCTCATCGGCCAAGGCGCTGCGGTGATCGGTTCGCAGATAGGGCTGCCCGTCGGAATCGAGCCGACCTACAACAACGACACCGCCCTCATGCTCGGCACATACCTCTCGCCCCGCCTTTACGTGAGCTACGGCATCACGCTGCTGCAGTCGCTCAACATCGTGAAGATGCGCTACACGCTCGGCGATCACTGGGCGCTCAGCACCGAGCTCGGGCAGCTCGGCGGGGCGGACATCGTCTACTCCTTCCAGAGATAGAGCCGCAGCGCCGGCGATCGCACCCCCGCCGCGTTGACCTCGTGTGCATGGATATGCATAATGAATGAGTTTTTATGCACGTGCCAAGCTCATGCATCCACTTTCGCCCATGCTGAACGGCCACCCGAGGCTCGACCGGCGCACCGCGATCGCGCGGATTCTGCGGCAGGGCGTCGTGCATCGGCAGAGCGAGCTCGTGAGCCTGCTCAAGCGCGACGGCTACGACGTGACCCAGTCGTCGGTGAGCCGCGATTTGCGCGGCCTCGGTGTGCTCAAGGCGGGCGGTCGCTACGTCATGCCGCCCGATGAGATCACCCGGGCCAACGGGGATTTCGGCACGCTCGCGCAGTTCGTCCGCGGGCTGCGGACGGCAGGGCCGTGCCTCACGGTCCTGCGCACGACGATCGGCGCGGCGCAGAGCGTCGCGGTTGCGATCGACAAGGCCGAGTGGCCGGAGGTCATCGGCACGATCTCCGGCGACGACACGATCTTCATAGCGACCGAGCGCGAGACTTCACAATCGAAGCTGCTCGGACGCCTGCGCGACGCATTCCACATCTGAGAGTCTCGATGAGCCCCTCCTCGCCCGGCGCAAAGCCGATCGTCCTCGCTTATTCCGGCGGCCTCGACACCTCGTTCCTCGTGCCGTGGGTGGCGGAGCAGCACGGCCGCCCGGTCATCACCGTGACCGTCGACACGGGCGGTATCGATGCGGCGTCCGCGCGCGCGCTGAAGGAGCGGGCGCTCGAGCTCGGCGCGGTCGAGCACCACCTCGTCGATGCGCGCGCCGACTACTTCGAGCAGGTGCTGCGCTTCCTCGTGATGGGAAACGTCCGCCGCGGCCAGCTCTACCCGCTCTGCGTCGGCGCCGAGCGCGTGATGCAGGCGCAGACGCTCGCGCATATGGCGCGCAAGCTGGGCACGGACACGATCGCTCACGGCTGCACCGCCGCCGGGAACGATCAGGTGCGCTTCGAGGTGGCATTGCGCACCCTCGCTCCGGACCTCAACGTGCTCGCGCCCGTGCGCGATCGGGCCTTCAAGCGGAGGGAGGAGCTCGAGTATCTCGAGAAGCGCGGCCTTCCGGTGCCGCCCTTCGGAGCCGCGTACTCGGTGAACCGGGGGCTCTGGGGCGTCACGATCGGTGGCAAGGAGACGCTGACCTCGAGCGGCAGCATTCCCGAGGAGGCCTGGGTGCTCACGCGCGAGGCGTTCGCGAGGCCGCGCGAGCCCGAACGGCACACCATCTCTTTCCTGCGCGGACGACCATCTGCGCTCGATGGCCGCGCGCTCGGGCCCGTTGCGCTGATCGAAGCGCTCGAGGCGGCTGCGGCGCCCTTCGGCATCGGCCGCGGCATCCATCTCGGCGACACCATCATCGGCACGAAGGGTCGCGTCGCCTTCGAGGCGCCGGCCGCCGAGCTGCTCCTCGCCGCGCACCGCGAGCTCGAGAAGCTCGTGCTCACCGGCCGGCAGCAGCGCATCAAGGAGCTCGTCGCCCAGCCCTATGGCGATCTCGTGCACGAGGGCCAGCTCCTCGATCCGGTCTGCCGCGACATCGAGGCGCTGCTCGTCTCCTCTCAGGAGCGCGTGACGGGCGACGTGCACGTGCTCTTGAGGCCGGGCAGCGTCTTCGTCGAGGGAGTCGACTCGCCGCACTCGCTCATGAGCGCCTCGAAGGGTGTGTACGGCGAAGCGGCAGGCGAGTGGACCGCGGCCGATGCGCTCGGATTCTCGAAGATCGCGGCGCTCCCGGGAGTATTCCACCGGCGTGCGCAGGGAGACAGCTGAAGTGAGAACCATCGTCGTCGACAAGATCGCCTCCGTCACCCAGGCGTGCGGCCTGGCGCACGAAGTGCGCATCTCCCCGGACATTCCGTCCGAGGAAGGCGTGGTCATCGTCGTCGAGGTGCTGACGAACAAATCGACCTACAACACTCTCGAGCTCACGAGCGGACGCATGGCGAAGGTCGTCAAGGGCGACATCGTCGTCGGCGCACTCGGGCACCGCAAGGCGCTCTTCGGCTACTCCGGCCACGTGCCGCCCTCGCTGCGCGCCGGAGACGTGATCCAGATGCTCAACATCGGCGGCGTGCTCGGCGTCTGCGATTCGGTCACACCCGAAAAGGGCAAGCCGTTCGACTGCCGTGTGCTCGGGGTGGTGCTGCACTTCCCCTATCTCGGCGAGCGCATCGGCGTGCCGGCGCGCGTGGGCTTCCGTCCGCTCGCAGCCGATGCGCGGCTCGAGACCCGCGGCATCCCGGTCGTCGCACTCGCGGGGACGTGCATGGAGGCGGGGAAGACTGCCGCCGCGTGCGCGATCGTGAGCCGCATGCGTCGCCGCGGGCTCATCGTCGATGCGTTCAAGGCGACGGGCGTCTCCTTGCGACGGGACATCCTCGCGATGGAGGACGCGGGTGCTCGTCAGTCGATGATCTTCACCGACCTCGGCGTCGTCACGACGACGGGTGCGAACGGCCCTGCGCTCACGCGCACCATGCTGACCGAGCTCGCCGAGATGAAGCCCGACGTGATCGTCTTCGAGCTCGGCGACGGCATCCTCGGCACCTACGGCGTCGATGCGATCCTCGAGTGCCCCGATATCCGCGCCAGCGTCACGGGCGTGGTGCTCTCCGCCAACGATCCCGTGGCCGCGTGGGGCGGGGTCAAGCTGCTGCGCGAGCGGTTCAAGGTCGAGCCTTGCGTCGTCACGGGTCCGGCGACCGACAATCGCGTCGGCATCGACATCATCGAGAAGCAGCTCGGCGTGCGCGCGTTCAACGCGCTGAGCGACGGCGGCGCGCTCGGCGATCACATCATCGAGTCGATCGGCCTGCTGCCGAAGTGCGCGGCGGCATGAGCGAACGGCCGGCATGAGCGGACGCATTGCGCCATGAGCGAGCGAGTGCCCACGGTGATCCTCGGCGGCAGCGGCTATGTCGCGGGCGAGCTGCTGCGCCTGCTCGTGGCTCATCCGCTCTTTGAGCTCGCCGGCATCCTCTCGGACAGCAAGCCCGGCGAGCCGGTCGCCGCAGCCTTTCCGCACCTTGCCAGCGCGTATCCCGGGACGCGCTTCAAATCGCAGCCCGAGATCGAGGATTTGATCGCCGGGCACCCGCGCTCCGCGATTCTCTCGGCCGCACCGCACGGCGTCGCCGCTCCGCTCATCGAGCGGCTGCTCTCGGCAGCGGAGCGTGCGGGCACGAATGCGCGCGTGGTCGACATCTCGGCGGATTTCCGCTACCGCTCCGCGGAAGCCTATCAGGCCGTCTACAAACGCGAGCACGGCGCGCCCCGTCGCCTCGCGCAGTTCACCTGTGCATTGCCGGAGCATCTGCGCGAGCTCTCCACGCCACACGTCGCCCATCCCGGCTGCTTCGCGAGCGCGATCCTCCTTGCGAGCGTGCCACTGCTCGCACTCGGGCTTGCGGCGCCGACGCTCTATGTCTCGGGCATCACCGGCAGCACCGGCTCGGGTCGCAAGCCGGTCGAGGGTACCCATCATCCGCTGCGCCACGGCGATGTGTACGCTTACAGCGCGCTCGCACATCGCCACGTGCCCGAGGTCGTCGCGTGCGCGCTCGCCGCATCGGGCGTCGAGGCCGAGTTCAACTTCGTGCCCTCGTCGGGTCCGTTTGCCCGCGGCATCCAAGTGACCGTCCAGGCGCCGCTCGCGCGGCCGCTCGATTCGGCGGGCGCGCTCACCGCGCTGCGCGAGTATTACGCGCGCGCGCCGTTCGTGCGCATCACGCCCGAGGCGCCGCGCGTCAAGAACGTCGTCGCCAGCAACTATGCGCATCTCTCGGCCGCGGCGAACGGCCGCACGGTCGCCGTGCTCTGCACCCTGGACAATCTGACGAAGGGTGCGGCCGGGGGCGCCATTCAATGGCTGAACCGGATGTTCTCGCTTCCCGAGACGGCGGGCCTCGAGCTGCCTGCGCCCGGCTGGACCTGATCCGGGCAGCACCTCGCCCATCACCCACCGACGCCAGGTGAACCCATGAGCTCTGCAGCCGCAGCGATTCCGCCCTCCGCTCCCGCCCGCGACCCGCTCGCGCGCGTGTTCGCGCAGTATCCGCTCGAGGTCGTCTCCGCCGAGGGCGTGTGGCTCACCGGCGCAAAGGGCGAGCGCGTCCTCGACCTCTATGGCGGCCACGCGGTCGCGGCGCTCGGCTACGGACACCCGCTCTGGACGCGCGCAGTGGCAGAGCAGGCGCGCGCCTGTCAATTTCAAACGAACGCGGTCGCGATGGAGATTCGTACCCGGGCCGCTGCACGCCTCGTGCGCTTCTCGGGCCTGCCGCTCGACACCGTATTTCTCGTCTCGACGGGCGCGGAGGCGAACGAGAACGCGCTCAAGATGGCGTTCCGTCTGACGAAGCGCTCCCACGTGGCCGCGATCGAGCACGCATTCCACGGCCGCACCGCGGCGGCAGGGGCCATCACTTGGGGGGCGGCGAAGAAATGGTACGGCTTCCCACGCGCGCCGTTCGACGTGAGCTTCATTCCCCGGCGCGATACTGCCGCGATCGCGCAGCACGTGACCGGTGAGAGCGCGGCCGTCATCGTCGAGCCCGTTCAGGGACTCGGGGGCGCGTTCGACATGGGCCGCCCGTTCCTCGAGGCGCTCCGGCGCCGCTGCGACGAGGTCGGCGCCCTCCTGATCTTCGACGAGGTGCAGTGCGGGATGGGCCGCACCGGACATCCGTTCGCCGCCAATCTCTACGGCGTCATGCCCGACATGATCACCACGGCCAAGGCGCTCGGGAACGGCTTCCCGTGCGCGGCGCTGCTCATGTCGCCGCGCGTCGCCGCGGGCCTGGAGCTCGATCTGCTCGGCACGACTTTCGGCGCCGGCCCGCTCGCCTGCGCGGCGATCGAGGCCGTCATCGAGGCGATCGAGTCGGAGAAGCTGCTCGCCCGCGTGCGGCGTGTCTCCACGTACATCCGCGAGACGTGCCTCACGGGCCCCGTCAAGGGCTTTCAGGGCGCGGGATTGCTGCTGGGGCTCCTCACCACGCGTCCGGCGAAGGCGATCCAGGCCGAGCTTCTCGCGCGAGGGATTCTCACGGGCACGAGCGCCGATCCGCAGGTGCTTCGCATTCTCGCGCCCTTCATTCTCGAGGAGCCGCACGTCGACCTGCTCAAGGAAGCGCTCGCCGGTCTGCCATCATGACTCTCAGGCGTTTCGTCGATCTTGCCGACTTCGAGCGCGACGAGATCCTTGCGCTGCTCGATCTCGCCCGACGGCTCGAGCAGCGCCCCGAGCCGCACGCGCTCGCGGGCAAGGTGCTCGGACTGCTGTTCTTCAATCCGTCGCTCCGCACGCTCGCCTCGTTCCAGTCCGGCATGGCGCGCCTCGGCGGCGCCTCGTTCGTCATCACGCCAGGCAAGGGCACCTATGAGATGGAGACGCGGCTCGGCACCGTGATGAGCGGCGCGGCCGCGGAGCATGTACGCGAGGGCATCCCGGTCCTCGCCTCGTATTGCGATGCGGTCGGGATCCGCTCCTTCGGCGAGGGCAAACGGCTCGAGGACGATCTCGCCGAGAAGAGCTTCAACATGATGGCCGAGCTCGTCGACAAGCCGCTCATCAATCTCGAGTCCGCGGCGAATCACCCCTGCCAGGCGCTCGCGGACTGGAAGACGATGGATGACTTCGGCACACCCCGCCGCGGCAAGTTCGTGCTCTCGTGGGTCTATCATCCTCGCGCGCTGCCGCTCGCCGTGCCCTCGGCTGCGGTGCACATGGCGGCGATGCGCGGCATGGAGGTCGTCGTGCTGCGGCCGGAGGGGTTCGGCCTGCCGGCGCCGATTCTCGACAAGGCCCGCCGCGCGGCGGCAGGGGCCGGCGGGTCCGTGCGCGAGACGAGCGATCGCGAGGAGGCGCTCGACGGAGCGCACGTCGTGTACGCGAAGGAGTGGGGCGCGACCGCGCCCTACGGGGATGCCGAGCATGACGCGCGCCTGCGCAAGGGGCTCACCGACTGGTGCGTGCGCGAGGGCTGGTTTGCGCGCGCCGCGCAGCAGTGCCGGCTGATGCATTGCCTACCGGTCCGGCGCAATACCGCCGTCGCGGACGATGTGCTCGACGGGCCGCGCAGCGTCGTCCTCGCGGAGGCGCGCAACCGCCTCGCCGTGCAGATGGCCGTTCTCTACCGAATGCTCAATTCCACTGTCGGAGGCTGAAGTGCTGATGCACAAGACGGATCAGGCGCTCGCGATCCGGGCGCTCAAGAACGCGGCGCCCTACATCCGTCTCTATAAAGGGCGGACCTTCGTCGTGAAGGCGGGAGGCGGTGTCTTCGGGGACATCGCCTCGACGCGCGCGCTCATCGAGCAGATCGGCATCCTGCATTACTTCGGCGTGCGCGTCGTGATGGTGCACGGCGGCGGGCCGCAGCTCACCGAGATCTCCGAATCGCTCGGCGTCGAGACGCGCATGGTGCAAGGCCGCCGGGTAACCGACGAGCGTGCGATCGAGGTGACCGCCATGGTCCTCAACGGTCTCATCAACACGCGCATCCTTGCGATCTGCCGCGAGCTGTCGATCGATGCGGTGGGTGTAAGCGGCGTCGATGCGGCGCTCGTCCGCGCCCACAGGCGTCCTCCCGTGCGCCTCGAGGAGATCGGCGAGACGGTCGATTTCGGCTTGGTCGGGGACATCGATGGCATAGACCCGACGGTCATCCGCAAGCTCCTCGACAACGGCCTCATGCCCGTCGTGAGCCCGTTGTCGGCGGATGCGAACGGCGTGCTGCTCAACATCAACGCGGACACCGTGGCCGCGGAGCTCGCGGCCGCACTCGGCGCCGAGAAGCTGATCCTGTGCACCGGCGAGCACGGCATTCTCGAGCGGCTCGATGATCCGGGCTCGCTGATCTCCTACACCGACCTCGCCGGGCTCGAGCGATTGCGCCGCGAGGGACGCATTGCCGACGGCATGCTGCCGAAGGCGAAGGCCATCGAGAACGCGATTCGCGGGGGTGTCAAGCGCGTACACGTCGTCTCGTACAAGGCACCCGAGGGCATCTTGGGCGAGGTGTTCACGAACGAGGGAACCGGAACGCTCATCGTCGCCGACGTGAACGCCCTCTCAGCCGCTGAGCAGCAGGCGAGCGGCTGATGCAGCCATGACGCGGCTCTGGGACAAGGGCGCACCGCTCGACGAGCGGGTGCTTCGATTCACGGCGGGCGAGGACTTCGCGCTCGACGAGCGGCTCGTTCGGTTCGACGTCGAGGCCTCGATCGCGCACGCGCAGATGCTGTATTCGCTCGGCCTTCTCGCGCGGAACGACTACGACGCCATCCGCTTCGGACTGCTTGCGCTCGCCGACGAGCATTCGCGCGGGCTCTGGCGCATCGAGCTCGCCGACGAGGACGGCCAGACCGCGCTCGAGCGGCGCCTGACCGAGCGCATCGGCCCGGCCGGCGGCCGCGTTCATCTCGGCCGCTCCCGCAACGATCAAGTACTCGCCGCGATCCGCCTGTACCTGCGCGAGGCGATCACGGCGCTCGCAGCGGGAGCGGAGCGCATCGCTCGGGCGCTCGATGAGCTCGCCGAGCGGCACGCGGGCATCGCACTGCCGGGCTACACACACATGCAGCAGGCGATGCCAAGCTCGGTTGCCCTCTGGGCAGGCGGCTTCGCGACCGAGGTCCGGGACGATGCGCAGGGCCTCCGGGCGGTGCTGCGCCGAGTGAATCAGAGTCCGCTCGGATCGGCGGCGGGCTACGGAACCCCGGGGCTGACTCTCGATCGTGAGGCGACCGCAAGCGCGCTCGGCTTCGCGAGCGTGCAAGCGCCCGTCACGGCCGTGCAGCTCTCGCGCGGCAAGGCCGAGGCGCATCTGCTGTTCGAGCTTGCGCTCCTCATGCAGGATCTCGGCCGACTCGCATCCGATGTGCTGCTCTTCTACACGCAGGAGTTCGGCTTTCTCGAGCTGCCCGATACCTTCACGACGGGCTCATCGATCATGCCGCAGAAGCGCAATCCGGACCTCTTCGAGCTCGTGCGCGGCCGAGCCGCCGCGGCGCACGTTTGTCTCGACGAAGTGCTCGGCGTGTGCGCGAAGCTCCCCTCCGGCTATCAGCGCGACTTGCAGCTCATCAAGGCGCCGCTCTTCCGCGGAATCGATCTTGCGGCCGGAACGCTCGAGATCCTTCCACCCGCGATTGAGGCCATGCGCTTCCGCGCCGAAAAGATCACGCTCGATCCGGCGATCCACGCCGCCGAGCAGGCCTACGCGCTCGTCGCGAGCGAAGGCATTTCCTTCCGCGAGGCGTATCGGCGCGTCGCGAAGCAGCTGAAAAAGTGAAACCCGCAGCCGAATCCCACACGGCCCCGCGCGCCGCCTCGCTTTGCCTCGCGACGTGCGGGGTGCTCGCCGCCGCCTCCGCAATCGTCATCGCGGGCTGCGGCCAGAAAGGACCGCTCTATCTGCCGCAGCACACCGGCACCGTGATCACGCGCCCGACACCGGCCGCGGCGTCCTCGCAGAGCTCGAGCTCCTCGAGTTCCTCGAGCAGCGCGCCTGCCGGCAAGTGAGTCGTGCGAAGGTTATTTCGGGATCTGCTTCGCCGCACTCTTGGCCGCCGCGGCGTGATGGTGCGCCTTCGCCTTGTGAATTCTCGCTTTCTCCTTGTCGAGCGATTTGTTCGGCCCGGAGGCCACCGCGGACTTCGCGGTGTCCCCATATTGCTCGGCCTTCTCTGCGGTCGCTTTCGCCCCCTCCTTGACCGTCGTGCCCACCTGCGCAGCGACCACGGTGGAAATGGACAACGCAGTCATCAGAGCTACGAATCTGTTGATCACGACGAACCTCACAGGCGAGTCCGGCGACCCGTGATGGCGTGGTAGATCACCAGCACGATCACGGCGCCGAGGACCGCAACGAGCAGACTGTAGAGATTGAAACCGGTCACCCCGACCTGGCCGACCGCTTGAAAGATCCAGCCGCCGACGACGGCACCGATGATGCCGAGAACGATATCGAGCAGCACTCCCTCGCCTCGCTTGTTGACGAGTTTACTGGCAATGAAGCCTGCAATGAGCCCCAAAACGATCCAAGCAATGATCGACATGGCGGCCTCCCGCGTTGAGCCCATTAACCTGTAGCAAGACCTATGCCCTCGAGGCGGCTCGCTCCGATACTGTAGGAGTTCACCTACCGTCATTTCCGCTGAGGCAGGCCGGCGCTTCGCCGCGCTCTGACGGCACCCGGCGCGCGGTGCTTTTAGAGTGGGACGCGTACGGATGCAAAAGGAGTGACTCGATGAATAACGACCGAGTGGCCGGTGCTTGGCACCAGCTCAAAGGCAAGGTGAAGGAACAATGGGGCAAGCTCACCGACGATGACCTGCGTCAGCTCGAGGGTCATAGCGAACAACTTGCGGGCAAGCTGCAAGAGCGCTACGGCATGGCTCGCGACGACGCGGAGCGTCAGGCGAAGGATTTTCGCGCCCGCAACAACTGGAACTGACCGTCAGTGGCCGCGGGCTGCGAACGCAGCCCGCAGGCCGCGGCCGCAATTAGGCCCGGAGGAGGTCCTTGAGCGGCGCTGCCTGCGTGCTCTGCGGAAATACGGAGTCCTCGAGCGCGCGTTGCGGGATGCCGAGCTGCTCGTGCAGAAGTCCCTTGAGCACCGATCTCAGATCGAGCGTCGGTTTGAGGTCACGTCCTTCGTACAGCGTCCCCTCAGAAAGTCCCGGCCAGTCCGCGACGACCCGCCCGCCGCGAACGGCACCGCCGAGAAGAAGCGCCACGGTTCCGGTGCCGTGATCCGTGCCGCGCGTCCCGTTGACCGCGGCGGTTCGCCCGAACTCGGTCGCGAGCA
>Ga0134126_10013500_pt1 | contig 10320 bp, 10 predicted proteins | sample KB31752_FD_96881 | JGI IMG/M metagenome (GOLD analysis project Ga0134126, IMG submission 96881) | Terrestrial soil microbial communities with excess Nitrogen fertilizer from Kellogg Biological Station, Michigan, USA - KB3-175-2 | ecosystem: Environmental > Terrestrial > Soil > Unclassified ...
AGGAACTCCGCGAAGTGGTCGCTGTAGACGAGGTCGGCGAAGATCTTCGCGGCGTCCTCGTAGCGGCCCGCTGCGTAGTCGGCGCCGAGGAGCTCGCGGATCTTCGCCATCTCCTGCGGCAGGATCTCCGCGACGAGCTCCTTCGTCACCTTGCGGCCGTCGTCGAGCTTGCCCTTCGGCGACCGGATCCACTGCCAGACCTGCGAGCGCGAGATCTCGGCGGTGGCCGCGTCCTCCATCAGATTGAAGATCGGCACCGCGCCCTGGCCGGCGAGCCACGCACCGACGTACTGGATCGCGACGCTGACGTTGAGCCGCAGACCCTGCTCGGTGATCGGCTGCTCGGGCTCGAAACGCAGCAGATCGGACGCGGTCACCTGCACGTCCTCGCGGAGCTTCGTCGCGATCTGGTTCGGACCCGGCATCAGGCGGTCGAACGCCTCCTGCGCGACCGGCACCAGCGCGGGGTGGGCAACCCAGGTGCCGTCGTGACCGTAGGTCGCCTCGCGCTCCTTGTCGGCCTTCACCTTGGCAAATGCATCGGCGTTCGCGGCCTCGTCGTTCTTCACCGGGATCTGCGCCGCCATGCCGCCCATTGCGTGGGAGTTGCGGCGGTGACAGGTCCTGACCAGGAGCTCGGCGTAGCTCTTCATGAAGTGCGTGGTCATCGTCACGCGCGCCCGGTCTGCGAGGCAGAAGTCGCGGTTGCTGCGGAATTTCTTGATGCAGCTGAAGATGTAATCCCAGCGCCCGGCGTTGAGCCCGGCGGAGTGATGGCGCAGCTCGTGCAGGATCTCGTCCATCTCGAAGGCGGCGACGATCGTCTCGATCAGCACCGTCGCCCTGATCGTCCCGCGTGGAATGCCGAGCCCGTCCTGCGCCATGACGAAGATGTCGTTCCACAGCCGGGCTTCGAGATGGCTCTCGAGCTTCGGCAGGTAGAAGTACGGCCCGCTGCCGCGCGCCACGAGTTCCTTCGCGTTGTGGAAGAAGTAGAGCGCGAAATCGAAGATACCCCCCGAGATCGGGCGTCCGTCGACGATCACGTGCTTCTCGGGAAGGTGCCAGCCGCGCGGCCGAACGAAGAGCGTCGCGACCTTCTCGTTGAGCCGGTAGGCCCTGCCCTTGGGCGAGACGTAGTCGATGCGGCGCCGGATCGCGTCCCTGAGGTTGATCTGCCCCTGAATGTTGTTCTCCCAGCGCGGCGTGTTCGCGTCCTCGAAATCGGCCATGAACACCTTCGCGCCGGAGTTGAGCGCATTGATGACCATCTTGCGGTCGACCGGTCCGGTGATCTCGACGCGTCGATCCTCGATGCCTGGCGGCACCGGATCGCAGGTCCAGTCGCCTTGGCGTACGTCACGCGTACGGTCGAGGAACTGCGGCAGCTCGCCAGCGTCGAAGCGCTTCTGGCGGGCGTCGCGTGCGGCAAGCAGCTCGCCGCGACGTCCACCGAACGCGCGCTGCAAGCGGGCCGCGAACGCGACCGCTTCGGGGGTAAGGATTTCGGCGAAAGACTCGGTGACGGGCGCGGTGATTTCGATGCCCGGGGCGTAGTGGGGATTGGTCATCAGGGTTCTGGCGCCACGAGCGCGCGGCGTCCGGCCGCGCGCGTCGGTGCAGCGCATGTGCAAAAAAGGGTATTTTACTGCACTGCAGCGAAACTGGATTCCGCGGCGTCGGTTCAGGCGTGCTGCGCGTTGCGCTCAGGCCAGGAATTCGACTGCAATGCCCTGGAGCCCGATGCCTTGGATGTCGGATCGCCAGATCTCGCCGGCCCGAACTGATCGCGCGGTCGTGATGGTCCCGGTGGTCACGATCTCGCCCGCTTGAAGCGGCGTAGAGCGGGGTTCGCTCGCCAGCACGCTCATCAGGTGGGCGACCGCGACCAGAGGGCTTCCAAGAACGTTGAACCCCGTCCGTGTTCGACGAAACGTCCGTTGCACGACAGCGCAAGCGTGAGCGACTCGAGCGCCGCGGCGACGTCGCCGCCGAGTCGAGACGGCGGTTGCGGCGGGCCGATCAGCAGCGTGCCGTGAAGTGCCCAATCGGCGACCGTATCGGGGGCCCGAAACTTCCAGCCTGGGAAGTGCGACTGCACGATCTCGAAGCCGGGTGCGATCCAGCCGATCGCATTCATGACGCCGTCGATTCCGGAATCGGCGTGCGGAGCCGCGCCTGCGACGCGCGCCCCTACGCTCAGGCCACCGCCTCTCTGCGGGCAGGCAGCGCGGAAAGAGTGATCGCTCCCTGCGCGTGGCCGCGGTTGACCGCGGCGACCACCGCCTTCAGCGTGGCGGTCACGATGTTCGGGTCGATGCCGACGCCATAGACACCGCGCTCGCCGACGCGAAGCTGCACGTACGAGACGGCAGTTGCGTCTTCGCCGCCGCCGGTCGCGTGCTCGTGGTAGGCAAGCACATGTACGTCGATGCCGAGCCCGCCGCGCAGCGCCTGCACGAATGCGTCGACCGGACCGTTGCCGCTGCCGCTGATGCGAACCTCGGCACCGTCGAGCTCGAGCCGAGCGGTCAGCTGCTCGGCCCCCGATTGCACACCGCTGCGCGCGACCGCATGGCCGGCCCGGTGATCGACGTAGGCGAGCGGCGACGCGCGCGCGATGTATTCGCGCGCGAACGCGGCATGCAGATCGGCCGGCGACTGCTCCTTGCCGCTGGCATCGGTGATCGCCTGCACGACCTGGCTGAACTCGATCTGCAGCAGCCGCGGCAGCGTGAGCCCGTAGTCGCGCTCGAGCAGGTATGCGATGCCGCCCTTGCCCGACTGGCTGTTGACGCGGATCACCGCTTCGTAGGTGCGGCCGACATCGGCCGGATCGATCGGCAGGTAGGGCACGTCCCATGCGACCGGGCCGGCCGCAAGCAGCCGCGCTCGCTCGGCGAGACCCTTCTTGATTGCATCCTGATGCGACCCGGAGAACGCGGTGAAGACGAGTTCGCCGCCGTAGGGATGGCGTGGGTGGACCGGAAGCTGGTCGCAGTGCTCGACCGTTCGGATGATGTCGCCGATGTCCGAAAAGTCGATGCCCGGATCGACTCCCTGCGTGAACAGGTTGAGCCCGAGCGTCACCAGGCACACGTTGCCGGTGCGCTCACCGTTGCCGAACAGGCAGCCCTCGACGCGCTCGGCGCCCGCCATCACGGCAAGCTCGGCGGCTGCCACCGCGCAGCCACGGTCGTTGTGCGGATGGATCGACAGCACGATCGAATCGCGGTATGCGAGGTGCCTGCTCATCCATTCGATCTGGTCCGCATAGACGTTCGGCGTCGCCATCTCGACGGTCGACGGCAGGTTGACGATCACCTTGCGCTCGGGGGTCGGCCGCCAGACGCCGTTGACGGCATCGCAGATGTCGACGGCGAAGTCGAGCTCGGTGCCGGTGAAGCTCTCCGGCGAGTACTGGAACGTCCAGTCGGTCTCCGGATACTGCTTCGCGCATTCGGCGATGAGCTTCGCGCCGTCGACCGCGATCGCGACGATGCCGGGCCGGTCGAGGTTGAACACGACGCGTCGCTGCGTCGTCGACGTCGAGTTGTAGAGGTGCATGATCGCGCGCTTCACGCCCTTCAGCGCCTCGAACGAGCGCCGGATCAGCGCCTCGCGCGATTGCGTCAGCACCTGCACCGTCACGTCGTCGGGAATCCGCTTCTCGTCGATGAGCTTGCGGATGAAGTCGTAGTCGGTCTGCGACGCGGCGGGAAAGCCGACCTCGATCTCCTTGTAGCCCATCTTCACGAGCAGGTCGAACATGCGAAGCTTGCGCTCTGCATCCATCGGCTCGATCAGCGCCTGGTTGCCGTCGCGCAGGTCCACGCTGCACCAGACCGGCGCGCGCTCGATCGTGCGCGAAGGCCATCTGCGGTCGGGAAGGTCGATCGACGGGAACGGGCGGTACTTCTGCGACGGCTGCGAAGACATGGCGGATCCTGTGCGTGGAGAAACGGACTCGGCCGCCCGGTGGGGGCGGTGCACGGTGCTGCTCGGAGCGAGGGGTGGGGGTTTTATCTGCGCGCGGGGCGCAGCAGGAGCAGCAGACCGGCAGGCAGAAGTCCGGACGCAAGGGTCCGGGTGCGAAAGGCCGGCGAGATGGTGCGGCTGCTCATGACCAGACGAGCCTATCCGAATCCGCCTCGTCGTGCAAGCAGCAGCGTCGCGGCGGCCCCCACGGCGCTCAGGACCGCGGCGGAGCCCGGAAGTGCCGCCCGCGCCACCAGCGCCACCAGCGCCACCCGGACACCACGTACCCGGACACCGCGTAGGCGACGAAGCCGAGGAACAGCACGAGCGGCGGCTGCCAGACGAGCAGCGCGATCAAGAGCACGATGACGAGCAGCGCCATGAACGGCACGCTCTTCTTCAGGTTGATCGACTTGAAGCTGTAGTAGCGCAGGTTGCTGACCATCGTGAGGCCGGCGAAGAGCGTCACCGCGCACGCGATCCAGCGCAGCGCATCAGGATCGTAGCCGAGGTCGTCGACGACCCAGACGAGGCCGGCGACGAGCGCCGCGGCCGACGGGCTCGGCAACCCCTGGAACCAGCGCTTGTCGGCGACTTCGAGCAGCGTGTTGAAGCGCGCAAGGCGAAGTGCCGCCCCGGCGACGTAGACGAACGCCGCGACCCAGCCGAGCTTGCCGAGGTCGCGCAGCACCCACTCGTACATGACGAGCGCGGGCGCGGCGCCGAAGCTCACCATGTCGGCGAGGCTGTCGAACTCGGCGCCGAATGCGCTCTGCGTGCGGGTCAGCCGGGCGACGCGTCCGTCGAGGCCGTCGAGCACCATCGCGATGAAGATCGCGACGGCCGCGTGGTCGAAGTTCACGTTCATCGCCTGCACGATCGCGTAGAAGCCGGCGAAAAGTGCCGCGGCCGTGAGGAGGTTGGGCAACAGGTAGATGCCACGGCGGCGCACGCGGTTCTTCAGCAGCACCCGCTCGTGCCGGTATTCGTCGTGGAGAGTCGCCATCGGCGATGACCGATCCGGCGTCAGCGAACGAGGTTCGCGACGATGGATTCGGTTGCGTAGACCTTGTCGCCGACTCGCGCGCGCGGGACCGCGGTCGGCGGCAGGTATAGATCGACGCGCGAGCCGAAGCGGATGAAGCCGTAGCGCTGCCCGCGGGCGACGCGGTCGCCCGGTTTCACATAGCAGAGGATCCGCCGTGCGACGAGCCCGGCGATCTGCACGCAGGTGACCGTCGCTCCCGAGGCCGTCACGAGCTCGAGCGCGTTGCGCTCGTTCTCGAGCGACGACTTGTCCAGGGCGGCATTGAAGAAGCTGCCACGGTGATACCAGACATTGCGCACGTCACCGTCGACCGGGCTGCGGTTCGAATGAACATTGAAGACGTTCATGAACACGCTGATCTTGAGCGCGTCGCGGTCGAGGAAAGGGTCCCGCGCCGGTCCGACGCTGACGATGCGCCCGTCGGCAGGGGCGAGCACCGCATCGGGCGCGCTCGGCGGCCGCCGCGGCGGATCGCGGAAGAACTGGAGGATAAAGACGAAGGCTAGCCATGCAATGACGGCGAGCAACCACCAGCCGGCGAACGAGAGCGCCAGCGCGACGACGAAGGCAATGGCCAGGAACGGCCACCCCTCCCGCGCGATCAGCGGATGCGGCGTCACTTCGACGCCGCCGAGGTCGCGGCGTCGATGCGCTTCTCCTCGTCGGCCGCCTGCTTGCGAACCTCGTCCTGCAGCGCGCGCGCGCGCTCGACCGCGTTCTTCGGCGTGACGTTGGCCGCAGCTTCGACGTCGGGTGCCCCGGGCACGCTGACGTGCCGCGCAGCGGACGCGGAACCGCCCGCGAGGCCGTACTCCTTCAGGATCGTTCGCGCGAGCAGCGCGACGATCACCAGAGCGAGCACCAATCCGATCAACCCGAGCCAGCCGCGCTGGCGCGTCGCGTCGTGCACCGATCACCTCGTGGCGAATGCGCGCAAGCGCAAGTATACCGTCGGAACTGCGCCAGCTACGGCGCGAACCGAGGCGCCGGCCTCAGTTGCGCGTCTGGTCGACCAGGCGGTTGCGTCCGATCCACGGCATCATCGAGCGCAGCTTTTCGCCGACCTGCTCGATCGAGTGTTCGGCGGTGAGCCGCCGTCGCGATTTCAGCGTCGGCGCGCCGGCGCGGTTCTCCAGGATGAAGTCCTTCGCGTATTCGCCCGTCTGGATGCGCGTCAGCGCCTCGCGCATCGCGCGCCTCGTGTCGTCGGTGACGATCTTGGGGCCGGTCACGTACTCGCCGTACTCGGCGTTGTTCGAGATCGAGTAGTTCATGTTGCCGATGCCGCCCTCGTAGATGAGATCGACGATCAGCTTCACCTCGTGCAGGCACTCGAAGTACGCCATCTCCGGCGCATAGCCGGCGTCGACCAGCGTCTCGTAGCCGGACTTGATCAACTCGACGAGCCCTCCGCAGAGCACCGTCTGCTCGCCGAACAGGTCGGTCTCGGTCTCCTCGCGGAAGTTCGTCTCGATCACGCCTGCGCGGGCACCACCGATCGCCGCGGCATAGGAGAGTGCCAAGTCGCGCGCCTTGCCGGACACGTCGCGGTGCACGGCGACGAGCATCGGCACGCCGCCGCCGGCGACGTAGGTCGAGCGCACCGTATGCCCGGGCGCCTTCGGCGCAACCATGATCACGTCGAGATCGGCGCGCGGCAGGACCTGCCCGTAGTGGATGTTGAAGCCGTGGGCGAAGGCGAGTGCGGCGCCCTTGCGGATGTTTGGCTCGACGTCGGCCGCGTAGACTGCGGCGATCCCCTCGTCGGGCATCAGCATCATGACGACGTCGGCGCCCTTCACCGCGTCGCCGACCTCGGCGACCTTGAGCCCGGCCTTCTTCGCCTTGTCCCACGACGCGCCGCCCTTGCGCAGGCCGACCGTGACCTTGACGCCCGAGTCGGCGAGGTTCTGCGCATGCGCGTGCCCCTGCGAACCGTAGCCGACAATCGTGATCTTGCGCCCCTTGATGAGCGACAGATCGGTGTCCTTTTCGTAGTAGACCTTCATCGTTCTTCCCTCGGTTGTCCGTCGATCCTAGACCCTCAAAATTCTCTCACCGCGCCCGATCCCCGATGCGCCGGTGCGCACCGTCTCGAGGATCACGCCCGGCTCGATCGCCTGCAGGAAGGCGTCGAGCTTGGAGCCGGTTCCGGTGAGCTCGATCGTGTAGCTCTTGTCGGTGACGTCGAGGATGCGCCCGCGGAAGATGTCGGCGAGACGCTTCATCTCGTCGCGATCCTTCCCCGCCGCGCGCACCTTGACGAGCATCAGCTCGCGCTCGATGTGGTTGCCTTCGGTGAGGTCGACGACCTTGACGACTTCGACCAGCTTGTTCAGCTGCTTGGTGATCTGCTCGATGACGTCGTCCGAGCCGCTGGTGACGATCGTCATCCGCGACATCGTCGGGTCCTCGGTCGGCGCGACGGTCAACGACTCGATGTTGTACCCGCGCGCCGAAAACAGCCCCGAGATGCGCGACAGCGCGCCGGCCTCGTTCTCGACCAGGATCGACAGGATGTGCCTCATAGCTCCTCGGCGAGGATCATTTCGGTGAGCCCCTTGCCGCCGGGAACCATCGGGAACACGTTCTCCGTCTGATCGGTGATGAAGTCGAGAAACACGAGGCGCTCCTTCTGCGCGAACGCCTCGCGCAGGGCGCCCTCGACGTCTCCGGGGCGCTCGATTTTCATGCCGACGTGCCCGTAAGCCTCGGCGAGCTTGACGAAGTCGGGCAGCGCGTCCATGTACGACTCGGCGTAGCGGTTGCCGTAGAAGAACTCCTGCCACTGGCGCACCATGCCCATGTAGCGATTGTTGAGGTTCACGATCTTGACCGGCAGGTGGTACTGCTTGCAGGTCGACAGCTCCTGGATACACATCTGGATCGACGCTTCGCCGGTCACGCAGGCGATGGTCGCGCCGGGATTGGCGAGCTGCACGCCCATCGCGGCGGGCAGTCCGAAGCCCATCGTGCCGAGTCCGCCGGAATTGATCCATCGCCGCGGCTTGTCGAAGGGGTAGTACTGCGCGACCCACATCTGGTGCTGACCGACGTCCGAGGTCACGAAAGCGTCGCCGCCGGTGATCTCGTAGAGCTTCTCGACCACGTGCTGCGGCTTGATCACCATCGCGCTGTGGTCGTAGCGCAGGCAATCCTTCGCCTGCCACGCCTTGATCTCGGTCCACCATGCCTTGAGCGCCACTGCACCGGGCCGCAACGGAGACGATTCGACCAGCTTCACCATCTCGTCGAGGACGTCGCGGACATAGCCGACGATCGGTACGTCGACCTTGACACGCTTCGAGATCGACGACGGATCGATGTCGATGTGGATGATCTTGCGATCGGGACGGTAGAAGTGGGCGGGGTTGCCGATGACGCGGTCGTCGAAGCGCGCACCGACGGCGAGCAGCACGTCGCAGTGCTGCATCGCCATGTTCGATTCATAGGTACCGTGCATGCCGAGCATGCCGGTGAACTGCGGATCGGTGCCCGGGAAGCCGCCGAGTCCCATCAGCGTGTTCGTGCACGGATAGCCGAGCAGGTGAACGAGCCTCGTCAGCGACTCCGCGGCGTCGTTCAGCACCACGCCGCCGCCCGCGTAGATCATCGGGCGCTTGGCTTCGAGCAGGAGCTGTACCGCCTTCTTGATCTGTCCGGCGTGGCCGCGGGTGACCGGGTTGTAGGAGCGCATCGAGATCGTCTTCGGATAGCTCCACTCGGCCGCGGCCTGCGACACGTCCTTGGGGATGTCGACCAGCACCGGGCCAGGCCTCCCGGTCGTCGCGAGGTAGAACGCTTTCTTGATCGTCACCGCGAGGTCGGCGACGTCCTTGACGAGGAAGTTGTGCTTGACGCAGGGACGCGTGATGCCGACGGTGTCGCATTCCTGGAATGCATCCTGGCCGATCGCGCTCGTGGGGACCTGGCCGGTGATGACCACCATCGGCACCGAATCCATGTACGCCGTCGCGATCCCGGTCACCGCGTTGGTGACGCCGGGCCCCGAGGTGACCAGCGCGACGCCGATCTTCTGCGACGAGCGCGAGTAGCCGTCGGCCGCATGGACCGCGCCCTGCTCGTGGCGGACGAGCACGTGCTTGATGCGCGTCTGCTTGAACAGCTCGTCGTAGAGGTTGAGGACCGCGCCGCCCGGGTAGCCGAAGACGTAATCGACCCCCTCTTCCTGCAGGCAGCGGATCAGGATTTCCGCACCGGTCAATGACATGCTTGCCGCCTCGTGCCGATCATCGATCGCCGCACCCGCAGGGGTGACGACGTAACACGTTGCGCGCCCGCGTGAGAGCGCTCGCCCACCCAGGCTCGATCGGATAGAAAGGCGCGTCTGGGGCATGCTGACCGCGCTCCGGGGAGGCTCGTTGGCGCTTGTGGCGCCGCGGAGGGAGCAACCGCGGTCTTTGTTGCATGACAACATCCGGCTCTCGCGAACCGGATCAGCACAGTACCGGCAAATCCTCCCGCTGGTCAAGCCGGTTTTGTTCGGTGCAACACGCCGCAGGACAGCTGGCGCCGCCAGGCCCGGCGTGGCGCCCGAGCCTATAATCCGCCGCGGATACAAACGGACACGAGACCTGGCTTCACACGCGGAAATATCGAGTTTCCTCGCCCAAGTCCAACGTCGGGCGTTCAAGCAGGCAATGTTCGCCGTCCGCGACCAGGATGCCGCCCTCGACGTCGTCCAGGACGCGATGCTGAAGCTGACCGAGCATTACGCCGGAAAGCCGGCGGCCGAGCTGCCGATGCTGTTCCAGCGCATCCTGCAGAACGCGATCCACGACTATTTCCGCCGTCTCAAGGTCCGCTCGATCTGGACGACGCTGCTCTCGGCGCTCGGCCAGAAGGACGAGCGCGACGAGGAATACGATCCGCTGGAAACTTTGCCGGCCCGTTCGGATTCGAACGCGACGGCCGACCCCGCCGACCTCGCCGAGCAGACCCAGACGATCGCCACCATCGAGCACGCGCTCTCCCGACTTCCGGCGCGTCAACGCGAGGCTTTCCTGTTGCGTTACTGGGAAGAACTCGACGTCGCGGAGACCGCCGCGGCGATGGGCTGTTCGGAAGGAAGTGTCAAGACGCACTGTTCCCGGGCCGTCCATGCCTTGGCCACCATGCTGAAGGCGAGAGGGGTGACCCCATGACCGAGCCCGACGCCGACTTCGTCCGCAAGCTGATCGCCCGCCTCGACCGCGGCATCGACGCGCTCGATCCCGGAACCCTTCGCCGCCTCGAGGCGGCGCGGACGACCGCGCTGGCCGCCCTGGGTGCCC
>Ga0134126_10013502_pt1 | contig 10319 bp, 8 predicted proteins | sample KB31752_FD_96881 | JGI IMG/M metagenome (GOLD analysis project Ga0134126, IMG submission 96881) | Terrestrial soil microbial communities with excess Nitrogen fertilizer from Kellogg Biological Station, Michigan, USA - KB3-175-2 | ecosystem: Environmental > Terrestrial > Soil > Unclassified ...
AACGACGACGGGGACGTTGATCAGGAAGACCGAGCCCCACCAGAAGTGGTCGAGCAGCCAGCCGCCGAGTATCGGTCCGATCGGGTAGCCGAGGAACGTGGCGCCACCGACGGCGGCGATGGCACGCGGCCTTTCCTGGGCGGTGAACAGCACGGGCAGCACCGCGAGCGACATCGGCAAGATCACCGCCGCGGCCAGCCCGAGTACCGCGCGCGCTGCGATGAGCTCGCCCGCCGACGTCGAGTATGCGCAGGCGAGCGACGCCAGCCCGAACAGGGCAAGTGCGACGAGCAAGATGCGCTTGCGTCCGACCCGGTCACCGAGCAGCCCAGCCGGAAGCAGCACGGCCGCTAGCACCAGGCTGTAAGCGTCGACGAACCACTGCAGATCGCTTGACGAAGCGTGCAGGTCCGCCGACAGCGTAGGGAGCGCGAGGCTCAGCACGAACAGGTCGAGCGCTACTACGAGCACGCTGAGCGACAGGGCGGTCAGTGCCCACCACCTGCGAACTTGGGTTTTAGGCATGACAGCGACATCCTTCCGGCAGAGAAGTTCTTCCGATAGCTCAAATCAAAGAGAAGTTAACACCGATTGAGAGTAACTGTCAATTAGTGGTTGACTTCAGATCTTGACTGCGCCCGGCCGCTGGGCCCGCGCTGCCTGGAGTTGCTGCGACACTGGACACGTAGAAGGATCGGCAGCCCGATAGGTCCGATCGTCGCGGAGCCAGGAGGCAGTCATGCCACAGCCAGAGGGCAAAGAACTCGAACAGATCCGTGCTCGCAGGGAGGCACTGCGCGAGAAGTACCTGCGGCCAGCAGCCGACCGGCCGCATTCGACTGTGCAAGGCGTTCATCATCTCGCCTTGATCTGCCGCGACACCGAGGAGACGATCAAGTTCTACCAGGAGTTCCTGGGCTTCCCGCTGGTCGAGCTGGTGGAGAATCGCGACTACAACGGCTCCAACCACTTCTTCTTCGACATCGGCAACAACAACCTGCTCGGCTTCTTCGACTTCCCAGGTCATGAGCATCCGGCCTGGATGGAGACGGTCGGCGGGGTACAGCACCTGGCGATCTCCATCTCGCAAGAGCAGTTCGATGCGGCGAAGAAGAAGCTGGACGAGGCCGGGGTCGAATACCTCGGTCCCGACCGGGGCGTCTACGACAGCATGTACTTCCGAGACCCCAACGGCGTCGGGCTAGAGCTGTACCGCGAGGAGCTCGGCATCTTCAACGGCCATCAGATCCTCTTCTAGGGGAGTTGGTGAAAGGAAGCGGTGGTTCGGGTAATCCCGTTTCCCCATGACCCAACCGCCCGGCGCGATGAATCCGGGAATCCATCGCGCCCTGCTCCGCGGTCCGGTGCGATGGATCCGGGAATCCATCGCGCCCTGAGCGCCCAGCTCCGCGCGGTCCGGTGCGATGGATCCGGGCTTTCATCTGGGAAATAGGGTGTGACTTCGGCATTCCATCGCGGCATTCGACCGGCCCGGCGCGATGAAACCGGGAATCCATCGCACCTCCCGGCGCGGACCGCCAGGTCACCCGGCCAGCACCCCTTCCAGTGAGTCCCGGTCAGCGGAGTTCGCGGCGGATGACTAGGCGCAGGCCTGACCACGTCTCGTCGATAGCGCACACCTTGTTATCGACGAGACCGGTCGGCAGCGCGATCTCCCTGATGACGTTCTCGGTCATGTCGGTCGGCATTTTGGAAGCCCGCTTCGGCCAGGCGATCCACAGGCCGCAGGCAGGCGCCATGTGCGCGCGGAGCCGGTCGAGTTCTGTTTCCAGCTCGGCTCGCCGCGTCACGAACGCCACTATGACATCGAAAAATTGCGCTTCGTTGATGTCGGTATGGATGACCGCCTCGCCGTTCAGCTGCGCGGTCAGGCGATCGACAAAGCCGTCGGCCGCGCCGATGACGACAACCTCGTCGCCTTCGCCGATGCCAAGCTTGCGCACCAGAGGGGTGGCAGAATAGCCAGCCTGTGCTGGTATTGGGGAGCGGCCCTCGGTGGCCTCCCGATTAGCCAAAGTGGAAGCCGCCGGGACGACCGTTGCGGTCGGCGATCAGTCCGGCCAGGGTGGAGATGGCGATCTCCGACGGCGTGCGTGATCCGATGTTGAGGCCAATCGGGCGGTGCACACGGGCCACATCGTCGGGCGGAACGCCGAGCAGCGCCAGCGCCTGAACGTGAGGGGGTTCGTGATGAGGGCTTCCCATGATCCCAACCCACCTGGCGGGCGTGCCGAGCGCGTCGCGCAGCATAACGCCGAGCTCGTCCCTGTGGTGATCGGTCACTACCACGTCGGTCTTGACGTCGGGAATCGAGCCAATGCCCGAATGCACCTCGACGCCGTTCGCGCCGCCGGCGGCCTTGGCCGCCAGATCGTCCTCTGGCTCGACAAGCACGGTGCGGTAACCGGCGTCGGCGGCGTAACGCAGCAGGTACTCAGCGACCGGCGTGGCGAAGACGGCGACGAGCGTCCGTCCGTCCGATGGGGCGGGGGCCGTGCCGTGCGCCAGGTCGCAGGCAACGCCGTCGTGGAAGTGAGTCATGGTAAAGAGCTTGCCATGACGGCCCACCTGGCGCGACTGCCAGGGGTCGGGCGCGCCTAGCTTTCTAGCAGGGCGCGAATAGCCTCGCGCAGCGGGTCCATCCGGGCTCTGGCAGCGCGGCGGGCCTCAGCCAGTCGTCCGGCGATGACCGGCTCCACGACTTCGAGGTACGCCTTGATCTTCGGTTCGGTACCGCTTGGCCGGATGACCACCCGAGCCCCGCGCAGCTTGTACCTCAGCACGTCGGCAGACGGCAGGTCGGCGGTGCCCCCGGTCAGGTCGGACATCGAGATGATCGGCTGCCCAGCCAGCTCGCTCGGGGCGGCGACCCTGAGCCTGGACATCACATGCACAGGCGTTGTCGTCTGAACGGTCAGCTGCTCGGTCAGGTGCACGCCGTGCGCGATCTCGAGCGCGTCGTAGGCCTCGAGCAGCGACTCGCCGCCCGACCTGGCCCGAGCGGCCAGGCTGAGCACTGCGAGCGCCGCTCCGATCCCATCCTTGTCCCTTACTGTCGTGCCGACCGTGTACCCGAGCGCTTCTTCATAGCCAAAGATGAAACGGCTATCCTGGCGCAGATCGCCTGCCCTGACAATCCACTTGAAACCGGTCAGCGTCTCGGCGTAGTCGGCGCCCGCCGCTGACGCGATCTTGGCCAGCATCGTGGCGGAAACTATGGTCGTGACGACAAGCGGCTGCTGATGGTCAGGCGTTGCCGTAACCCCAGATGTCAATGACTCACTGAACGCGACCGGCGCGGCGTGAGCACCCACAGGCTGCGCTGCCTGAAGGCTGAGCAGGTAGGCGCCGAGCAGCGCACCCACCTGATCGCCAGTCAGCATGCGCCATCCGCCGGCTGTGCTGTCGTCTGGAACGGCCACTGCCAGCCGGTCGCCGTCCGGGTCGTTGGCCAGCACCAGGTCCGCTCCAGAGCGCCGGGCCTGGGCGAGCGCCAGGTCGAGAGTTCCTGGCTCCTCCGGGTTGGGGTATGCGACGGTGCGGAAATCGGGGTCGGGCTGCGCCTGGGCTTCCACCAGGTCGGGTGGCGGAAACCCGGCCTGGTCGAAGGCGCGCAGCGCCAGATCGCCGGCAACCCCGTGCAACGGGGTGTAGATAAACCGCAACCAAGCCGCGCCTTTGGGCGCGGGTGACCTGGCGCAGATCGCGTTCAGGTACGCGGTGGCGATCTCGTCGCCGTGCGCGGTGATCAGCGGGTCCCGCGGCGACGCCACCGGGACGGCCGACAGCGGCCCGAGCGATCTGATGGCTGCTTCGATCTCCAGGTCGGCAGGCGGGACGATCTGGGCGCCATCGCGCAGGTAGAGCTTGTAGCCGTTGTCCGCCGGCGGATTATGGCTAGCCGTGATCATGATCCCGGCCGCCGCGCCCAGGTGGGTGACGGCGTATGCGAGGAGCGGGGTTGGCTGTCGCTGAGGCAGCAAGTGCACGGCGATGCCGGCACCTGCCAGCACAGCCGCTGCCTCGGCGGCGAACTCGTCCGACCGGTGCCGGGCGTCGCAGCCGATGACGACTCCTGCCTCCGCCGCCCGGGGGTCGACGTAAAGCAGCCAGCCGGCCAGCGCGGCGGTAGTGCCGCGCACCACAGCCCTGTTCATCCGGTTGGGCCCGGCGCCGACCTTACCGCGCAGCCCCGCGGTGCCGAATTCGAGCCTGCCAGCGAACCGGTCGGCAACCTCGGCCGCTGCCTGGCCGGTGGTCTCGTAGGCGTCTGGCCCTGACGCTTCGCGCAGCAGCGCGGCGAGGTCCGCCCGGTCATGTTCGTCGGGATCGTCGGCCATCCAGGCCACCACCTGGGAATGCAGGTCATCGCTGATCATCGACGCGTCCCTGTCACGAATCTCGGGCAGTCAGCACACCGGGCAGGATCTGGGCGAGCAGCGCGCCGACACGACCAGCGGCGGCGCGGCCAGCAGCGATCACCTCGGCGTGGTCAAGGTCGCCGCCGGAGAGGCCAGCCGCAGCATTGGTGACCAGCGAGATCCCGAGCACCTCGACACCGAGATGCCTGGCGGCGATCGCCTCGAGCGCGGTCGACATGCCTACCATGTCGGCGCCAGCGGATCGCAGCATCCTGATCTCGGCTGGTGTCTCGTAGTGCGGTCCAGGCAGCGCCGCGTAGACGCCCTCGGCCAAGCTAGGATCGGCCTGCCTGGCCAGCGCCCGCAGCCTCGGCGAATACACCGCGGTGAGATCGACGAACCTTGAGCCGTAAGGCGGCGGAGGCTCGGGACCGCTAAGCGGCGATCTGCCAGTCAGGTTGATGTGGTCGCTGAGCAGCACCGGCTGCCCGACGCCGTAACTCGGGTTGATCCCGCCCGATGCGTTGGTCAGCACGATGACCTCGCAGCCAGCCGCGGCCGCCGTGCGCACGCCGTGCACGACGGCGTCAACCGGGTGACCCTCGTACAAGTGCGTGCGGCCGAGGTAGACGAGCACGCGCAGCGAGTCGCCGCCGTGTTCGTCATGTATCCCCCCGAGAACTACGGACCTAGCCATGGCCAGGTGACCTGGGACGCTCGGTCGCGCGAAGCCGCCGAGTTCATCGAGCGCGAATTCGGTGGCTGGTGCGCCGATCGCGTCGGCCGCTGGCGCCCAGCCGGAGCCGAGCACGACAGCCACCTTGTGCTGTGGCGCCCCGGTCAGCAGGGCCAAATTGGCGGCGCTTGCCTGCGCCGCCGCGTAAGCGTCGGTCATCGGGCGACTAGGCCTTCACATAGGGCTTCCCGTCGGCGGCGGGTGCTCGCACCTTGCCGACTAGGCCAGCCACGGCGACGATAGTCGCCAGGTACGGCGCCATCGACAGGATATTCGAAGAAACAGGCACGCTCAGCAGGCCGAGCACGTCGCCTAGCTGCCTTGAGAAGCCGAAAAGCAGCGCCGCGGCGACCGCGCCGAGCGGCTTCCACCGCCCGAAGATCATGGCTGCCAGCCCGATGTAGCCAAAGCCGCTGCTCATACCGGTACTGAAGAAGCCAACATTGCCGACCGCCAGGTACGCACCGCCGATCCCTGCGACCATCCCGCCGAGTATGACGTTGCGGTAGCGGGTCCACAGCACCTGAATCCCGACCGTGTCGGCGGCGGTCGGATGCTCGCCGACCGCGCGGACCCGCAGGCCCCAGCGAGTTCGGAACAGGCCAACCTGAATCACGATGATCAAGATGTAGGTGATGTACAGGAAGACATTGGAATCGAAAAATATCGGCCCGATAATCGGGATGTCAGCCAGCAACGGGATCTTGATGTCGGTGAAGAAGTTCCCCGTGTTCCAAGTATTCGAGTACGGGGCCATCACGCGGTCGTACAGGTAGTCGGTCATACCCATGGCGAGCAGGTTGATAACGACGCCGAGGATGATCTGGTCGACCCGGTACTTGATCGCGAAGACGGCGAGCAGCAGTCCGACCAGCCCGCCGACGGCGGCGCCGGCGATCACGCCGGACCAGAGCCCAACCGTCGCGCCGACCAGGCTGGCTACGGCCGCCGACGCGAACGCGCCGCTGATCAGCTGACCCTCGATCGCGATGTTGATCACGCCAGAGCGTTCGCACAACAGGCCAGAGAGCGCGCCGAGCACCAGCGGGATGGCGGCTGTGACCGTGCCCTGGAGAAGGTCGACCACGTTGACGGCGCCAGCGGAGTTCGCGGCGTCGGCCCAGCAAAGCAGCGCGACGAGGGAAGCGAGTAGAGCGATCGCGATAGCGAGTCGCTTGCCGAGCCTGGAGAGGTCGACGGCCGCCCTGGCTATTCCGACCGCGATGGTGATCGCGCCGAGTAGGTAGCAGGCAGGCGCGGCGGCCACGTGAATGCTCGGCACGCTGACGCGCGCCGTCGGCAGCGCCAGCGCGAATACGGCATCGCCACTGTGCGCGAAGAACCCGAATATCAAGATGTCGACGAGCCCGAGCAGTATGAACGTGCCCGCGGCCAGGTACCGGCGGGTACCGGCCTCTGGCAGCCGCGCGGTGACAGCGACTGGACTGGTCAGCACGCTCATCCGTTCCACCCCTTGGCGACGGCCTCCATGTCGGTCCTCGCTGTCTTGCGCAACCGGTAAATAGCGCGGATCAGAGGCGGTGCCGCGACGAACAAGACGATGAGGCCCTCGATGACCTCCACGATGTCGGACGGAACAGGCGTGGCGACGGCCATGTTCGTGCCACCAGCGTTCAGCGCTCCGAAGAGCAGTCCGGCAAGCAGGATGCCGCCTGGTTTGGCCCGCCCGAGCAGGGCGACCGTGATGCCGTCGAAGCCGTAAGTGCCGTACGTGCTCTCCGTGAGCGGCGGCGGCGGATTCCCGCCCGACAAGATCACGCTGCTGGCTGCGAGCCCGGCCAGCGCCCCCGCGATCAGCATGACAAGCACCCAGTTTCGTTCCACATTCATGCCAGCGCTTCGTGCGGCGCTTGGATTGGCGCCTACGGTGCGGAACTGGAAGCCGATCGTGCTGCGCGACAGCAGCCAGGCAACAGCGGCCGCGGCCGCGATAGCGATCAGGATGCCCGCGCTGGCTTGCGGCGGCGGGCCGCCGACATGCGGTAGCTGGGCGCTTGACGCGATCGGCGGGGCGATCTGGTTGGACTGATTTGGCGCCTGAAGTTCCTTCGGCGACGAAAGCAGATAATAGAGCAGGTAGATCATCACGTAGTTGAGCATGATCGTGACGATGACCTCGTGCGCGCCCGTGCGCGCTTTGAGTTCGCCGACGAGACCGCCTACCACGGCTCCGCCGATGCCGCCGCCGATCACGCACACGATCACGTGGATGACTGGCGGCATGCTGACGCCGAAACCCAGCCACGCCGCCACGATGGCCCCGCCGATGAACTGGCTGGTGCCGCCGATATTGAACAGGCCGGCCCGGAAGGCGATGCCGACCGAGAGGCCGGTCAATATCAACGGCGTCGCTTCGAACAGCGTCTCTGACAGCGGGTAGAAAATGGCGGCGATCGATCCGCCGTGGAAGGCGGAACCGATCGTCGCCGGGCTGAAGATCGCCCCTTCGAACATCGCCGAGTACGCGGCGGCCAGTGACTGCCAGGTCGACGAGAACGCCGCGCCTGGTGCGTAGCCGAGCGAATCCCAGGCGCGCAGCACGACCGGGTCGGTGAACGCGATCAGCACGGCGCCGATCACCAGCGCAGAGAAGATCGCCAGGATCGTAAGAACAGGCGAGCTGCCCTGGGTGATCGCCTGGATGATGTCGCGCCCGGTGAGCCGAGGACGACGGACGTCAGGCGCTGGCGCCGTGGTGGCGGTCTGCTGGTCAGTCATCGTGAGGCTCCGTATTTGCCTCGGGGGACGACCCCCCTGGGTGCCCCGCTTCCGCGGCTTGCGTGCTTGCACCTGCCATCATCAGGCCGAGCTCGGCCTCGGGTGTGTCGGGCGGGCAGAAGCCGACGATCTTGCCTTCGTACATGACGGCGATCCGATCGGAGAGCGCGTAAATCTCATCAAGCTCGGACGACACGATGACCACCGCGGCACCGCGGTCACGCAGCGCGATGACCTGCTTGTGCACGAATTCGATCGACCCGACATCCAGGCCCCTGGTTGGCTGGCTGGCCAGCAGCAGCTTGACATCCCTGCCCATCTCGCGGGCGACGATTACCTTCTGCTGGTTACCGCCCGACAGAGTGCCCACGCTGGTCGTGGTCGAGGTCGTCCGCACGTCGTAGTCGTCGACTAGCCGCTTGGCCGAGGCGCGTACCGCGTCCAGGTCGAGCGCGATGCCCGACGCGAAAGGCGGGCGGTCATAGACGTCGAGTATCAGGTTCTCTTCCACAGAGAAATCGCCGACCAGCCCGTCCTCCTGGCGGTCCTCTGGCACATAGCCGATGCCCGCGCGCAGCCTGTCCCTGGTGCTCGCATGGCTCAGATCGGTGCCGTTGAGCCTGACCGATCCGGTCGATGGCCGCAATCCCATGAGGGCTTCGCACAGCTCGGTCTGGCCGTTCCCCTGGACTCCGGCGACACCGAGAATCTCGCCGGCCCGGACCTGGAAGGTCAGGTCGCGTACCGCTTGCTCGCCGCGTTCGCCAAGCACGTTCAGGTTGTCGACGTCGAGCACCACATCTTCCGGGTGCGCCGGCGTCTTGTCGACGCGCAGCTGGACCGCCCGGCCGACCATCAGGGCGGCGAGTTCGCCATCTGTCGTGGATGGCGGGCGCTCGCCGACTACCTTGCCCCTGCGAATGATCGTGACGTTGTCGGCGATCTGCTGTACTTCCTTGAGCTTGTGCGAGATGAACACGATCGACCTGCCGCCATCGCGCAGCTCGCGCATGATGCGGAACAGGTCATGGGTCTCGCCGGGGGTAAGCACGGCGGTTGGCTCGTCGAGCACGAGCACACTGGCGTCGCGCAGCAGCGCCTTGATGATCTCCACTCGCTGCTGGACGCCGACCGGCAGGTCCTCGACGTAGGCGTCAGGATCGACCCGCAGCCCGAACCGCTCAGAAAGCTCGATCACGTCCCGGCGGGTACGGCGCCGGTCAAGCAGGCCGAATCCCTTGACGCGCTCGGAACCGAGCGTCACGTTCTCAGCGACCGTAAAGACCGGAACCAGCATGAAGTGCTGGTGCACCATGCCGACCTTGGCATTGATCGCATCCCTCGGCGACTTGATGCTGATCGGGACGTTATCGATAAGTATCTCGCCTTCATCGGGCTGCACGAGCCCGTACAAGACGTTCATCAGCGTTGTCTTGCCTGCCCCGTTCTCGCCGAGCAGGGCGCGGATCTCACCTGGTTGGACTACGAGGTCGATGTGATCGTTGGCGACCAGATCGCCAAAGCGCTTAGTGATGCCGCGCAACTCAAGCTTCAAAAGGCAGCCTTCCCCTTCACCGACTCCGGTCAGTGGTCCAGCCGCAGCTGGACCACTGACCGGAGAAAGTGTCTTCTTATGTCACCCGTTACACCGGGCTCTTCGTAGCCGGGACGATTGCACCGCTCTCAATCTGCTGCGCGAGCGTCTTCAGCTCAGCCTGGAGCGCTGCCGGGACCTTGGTGGTCCACGGCGCGTGGAACGGCGCGAGGATCGCGCCGCCGTTGGCCAGCGTGCCGACGAACGTGCCGCCGTGGAAGGTGCCGTTCGCCGCGTCCTGCACGGCTGTCTGGACGGCCGAAGCCAGGCCCTTCTCAACGCTCGTGATGAAGTACGAGCAGTAGCTAGCGGCGCTCACGCAGCCGTCGGTGTCGACCCAGTACATGTACACGTGCTTGCCGTTCGCGTCGGCGGACTTGATGGCCGCCGCCGAGCCCAGGCCGTCACCGCCGGCCACCGGGAAGATTATGTCCGCACCTGAGCTGATGAAGGTGTTGGTGATCCTGGCGCCGGCCGCCTGGTCGCCGAACGGGTTCGAGCCGCCGACAAAGACGCCCTTCTGGGTCTTCTCATTCCAGCCGAGCACCTTCACGTTCGCGTGGTGGTGCTGGTTGTAGTACTGGACGCCGTCCCAGAAGCCGTCTTCGTAGATCGTGACCGTGCCGAACTGGGCGCCACCGTAGGTCGCGACCACATGGGTCTTGGACATGCCCGCAGCCAGGTAGCCGCTGAGGAAGGCGTCCTGGACGGTGTTGAACACCAGTTGATCGATGTTCTTGGCGACCGGCGGGTGTGGCTTCGTCGACAGGCAGAACGATGCGTAGGAACAGTCCACGATCGCGAAATCCTGCTTCGGGTCCGCGAGCGCCGCCGACTGGGTCGCTGGACCCATGAGGAAGCCGACGGT
>Ga0134126_10013503_pt1 | contig 10319 bp, 10 predicted proteins | sample KB31752_FD_96881 | JGI IMG/M metagenome (GOLD analysis project Ga0134126, IMG submission 96881) | Terrestrial soil microbial communities with excess Nitrogen fertilizer from Kellogg Biological Station, Michigan, USA - KB3-175-2 | ecosystem: Environmental > Terrestrial > Soil > Unclassified ...
CCAGGAAGCTTTGCGAATTCATGAGCCCAACGGCTCAGCATATCTTGATCTAACTTCGCCGAAAGGTGTCCTTCGGCGCATAGATCGGTAGCGCTTAAATAACCCGTATGTTGTCCATCGGTCTCGTGATCCCTTCTCAGGTGCCACACCAGCATATCTGCGGCTTGAAGCGGCAATACCTGTAGATCGTTTTCGAACGTCGGAGTGCCGTTTATAAGCGCTCTCGCGGACCTAGGTAGGCTCCGAGTCATATGACCAAAAAACAATGGCACGTCAGCTTCGAGACCGTCTTGGTTGTCAAAGATAAAATCTATGGGCGTGTCTACTCCGATAAGCGCTGCGAATGAGGCAACGCGCATGACAATTCCAAGACAACAGGGGAGATGTGCCGACATAATGCCGCGCGGCGCCGCTGGTGCGACGATCCGTCGGTAGTCAGATAGACTGACCGAGATATCGAAAGAGTGCGGCCGAAAATGTCGAATGACGCGAAGCAGTCCTCTTAGCTTTTCGTTCCGATCATGCTCATCCCATCCCTGAAACTCGCCCTTTAAGGAGAAAGCGTCGGCCATCTTCAGATGAGCAATAGATGGAGCCGCGCGAAGCTCCTCGTCCCACGCGTCGGAAAACAGTGCCCAATTGGCACCGCTATTTAGATAGCCAGCCACATACAATCGGCGATCACCGATGCGGCTGGATGAATCGTCGAAATAGGCTCTCAGGAATGCCAATGGTTTTCTGTTTCGGAAGCGAGACGAATGACCGCTAAGACGTGCCCAGATCGGCGCGCTAGCGCGCGACCATGGCGGAGACCCGACCTTAGTCTTGGTATTGGCCGGGATTGTACCTTGGGTACGGGAAGTATAATATCTGGATAAATATACAGACCCCGCTCGCCCGGCTCCCAGGAGATGGCCATGACCCTAACCCCCCGCGTGCTGCTCGACACGTCGATTGCGCAGCTGAGAACCCTGGCGTCTTTCCTCGCCGAGGAGATGGGCGAATACCGGGACAAGGCGGAGTCCGCGAACCTGGAAGCGCGCGCCTGCAAGGAGATTCTTCTCACCATCAGCGTCCTCATTCCCAAGCTGCAGGCGGCCCGTTACGTCGTGACCGACGAGCCCCCGGCCATCCGGCCGTGCGTGAGCTGCGACGAGAACTGAGGGCGCTCTTCTCGCTCCTGGCTGCGACGAAAAGTCGACGAATGCCAGTGGCCTCCCATATGCACCTGGAAAGCCAGGTTTTAGAGTCCACTCAACTGGCAATGGGAGCGGGTCATGACAGAATCGTCGGGATCGATTTTGGCCGGCGAAAGCCGGCCCGATGCACGTGGCGCCGGCGCGGCCCCTGGCAATCGGCTCCTCAAGTCCTCCCTCTATGGGGGGCTGATCGCAGGTACCGTCGACATTTTCGCCGCCTCACTCCTGAACATGGCGAACCCGCTGTTCATACTCATGGCCATTGCCACCGGTGTCCTGGGTCGCGCCGCGTTTAAGGGCGGACCTGGAGCCATGGTGCTGGGGTTGCTGTTGCAGTGGGGCATGTCGATCCTCATCGCTGCGATCTTCACGCTGGCGGCGAGGAGGATGCCCGCACTCGCGCGTCGTTGGGTGGTGTGGGGCGCGCTTTACGGAGCAGTCGTCTTCGTGGTGATGAACTTCGTCGTCGTGCCCTTGTCCGCAGCGCCATTCAAGCCGCATTTCACGGCCGCCTGGATCGGTGGGAATCTTCTGGCAATGCTGGTGTTTGGTTGGATCGTCGCGCTTACGGCCGACCGTCAGTTGACGCCGCGGTAAGGGCGCTTACTGGCTCTCTTGTTTCCTCGTGAGCAAGCGCTCGATGCGGCGGTCGGGGATCAGCCACATCAGAGCCACGAGCACGTAGATCGCCTGCGATATCCATGGTGATTGGAACGCGCAGATGATGGAGATGGAGTAGAGCACCGCGGAGGCCTTGCCTTTCCAGTCGCGGCCGACGGCCTCTTTCAACACGGAGTGGCTGCCTTGAGCCACGATGATGAGTTGTTGGAGGATCACGTAGGCGACACCAGCCATCAGAAGTACGCCGCCATAAAGAACGGAAGGGGCGGTGGCTGTGTGATTCTCACCCATCCAGGCGGTGGTGACCGGCACCAGGGACAGCCAGAAGAGCAGATGCAGATTCGCCCAAAGGATCCCGCCGGTGACTTTGCCTGCGGCGTGCAGCATGTGGTGGTGGTTGTTCCAATAGATCCCGACGTACACGAAGCTCAGCAAGTACATCAGCGCGATGGGGATCTGCGGCCGCAGGTCCTCAAAGCTGTGCCCGTGGGGGATCTTCAGGTCCAACACCATGATGGTGATGATGATGGCGATGACGCCGTCGCTGAAGGCTTCGAGTCTGCCTTTATTCATGCCATCCCACCGCTGACAGAAATGATCTGTGCGGTCACGTAGGAGGCTTCGGGCGAGCTCAGGAAGGACACCAGGCTCGCCACGTCATCGGGGACGCCGGCTCTGTTCATCGGGACCAGTCGCTCAATGGCCTTGGCATCGAATAGGCCTTCACTCATCGGTGTGTTGATAATACCGGGAGCAACCGCGTTGACTGTGATGCCGCGGGTGGCCACTTCCAAGGCGAGGGCCTTGGTGGCTGAGTTGATGGCGCCCTTGGCAGCGGCGTAGTTCACCTGGCCCTTGTTGCCGATCAGGGCCGCGATGGAGGAGATGTTGACAATACGCCCCCAGCGAGTGCGGATCATCGGCATTAGAAGCGGGCGAGTCACGTTGAAAAAACCGTTAACCGAGACGTCGATGACCCGGTGCCATTGTTCGGCGCTCATACCGGGCAATACGGCATCGTCGTGGACGCCTGCGTTGTTGACGAGTACCTGGATGGGGCCGTCGTCGAGTATCGGCTGCAGCGCCGCATTGGTCGCGGTAGTGTCAGTAATGTCGAAACACAGCGCGTGGGCCTGGCCGCCAGCGGCAATGATTTCTTGCACCGTGGCGTCGGCGGTTGCCTTGCTACGGTTCGCGTGTACAAATACCTCGTGCCCATCACGTGCCAGCCGGCGGCAGATTGCGCTGCCGATGCCGCCACTACCGCCGGTAACGAGAGCCCGCTTTCCAGTTGTATTCATTCGTCAGGTCCGTGAGCTCGCCGGAATTTCCCGCGGTGTCGTATTAAATACGATTGTCGCCCGGCCTGCGACCAGGACACGTTCGCCGGCAGCTATGGTGAAAGCGTACTGGACGGTGCGTTCGTCTCCTGTGACCAGCTCTGCTGTGGCGATGAGGTCGTCTTTAACGTCATCCAGGCGAGTGGTGAACAGTGTGACGTTGCGAACACTGGCAAGAAACCCAGCGACCCCGGTGCCCTTGTGGGACGTTTTGATTCGCGAGGCGATCAGGGCTCCGTGTACCGCCATCGCTTGCGCGGCGTATTCAATAGCGCAAACAGCGCCGAGTCGATTGTGCGAGCGCAGCGGGTTGGCGGGATCGCGGTGGGTGGTGCTGCGACATTGGACACCATTGGCGTTCCACGTCATGACTTCATCGAGAAGGCACATGCCGCGTTGATGAGGGATGTGGCTCTCTATCCAGTGACGATCTAGGGGCACGCGGCCACCTCGACGGCGATTCGCGGGAAGTCCAGATACTCGAGGACCACCTGGCCCGGCTCGCGGCGGGCGAGCTTGCGAAGCAGGGGCAAACTGCGTGCTGCGGGGATGGCGGTGCGCAGTGTTTCCAATTGTGGGTCCGGCATGGAATCAGGATGTGCGTCGGTCAGAGCGACCGTGATGCGGGCCAAAGGTGATCCTGCCGCCGGGATGGGTGGCGAGAGCACCATGGCAACTCCAAACGCATCCGGTATCGGCCGGGCAGTCCTGAGCGGTTCGGGATAGCCGACGTCATACGCCACCAGCAGTACCGGGGTTTGATCTACGGCCACTTGCGTCATCGCCTCGAGAAGTCCCGCGGCGAAGCTGGCATCGAAGGCGCACAGTACGCTCGATGCAGGAGTGGCGGCGGCCGCGATGCTCCAATACCCGGAGGCGGCGTTATGTACGGAGTTATGAAAGCGCGTTGGGGAGATCTGGCGATCTGCGGTCGTCAGGGTTTGGCAGATTTCGTGGCAGTTGCTGCCGTCGCCACCGGAGGACGAAAACACCGTCGGCAACTCAGCGGCGTTCGCGCCAGCGTGCGAGATTGCCTCGAAACCAATCGCGAGGGCTAACCTGACGACCGTGCCGGTGCGGCGGCGCTCGGCGGGTGGCAGTGCGGCGGGTACGGGTAGCACTGTAGGGCAGGGGGCATACGGCGCGAGGCCAGCGATAACTGGCGCGCCGGTTGCCCAAGTGTCCAACCCGGGTCCCAACAGGCCGATACCCCGCACATCCGCGGTGAGCGTGCCAGCTCGAGTCATTGCGCCCGCCCCAGGATCAAGCTGCAATTGGAGCCGCCGAATCCGAACGAGTTGCTCATTACCCGCGCCAGTTTCTGGCGGCGATTCGCCAACAGGTAGCTCACTGCCAGCGACGGGTCGACCGCGGTCGTGTTGAGCCCCGCTGGCATGAAGTCGTGTTGCAGGGCCAAGGCGCAAATGACCGCCTCGAGCGCTCCGGCCGCTCCCAGGGTGTGACCGGTCGCTCCTTTAGTGGAGCTCGAGGGTGTGCGGGAGCCGAGAACCTCAGTCACCGCGTGAGCTTCCGCGCTGTCGTTGCTCGGCGTGCCGGTGCCGTGGAGATTCAGATAGTCGATATCGTCGGGCCGCAAGCCTGCGCAGTCGAGCGCCTGCCGCATGGCCGCCTGCGCTCCCCGGCCCTCAGGATGGGGTGATGACATGTGGTAGGCATCACTCGACTCGCCGATCCCGAGAAGCAGCACCGCGTTGGTATCGAGACTCGCCGGAGCTCGCTCCAACAGCGCAAACGCGGCGGCTTCGCCAATAGAGATTCCATCGCGAGCCACGTCGAACGGCCGGCACGGTGAAGGTGAAACCAGCTGTAGTGAATGGAACCCATACAGCGTCGTCAAACACAGCGAGTCCACCCCTCCCACCAGCGCCGCATCGATGAGTCCCGTCTCGATCATGCGGCGTGCTGAGCCGAAAACCTTCGCGCTCGATGAGCACGCTGAGGAGACCGCCACCGCGGGTCCCTCGAGCCCAAAGGCTTGGCGCGCGAATTCCGCCACTGAGAACGAGTTGTGGGTGCCGCGGTAATTGAAGCTGGCAGGCAACGCTCCCGTGCGGGGATCGCGGTTGCGATAGGCAATTTCAGTTTCCAGTATTCCTGAGGTGCTCGTGCCGAGAAATACACCAACTCGCCGGCGCCCCAACCGCGTTGCGACTGCCTCGACCGCCGCCGCGAACCCATCTTGCCTCAATCCCAGCTGGGCGAGGCGATTGTTGCGGCACTCGAATTCCGCGAGCTCGCGAGGCAGCTGTTGCGCATCGACTCCAGCCACTTCCCCGATATGAGTATCGAGCTCGACGGTCTCGAATCGACAGGGCGCGAGCCCCGTTCGCTGTTCCTGAAGGCTCGCCAATGTCTCGCGCAGACCACGGCCGATACAACTCGTCGCTGTAAAATGAGTGAGGACCAGCGGTGTCATGTCAGCGCCGCGCGTAAGGTGATAGGCCGCAGTTTCGCCATTGCCACCGCCGTCAGCAGGTGTGGTAGCACTTCGAGAATCACGGGTCGTCCCGATGGGGTTCGGCCGGCGTGACCGTCATGCAGCAATAGAATGTCGCCTCCCCCGAGGTCCCGGGTCAGTTTGCCCAATACAGCTTCTGCGTCCTGGCTTACTGTATCGAAGCCCCGCCGTGTCCAACTAGCAAGTTGCAGGCCGAGATGTGAGAGCACCGGGTCCAGGAATGGGTTACGCAAGCCGGCCGGTGCGCGGAAGAACAGTGGTCGCGTTCCCGTTACCGCTGTGATGCTCTCCTGCGCGTGCCTGATCTCATTCGCAAGCCCACGGGGGCCCAGAAGTGAGAAGTTGTGGCGGTGCTGTTGCGAGTGGTTCTCGATCGCATGACCCCGCCGTACCATCTCCCGCGCAAGATCGGCGTGGCGCTCGACCTTCTGACCAACACAGAAGAAGGTTGCCTTGATGGAATACTCATCCAGAAGTGCCAGCACCTGCGGCGTAATGTCAGGATCAGGGCCGTCGTCGATGGTTATTGCCACCGCACCGCCCGCGGCTGCACGATCCGGCAGCCGGGTCCAGTTAGATCCCAGTAGCGTGCTTCGGGGCCACAAGCCAACTGCAGCCAGGAGCAAATGGTCAGCCGCCACGGCACCCAAAGCCCAAGGCCAGCTGTGTGGCCGGATCACGGCGGCTGCAATGGCCGCAAGGTGCAATACAGCGGACCCGCTCAGCAGCGAAGTGGGTCGCCAGGGCTTTTGAAGCGGGGAGCTGGACATGGCTTTAGGCGGTAGCGCCACTAGCGCGGAAACCTCTTGTCTAGGAAATTTTCCCAAAGCTGTCGCCAGGCCTGCCAGTCGTGGCCGCCGGGGACGATGTCGATACTGGCGGAATCCAGCGCCGCCGCCATCAACCGATGACTGTAGGCGAACCGATCGTCCTGCCCGAATCCCAGGTGCAGCGGGAGAGACTCCCGCGTCGCGCCGCTGGCGCTTCCCGGGATTCCCTCCGCTGCCCCACGTCGCACCGTAGGCGCTTCGTGGGATTTCCTCCACTGCGTTTCGGTCACGCTCCGGTCTCGGTGTTCCTTGATGAAGCGCCAGATCCGGCGCTCGTCATCATCGTCCGCCACCTTGCCCGGAGTCCAATCGCGGACCCCGTTCGCCCGCTCGATCTCGCCGGTCACGATGTGATTGCCCAAATAGGGGGCGAAAAGACATAACCCGTCGATCTCCCGCGGATAGCGCTCCGCATAGGCGATCGCCACGTATCCTCCGAGTGAGATGCCGCCTAACCAGATCGAGCGGCAGCCTGCCGCGCGGGCCGGTAATACCATCTCATGCCGCAGGCGGCGCAGTACCGTACGATCCGTCAGGTGCTGCATCTTCGCCTCGATGAAAACCAGATCGAGGGGCAAGAGCCGTTCGCGGGCGGTCCGCGCGAAACCCTCGCGAAGAAAATCCTCCGGAGTCGCGTAAGCGGCTGGTAGCAACAGCACGCGAGTAGGTGCGACGGTTCCGGTTTCCGCGGGTTCGAAAATCGCACGCATGGGTCTAACTCACGCCGGCCGCGCAAGCCTGCGTGGGTGTCGGCAGATGCCGCGCCAGCAGGGCCGAGAAGATCAGAGCCAACAGCGCCCCCGGGGCGACCGTGGACCCTAACGCCGTCAGCACCGGAACCGTCGAGAATGCCAGAATCCCGAAACTGGCGACGGTGGCGAGGTTGGCGATCAGGAGCGAGGCCAGGGTGAGGGGCACGGAACCCGGATGGGCATCGTTCGCCCTCCGGTCGAAAAACAATGCGTAGTTCGAGCCGACTGCAACAATCAACAACATCCCGATGACGTGCAGAAGGGTGAGCTGTCGTCCCATGAGCGCAAACCCGCCGGCGACCGTGAGGACAGCCAGCGCCAGAGGGATCACTACGCGAATGACCCGAGCCGCAGAGCGCAAGGTGATGAGCAACAGTATCACGATGGCTGCGAATCCCGCCAAGGACAGGTGCACGGCCTCCAGTAAATAAGTCGAGTAGAGAGTGTCGGCTTCCCCCTTGATATCGAGCATGGTCACTCCTCCGGGGGCTACTTTCTCGACGGCACTGCGAACCCGGCGATCGTCGATGTAGGACGGATTTGACGCTGAGGCGCGCAGGGGCAGCAACGCAGTCCAGCCGCGCTGGCCATGGAGCAGCAGAGCGTCGACGCCGGAGGCGAGTGAGGTGTTGTCGAGGTCCTTACGAGTCAGGAGCGGCTGAGTGCGTGCGGTTTCCACATCGGTCAAAAAGGGGGCCAGGCGCTCGGCACGCACTGGTAATCCGGTCACGGCCTTCTCCAGGCGCTCGCGCAACTCACCCGGAGGCGGCAGGCTGGCCTGGCGTGTGCGCTGCAGGTCGAGACTGGGCAGGTAATGGGCCGGTGAGTCAAACCCGCCGATCACATCCTGGTCGATGAGGGTGTCGAGTTGCTTGCCGACTTGTTCCGCAACGTGCAGGGTTGCCTGCTCATCCGCACCCGATACTACGACCATGTAGCGCACGTCGGGGGCGCGGATGTCGACCCGAAGTTGTGCATCGAGGTCCTGGTCGGCCAATGAGACCGGGCTCAAGGCCGATAACTCCCGATTCCAAAGAGTCGTGCGGTGCATGTAGACGATCACACCAGCCGCCAAGGCCAACACCGCCAGCGCGACAGGTGCGCCTTTGATGCGCGCCAGGAAGCGCGCTGCCGCGACTCCGATGGGAGAGACGTCGCGGATGGAGAAATTGCGGGGGAGCCAGTGAGGAAGAACGAAACGGGTGACGAGCGCACCGGCCACGAGTCCGCCGATGGAATAGAGGCCAAGTTGCGCCAGTCCGGAAAACCCGGACGGCAGCAGCGAGGCGAAGCCGCAGACGGATGTCAGCATTCCTAAGCGGATGGTCGGCCAGACCGCGCGTTGCCAGCCCACCCGATCGTGGTTGCCGCTCTGTTGGGATTGAATAAACAGGTAGATGGAGTAGTCGACGGCCTCGCCAATCAAGGTGATGCCGAACCCCAGGGTGACGCCGTGAACGACGCCGGCGCCTAACGCTACCGCCGCGACACCCGCAAGGGCGCCGGAAGCGACCGGCACGAGGCCCAGCACCAGCGCGGTAACGGAACGATAGACGCCCAGCAATAGGGCGACGATGACCACGGTGCTCAGAATGGAGAGTCGCGTGACTTCCTTGATGATGTTGGCGCGCGCCGTGACGGCAAACACGCCAGGGCCGCTCATGAGCAACGTTGGACGCAACTGCCCGGCGGCCTGGTCAAACGCATTGCGCACCGCTTCCACGGCGCGCTGCTGTCCGTCGGTGTCAGACCCAAGGGCTCGAGTTTGCGCCACGAGCAGCGCTCGCTTCCCGTCCGCGGAAGTCCAGACGCCGTCAACGGTCCGCGGCGCTCCTGCTGCGCCGCCGGCGAGCTGACCGACGATTTCCACCATTTCCCCGGTGGGATCGTGCGGTAGCAGGTCCTTTGTCAGCAACCCGGCGGGGGAGGCGAGCAGGTCGATCGTGTCCTGAATGGCCCCCCGCAGCCCCTCAACCGTGAATCGCTCCGGCGTAACCGTGTCGCTGAGGAGGTAACGATGCGAGAAAAGGAACATCCGGTCGCGGTTCGCGCTGGCGGTCTCGCCATTGTTGACCGACACAAACTGTTGGTCGCTGCGTAACCGCGTGGCCATTGCCGTGGAGATGCGGGCGCGCGTAGCCGGATCCGTGCCTTCGATCGCGACTACGATCAGGCGCGAGGCCAATCCATCACGGAGCTGGTCGACCAGCAGCTTCTGAGTGGCGGTCGGTGAGCGTGGCAGAAAGGCCGACAAGTCGGTGGTGTAACGAGCTCGCGCGAGGATAACGATGGCCACGATGGCCAGCACCGCCCACACGAGCGTGGCCACCACCCCGGAACGGCTCATTGCCCGACTTCGGGTCCGATGGTCAACAGCGAGCGGTCGCCGTCCGCCTGCTGTATTTCCACGGATTGGATTGCATCCCGAGCGCCCTCGATCTGGATCTGCTTGACGCTGCGTGCGACCGTCGAGTCCGACGGCACCAGTAACAGCTTCCAATGGTCGAGATCGCCATCGAAGGTTACTTTGAAAATCCGCTCGAGCGAGGCACGGTCGCCTGCCAGAGTCGCGCGGATGCTATCGATCAGCGGCACGATCTGTGGATAGTCGCTGAGGTTCAGCACGTAGGTGTGCCGCCCGCGACGTGCTGTGATTACGCCGTGCTCGAGGACCAGGCTCTCGGGTTTCGGTTTCAGCGTCCGCTTCTCCAGCCGGTCCGGTGCGTCGTAGAACAGCTCGCCGGAGGACTCGACGGGACGGTCGAGCACATGGAGAAAATGCTCCTCGACAAAGCTGACATGACCGTGTTGGCGCTGCGCCAACAGCTGCATCAGCTGACCCAGATCCCCTCCGGCAGAGGCGCCGGCGAGGCATAAGGCAACCAGGCAGAGCCATACCCGACGGTTACTGTTGCTGCCCATGTGCGCCGCGCCAGAAATCGAAGAAGTTGAACCAGTTGTACGGATCATTGCGGCAATGCTTTTCCAGCAGTGCCGCATAACGGCGGACGGCCGCCTCGACCGCCGCTTCACGCTCTCCAGAGCGGATGGCGCTGAAATCCACCAGGTGTTCGAATACGGCATGATAACGATTGCCG
>Ga0134126_10013504_pt1 | contig 10319 bp, 8 predicted proteins | sample KB31752_FD_96881 | JGI IMG/M metagenome (GOLD analysis project Ga0134126, IMG submission 96881) | Terrestrial soil microbial communities with excess Nitrogen fertilizer from Kellogg Biological Station, Michigan, USA - KB3-175-2 | ecosystem: Environmental > Terrestrial > Soil > Unclassified ...
CCACTCCACCCCCTGCTAATCCCACCTCCCCCTCCGCCCCCCGCCGCGCACTCCGCCCACTCCACCCCCGCCGCTCCCATATCCGCACACTCTCTGTATCAAAACCGTACTCTCCCTCTACCCTCCACTCACAATCAACTGTAAATCAATCCCAACCATTTCGGCACGCCCTTCGCGGAACCTCCGCATGTTCACCAACTATCTAAAGATAGCCTTCCGGAGCCTGCGCAGACACCGGAGCACCGCCTTCATCAATATATTCGGCCTGAGCATCGGCATCGCCGCGGGTATCCTCATCCTGATCTTCGTTCGGGATGAACTTAGCTACGACCGCTACCACGCCGGGGCTCAAAACATCTATAGGGTCGTCAAAGATTTCGTCAACGACGACGGCAGCCGTCTTCCCGACGCGACCACACCTCCCGCCCTTGCGCCTGCGATGCAACGCGAATTCCCCGAAGTCGAACACGTCACACGCATATTCCCTGGATGGGGAAACAAATTCCTCATCAGCTATGGCGATAAGAAATTCATCGAAGAGCGCCTGTTCCGCGTCGACAGCAGTTTTTTCGACGTATTCAGTTTTCCTTTCATCGAAGGCGACCCGCGGACTGCCTTCCAGCAGGTGAACTCGATCCTGATCACCGCCAGCATGGCAAAAAAGTATTTTGGAGACGCCGACCCGATGAATAAGGTCCTTAGAACAGATGTCGGCGATCTGATGGTTACCGGTGTCCTCAAAGATGTCCCCACGAACTCGCATTTCCATTTCGATTTTTTGATCTCCACAAGAAAATTCTATGGTAATATCGACGCTCAGTGGAATTGGTATAATTTCTACACCTATGTCAAACTGAAACCCAATACAAACATCGCCGCGCTCACCCAAAAGATCCAAACCCTGTATAAGAACAGCGATAAGGATGCGAAAAATATCTTCTATATGCAGCCCCTGACCGGGATCCATCTCCGGTCCGATCTGAAATGGGAGATCGAGCCCAACAGCAATATCCTCTATGTCTATGCTTTCAGTATCATCGGTCTGTTCGTCATTCTCATCGCCTGTATCAACTATATCAATCTGTCCACCGCGCGCTCCGCGCTCCGCGCGAAAGAGATCGGCGTCCGGAAAGTGACAGGCGCCTTTCGGTATCTTCTCATCCGCCAGTTCCTCACCGAATCCATCGTCACCGTATTGTTTGCCTTCATCCTGGGTCTGGTGCTCGCGCGACTGGCGCTGCCCGCGATCAATGACCTGGTGCGCAAAGACCTGACCCTTTCTATATTTCTCCGGCCGCTGTGGCTCCTTGGTGTGCTCGTCGCCATTCTCATCGTCGGGGTCATCGCCGGAATATATCCGGCCCTTTATCTCTCTTCCATCAAACCCGTCTGGGTGCTAAAGGGCCTCCGGCTACCCGAAGGATCGGTATTCCAGCTGCGCAAGACGCTGGTCGTCTTTCAATTCACTATTTCAATAGTGCTCATCATCGGCACCGCCATCGTCGTACAGCAACTGCACTATATTCAAAATGCAAAATTGGGTCTCGACAAGGAGCAGGTCATGATCATCAGCGACGCTGGTCATCTTTCGAGGAGCAATCGGGAAAGCCTGTTACAACAGTTAAATGGAATAAAGGGCGTCGACAAGGCTGCTACATCCAATGGAGTGGTCGGAGGCCTCAACTGGACGACGAGCATGTCTGCAAAAGGATCGAAAAATAGCCAGCTGGTCAATTTCCTGAATGTCAGCTATGACTATATAGACGTGCTCGGGATGAAGATCGTGGAAGGCCGTAATTTCTCACCCGAGTTCCCGGCGGATTCGTCCAGCAACGGTCAGGCGGGGTCTACCGTGCGAATGATGGGTGGGATCATTCTCAACGAACGGGCTGTCAAAGACCTTGGCATTCATGAGCCAGTCGTCGGAAGCCTGGTGACGATGGACACTGATGCCGATACTACCTATTATCGAAAAGTCGTCGGCGTTGTAAAAGATTTTCATTTCGCTTCTTTCAAGTCGGAGATAAAGCCGTTCGCCTTCATGCTGAACAACAACCGGCAGGACAATTTCACCATCAAGGTCGACGCCGCGGGTCTGAACAATACCATTGCCGCGATACAAAAGAAATGGACTTCGTATGCCGGCGAGCGGCCCTTCCGTTACTCGTTCCTCGACGAGACGTTTGCCAATCTTTACAAATCGGACCAACGCTTCAACCAGGTGATTCTCTATCTCACCATACTGGCGATCACCATCGGCTGTCTGGGACTCTTTGGCCTCACCGCGTTCACCGTCGAGAGAAGGACCAGGGAGATCGGCATCCGGAAGGTGGTGGGCGCCTCCGCCGGCAGCATCGTCGTGCTGTTGTCGAAAGACTTCATCCGCCTGGTCATGCTGGCGATACTCATTGCCGTCCCCATCGCCTGGTATGCCATGGATAAATGGTTACAGAACTTTGCCTATCGCGTTCACATCTCGTGGTGGATATTCCTGCTGGCGGGCGCCCTGGCCGTGCTCATCGCATTGGTAACCATCAGCTTTCAGGCCGTGCGTGCCGCGCTGACCAATCCCGTCAGGGCCTTGCGAAGCGAATAATGAGATTCGAAGCGAATAATGTCATTCGAAGCGAGTAATGAGATTCAATGCGAATAATGGTCATTCGCAAAAAAAACCGATCTTTAGCTGCATGCGTCCATCTATCCTCGTCGCCGGCAGCTCCAACACCGATATGGTCGTCAAAAGCCCGAGTCTCCCTTCACCGGGCGAAACCATCCTTGGAGGTACCTTCTTCCTGTTTCCCGGGGGTAAAGGCGCTAATCAGGCCGTCGCAGCCGCCCGTCTGGGCGGCAACGTTATTTTCCTGGCAAAGACAGGCGCCGACGTCTTCGGCGCCCAATCCGTCGAAGGCTTCAAAAAAGAAGGCATAGATTGCCGTTATATCGCCACCGACCCTTCCGCCGCCTCGGGCGTGGCCCTCATCAATGTCGACGCCAAAGGAGAGAACTGTATCGTCGTAGCCCCCGGCGCCAACGCAACGCTAACACCCGAAGAGGTCCTCAAAGCGCGCGACGCGATCAGAAACGCCGACATCGTCCTGACGCAACTCGAGATCCCTTTGAATACGGTCATCGAGCTCGTATCCTTCGCAGCCGCCTGTGACCGGCGCATCATTCTCAACCCGGCGCCTGCCTGCAACCTGCCCGACCATCTCCTTCAAAACGTCTCTATCCTTACACCCAATGAAAAAGAAGCCGAGCTGCTCACAGGCGTCAAAGTCACCGACACCGCCGGCGCCCTCACGGCCGCACAGATCCTTTTTGCCAAAGGCGTCGCAACGGTGATCATCACGCTCGGCCGGGGCGGAGCTCTCTTATATGATGGTCGGGAACCCGCGCTTATACCCGCTCCGAAGGTCGAGGCCGTCGACACGACCGCCGCCGGAGATGTGTTCAATGGAGCGCTGGCCGTTGCCCTTTCCGAAGGGATGTGTATGACCGATGCCGTGAAGTTCGCCAATCATGCCGCCGCCCTTTCCGTCACGAAATTGGGCGCGCAGACCTCCGCGCCCCGGCGCGCCGAAACCGAGACCTTTCTATTGCTAAATAACAGTTAACTACACCATGTTCATCGTTAATGACTACACCACGGCCGTACTGCTCTGCATCATCACCATGCTATGCTGGGGCAGCTGGGCCAACACGCAAAAACTGGCCGGAAGATCTTGGCGTTTCGAGCTTTTCTATTGGGATTATGTCATCGGGATCCTGCTGTTTTCCATCGTTTTTGGACACACGCTGGGAACATTGGGGTCCGGGGGAAGACATTTCATCGACGACCTCCACCAGGCCAGCTGGAGCAATTTCTTCAGCGCCTTCATCGGCGGCATCATCTTCAATGCCGCCAATATTCTGCTGGCGGCCGCCATTGCCGTGGCGGGCATGGCGGTAGCGTTTCCTATCGGGATCGGGATGGCACTGGTGCTGGGGGTGATCATCAATTATGCGGCCGACCAGAAGGGCAGCCCGCTCTGGCTTTTCGCCGGAGTCGCATGCATCATCCTTGCGATCCTGCTGAATGCCGCCGCCTACCGGCGCGCTTCCCGCACCAACCTGAAAGGCATCCTCCTGGCGATCACTGCCGGCATCCTCATGTCCTTCTTTTATCGTTTCGTCGCCGCTTCCATGGATCTCGACGACTTCGCCCATCCCGCCCCGGGGAAAATGACACCGTATACGGCGATGTATGTCTTCGCGCTCGGCATCTTCATCAGCAACTTCTTCTTCAATACGCTCTTCATGCGACGACCGGTCAGCGGACAACCCGTGAGCTATAAGGAATATTTCGCCGGCCCCTGGAAAACGCATCTCGTCGGTCTGCTCGGCGGTCTTATCTGGGGTCTGGGCAACGGCCTCAATCTCGTCGCCTCGGGTAAGGCAGGCCCCGCGATCTCCTATGGTCTCGGACAGGGCGCCACCCTGGTCGCAGCCGCCTGGGGCGTTTTCATCTGGAAGGAATTTTCGCCGGCCTCCGCAAAGACACGCCGCTTTATCGCTGGCATGTTCGTCTTCTTCATTGCCGGTATAAGCATGATCGTCTATGCCGGCAGCCTGCCCGGCTCCGCCCTTCCCCAACAACCGCCGGTCTCCGTCATCTTCGACAGCGACATCGGTCCAGACTATGACGACGTCGGCGCCATCACCCTGCTGCATGCCTTTGCCGACAGCGGCGAGGCGAATATCCTCGCCACTATGGCCAGCAACAAATATGAAGGTATTGCCGGCGTCCTCAACGTCTTCAATACGTATTTCCATCGTCCCGATATCCCAATCGGCGTCCCGAAGGGCAATGGCGTGAGCCTCCGTGACAATCAGCATTGGACGGACACGCTCCTCGCAAAATATCCGCATGCCATCAAAACCAACAGCCAGGCGGAAGATGCAGTCACGCTCTACCGGAAGATACTGTCGCAACAGCCCGATACCAGCGTCACCATCATATCGGTGGGGTTCCTCACCAATCTCGCGGGGCTCCTGAAGAGCAACCCCGACAACTATTCGGATCTCGATGGCCGGCAGCTGGTCGAGCGAAAGGTGCGACGGCTGGTATCCATGGCCGGTAGCTTCCCGAAAGGCCGTGAGTTCAATATCTATATGGATAGTACTTCCTCGCAGTATGTCACCGACAATTGGCCGACGCGTATCTTCTTCAGCGGCTTCGAGATAGGCGTGAAGATCAAATGCGGGCTCCCGCTGATACACAATGACGCTATTCAAAACAGTCCTGTCAAAGATGTCTTCCGCATCTCTATTCCCCAGGCCGCCGAGGACAGTCTCGGGCGTAGCAGCTGGGATGAAACTGCCGTCCTCGTTGGGATCAAAGGTTACTGGGAGTGGTATTCGATACATCGCGGGTCCATTCATGTCAAACCCGACGGCAGCGACTTCTGGGAGCCATCCGAGGTCGGCCGGCATTATTATCTCGAAGAGCGGAAAGCGCCTTCTGTCGTTCAGGGTGTGATCGATCAACTGATCATGCATCAGCCGAAGTGATGTCGCCCCCCGCGTCCGCGCCGCGCCCATAAAGCACCGCCGCCGCCCCGCCCGCGACGCTGCCCACCCGCACCCGCGTCCGCGGGCACGATTTTCTCTGTAATCCCCCAAAGGGCCAATCATGGAAAATCCACAAACATACCGCGCCGTAAAATTCGACCGCTATGGCGGCATCGATGTCCTTCATATCGACAACGTCAGCATGCACGAACCCTACGCGGATCAGGTGTTGGTGAAGGTGCGCGCAGCCGGCATCAATCCGGGTGAAGCGGCCATACGTGAAGGATGGATGGACAAACAGTGGCCCGCGCATTTTCCTTCCGGGCAGGGAAGTGATTTTGCAGGCGTCGTGGAAAAAGTAGGTCCCGGGGTGAAAAATTTTGCACATGGCGATGCAGTCATCGGCTTTACCGACAGCCGTGCCAGCCAGGCCGAATATGTGGTCGCGGAAGCCGGCCATCTCGTCCGTCGTCCCGTGCATGTCCCATGGGAGCAGGCGGGCGCATTATTCGTGGCAGGCACCACCGCCTATGCCGCCGTCAGAGCGGTAGATCTGAAAAAAGGCGACAATCTCGTCATATCCGGTGCCGCCGGCGGAGTAGGTTGTATTGCCCTGCAGCTCGCGCTCCTGAAAGGCGCCCGCGTCATCGGGCTGTCCAGTCCCGGGCATCATGCCTGGATCTCCTCAAAAGGCGCGATCCCCGTTAGCTATGGCGAGGGGATGACCGAAAGGATCCTGGCTGGCACCGACGGTAAGGTCGATGCCTTCATCGACACCTATGGTCATGGCTATGTCGACCTCGCCTTGCAACTAGGCGTCCATCCCGATCGCATCGACACCATTATCGATTTCGCCGCCGCCCAAAAATATCCGATCAGGACGGAAGGCAATGCCCAGGGCGCAACCCGCGAAATAATGGACGAGCTGGCCTATCTCATCGAAAAAGGTTATCTCGAAATTCCGATCGAGCGCGTCTATCCGCTCGCCGAAGTCCGCGACGCCTATCGTCATTTGGAGCGCCGCCACACCCACGGCAAGATCGTCCTCGTGCCCTAGCCTCGTCCCGCCTTTTCCCGCGCCGGCAAGACCAATTTGTAAGGCCTATTGAACAATTCTTGCGAAACTTTGAATCGTGACGCCAATTTGCGGATGATCTCTTTAGACAACCCTCTTCTGTAATGGAGGATGTCCGAGACAAGACTCTTGCTTATTTCCAATTCACCTGCCACATCAACCGCCTTCATTTTATTTTCTTTCATCAAATAATTCAACAACTCCACCGGATCAGCGTCAGCGAACGTATTATGCGTTGCATCCCACTTTTCGATCAATAAGGTCAACAGATCGATGGTGTCCTGCTGTGCCTGCGTCTTCCTCCTGACCATGACCATCTCCTCCAGAGCGGCACAATACTCTTTATATTGCTTTGCTGATTTAATTACTTTGTAAGGCAATGGTTCCATGACGACTTGTTAATAAACGCTAATATAATACTGCTTCTTCTCTTTACTTAATTGACTGTACTCCGCATGAGTGCCGATCCAGCACACAAACAAATGAACCTGTTTTTGTGTCCTCCGGGCTATTCCAATCAACCCTGCTCAAAGTCGACAACCACAATCTCAATGACGACCTGCTTCGAGCATTTTCCCTTGCATAATCTTCTATGGTCTCTCTCCTGATCAAGTGCACTCTCATACAGTCAGCTTTACAAATATACAAATAGTTCTCGGATTGCGAACTTTCCCCAAAAAAATCCCCTCTTTCCCCGGTAACCTATCATCCCGGAACCCGCAAAGTTAGACACCCCATAAAATCTTGAAGAAAAATCTGCATAATCCCCGGCTGCACCCTCCTGTTCCCCATCCCCCTAACGGTAGGAAATTGGCCCTCCCTCCCCATTTCCCCAAACATTTTCACCTCCGATTTGTATATTATATGAAATAACAAAATCAGAATACCATGGCCACAGAAAAAGCAATCCTAGCCGGCGGATGTTTTTGGGGAGTCGAAGAGCTGTTCCGCAATCTTAAAGGCGTCCTTTCGACGACCGTCGGCTATACGGGCGGAGACGTGCCCAATGCCACCTACCGGAATCACGGCACCCATGCCGAAGGCATCGAGATACTGTTCGATACCGAAAAGATAAACTACCGCGAATTGCTTGAATTTTTTTTCCAGATCCACGACCCTACCACGCGCAACCGTCAGGGAAATGACATGGGCGCCTCTTACCGGTCGGCCATTTTCTATTTGGACGAACAGCAAAAAGACATCGCCGAACATCTCATCGCCGACCTCAATGCCGCCCACATCTATCGCTCGCCCATCGTCACCGAGGTCGCGCCCGCCGGCCCCTTCTGGGTCGCCGAAGAATTCCATCAGAATTATCTTCAAAAATATCCCAACGGTTATACCTGTCACTATATCCGCCCCGAATGGGCATTGAAAGGGGAAAAAGCATCGGGCTAACCGCCTTCCGCCCGCCTCTCACATCGGTAGAGACTCAGTCTTCCGCCCGCCTCTCACATCGGCAGAGGCTCCGCCTTCCCCGCCCGCACCCCGGCCCTTTCGATCAACTCCATTATCCGGGTCTGACTCGTCACTACTTGCGCCTTGAGATCACTGAGTATCGAATACAGCCCAAAATAAGTCCGGTTCACATAGAGCGAATGCCTCGACCCGCGCGCCACCTTCGACTCCCTCACTTCTTTCAGATTCGACACATATTCCATATAGTTATAGATCTCCGCAAAATACGCTTCATCTCCAAAATCGAACTCTTCCCGTGTAAAGGGCAGGGTCAGCATGTCGATCATCTTCTGAAACAATCCCGAAAAGAACACGATCTCTTTTTCCGTATCCGTCGGATGGATCATCTCGAGATTCGTGTAGATCTCCCTCCGCCGCGTCTCGTCTTTCAATATCCCCTTATCCACCAGTAAAAAATAGTTCACATAAAAGTCTTCCGGTATCTCCTTGATGCATCCAAAATCGAACACGCCTACCGTCCCGTCTTCGCGCATCAAAAAATTCCCCGGGTGCGGATCCGCGTGCACCTTGCGCAGCGCATGGACCTGGTACTGATAGAAATCCCACAACGCCTGCCCGATCTTATTCCGCACTTCCTGCGACGGCCCCCGCTCCAGGAACTCGCGCAAATGAAACCCCTTCAGCCAATCCATCGTAATGATCCTGTCGCTCGACAGCTCCGGATAGTAGGTCGGAAAGACCAAATTCGGAATATGCGAGCATTGCGCCGAAACCTCAATTGAGTGTCGCAGCTCCAGCCGGTAATCCGTTTCTTCCAGCAGCTTGCCTTCGATCTCGTCGAAATACTTGTCCATATCCACCTCGTTCATTCCCACAATTCGTATCGCAAACGGCTTGACGATACGAAGGTCCGACCTCACACTACTCGCCACACCAGGATATTGGATCTTCACCGCCAGCTCCTTGCCCCATTTCATCGCCTTGTGCACCTGCCCGATCGACGCCGCATTCGCGGCCTGCATGTCGAACCGGTCGTACAGCTGTGCCGGAGTCTTGCCCAATGTCTTGATAAATGTATTGACCACCAGCGGACCCGACAACGGCGGAGCGCTGTACTGCGACATCGCGAACCGTTCGGTATAAGCCTTCGGCAGCATGCCCCTGTCCATGCTGAGCATCTGTGCCACCTTCAACGCGGATCCTTTCAGATTGCTCAGCGTATCATAGATGTCTTCCGCATTGTCGGCATGCAGCTCTTCCCTGCTTGTCGACGGATCGATCAATTTCCTGGTATAGTGCTTCAGATAATTGGTACCGACCTTCAAACCGGTCGCCACAAACCGGCTGGCCCGTTCGACCTTGCCGGTAGGAATGCTTGTCTGTTCTTTCATTGTCTTCTATTTCTTCGACAATCCCTCTCGCCGGATCTCCCGCTATCTCCCCACGCCCGCCGCCTCCACCTGCGCCCGGGCATCTCATTTCCCCGCGAATACGAACTTTCCAAAATCCAGGATACTATCCAGCGTTCCCGATCCGATAAGCTGGAAACTCAGGTTGACCGCCTTTTCTATGGCCGCATCCGTCATCTCGAACCGCTCGCTGTCGTCCTTGATCCAATAGCGGAGCACGAACAACGCCTGCGCCCAAAACCCGTGCACAAACTGATCAGAGATGAATTTTCTTTCCTTGATCTCGCCGGTCTGGTAGCCTTCTTTGATGAGATCGCGGATATAGTCGTAAAAGGCATGCCGGAAGCTATCGAGGCGGCCCAAATGATCCCCCGGCAGCAGAAACCTTTCCCGCTGCAGCAGGATAAAGCTCCTGTTCTCGCGAAGCTGCTGTATCCAAAGGAAATAAAAGGCCAGCAGCTTTTCGCGCACCGAATAGTTGCGGTAAACCTCGTCATCCTTAAGCTTCAGTAAAGTTTCCTCGAAATAAGACCGCCAGATGTCCTTTTCCAGCGCTTCAAAAGAGGCATAATTGTCGTAAAAGCCGGCCTCCTGCGCGCTCATCTGCTGGCAAAACGCATACACCGACACCGGCCTCTTCCCGTTTTCCAGCCAATACTTTATATACGTATCGCGGATGTCCTTCTTTTCCATGACAGAGGATTTAGTTTGAAAGAGTAACAGTCCACTCCCCCGCGATGTTCGCCCAAATCCCAAATTAACAGTCACTTTTCGGCCGCTCCGCTTTCCTCCGCCTCCCTTACATCGGCAAAAACACCACCTTCCCCGACCGTCCCGCCACCCCACTAAGACCATTATTCCCATCC
>Ga0134126_10013506_pt1 | contig 10317 bp, 9 predicted proteins | sample KB31752_FD_96881 | JGI IMG/M metagenome (GOLD analysis project Ga0134126, IMG submission 96881) | Terrestrial soil microbial communities with excess Nitrogen fertilizer from Kellogg Biological Station, Michigan, USA - KB3-175-2 | ecosystem: Environmental > Terrestrial > Soil > Unclassified ...
CCAAGGCTGACGGCAGCGGCGAACGCTATGTCACGCTGGCGCGCTTCTTCGCCGAAAACGTCAGCGTGCAGGCGCCCTCGCTGGAGAAGACGGTGACCGACTCCGCCGACGCCGTGAACGGCGCGGATGCGGTGCTGCTGGCGTAGCTCTGACTTCTCCCTCTCCCCGCTCTTTCGCGGGAAGAGGGCGGGGTGAGGGGCCGTTTCCGCGAACACTGTGAGAGTTGGACTCGCGAAGAGCCCCCTCACCCGGCGCTTCGCGCCGACCTCTCCCCGCTCGCGGGGCGAGGTGATTGGAGTTCGCTGATCGATTTCTGACTCAAATCTCAAACAAGAGGACGTAACTCAGCATTCCCGCGGCAGGATATGCCCGGGCTTTGCGTCAGCATCGCCCTCGAAAATCGGAGGGCGCAGGGAATGCCGGATGCAGGCCGCACCCGTGAGCCTTGCGTGCAAAAAAGGTGCACTTTACGCACGCAAGCAACAACAGGGCAGCCCAAACAACCGGCATTCCCTGCGCAATGGTTTACGGCTTATACGTGTTCTCCTCGGAGTGCCGGGCTTGTTAGCCTCCGTCGCCGCGCGGACTCGTCATCCGCGAGACTTGACGCCAGCATCGGGGCGTCGGGACCGCACGACTTCGCTCGTCCGCGAGGAATGCTTTCGTCGGCGCGGCAAGCCGCGCTGAGCATCCTCGCGTCCATCGCATCCCGCGGCCAACGTCCGTGACGATCGCGATACGCCCCTCCTGGAGGCTACGGGACGGCGGGGACCCTACTACCGATTTATATTCTGATAAAGCGAAATATTTTTTTAGCGAAGGCTTGACACGATTTCGGAAAATTAGCCCGTCGGGCAAATCAGTTGGGGCTTGATGATGCGCTACCGGCCGATCGGCCTTGCCTGGAAGAGCCGCCGCGAGGGCTGAAGGCGAAATCTCGCCAAATAGCCATGCTTGCCTGACGGCGAGTCTTGGGTCGGCCGCTCCCGACACGTATGAGGTCCTTATGAGATCGTTCAGGGAACCTCCTGCAGTCCGATTCCGCGGTGCATCTGCCGGAATGGATTTCGCTGCGAAAGCCTTCGGCGGCGCGGCAACGCGACGTCGGGAGTCTCGAAGCATGCCGATGGTTTCGTCGCTTCGATCGGCCGCGATCCTTTGCTTTCTGTCGCTGGCCATGCTGGCGTACGGCTGCGGCATGGCTCGGGCCCAAGGTACAAATCAAGGTACAGCCCAGGGCACTGTCCAAGGCACTGGTCCGGGCACAGAATTGGTGGTGGGGACCAAGGAGGCTCCGCCCTTCGCGATCAAGCAGCGGGATGGAAGCTGGAGCGGGATCAGAATCGAGCTCTGGAAAAGGATCGCCGACGGCGCACAGCTGCGTTTTCGTCTGGTCGAAGCCCACAGCGTGCAGGATCTGGTGGATGGCGTCGCGAACGGCACCTTCAATGTCGGCGTCGCGGCAGTCACCGTGACCGCCGCGCGCGAACGCCGCGTCGATTTTAGCCCGCCCTTCTACCACACCGGCCTCGGAATTGCGGTGCCGATCAACGAAAGCCCCTGGGTCTCGATCGCTCGGGCGCTTCTGTCGTTCAGCTTCCTCAAGGCTGTCGCAGTGTTGCTCGGTTTTTCAATGCTCGTCGGTTTCCTCATCTGGCTGCTGGAGCACCGAAAGACCGACCATTTCGGCGGAGGAGCCAAGGGGCTTGGCTCGAGCTTCTGGTGGTCGACCATCGCCATGACCCAGGCAGGAGCCGCGCAGAATGCGCCGGCAACACTGCCCGGAAGGATCATCGCAACCGGCTGGATGATTGCCTCGGTGATTGCCATCGCTGTATTCACCGCCGGCATCACCTCCACTCTGACGCGCAAGGAGCTCCAGGGCGCCGTTCACAACTTCGATGATCTGCGGTCTGTCCGCGTTGTCGGCGCCGTCGCGAACACTGCGGCGACCGATTATCTCACCCGCGAGCAGCTTGCCTTCCGGGCATTTCCCGACGTGCAAGCCGGCCTCTCCGCCCTGAGCCACGGCGAGATCGACGCCTTCGTCCACGACAAGCCGCTGCTCGCCTGGATGGTTCGGAAAGACTTCTCGGTTTCGGTGCGGATGGTCGATACCAGCTTCAGCAGCGAGAGCTACGCAATCGTGTTGCCGAAAGCCAGCACCTTGAGGCCGATGCTCGATGTCGCCGTGCTCGAACAGGTCGAAAGCATTTGGTGGCAACAGACACTGCTCGAGACCCTCGGAAACGCGCGTTCCCCCTGATCGCCCTCGGCGGAAAATGGGTGTTATTGTCGATCACAGATGGAGTGTGCGAGATGACAACGGACCGCTTCACCCTGCGCGCCGGCGACCCGCGTGCCGTCGAGCTCACGGCAACGCTCAAGCAGGGCGATGCCACCCGGCTTGAACGGTTGCTGGCGGCTGAACCCGGGCTCGCCACTTGCGTGATCATCGATGAGAAAGGCGGCGGCCGGACGCCGTTGCATCTCTTCGCCGACTGGCCCGGACATTGTTCGAACCCGGGCGCGATCGTCAAAATCCTCGCGGCGCGAGGCGCCGACCTCAACGCGCCCGCGGTCGGGGCATGGCACCGCGAGGCGCCGCTGCATTGGGCGGCGAGCAATGACGACGCCGCGCTGATCGACGCGCTGCTCGATGCCGGCGCCGATATCGAGCGCGAAGGCTCGTCGATCGATGGCGGATCACCGCTGTCCTGCGCCATCGGCTACGGACAGTGGCAGGGCGCACGAGCGCTGGTCGCGCGCGGCGCGAAGACCCAGCTCTGGCACGAAGCCGCGCTCGGACTGCTGGAGCTCATCAAGCAGCGCGTGGAAGCCGATCCTTTGCTCCGCGGCGAGGAGTTGTCGGGACCATTCTGGAACGCCTGCCATGGCGGCCAGCTCGCCACCGCGCAATATCTGCTCTCGCACGGCGCCAATCTCGACTGGCTCGCACCCTGGACCGCACAAACGCCGCTCGACGTCGCCGAGAAGGCGGGACAGCGCGATGTTGTGGCGTGGTTGCTGGACAAAGGCGCGAAGCGGGCGGGGAAGGCTGGCTGAGGCGACATGCGCCCGGCTCGCCCTCACATCACTTTGATCACGATTTCTTTGCTGGATTGCCGTCTCGCATCCGGCGAAAACGTTCTTCCGGACCTGTCACGGCTGCCGGAGGTCGATCGATGCGCGCGCGCTTCACGACGAGTGTCTCCTCACGACGCGGCTTCATGCGAGGCGCTACGGGCGCCGCGGCGTTGTACGCTCTCAACACCGCAAGACCGGTAGCGGCGCAGGCGGATTCTCCCGTCGCGACCAAGCCGATCCCGCATTCGGGCGAACGCATTCCGGTGATCGGGCTCGGCACCGCGAACGACTTCATGACGCGCCCGCGAGGCGCGGAGCGAGACAAGCTCAAGACAGTGGTCGATGATCTGCTTTCGCAGGGCTGCAGGCTGATCGACACGGCATCGTCCTATGGCGAGGCCGAAAGCGTGCTCGGCGATCTCCTGAGCGACCAGGATCGCGCCAAGGTGTTTCTTGCCACCAAGATCGAGGACGGCAGCCGTAAAGGCGGCCTTGCTGAATTCCGCCATTCGCTGGCGCGGTTGCGCTACCAGCAGGTCGACCTCTTGCAGCTGCACAATGTGCAGAACCCGCGTCAGGATCTGGCGCCGTTTCGAGATTGGAAGGGTCAAGGGCTCTGCCGCTATGTCGGGGTCACGACGACATTCAAGGGCGACTACGCCGCCGCCGAAGCGGTCATTCGCCGGGAAAAACCGGATTTCCTACAGGTCGACTATTCGCTGGCCGATCGAACCGCGGAAAAACGTCTGCTGCCCGCCGCGCGCGACGCAGGGGCCGCAGTGCTCACCGCGCTTCCCTACGGACGCAGCTCCGTGTTTACGGCCGTGCGCGGCAAAAGCGTTCCGGACTGGGCGCGCGAATTCGATGCGACGAGCTGGCCGCAGTTCTTCCTGAAGTTCCTGCTCGGTCACGAGGCGGTGACTGCCGTCATTCCCGGCACCACAAATCCGGCGCACGTCGCCGAAAATATCAGCGCCGGACGCGGCCGCTTCCCGGATGCCAGGCAGCGCAAGGCGATGATCGATTTCTTCGTCACGCTGTAGCCGCGGGTGCTTCACCGATACCGCGAGCGCCGTCGATTACGATCACGTGATCCGTGCACCCTGCAATGCAGCCCTGACGGCGATTGCATGAATGAATAAATCCGATCGACGGTTGTTGTTACGCTTATCGTGCACCGCAAAAAGACCTCTTGGAAAAGAACTTGGGAGATGAATCCATGTCCGATGCCGACCGCGCCCGTCTCGATCGCCGAACCCTCCTGCGCGCCGGCGCATTGGCCGGTCTCGCACTCGCGACGTCGGCCGCCCCCCGTCGCGCCCTTGCCGATACCGCCCCGCTGAAGATCGGCGTTATCGGGGCCGGGCATATCGGCAGCACCGTCGGCACGCTCTGGGTGAAGGCCGGTCATCCCGTGATGTTCTCCTCGCGCCATCCGGACGAGCTGGTGTCCATGGTCAAGGAATTGGGCGGCCTCGCGAAATCGGGCACGGTGGGCGAAGCCATCGACTTTGGCGACGTCATCTTCATTGCGGTGCCCTACATGGCCTATCCGCAGATCGGCCAGGACTATGGCAAGAAACTCGCGGGCAAGATCGTGCTCGACGCTGGCAATGCCGTCGCGCGTCGCGACGGCCCCGACCTTGCCGCCGAGGCCAAGGAGGACGGCATCGGCGCCACTTCGGCCAAATATCTGCCGGGCGCGAAAATCGTGCGGGCTTTCAACACCATGGGCTACAAATACTTCGCCTCGGAGGCCAATCGGAAGGGCGAGCGAATGGCCATTCCGATCGCCGGCGACGACAAGGACGCCCTCAGCGTCGCCTCCACGCTGGTGCACGACGCCGGATTCGACCCCGTCATCATTGGTCCGCTGGCGCGCGCCAAGGATTTCCAGCAAGGCGCACCGCTTTATGGCCTTCAGCTCACGGCCGCACAAATGCGACAGAAGGCCGACACGCTGAAATAGCGCATGATCCGGAAAAGTGTGCAGCGGTTTCCCGCCTGCGCGAAGCCCGGAAAGGACTATCCGTGTGGTTTGATGCTTCGGCGGGCGAAGGCAGGTCCGAAAAGATCATGCGCAATCTGGACGACAGGGATTATTGAATGGCATTCGCAGATGCGCCGCAACGCTCTGATTCTGCGTTCCATCGTCTTCTGAACCGTATCATCGACGTCAGGCCGAGCGAGATGCCCGCGCTCGCCTGGGCCTGGCTCTACATCTTCTCGCTGCTGTCGTCCTACTACATCCTGCGCCCGATCCGCGACCAGATGGGCATCGCGGGCGGCGTGAAAAATCTGCAATGGCTGTTCACGGGCACGCTGATCGGGATGCTCGTGCTCAATGTCCCCTTCTCCTATCTCGTCAAGACCTTTCCACGCGAGAAGTTCATCGCCATCTCGTACCGCTTCTTCATCGTGAACATCCTGCTGTTCGCGGTGGCGCTCTACGTTGCGACGCCCGAACAGACGATCTGGATCGGGCGCGTCTTCTTCATCTGGACATCCGTCTTCAACCTGTTCGTCATTTCCATCTTCTGGCAGATGATCGTCGACGTCTTCGCGTCCGAGCAGGGTAAGCGGCTGTTCGGCTTCATCGCCGCGGGCGCCACGCTCGGCGCCATTGCGGGATCCATCTTCACCGTCTCGACCGTCAAGCATATGGCGCCAGGCTACCTGATGATCGGCTCGGCCATCATGATCGAGATCGCGGTGTTCTGCGTCCGCCGGCTTTCTGCCCTGTCGGCGTCGCTGTCGGAGCGGCCCAGGGCCGAGCAGGAGGAAAGGCCGATCGGAGGGACGCTGCTCGCCGGCTTTCGCGATGCGCTGTCGTCGAGCTACCTGCTCAACGTCAGCCTGTTCCTGCTGCTCTATGCGATCACCTCGACCTTCCTGTATTTTCAGCAGGCCTCCGTCATCAGTCACGCCTTTTCGAGCCGGGCAGCCCAGACCCAGTTCTTCGCTTCGATCGATCTCGGCGTGAACATCCTGACGCTGGCGGTCCAGCTTTTCCTCACGGGGCGCATTCTCAAGCGGTTCGGCGTCGGCACCACCCTTTCGCTGCTGCCGGCCGCGAGCGTGCTCGGCTTCGGCGCGGTGGCGCTACTGCCGTCGCTGGTCTCGGTCGTAGCGTTTCAGATCGTCCGGCGCGCCGGCAATTTCTCGATTGCCCGTCCGACGCGCGAGATCCTGTTCACCGTGGTGCCGCGCGAGGAGCGCTACAAGGCCAAGAGCTTTATCGACACCGCGGTCTACCGCCTCGGCGATCAACTCGGCGCCTGGTCGTTTGCGCTGCTGTCCACCCTCAAGCTCGGAGCAACCGAGATATCCATCGTCGCCGCCGCGGCTTCCGCAATCTGGCTGGCCAACAGCTGGTGGCTCGGGCGCAGGCAGGACGTCCTTGCGCGGCAGCAGCCGCAAGCCGGGCCGTCGGATCAGGCGGGTCACCAGGGTTGAACGTAAACCGGCTGCGCGGGAATCGGCTCCGGAATCCTCGTTCGCCGCACGCCACCGCGGTATCCGCTTGAGTATTCCTGCAAGTTCGATGATATGCCCGTCCGATGTCCGACGAGCTGAAACCGAGCCCTGCGCGGCCGACCCACATCCGTGCGCTGGCGCATCGCTATCGCCTGCAGCTCATCCTGGCGCTGCGGGTCACGGTATCGGCGCTGTCGGCGCTCCTGATCGCGCAGGTGCTGCATCTCAAGCTGCCGCTCTGGGCGGTGCTGACCTCGCTGATCGTGACGCAGATGAGTCTGGGCCGCTCGATCAAGGTCGCGACCGACTACCTCATGGGGACGCTTGCCGGCGTCGCCTACGGCGGCGCGCTCGCGATCCTGATTCCGCACCAGGGCGAGCTCGCGCTGTTCGCCGTGCTGGCGCTTGCGATCGCGCCGCTTGCCTTCATCGCGGCCTTCAAGGCCAATTTCAACGTGCTGCCGATCACCGCCATCATCGTGCTGCTGGTGCCGAGCATGCAGCATGTGAGTCCGGTCGCCTCCGCGATGGATCGTGTGCTCGAGGTCACGGTGGGCGGCCTCATCGGCTTCCTGGTTTCGGTTCTCGTCTTCCCTTCGCACGCGCACGCGCTGACAACCGACGCGGCCGCCGACACGCTGGAGCTCGTGGCGGATGCGCTCTCGCAATTGCTGGACCACCATTGCGGCGGCGAGCGCCCCGACCTCAGAGTGATCAACGCGCAAATCGGATCCTACCTCACCAGACTGAATGCGACCGGCGCCGAGGCCGAGCATGAGCGCACCGCCCGCCTCACCTCCGGTCCCGACACCGGGCCGCTGCTCCGCACGCTGCTGCGGCTGCGGCACGACATCGTCATCCTCGGCCGCGCGGTGGGATGCGGGATGCCGCCGGAGGTCGAGACGCGGCTCACGCCATGCTTGCAGACGATCGCCCGGGCCGCCGGAGATTTCCTGCGCGCTGCCGGCGGCGCTTTACGCGCGCGCCGGGCGCCGCCGTCGCTGGAGGCCGTCGAAACCGCCTTCCGTGCCTATAACGAGGCATTCGGCGCGGTCCGCCGCGACGGCCTCACCCGCACCATGTCGAGCGAAGACGCCGAGCGCTTCTTCGCGCTCGGCTTCGCGCTCGAACAGATGCGCGAGCATCTCAAGGAGGTGCACCGCGTGGTGGGCGAGTGGACGCAGCTCTAGCGCTGTCATGAGATTCAGTTGAGCTGCACCAGGGAAGATTCACCGTTCCCCGGCGGGGAGAGGTGAACGGAGCTTGCGGCTGGCGCTGGTTAATGCCGGCATAACCGCAATCCTGCAATCCAAACAACCGGACTAACGGCACTGCAATTCGCCTCGGGTAGGCTCCCGCAGCTCTTGGCAGGAGGGATACAATCATGCGCGCTTACACGCTCGTTCCGGTGATGCTTTCGATCGTGCTCGGCATGGGCTTCGCAGGTCCCGCGCTCGGCGGCGCGCGCATCATCCACGTTGATGCGGCCGGCGACATGCCGCGGCCGACCACGGCAGCGGACTTCCAGAAATATCGCGGCTACATGTACGAGCTGTCCGACTATGCAGGGCGAAAGGACATCGACAAGATCGAGACGAACCTGAAGCACCAGCTCGACATGGTCGAAAATGCCGGGCTCAGCCCGAAGGTCTTGAGCTTCTTCCATTCGATTCCGATCGTCGCGACCGAGACCGACTGTCTCGAAGAGGGAGCGACGCTCGCCTGCTACGGCCCGGTCGCGCCGAAGCTCAGCCGTCCGGCGACCCACGGCGTCACGGTCTGGGATCACGACAAGCAGCAGTGGACCAACCCCGATATCATCGACCTCGCGGCCGATTCCGGGATTGGCGTCATCATGCTGCGGCCGAACATGACGCAGTACACCGATGACCCGATCCTGCTGCACGAATTCCTGCACGCCTATCATGCCCGTCTGATGCCGAACGGCTACGACAACCGCGGCATCAGGGGCTATTACGCCTACGCCAAGTCCAAGGACCTCCTGGACAAGAAATCCTACACCATGAAGAACGACCGGGAGTTCTTTGCGGTCACCGCCAGCATCTTCCTTGCCGGCAAGGAATCGATCCACGAGCCGAAAACCCGCGAGGCGCTGAAAGAGAAGCTGCCCGACTATTACAAATATCTCGTCGGCATGTTCGGCTTCGACCCCGATCCGTCCAAGACGCCGGTCGCCGCCAACACGGCGACGGATGCGCCGGCGGTCGCGGCGGTGGCGAATTAGGAGATCAAGTCAGGCTGAGCGCGTAGCCAAGCCGACGGTGCACCTCTGCCCTTGTTGCGGGAGAGGTCGTAATGCATCGAAGATGCATTACGGGTAAGGGCTTGCCTTTGCGGGCGAACCTCTCTGATCGTAGTACGCGGGCAGTCGCTCATCGTGACATGTCGAGGGGCTACGGTCAGATATTGCGATCGCAAGGATCGATCCATTACTCCCTCCTTTACCTCATGCAGGCGGGAGCACAACCGGCCTCTCAGCAATGCATGCGGAGACAGTCATAATGGTTGCCAGAGCAGGTAATTCAACTGTGTCAAAGCCGCGCCGCCGGCCCACAGGTGATGCTCGTTGGGACTAAATCGCCCGCAACCACGGCGTTATTCCTCCACTAACGGCTCCTGAGGCTTGCTGCCCAACACCGTATCCGGAACCGCCATCGCCTTTTCAATCTCGCTGGACAAAACCTTGAAATGCTCTGCGAGCCTCGCGAATAGCTCTCGCTTTCTGAGGTCGGTTGCCAAGTCCCGGATCATTTCGCATTCGGCGATCTGCACTTGCAGCTTTTCCAAGTGCGCCTGCATGTCCTTCATCTAAGTCTCCGCAGCCTGAGCTCGCCTTAAATCAGGTTTGCGCCGCGCGAAACTTAACAAAAGTTGGTTTCCCATGGGATCGTTGGCCAAAGGAAAATTTGCCGGCCTCAAACCTCTGCTGTTTGCGGCATTATAGGCACACCGAATATCTAACATCTTGAAATGAATAAGATTCCATAAGGACAACCTTCTCCCGCAAGGGGAGAAGGAAATCCTCCCGCCTCAGGCCAGCGTATGCACAATCACGGGGCCGGCGACAGCACTTACCTGCCCGACCAGAAGCGGACCGAGATTCTCATCGATCCAGGCGAGCGCCCGTTTGTTCGCCTCTTCCGCGCTGGCAAAATTGTTGAACACGCTGATCGCGGTGACGGTGTCGTCGCCGGCATAAACGACGTAATAGGCCTTGAACCCCTCGACGTCGCTGATGATCGGAATGGCCCCTTCCTTGATCCGGCGCGCCAGCTCCTCGGCTGCGCCGGCCTTCGCCTTGGCCTGACGGATGGCGGCATACATGAGATCCTCCTTCCGGCTGCATCGATTTCGGATGCGGGCGTCGCATCGGCCCGCGGCGCATGGTAGATCATGCCGGGCCTGCCGCAGCATCACACTTGTTCGATTGGCGGCTGCACGGAAAGCTTCGTGAAATCGTCCGCAGATTTCAAAGGGATTCGGCTATGCCTGGGACGCCACGTCGATGCGGCGTCGATGAAGCTCGACGGTGTGCCGATTGATCCCCCATCGTGCCACCATCAACAATTATCTTTCGCTCGGTGACGACGGCTTTACCGTCTTCAAGGGCGGCACGGCTGCGCAGTTCGACGCGGATCACGCGCGTGAATTGATCCCCACATCCTCGTCATGGCCGGGCTGGTCCAGGCTGGTCCCGGCCATGACGAGCGATCTGAGCCGTCGCCCCTTTCG
>Ga0134126_10013507_pt1 | contig 10317 bp, 9 predicted proteins | sample KB31752_FD_96881 | JGI IMG/M metagenome (GOLD analysis project Ga0134126, IMG submission 96881) | Terrestrial soil microbial communities with excess Nitrogen fertilizer from Kellogg Biological Station, Michigan, USA - KB3-175-2 | ecosystem: Environmental > Terrestrial > Soil > Unclassified ...
CGAAGCGAATCAAGATGCCGACGCGGCGATCGACACCGCCGTCGCGATTGCGACTGCTAACGCCGCACAACTCGAGGCCGTGAGCGTCGTGAATCCGATTCTGGGCGGCGCGCTGTTCCCGGCGATGGAGACTCCCGTCCAGCAGGCGCCGGCCCTCCGCGCCGAGCAGCACCGCCGGGAAACGGCGCTCCGCAAACACCTGGCCGAGCACACAGGGTTTGCGGGCGGGTGGCTCATCGACGTTCCGTTAGGCAGGCCGGCCGGCGGCATTGCCGATCGCGCACGCCAGATCGGAGCCGATTTGATCATCATGGGACTCGGTCGGCATGGCCGCATCGAGCGCCTCGTCCACGACGACACGACCTTGGCCGTGATTCGCCGTGTCTCCGTTCCGGTGCTGGCGGTCACTGACGAGCTCCACGGCATGCCGCGCGTGGTGATGGTCGCGACGGACTTCAGTCGCGCCAGCACCGATGCGGCGCGAGCGGCCTGCGCGCTGTTCCGCGGGTGTCCGACGTTCATTCTCGCCTATGTAGAGTCGGAGTTCGACGCTACCATCGCCGAGCACGATGAGACGGTCCGAGTGATCCGACGAGAAGGTGTTGCCGGCGCCTTTCAGCGCCTTCGCGAATCGCTCGAAGTGCCTCGAGGCGCGTCGGTCGAGACGGTCACGCTTCGCGGTGTGGTCGCATCCGAGCTGGCTGGGTTTGCGCACCGCTCGGGCGCTGAGGTTCTGGCCATCGCACGCCAGCAGCACAGTATGGCCGATCGCGTGATGATTGGAAGCGTGACCACGGCCCTTCTGCGCCGCGCGCCGTGCTCCATCTTCGTCAGGCCCATTCACCCGGCGGCGACGCGGACCGAAGGGCAGTAGCGGCCCTCAATGCGGCGCTAGGGCGTGCGATCCGCGGTGTCCGGCGTGCACTGTGGCGCGCGCTGGGCGTGCCCGGACGGTCGAACCGCGTGCGATGGATCCGCCGCCGCGAAACCCGCCGCCGTCAGCACTGCCGCGGCGCAAACCCGCCGACCCATCGTGAGCATGCGCGACTCCTCGATCGTGTCGCGTTCACCGTCGCGGAGCCGCCGCCTAACGCTCAGGACCGCGGGCCGCGTCACGGAACATTGCGTACGGCCGAGACCCTGTCAACGCGCGGGGGCGCGCGCTGGGAGAGAAACGTGTCAGCGTCCCGTCATCGTGCGGAAGGAATCGGCGGCGATGCCCCAAGCGCGCCACGCCTGTTTGTCGAACGACGTCCGACCGGCAATCATTGCCGGCACTCATTATATATGTCTCTCGCTGGTCCGCCGGCTAACGCGCCCCTCGCCTAACGGCCGGCGACGCACGCTCAACCCGAGTCCGGCCTGGATGCTCTCGCGCGCAATGCGACGCACGGCGGCCAGCTTGTCCTCCGGTATCAAGTCGCCGGCGACGTCGTCGATGCCGGCAACCGAGGTACGTCGAGTCACGGCGTAAACGAGCATCCCGAATCTGTCAGGGCTTTGGGGGACGCGCGCTCCTCACTTTTCCCGACAGACCGCGGATCGAGCATGCGGTAGCCTGTGAGCCGTGACATCGACTGGGAGGACGATGGCCGAGTCCACTGTACAGGGCGCCGGTGAGCTCGGTGCGGGGTTGGTGAGCGGACTGACCTCGGCGGAAGCGCAACGCCGTCTCGCCGACGTCGGTCCGAACGATCCGCTCGCCGTTGCGCGGGAATCTTCGCTCCGCGAGTTTGCCGAACCGTTCGCTAACCCGCTCATCATCACGCTGCTGCTCGCCAGCGGAATCTCGGCCTACGTCGGCGAGATCGCGAGCGCAGCGATCATCATCTTGATGGTCTTGTTGAGCGTGGCTCTGCACCTCACGCAGACCTATCGCTCGCGCCGGGCCATCGACCGGCTGCGCGGGAGCGTGTCGCCGACGGCGACCGTCGAGCGCGATGGCGTCTGGAGCGAGATGCCCCGCCGGTCGCTCGTCCCAGGCGATGTCATCCGCCTAACGGCCGGCGACCTGGTGCCCGCCGATGCCCGTCTCCTCGAGGCCAAGGACCTGCACGTGCATCAGGCAGCGCTCACGGGCGAAGCGCTTCCGGTCGAGAAGTCTGCTCCGGCGACCGCGGCTGAGCGCGCGGCTCCCGGCGACGCGCAGCTTGTCTTTCTCGGAACGTCGATCGTGACCGGCACAGCGCGGGCGATCGTCACCGCCACCGGCCGTGCCACGACGTACGGAGACATCGCCGCACGCCTGGCCGCACGGCCGCCGCAGACCGAGTTCGATCGCGGAATGCGGACTTTCAGCGTCTTCATCACGCGCGTCGTCTTCTTCCTCGTGTTGTTCCTCCTGCTCGTGAGCATCGCCCTGCATCGCGACCCCTTGCAGTCGCTGCTCTTCGCGGTGGCGCTCGCGGTAGGGCTCGTCCCCGAGTTCCTGCCAATGATCACGTCGGTGACCCTGGCCAACGGCGCCGTTCGGATGGCGAAGCAGCGCGTGATCGTCAAGCATCTGCAGGCGATCCAGAACTTGGGCAGCATCGACGTCCTGTGCAGCGACAAGACGGGCACGCTTACGACCGGCGTCATGCACGTCACGCATGTCATTCCCGCCGGGAACGACGGAGCCGCGCGCGTGTTCCAGCTCGCCTATCTCAACAGCCGCTTCGAGACGGGCATCAAGAGTCCGCTCGACCTCGCCATTCTGGAGGAGCCGCCACCCGATGTCGCCGGCGTCGAGAAACTGGATGAGATCCCCTTCGACTTCGAGCGCCGGCTGTCATCCATCGTAGTGGAGCACGACCGCGAGCGCCGGCTCATCAGCAAGGGAGCGCCGGAAAGTGTGCTCGAGCGATGCGCCACATACGATAATGGCGCGACGAGCGAACCGTTGGACGAAACCGTCCGGGCGCGGATGCTCGCCGCGTTTCACGACGCGAGCCAGTACGGCGAACGCATGCTCGCCGTCGCATCGCGCGTGGTTCCGACGCGAGATGCGTATACCGTGAGCGACGAAACCGAGCTCACTTTCGCGGGATTCATCGCGTTCAGCGACCCACCGCTCGCCGATGCCAAGGCGACGCTGGCCGCTCTGCGCGCCGATGGCGTCGACGTGAAGATCCTCACCGGCGACAACGAGCTCGTTGCGGCGCACGTCTGCGCGTTGGCGGGGCTCGCAACCGATACCATCGTCCTGGGGACCGAGATCGACGCGCTGAGCATCGTCGCGTTAGGCGCGCTCGCCGACCGCACCACGGTGTTCGCGCGCGTGTCGCCCGCGCAGAAGAATCGCATTCTGCTGGCGCTCAAGGCCCGCGGCCACGTGGTGGGGTTCCTGGGCGACGGCATCAATGACGCGCCCGCACTTCATGCCGCCGACGTCGGCATTTCGGTTGCCGGCGCGGTCGATGTCGCGCGCGATGCGGCACAGGTCGTTTTGCTCGAGCGCGACCTTCGCGTGCTGCACAACGGCATCATCGAAGGGCGAAAAGCGTTCGGGAATGTCCTCAAGTATCTGCTCATGGGGACGAGCTCGAACTTCGGCAACATGTTCAGCATGGCGATTGCGTCGATCATCCTGCCGTTCCTCCCCATGCTGCCGCCGCAGATACTGCTCAACAATTTTCTGTACGACGCCGCGCAGATCACCATCCCCACGGATCATGTCGACGACGTGCTCATCCGAGTGCCGCGCCGGTGGGACATGCGCCTGGTTCGACGGTTCATGATCGCCGTCGGCCCGGTGAGCTCGATCTTCGATTTCCTCACGTTCTGGGTGCTCCTGACGGTGTTCCGCGCGTCGGAACCGGTCTTTCACACGGGGTGGTTCGTGGAGTCGTTGGTCACCCAGACGCTCGTGCTGCTCGTCATTCGCACGACTGCAAATCCGCTGCGCAGCCGGGCGAGCGGTCCGCTCACGTGGTCGATCATCGGCGTCGTTGCGTTAGGCGTCGCGATTCCCTATCTGCCGATCGCGCGCGCGCTCGGATTCACCCCGCTGCCGGCGAGGTTCTTCCTCGTCCTGACGCCACTCACGGCCGCGTACCTGATTCTCGTCCAGCTGGTCAAGGCGCGCGTGATGACCCGTTGGCTCACCGGCCACGACGCCACCCGGCCCGGCTCGCAAGGCGTCACGCTGCCGGTGGCCGCGAACGCGCCGTGACGCGTCAGGCTTTGGTGGACACGACGTCCTCCACCACCCTGACTGTGTGACGAGCAGTGGTGAGACACCTTGGACGGGAGCCGCAAACCGAAACCGTATCCCGGAGTGAAAGATGTCTCCCCATCAGATTGCCATTGTCTACGGCACCCGCTACGGACAAACCAAGAAGATCGCCGAACGGATGAAAGAAGTGCTCACGGCCGAAGGTCACATAGTGCCGATCGTGTGCGCCGATTCCTTGCCGCCGGGCTACTCGCTCTCGCCTTACGAGGGAGTGATCATCGGCGGGTCGGTCATCGCGGGACGTCACCAGCGGTATCTCGAGCAGTTCGTGCGCGAGCATCGCGACGCACTCAACGCAATGCCGTCGGCGTTCTTTTCCGTCAGTGGGTCGGCCGCCGGGTCGAGCGACCGCGATCAGTCCAACGCGCGCCGCGTCCTCATCGAGTTCCTAACGAAGACGGGCTGGCACCCGCGCCTCACGGCGCCGATCGCGGGCGCGATGGCGTTCACGAAATACGGCGTGTTCACGCGGATGCTGCTCAAGGTGATCAGCCGCCGGTCCGGCGGCCCAACGGATACATCGCGCGACCAGGAGCTCACGAACTGGGATCAGGTCGCGCAGTTTGCCGATGAATTCGCCGCATCGCTGCCGGAGCCGGCCGCCGCAGTGTGCGCGCAACCGTAGCGTTGCGAAGCGGCGGCTGATTCATCCCGAAAGCTGGGCGCCGAGCAGGCGCCCAACGGTGTAGGTTAGTCCGGCGGCGACGATGCCGAACGCGAGTTGCCTGGCGCCCGAGTACCATACGCTTCGGCCGGTCAGGAGCGTGATTCCCGCCCCGATCAGAAAGAGCACGGCGGCACTGCAAGCGAGGCTGGTGATCACCGCGCCGCTCGCCGACAGGAAGAAGAAGGGGAACACGGGCACGATTGCGCCGAGCGAAAAGAGGATGGCGGACGTTCCCGCCGCCTGCCACGCGGAACCACCCAACTCCGCGGGATCGATCCCCAATTCCTCGCGAACGAGCGTCTCGCGCGCCGTGTCCGGCTTCGCCATCAATCGCCCTGCCAGCGAACGGGCCTGTTCTTCGGACAGTCCCTTCGCCTGGTAGATCAGCGCCAACTCGTGCTCTTCCTCGGCCGGCGCCGCCGCGAGCTCGGCCGTCTCGATGTCGATCTGGCGTTGATGCAGCTCGCGAGCGCTCTGCACCGAGAGCCATTCGCCCATGGCCATGGAGCCCGCGCCTGCCAGTAGACCGGCAAGGCCGGTGACTAACAGCGCGCGGTCGGATGCGGCGGCGCCGGCAACACCCATGACAAGGCTCAGGTTCGAGACGAGTCCATCGTTCGCGCCGAGTACGGCGGCCCTCAACGCATTCCCGCCCACGCTTCGGTGGCGTCCTTCCAGGCGAGCGATCGTCGTCCCCTCGAGGCCGTTGGATGATGTCGCGGCCATCGCGCCGAGGAGACGCTCGTGCGACCGCTCATCGGCCGGGAGTGAAGAATCGCGCGACTCGGCTTGGTCCTCGTAGTGGCTGCTGTCGGATCGCTCGTGCTCGAGGATTGTCGGCAACACCGCGCGCGCACCGAATCGCTTTGCCAACGCGATCAACGTTCGCGTGCGCCACGTTGCTCGCGGGGTCGGTTCCAACCGTCCCGATTCCGAGATCAACCGTTCCCAGAAGGCGGCGTGCGCCGTCTCCGTTTCGGCCATGCGAGCGAACACGCCGGCGAGTCTTGGGTCCGACTCGACTTTGGAGAGGGCGCGATACAACGCTGCGCTATCGATTTCGCCTTGCCGGTTGGCCCGGTAGCGCGCGACATCCCCCGGCTTCGATGTCGTCATCTCACACCACCCGCTCTTCGACCGTCGATGTGTGGCACATCAGAATCGGGAGCGCGGTCGCGCAGATGACCTGCTTGTCGACGCTGCCGGAAAGGAGCCGGGACATCTCGCAGCCGCGCCTGGACATGGCCACGAGATCCACCGTGGCGTCGGCGGTGGCATCGACGATGGCGGTCGCCGGATGCTCGCTGACGCTGATCTCGATGTCTATTCCGTTAGGCCCAGCGCGGTCGCGCATTCGCGACGCGAGCATGACCAGCCCGTCGCGCGTGCTCGATACCCGGGCGCGCGTGCCGCCGGCGTCCAGCGCGGTCGGCGATGCCGCATACGCATAGGGATGGACCGGCACGAGCGCCGGACGCACCACATGGAGCAACGTGTAGCGTGCACCGCCTAACGCACCGAGTCGTGCCGCTTGTTCGGCGACCTCGGCGTCCGCGTCGGCATCCTCGATGGCAACGAGGATGTTGCGGAACATCACGCCATGCGCCAGATCGGCCGCGCGATCCGAGGCGCGCGCGACGAGCACCGGAACGTCGCTGTGTCGCACGACACTGTCGGTAACCGATCCGAGACACTTGTCGACGCGGCCGGTGCGTCCATGGTCGGTCATCACGACGAGGTCGGCGCCCACCCTCGAGATCTCACGCTCGATGGCTGAAGGCGCCCATCCGTCCGTGAGAGCGACGTCGACTGCATGTGCGCCACATGCGATCGCACGCGCGGCTACCGTATTCAAGTACTCCCGCTCGTGCCGGCGCGACAGCTCGTCGGCTCGCCCGCGCGTCATGAACGCCGACGGACTCGGTTCGTGCACGTGCACGAGATGAATCGCTGCGTTCACACGCCGAGAGATCGCGATGGCTGCCGGAAGTGCGTGTTCCGCGTTGGTCGATCCATCCAGCGGGACCAGGATTCGGCTGTACATACCTCCCCCAGAGCGAAGGGTGATCCTCTTCGATCGAAAGTACGCTGCCGGTGTGCGCTGTCTGTCGGGTAGATCGGCACACGATGTCCGGTGTTCCGCTACCAGCGCCGAGCGTCGAATCCGGAAATACCTGACGGCCGCGCGGTCATCGCCCGACAGCCAGTGAGAGGTGGAGCGCCAACATTGGGTGCGCACGGACGGACCACCCAACAGCGGGAGTACCCCATGAAGACCGACGAGCAGCTCGGAGCGGACGTAGGGGAGGAGCTCCGGTGGACATTCGGAGGCCGCCGACCGGAGATCGCAGTGAGCGTCGTGCATGGAGTGGTAACACTGCACGGGCGCGTCGCGGACTTGGCGGGCAAACGCGCGGCGGGCGAAGCGGTGGAGCGCGTGGGCGGCGTGCGCGCGATTAGAAACGGCATCGGCGTGCAGCTGCGTGCTGATGCGAGCGACGAGTCCCCGCCGAGTTATGGGTACGGGGGCGCGCAGGGTGACGCGGGGCAACGCGAACGGAGAACATCTCATGTCGGATAACACCCAGCTCGAAGAGCAAGTGCAAGCCTCTGTGGCCACGCTGCCAGACCGCGCGGATGCCACGTTACAGGAGCAGCCTCTCGCGGGTGCCACCGCGAAGCTGGCCCAGCCGGCGGAGTCGTATGTCCGGTGGTTCGATGGTCTGGCGAAAACCGATGTCGCCACCGCCGGCGGCAAGGGTGCGAATCTGGCCGAGCTCGCTCGAGCCGGCTTCCCGGTGCCCCCGGGGTTCGTGGTCACCGTCGGTGCCTATGAGCGTTTCGCGGACGCCGGTCGGCTCACGGCGGAAATCGCCCATCGCATCGCGGCCTTGAACGTCGAGGACACGGCTCGCCTGGACGAGAGCGCGGCCGCGATTCGCGACCTGGTTCGGCGCACGCGCGTTCCCGACGACGTCCGCGACGCGATCGTCGCGGCCTACCTTCGCCTAACGACCGGCCCGACGCCGGACCCGTTCGTCGCCGTCCGCTCGTCGGCCACGGCCGAGGACGCGGCGTCGTTCTCGTTCGCCGGAATGTTCCGCAGCCTCCTCGACGTCCATTCCGAAGAGTCGTTGGTGAACGCGGTGCGCGAATGTTGGGCATCCGGCTTCACCTCCCGCGCGATCTACTATCGGGTGCGCAACGGACTCGAGAGTGCGTTGCACTTGGCCGTCGTCGTCCAGCGAATGGTGAGTTCGGAGAAATCCGGCGTCATGTTCACTGTCGACCCGGCGACGAACGACCGCCAGCATCTCGTCATCGAGGCGGCGTGGGGTCTGGGCGAAGTCGTGGTGAGCGGCGAAGTGACACCGGATCGATACCTGGTGAACAAGGCCACCGGGACCCCGACCGACACGCGCGTCGCGCGCAAGGAGTTCATGCTCGTCCACGACGCCACGGGCGCGGAGCCCAAGCGCGTGGACCTCCAGAGCGATCCCCGTGCGGGCGCGCGGGTGCTCACATCGGAGGAAGTACGCGCGCTCGCGGATCTCGGTACCCGGATCGAAACACACTACGGCGCGCCGCAAGACATCGAGTTTGCGCTGCAGGCAGGCACCATCTACATCACGCAAACGCGCCCGATCACCACGCTGCGGGCGGAGGCCGCGCCGGCGGACGCGCAACCGGCCGGCGCTTCGGCTCCGTTAGTCCGCGGGCTCGGCGCGGGCGCGGGCATCGCAAGTGGAGTCGTGCGCGTGCTGTCCGATGCCGCCGACGGCGCACGACTCCGCACGGGCGAGATCCTCGTCACCAAGATGACGTCCCCGGATTGGGTGCCCGTGATGCGTCGCGCCGCCGCGATCGTCACTGACGCTGGTGGCATGACGTCGCACGCGGCGATCGTATCGCGCGAGCTCGGCATCCCGTGCATCGTCGGCGCGCGCGACGCGACCACGAGGCTCGCCGACGGAGCAGTCGTCACCGTGGACGCGGCCCGCGGCATCGTCCTGGCCGGCGCCTCCGCGGTCCCGGCGCACTCGGCGAGTGCGTTAGGCAGCGAGCCATCGGCCGCCAAGCCGGCCGTCATCACGGCGACGCGACTCTACGTGAATCTCGCCGAGCCGGATCGGGCAGAGGAGGTCGCGGCGCGGGACGTGGATGGGGTGGGTCTCCTGCGCGCGGAGTTCCTGCTCTTGTCGGCGCTCCAGAACGCGCATCCGCGCCAGATGCTAACGGAGCATCGCGGAGCCGATTTCGTGGCGCGCATGGCCGACGGCGTCGAACGGTTCGCGCGTGCGTTCCACCCGAGGCCCGTGATCTATCGCGCGATGGATTTTCGATCGAACGAGTTCCGCGGCCTGGCCGGCGGCGCGACTTACGAGCCAACCGAGGCCAATCCGATGATCGGCCTGCGCGGGTGCTATCGCTACACGCGGCAACCGGATCTGTTCGCCCTCGAGCTCGATGCACTGCGCCAGGTGCGGACGCACTACGACAACGTGCACCTCATGATTCCGTTCGTCCGTACCGCATCCGAATTCCGCGCGTGCCGTGGGTTGATCGACCAGAGCGGCATCATGTCGGACGGCCGCATGCAGCTCTGGGTGATGGCCGAAGTGCCGTCCGTCGTCACGTGGCTCCCCGAGTACGTGCGGCTCGGTGTCACCGGCGTGTCGATCGGGTCGAACGATCTGACGCAGCTCGTCCTCGGCGTGGATCGCGACAACGAGCAGCTCGCACCACTCTACGACGAGAGGGATGCAGCCGTGTTGGACACGATTCACGCGATCATCGAGCAGTGCCGCACGCTCGGGATCACGTGCTCCATCTGCGGCCAGGCGCCATCGGTCTATCCGGAGTACGCCGAGCAACTCGTCCGCTGGGGCATCGATTCGATCTCCGTGACACCCGACGCACTGGAGCGCACGCGCCACAACATCGCGCGCGCCGAACATCGCGTCGTTCTCGAGGCAATCGTGCATCGCTCCACTGCGCTGAGGGACCACACATGAACGCAACGGCAACACGCTCTCGAGACGTCGGATGGGCCATGCTCACCTTCACGGCCATGGAGACGCAATCGACCGGGTGCGCGCCGAATTGACAGAGGAAAGATTCAGTGTGCTAACGGAAATCGGCGTCGCCGCCACGCTCGAGAAGCGGGCAGGCGTCGACTTCCGGGCGTACATCATCATCGGTGCGTGCATTCCACCGTTCGCGCGCCGGTCGGCGGCGAACGCGTAAGGTCCCGACATGGAGTGGTACGCGCGGCCGGCACCGGTCGCCCTGACGAAACTCGACTCCTCGGATTCGGGGCTCACCGACAGCGACGCCGCCCGCCGCCTGGCGGTGCACGGGCCTAACGAACTTCCGCCGCCGCCGCGCGCGTCGGCGTGGCGACTGCTGGCCGGTCAGCTCGCGAGCCTCATGA
>Ga0134126_10013508_pt1 | contig 10317 bp, 9 predicted proteins | sample KB31752_FD_96881 | JGI IMG/M metagenome (GOLD analysis project Ga0134126, IMG submission 96881) | Terrestrial soil microbial communities with excess Nitrogen fertilizer from Kellogg Biological Station, Michigan, USA - KB3-175-2 | ecosystem: Environmental > Terrestrial > Soil > Unclassified ...
CCCTGACGACGTCCGCCAGGCCCAGGGCCAGGGCCAGGGAGGTGTAGAACGTCTCCCCGCCGGACAGCGAGGCGGGGCTGCGCTCCTCACCGGTGTGCCGGTCGACCACGGCCAGGGTCAGCCCGGAGCGGTCCCGCCTGGCCTTGCCCTCGTCGGTGCGCCTCAGCTCGTACCTCTGCGAGGACATCGCCGACAGGCGCACGTTGGCCGCGGCAACCACCTGGCCGAACCAGTGCCGCAGCACGTAGGTGGTCAGCGCGACCCGCCGCTGGCCGTCGGTCCCGATGGCCAGCGCGGCCAGGTGGATCACCGCCTCGGTCTCCTCTGCCACCCGGTCGTAGGCATTCTCCACGGCCCGGACGTCCGCGGCGCGCTGGGCGAAGCGCTCGGCCTTGGCGAACGCGGCCTCGCTGGCCTTGCGGGCACCGCGCTCGGTTTCCTGCGCGCCGGCCGCCGCGGCAGCGGCCTGTTCCGCGCGGGCCGCGGTCTGGTCCGCTTGCCCGGGGTCCAGGCCCGCCAGGTCTGGCGCATCCGCGGCGGCGGTGAGCCGGTCCAGCCTCTCCTCCCAGGACCGCAGGCCGGCGGCAAGCGTGGCCTGCTCCTGACTGGTGAGGACGGCCGACGCGGCCTCGTCCGGCGTGGCGAAGCCCCGCGCCCGCGCTTGCGTGTCCACCCGGCCTTGCGCCGTGGCCTGCGCTGCCAGGCACGCGGCGACGCGGTCGAGTGCCGCGGCCAGGGCGCGCTCGCGGGCCGCGCTGTCGCGCAGCGCCGCCTGCCGCGCGGCCACCGACGCATGGCCCTGCGCGGCGCCGGCCAGCCGCTCCCTGAGCGCGGCAAGCTCGGCGCCGGACCGGCCCGCCTTGGCCCGGGCCACGGCCGCCGCTTCGGCGGCTTCGCGCAGTTCCAGGCCCACGTGTTCGGCTTCGGCCCGCGCGTCGGCGAGTTCGGTCTCCAGGCGGATCGCGTCTTCGGCGGCCGCCTGCGCCTGATCGACCCGGCCGGCCAGGGCTTCCGCCTCGGCGGCCAGGCCGTCGACGCTGCAGCCTTCCGCCACCGCTGCGCACCCGGCGGCCTCGACGGCCACGGCGGTGTGCTCACTGTCCGCCTCGGCCCGCTGCGCGTCCGCGGCCTCGCGCCGCAGCCTGGCTTCCTCCACGTCCTCGGCGGACACCGCCTGGCCGCAGGCCAGGGCCGGCTCCGGGTGCGCGGGTGAGCCACACACCCGGCACGGCCTGCCCTCGGCCAGCCCGGCGGCAAGCTCCGCCGCGATGCCCGCCAGCCGGGTGTCCAGCAGGCGCTGGTGCTCGTCCACCAGCCGGTGATGGGTCTCGATCGCCGCCAGCCGCGCCTGGTCAAGCTCGGCCAGCCGGGGCTCAAGTTCGGCGAGCCTGGCCGCCGCGTTCATGCGCCGGTGCACGGTTTCGAGGTGCTGCCCCGCCGCGCCAAGACCGGCGGCGGCGGTAGCTGCCTCCGCGAGCCGCGTCTCCAGGGTGGCGATGCGATCGGGGAGGTCCTGCCGCGCTCGTTCCAGGGCGGCGACCCGTTCCTCGGCGGCGGCCGCGTCCTGCTCCAGCCGGTCAAGCTCGGCCTCCCGCTCGGGCAGGCCCTGCTCGTCGTCCGCGTCGTGCTGCAGCGCCGCGGCGCCGGCCTCCGCGGCCTTTGCCCGCGCCGCCGCGTCGGCGCCGCCCCGCCCGGCGAGCGCATCCTCGCCGGGCTCGGGCAGCAGGCCGGCCAGGTCCGCGGACGCCGCCGCGGTGGCCGCGCTGGCTTCTGCGAGCAGGTCGAGCAGCGGCCGTACCGGCTCGGCGTGCCTGGCCGCGGCCAGCCGGGCCGCCTGCAGATCGTGGCCGGGCCGGGTGGCGGCGTGCGCCTGCAGTTCGGTGAGCGCCATGGTCAGCCTGGTCATCAGGCCGGCCTGCCGGGTCGCCTGCTCGTGCTCGGCCCGCGCGGCGCCCAGCGCTCCGGCGGCCGCATCGAGCGCGGCGCCGGTGACGGCGATGGCACCGGCCAGGCTCTCGTCGAGCTCCTTCAGCCGGGTGTGCCGGTCGTCGCGTGCGGCAGCCAGCAAATCCGCACGGCCAGCGGCGTCCAGCCCGGCCGCCTCGGCGGCCGCCGAGACCGCGTCACAGATCGCACGGTCCGCCGCTTCCCTGGTCCGGGTGGCCTCGGTCCGCAGCCTGCACAGCCCGTCGGTGATCCGGTCGTACAGGCTGGTGCCGAACAGCTTGGTGAGCAGCCTGCGCCTGTCATCGTCGCTGCTGCGCAGGAACCGGGCGAACTCGCCCTGCGGCAGCAGCATGACCTGGGTGAACTGCGTGCGAGTGAGGCCTAGCAGGTCGCTGATCACCTCCCCCGCCTCCGCCTTGTTCGCCGACACGCTGACCCAGCCCGTCCCGTCGTGCCGTTGCAGGTGCACGTGTGCCGCCTCGGTGGTCAGTCCGTCGCCGCGCTTCTTGGGCCGCCGGTATTCCGGGCTCCGGGTCACCCGGTACCTGACGCCACGCAGCGACCACTCCAGCTCGGCCTCGGTCCGGGCGTCCGGTGCGGCGAAGTGCGAACGGAGTCTGTCGTCGGCCGAATCCTCACCGGCCAGGCCGCCGTAGAGCGCGAAGGTGACCGCGTCGAGCACGGTGCTCTTGCCGGCCCCGGTCGGGCCCTCCAGCAGGAACAGCCCTCCTTGCGCGAGCCGGTCAAAATCGATCATCTGCTCGCTGGCGTAGGGCCCGAGCGCCGTCATCCGCAACCGGTGCAGCCGCATCAGGCACCACCTGCCTGAGCGGGGACCGGCCGCCCGGCACCAGCCATGTGCCCGGGGCCGTCGTCGCAGGCGTGCTGGGCGGCCTCCACCACCGCCCGCAGCACCGCGCGCTGGGCCGCGTCGGCCGGGACGCCGGCCACGTACTCGACGAACGACTCGCAGATCTCCACCGGGTCCGTCGCCTTGGCCAGCCGGGCCAGGTCGGCGTCCGCCCCGGTCACTCCCCCGTCCGGGTCGAAATCGAGCGCGATCGTGTGCGGCCATTTCTCGCGCAGCCGCTCCATCGGCGCCACCGGGCGCACCGGGTCGGTCAGCACCACCTTCACCCAGGCACCGGCCAGGCCGGCGAGGTCTCCGTCTGCCCGGGCGAGCAGGTCGGCCAGGCGGCCGCGTACCTCGCGCAAGGGCCGCGGCACGGGCGTGGCCAGCAGTTCGGTCGTCACCTGGCCGGCGCCGTCGACCTCGGCGAGCGTGACCGACTTGCCCTGCTGCTCGGAGAACGAGAAGGCCAGCGGCGAGCCACAGTACCTGGCCGTGGTGGTGCTGCCGGGTACCCGGACCCGCTGCTGGCCGTGCAGATGGCCGAGGGCCAGGTAGCTGCAGCCGGCCAGCACGGCGGCGGGCGCGTCGCCGATCCCGCCGACCCTGATGTCGCGCTCGGACTCACAGGGCTGCGCGCCGGTCAGGAAGGCGTGCGCGAGTACCACGGTGCGGGCCAGACCGCGGGCGGTGGCGTCGGCCCGGATCCGCTCGCCCGCCGCGGCGAGCACGGACGCGTGCGAGCGCTCCGCCCCCAGTTCGTCCATGACCGCGTCGGGCAGCAGGTACGGGATGCCGTAGATGCCGACCGCGCCATGGGCGTCGGAGAGTATGACCGGGCGGTCGATGTCGGTCACGCGGGTGCGCAGGTGGATTCCTGCCCGCTCGCTGAGCGCGGACCCGAACCCGAGGCGCACGTAGGAGTCGTGATTGCCGCTGATCAGGACCACGTGGATGGCTGCCTCGGCGAATTTGGTGAGCGTCCGGTCGAGCAGGGTCACGGCCTCAAGCGGTGGCACGGCCCGGTCGTAGATGTCCCCGGCCACCAGCACGGCGTCCGCCTGGCCCGCGACCGCCTGGCCGACCAGCCAGTCAAGGAACTCCTCCTGGTATTCCAGGAGGCTCACGCCGTGCAGGGTCCGCCCGAGATGCCAGTCGGACGTGTGGATCAGCCGCATCGTGGCCCCGTTCGCCGTGACCGCCTCAGCCGGTGCGGCGCACCGGGCCGTCCGGACGCTGCTCATGATGGCGCGGCGGTACGACAACCGGGGCGCGGCTGGCCGTCAAGGTCCGGATAAGTCGCGAAAAAGTTAGGGTCGCACGTGCACCACGGCCCCCGCCGGGCCGCGCGCCGGCCCCTGCGCCGGGGCCCGCGCGGCGAAGGCGCCGATGGCCACGATCTTGCGGTCGAGGTCGGCGTCGATCGCCACGAACCGGCTAGGCCGGAAGTCCACGGTGGCCGACGGGGACTGGAAGCAGTACACCCGGGCCACCTCGCCGGCCGCGGCCATCACGGCATGGTGGCAGTCGTGATCAGTTCATCGGGGTGGACCGGCTTCTCCAGAAACTCGTCGGCGTCGCCGCGGATGGCCTGGACCGCGTAGTCGACCGTGGCGTGGCCGGTGATCACCGCCACCGGGAGGTCAGGGGAGATCTCACGCAGCGCCCGCAGCAGTTCGAGGCCGGTCATGCCGGGCATCTCCACGTCGGTGATCACCAGGTCCCACGGCTGCGACCGGGCCATGGCCAGCGCCGACCGCGGGTCGGGCGCGTGGCGGACCTCGAACCCGCCCCGCTTGCCCAGTACGTGGGTCATGAACCGGGCGGTGACCACGTCGTCGTCGACGACCATGATCCGGCCCACCGCCCCCGCGCCGCCGTTGCTCATCCCGCTACGCCACCGCTCCTCAGCGTGCGATCTGGCCCGGCCCGAGAAAGGATGACGGGCCGCCGGGCGGACCCTGAGTGTCAGTTGGTGGTACTACGGTTACAACGAGTAATCATACCCGCGAGCCACGTGGGGTGGGCTGGCCGCGGAACCCGCCGGCCGGTGCGGGCCGGGGCGGCGTGGGCCGTCGTTCGGCAGAAAATCGCGCGGTTGCCAGGGAGAAGCCGCGGGTCAGAGAGCGACCAGTACCTTGCCGAGCGCGCCCGCCTCGCACGCCTGCTGCGCGGCGACGATGTCGGACAGCGCGAACCGGTGCACCGGCAGCTCGGTCAGCGCGCCCTCGGTGAGCGCGGCGGTGATGTCCGCCGCCGCCTGCCGGAGCGCCGGGCGGGGCACGCCGTACAGCAGGACGAACCGGATCGTGACGTTCGCCGTCATGCAGGCACGGACCGGCAGCACCGGATCGGCGGGCTCGGCGGCGTAGGTGACGATCATCGAGCCGGGCTTGGCCACCGCGAGGTCGAGGGCCAGGTTCGCGCCGAGCGCCACCTCGATCACGCGGTCGGTCTGGCCCGCCGCCGCGAGGATCTGGCCGGCGGCATCGGCGTCACGGTAGTTGACCACGTGCGCGGCGCCGGCCTTGCGGGCAAGCTCCGCCTTTTCCGGCCCGCTGGCCGTGGCGATCACCCGGGCGCCCGCCCTGGCGGCCAGCTCGATCGCGAAGTGGCCGACGGCACCCGCGCCGCCCGCGACGAGCACCGTCTTCCCCGTCACCGGGCCGTCGGCGAACACGCACCAGTGCGCGGTCATGGCGGGCACGCCCAGGCTGGCACCAAGCTCCAGGGAGGCGCCGTCGGGCAGCGGGACCGCCTGATCCTGCGGTACCACGCTCCATTCCGCCGCGGTCCCCCACCGCCGCCCGGCCGCCGCGAGCCAGAGCCAGACCCGCTGGCCAACCCGCGCCGGGTCGACGCCGTCGCCGACCGCCTCGATCACCCCGGCACCGTCGTGGTGCGGGATCTGGAAGCCGTCGATGGGCCGGGGCGTCGCGCCGCTGCGGCTCTTCCAGTCGGTGGGGTTGACCCCGGAAAGGGCCACCTTGACCAGGACCTCGCCCGGCCCGGGGGCCGGCCGCTCCACGTCGCGGACCTCCAGGACCTCCGTCGCCGGGCCATAGCGGTCGTAACTGGCGGCTCTCACGGCTGGCCTCCTTAGGTCGTGTCAGCCCGGGGGGACGACCCCCCGGAACCCCCCGCTGGGCCAAGGCCCCGTTCCTTCGTCACGGTGCCTTGCCGGTCGGGGTACTCCCTACCGATCCTAGATACGCCGCGGGCGGCCACGGGGAGTGCCCGTGGCCGCCCGGCATTGCCGTGCTGGCGCCCGCGTCAGTGCTGCTGCAGCACTGCCTCGATCTCGAGCTGGATGGTGACCTTGTCGCTCACTACCGCGCCGCCGGTCTCCATGACCGCGGTGAAGTTGACGCCGAAGTCGCGCCGGTTGATCTCGGCGATGGCGGTGAACCCGGCACGGGTGCCGCCGTAGGCGTCCGGCCCGAAGCCGTTGAGCTCCAGAGCCAGCTCCACGTCCTTGGTCACGCCCTTGAGCGTGAGCTTGCCGTCGAGGATGTAGACGTCGCCGTCCTGGCGCACGCCGGTGGACCGGTAGGTCATCGTCGGGTAGGTCTCGACCTCGAAGAAGTCGGCCGACCTGATGTGCGCGTCGCGCTGCTCGTTACCGGTGTCGATCGAGGACAGGTCGATCTCGGCGGTCACCGCGGAGTCGAGCGGGTTCTCGCCGGTCACGATCTCACCCGAGAATGTGCGGAACTTGCCGCGGACCTTGCTCACCATCATGTGGCGGACGGTGAAGCCCACCTCGGAGTGGACCGGGTCGATCGACCAGGTGCCCGCCACGTATCCGGGCGTACCGGTCAGGGTGCCGGTGTCGGTGGTGGTCATGTCGTCCTCCTGCTGTCGCGAGGTGATTGAGTCTTCAAAGATTGAATGTTCTACAGGTATCACGCCCTCTGTAACATTGTCAAGCGCTCAACTATTTCTCGTGTACACTGGTGTCATGGGTGAACCACACTGGCTCACCGCTGAGGAGCAGGACGCCTGGCGCTCCTTCATGGCCGGCTGCCGCGCACTGTTCACCGCGGTGGACGCCCAGTTGCAGAAGGACGCCGGGATGCCGCTGGCGTACTACGAGATCCTGGTGCGGCTGTCGGAGGCACCCGGCCGTGCACTGCGGATGAGCCAGCTTGCCGAGGCGGCCTCGGCGAGCAAGAGCCGCGCCTCGCACGCGGTGGCCAGGCTGGAGGATCGCGGCTGGGTCCGCAGGGTGGACTGCCCCACCGACCGGCGCGGCCAGGTGGCCGAACTGACCGACGAGGGCTACGCCGTGCTGGTCGCCACCGCCCCCGGCCACGTCGCGCAGGTCCGCGAGTCGCTGTTCGACGGGCTCACCCCGGAGCAGGTGAGGCAGCTCAAGACGATCGGCCAGGTGATGGCCGCCGCGTGCGCCGGCCACCCGATCCCGTCGTTCCCGCCCGGCTGCCCCGGTACCGAAGAACCCGCCGAGCTAGGCCGCGAGCAGGCCCTGGCGGACTGACCCGCCTAGCGGCGCGCCGGGGGCAGCGTCTCCATAAGATTTGCGATCGCGGCCGGGCCAGCGCCCGGCTCGTGGCGCAGGCCGTCAAGCGCGCCGGCCCGGTCCTCGGCATCCCGGTTCTGGCTCAGCTTCTCCTTGGCCTCCACGGTCGCGATCGCCAGTTCCACCCCGACGATCGCCCGCAACTGCCCCTCGATGAAGTCCCGTGGCGCATCGCTGACGTGCCAGGGCGCGAGCCGCCCGGCCTCGTGCTTGGCGGTCAGCAGGCCGACCACGTCGCGCACCCATTCGGTGTCCCGGTGCACGGTAAGCGGCCCGGTGAAGTGCACGCTCACGTAGTTCCAGGTCGGCACGACCCTGCCATGCCTGGCCGTGCTCGGGTACCAGGACGGGGACACGTAGGCCTGGGGACCGTGCACGATGGCCAGCGCGACCGTGTCAGGGCCCACGGACCGCCACTGCGGGTTCTGCAGCGCCAGATGGCCGAGCAGCCGCCCGCGCCCGGCGTCCCCCGACCGGTCCCAGATGATCGGGATCAGGCTGGCGACCGGCTTGGTCCCGTCGAACGTGACCAGGTCGGCCGCTCCGACACCGTCCACGAACGCCTCGACCGCGGCGCGGTCCCTGGCAGCGAAATGCTTCGGCAGATACACATCTGTGAGCTTATGGACCGGCCCCGGGCGCCGGTACGCCGACGGTCCCGGTCCGAGCCTGGCCTGGCATTTTGACCTGCCTTGAATCATCTTCTAGCGTGACGGGCAATGAGCAGTGCGGAACTGGCAGCACGAGCGGAGGCCGAGGACTACGCGGCCTGGTTCCGGGCGCTGGCCGACGGCACCCGGGTCAAGATCGTGTCGCTGCTTGCCCGGCACGGCCGGCCCATGAAGGTGGCCGAGATCGTCGCGGCGGTGCAGGTGGGGCAGTCCACGGTCTCCCAGCACCTGAAGGTGCTCGCCGCGGTGAAGTTCGTGCTCGCCGAGCGCCGCGGCACCGCCAGGTACTACCGCATCAACGCGGCCTGCGTGAGCAGCTTCCCGACCGCGGCCGCGCTGGTGGGCGGGCTCGCGGCGCCGCTGCCTGACCAGCCGGAGCTGGAGTTCCTGCCGCCGCTGCCTCCCTTCCCCGGGCCGATCGGCCTCGCGATCCGGCCCATGCTCCCCGCTGACGGGGAGCAGGTACTTGCCGTGTACCAGGCCGGCCTCGACGCGGGCGACGCCAGCTTCGAGACCGCCGTGCCCTCCTGGGCCGACTTCGACGCGGCCAGGCTGCCCGAGCACCGCCACGTCGCGACCGCCGACGACACCCGCGAACTGCTCGGCTGGGTCGCGGTCAGCCCAGTGTCGTCCCGCGGCGCCTACGCCGGGGTGGTGGAGCACTCGGTGTACGTGACGCCCGATGCGCGCGGCCGTGGCGTCGGCACCGCGCTGCTCCATGCGCTCATCGACTCCACCGAGGCGGCCGGGATCTGGACGATCCAGTCCGGCATCTTCCCGGAGAACACCGCCAGCCTCCGCATGCACGAGCGGACGGACTTCCGCGTGGTGGGCGTCCGTGAGCGGATCGGCTGCCACCACGGCCGGTGGCGCGACGTCGTACTGGTCGAGCGGCGCAGCGGCGTCGCAGGCAACTGACGCGGGCGGTCACAGCGCGGCGAGGGCCTGCTCGAAATCCGCCCACAGGTCATCGGGGTGTTCGAGCCCGACCGACACGCGGATGGACCCCTCATCGATACCCGCCGCGCGCAGGCTCGCCGCGTCCATCTGGCGATGTGACGTCGAGGCCGGGTGCAGCACCAGGGTCTCCGCGCCGCCCAGGGATGCCGCCAGCGCGGCCAGCCGCAGGCCCGCCACGAACGCCAGCCCGGCGTCCCGCCCGCCCGCCAGGTCGAAGGCAATCATGCCGCCGAAGTCGCTCAGGATGCGCTGCGCCGTGGCGTGATCGGGGTGGCCGGGCAGGCCGGGCCAGTGCACCCGGGTCACCGCGGGGTGGGCGGCGAGCTTGCCGGCCAGGTGCGCGGCGTTGGCGCAGTGCCGTTCCATCCGCAGCGCCAGCGTCTTGAGCCCGCGCAGCGTCAGCCACGCGGCGAACGGATCCGCGGCGACCCCGAGGTCCACGGTGTCCTTCCACAGCGGCCGGTGCGGCTGCTCGCGGGCGAGGACCACCAGCCCGATCGTGACGTCGTCATGGCCACCGAGGTACTTCGTCGCGGAGTGGACCACGATGTCCGCGCCGTGCTCGATCGGCCGGCACAGTACCGGGGTGGCGAAGGTGTTGTCCACGACGCAGGTCAGGCCGGCCTGGTGCCCGGCGGCGATCAGCGCGGGAAGATCGCTGACCGCGATCGTGGGGTTGGCGATGGTCTCCAGGAACAGCAGCTTGGTCCGGGGTCCGGCCGCGGCCGTGACCTCGGCCGGATCCCGGCCGGACACGTAGCTGACGTCGATGCCGTAGCGGGCGGCCAGCGCGGTGAAGACCGCGAACGTGCCCCCGTAGAGGCACTGCTGCGCGATGACATGGTCACCGGGGCGCAGCAAACCGAGCAGCACCGCGTTGATGGCGCCCATGCCAGAACTGGTGGCCAGCGCTGCCGTGCCCCCTTCGAGATCGGCGGCGACGGCCTCCAGCGCGCTGGTGGTCGGGTTGGCGTACCGGCTGTAGGCGAACCCGGCGCCGGGATCGTCAAGCGCCCGGGCGCAGGCGGCGACGTCGTCAAAGGCGAACACCGAGGTCTGGTAGATCGGGACGCTGACCGGGCGGGATCCGTTCAGCTCGGCGGCGGGGGCGTGGATCGCCCGGGTCTCCAGGTGCATGGTCATGACACCAGACTCTGCCGTATCCCGCCGGACATCCAAACCCGCTGGCTCCGGCATTGCTAGAGTGAGCGCCGGCCAGATTGTACGGATTGAGGATGTTATGCGGTCGATGTGGCTCGTCGCACCGGGGGACAGGCCCTGCCCATGAGTGATCCGACCGACGGCTGGCCGTCCGAGGACTGGCCCTCCGAGGAGTGGCCGGCGGACGA
>Ga0134126_10013509_pt1 | contig 10316 bp, 6 predicted proteins | sample KB31752_FD_96881 | JGI IMG/M metagenome (GOLD analysis project Ga0134126, IMG submission 96881) | Terrestrial soil microbial communities with excess Nitrogen fertilizer from Kellogg Biological Station, Michigan, USA - KB3-175-2 | ecosystem: Environmental > Terrestrial > Soil > Unclassified ...
GCGGCCGCTCGTCGGGATGGCCTTCGACATCGGCATAGAATTGCGTCGCGGTGAAGCGCCCGCCGACCATGTAGCTTTCCAGCTTGGTCATGTTGATGCCGTTGGTGGCGAAGCCGCCCATCGCCTTGTAGAGCGCGGCCGGCACGTTGCGCACCCGGAAGACGAAGGTGGTGACGGTCTTGCCGCTGTCGCGCGCCACCCACTTCTTTTCGCGCGAGAGCACGAGGAAGCGCGTGGTCGAATTGGTCTCGTCCTCGACGTTCTCCTTCAGGATGTCGAGGCCGTAGATTTCCGCGGCGAGCCGCGAGGCAATCGCCGCCCGCGTGATGTCCTTGCTCTCGGCCACCTCGCGCGCGGAGCCCGCGGTGTCGGCGCCGACGATGGGCCTGAGCTTTAATTCACGCACGACGTTGCGGCATTGGCCGAGCGCCATCACATGGCTTTCGACCGACTTGATCGTTTTCAGGCTTGCGCCCTTCGGCGCCATCAACTGGTTGCGGATCGGCAGGAACCATTCGGCGATGATGTGCAGCTTCGCCGTCGGCATCAGATGATGGATGTCGGCGACGCGGCCGGCGACGGAATTCTCGACCGGGATCATGCCGAGGTCGGCGTCGCCATTGCTCAGCGCCGTGAAGCAGTCCTCGAACGTCCGGCAGGGCGTGGGCTGGTGGTCGGGATAGGCCTCGCGGCAGGCGATGTCCGAATTCGCCCCCGGCTCGCCCTGGAATACGATTTTCTTTTTAGCCATTTCGCTGCCCAGCATTTGAAGCCGATGCGTTACGCAAATTGCGCTGCGCGGTCAACGTGTCGTGTCGGCGACTGCCAAGCCCGGCAATGACATTGGAGAGGCCCGTTTAGACCCCTTTCAGCAGTCGCCGCGCTTTTTCGAGGTCTTCCGTCGTGTCGACGCCGAGCGGCACGCTCGCCACGACCGCCACGTCGATGCGCATGCCGGCATCGAGCGCGCGCAACTGCTCGAGCCTCTCGCGCTTTTCGTTCGCCGACGGCGCGAGCTTGACGAAACGCTCGAGTGCTGCGCGGCGGTAGGCATAAAGGCCGATGTGGTGATAGTGCGGGCCGGCGCCGTCGGCGTTGGCGCGGGTAAAGCGCGTGGCGTGGAAACGGCGCGGCGCGATCGTTTCGCCCGACACCTTGACCACGTTCGGATTGATGCGCTCGGCCGGATCGGCGATCACGGCGGCGAGCGTCGAAATGTCGACGGCGGGATCGTCGAGGACATGGAGCCCCGCGCGGATGTCGCCGGGCTCGATGGTCGGCAGATCGCCTTGCACGTTGACGATCAGGTCGGCGCGCCTTTCCGGATCGAGCGTTTCCAGCGCCTCGTAGATGCGGTCGGAGCCGGAAACGTGGTCGGCCCGCGTCATCACAGCGCGGCCGCCGGCTTTTTCCACAGCGGCGGCAATCGCCTCCGAATCGGTGGCCACGAGGGGTTCGCCGATGTCGGCCGCTTTCGCCCGCTCCAGCACGCGCACGATCATTGGCTTGCCGCCGATATCGGCCAAAGGCTTGCCGGGCAGGCGGGACGAGGCCATGCGGGCCGGAATTAGAATGAGGGTATTGGGCATCGATCACCGCGCCGGTCGCGCCCGGGCAAGACGAATGTCGATAGGATTGCCGCGCTTATACGGGTTGCCAGACCTGAGGCAAGCCGGTATCTCTCAGCCGCCGCCTCCAAGGCCTTGATCCCCAGGTTCGACGGCGTTCGGCCGGCACCCTCTTTTTCCCGCCCCGGGAGCCCCTTTGCGATGAATTCCTTCGAACTCAACAAAGTCCTCGGCGCCATCCTCGGCACCTGCCTCATCATGCTGGCGCTCAATATCGGCGCCAACGCGATTTTCTCTCCGGAGAAGCCGGCCAAGCCCGGCTATGAGATCGCGGTCAAGGAAAAGAGCGGCGGAACGGTAGCGCCGGAGGAGAAGGACCCGCCGGTCGAGAACCTCTTGGCCTCGGCGTCGATCGACAAAGGCAAGCAGATCGCCAAGCAGTGCGAAGCCTGCCACACGCTGGGCAAGGGCGAGCCGAACAAGATCGGCCCCAATCTGTGGGGCATCGTCGGGTCGGCGCGCGGCGAAGGCCGCGGTGGCTTTAATTTCTCTGCCGCGATGAAGGCCAAGGGCGGCAACTGGACCTTCGGCGAGCTCTACGCCTTCCTGAAGGATCCGCGTGGCTATATCCCCGGCACGGCGATGACGTTCGCAGGTCTCTCGCGCGGCCAGCAGCGCGCCGACGTGATCGACTATCTCCATACGCTCGCCGACAGCCCACTGCCGCTGCCGAAGGCCGCGGAGAATACGCCGCCGGCTGCACAGGCAGGCGGGACCGCTCCCTCCGGCGGCACTGCGCCTGCCGGCGCCCAAACCGGTGGCAAGCCCGCGGGGCCTGCTCCCGCCGGTGGGCAAGCAGGCGGCACGCCCGCCGCCAAGCCGGCAGCGCCCGCGCCCGCTCCGAAGCAATAGGCGAGAGCAGCCAACGCGCTAGACAAGCGGCCGGGGAAGACCCGGCCGTTTTCGTTTGCGGCAAGTTTTGATTTCGGCAAGTTTTGTTAGAGGCAAGTTTCGTTCGCAGCAAGCCACGCCGCTGGCGACGGACCGGAAAACCGACATAATCGGCGACGAGGAGCTTAAAGCATGAGGTTCACCCGCCGGTCCCTGTTGCGCAGCGCCGCCGCCGTCATCGGTGCGCCGGCATGGCGCGTGCTGGCGCCGGCGGTTGCAGCCACGCCCGCAGCCGCGCAGACCGCGCGGCAGTGGAAGCACGGACTGTCGCTGTTCGGCGAGCCGCATTATCCGGACGGATTCAAGCATTTCGACTACGTCAATCCGGCGGCGCCGCAAGGCGGCACGGTGCGGCAGGTGGCTTTCGGCACCTTCGACAATTTCAATCAGGTGATTTCCGGCGTGAAGGGCAACCTGGCGATGGGCACCGAACTCGTCATCGAGTCGCTCACCTCCTCGGCGCTTGACGAGGTGTCCACCGAATACGGGCTGCTCGCCGAAGCCGTCAGCTTTCCGGACGACCGCTCCTCCGTCACCTATCGCCTGCGCGCCGATGCGCGCTGGCATGACGGCAAGCCGGTGACGCCGGACGACGTCGTTTTTTCCTTCGACACGTTCAAGAAGAACAGCCCGCAGCTCGGCGCCTATTACCGGCACGTGACAAAGGCGGAAAAGACGGGCGAGCGCGAGGTCACCTTCACGTTCGACGCGCCCGGAAACCGCGAATTGCCGCAGATCGTCGGACAACTGCCGATTCTGCCGATGCACTGGTGGAATAGCGCCGATGCAAGCGGCCATAGACGCGATGTAACCGCCACCTCGCTCGAACCTCCGCTCGGCTCCGGGCCCTACAAGCTCAAGGAATTCCAGCCGGGCCATTCCATCGTTTATGAAAAAAACCCCGATTACTGGGGCAAAACGCTCAATCTCAACATCGGCACAAATAATTTTCAGCAGATCCGTTACGAATATTTCCGCGATTCAACGGTCGCATTGGAAGCCTTCAAGGCCGATCAAATCGATTTTCGCAGCGAAAACAGCGCGAAAAACTGGGCAACCGCCTACGATTTTCCCGCTGTGCAAGACAAGAAAGTCCTGCTCGAGGAATTTCCCATCCGCAATATCGGCGTGATGCAGGCTTTCGCCTTCAATATCCGGCGCGAAAAATTCAAGGACCCGCTGGTGCGCCGCGCCTTCAACTTCGCTTTCGATTTCGAGGAGATGAACAAGCAGATTTTCTACGGCCAGTACAAGCGCATCGCCAGCTACTTCGAGGGCACCGAGCTTGCCTGCGCGGGCATTCCGCAGGGCAAGGAGCTGGAAATCCTGCAAAGCGTGAAGGACAAGGTACCGCCCGACCTGTTCACCAAGCCCTACACAAATCCGGCCGGCGGCGATCCGCAGAAGGTGCGCGACAATCTGCGCGAAGCGCTCAGGCTTTTGCGCGAGGCCGGCTACGAGGTGCGCAATACCAAGCTGGTCAACACAAAGACCAACGAGGTTCTCACCGTCGAGCTGCTGATCGCGGAGCCGTCTTTCGAGCGCGTCATGCTGTTCTACAAGCCGTCGCTGGAACGGCTGGGCATGACGGTAACCGTGCGCACGATCGATTCCTCGCAATACGAAAACCGGCTGCGGCAATGGGATTTCGACATCATCATCTATTCGTGGGGTGAATCGCTGTCGCCCGGCAACGAACAGCGCGGCTACTGGGGCTCGCAGGCCGCCGACAATCCCGGCTCGCGCAATGTCATCGGCATCAAGAACCCGGCGGTCGATGCGATGATCGACCGCGTCATCTTCAGCACCGACCGCGACGATCTGGTCGCGGCGACGCGCGCGCTCGACCGCGTGCTGCTGTGGAATTATTACCTCGTGCCGCAGTGGACCTACGGCAAGGTGCGCACCGCGCGCTGGGATCGTTTCGGCCACCCGCAGACCATGCCGAAATACGGGCTGTCCGCGTTTCCGACGATCTGGTGGTGGGACGCGGACAAGGCGGCCAAGTTGCCGCAGAAATCTTGATCAGTCGCCGCCAGGCGCTTTTGCTGTCGGCGGGCGCGCTCGCCGCGGCGCGGTATTCGCCGCCCGCGGCGGCGCAGGAAGCCGAGCGGCATGGCATGTCCGCCTTCGGCGATCTTTCCTATCCGGCGAACTTCCCGCATTTCAATTACGTCAATCCGGACGCGCCCAAAGGCGGCGCGTTCTCGCAGATCGGGCCGAACCGGCAATACAACCAGTCTTTCCTCACGTTCAATTCGCTCAACAGCTACATCCTCAAGGGCGACGCCGCGCAGGGGATGGAGTTGACGTTCGCCACGCTGATGGTGCGCGCCGGCGACGAGCCCGACGCGATGTACGGCCTTGCCGCGCGCGGCGTGTCGATCTCCGCCGATGGCCTCGTTTACCGCTTCAGCCTGCGCCCGGAAGCAACCTTTCATGACGGCACGCCGCTCACGGCCCATGACGTCGTCTATTCGCTGACGACATTGAAGGAGAAGGGTCATCCGATCATCGGCCAGCTTCTGCGCGACTTCAAAGGCGCGGAGGCCCTCGACGAGCACACCCTGACCGTGCGCTTTGCCGACAAGCGCGGGCGCGACGTGCCTTTGTTCGTCGTCTCGCTGCCGATCTTCTCGCGGGCATATTACGCCAAGCAGCCGTTCGACCAATCCACACTCGAGATTCCGCTCGGCAGCGGGCCTTACAAGGTCGGCCGCTTCGAGGCCGGCCATTTCATCGAATTCGCGCGTGTCAAGGATTGGTGGGGCGCCAATCTACCGGTCGCGCGCGGGCAGAATAATTTCGACACGGTGAGGTTCGAATATTACCGCGACCGCGACGTCGGCTTCGAAGGCTTCACCGCCAAAAGCTATCTATTCCGCGAGGAGTTCACTTCGCGCACCTGGGCGACGCGTTACAATTTCCCCGCCTTCAAGGACGGGCGCGTCAAGCGCGCCGAGCTTGCCGACGATACGCCCTCCGGCGCGCAGGGCTGGTTCATCAATACACGGCGGGCGAAATTCAAGGATCGCCGGCTGCGCGAGGCGCTCATCGACGCCTTCGATTTCGAATGGACCAACAAGAATATCATGTACGGCTCCTACGATCGCACGCAGTCGGTGTTCGAGAACTCGCCGATGAAGGCAAAGGGCCCGCCGAGCCCCGCTGAGCTGGCGCTGCTTGAGCCGTTCCGCGGGAAGGTGCCGGACGAGGTGTTTGGCGAGCCCTATCTGCCGCCGGTGACCGACGGCTCAGGCCAGGATCGCAAGTGGCTGCGTCACGGCGCGGCGCTGCTCAACGATGCGGGCTTCGCGCTCAAGAACGGCAAGCGCGTGCTGCCCGACGGGTCGCCGATCACCATCGAATTCCTGCTCGACGAACCGGGCCTTAATCCGCATACGCTGCCGTTCATTCGCAATCTGGCGACGCTGGGAATCTCCGCGACCTTGCGTGTGGTCGATCCGGTGCAATACCGCGCCCGCGTCGACGATTTCGATTTCGATATCACCGTCGAGCGCTTCAGCTTTTCCTCGACGCCGGGGGACTCGTTGCGCACCTACTTCACGTCGCAGGCGGCGGCGACCAAGGGTTCGCAGAATCTTGCCGGCATCGCCGAGCCGGCGGTCGATCGCCTGGTCGACATCATCATCGCGGCGAAATCGCGCGACGAGCTCAACACCGCCTGCCGCGCGCTCGACCGCGTTGTCCGCGCCGGGCGTTATTGGATTCCGCATTGGTACAAGGCGTCTTATTGGATCGCCTATTGGGACGTGTTCGGCTGGCCTGCGACCAGGCCTCATTATTTCCGCGGGATTCCGGAAACCTGGTGGTATGACGGTGCCAAGGCCGCGAAGCTGGAACAAAAGCGTTGAATTCGGTGGACATGACCAGCCCGGTCATTCCCAATGCAGACGCCATGTGGACAGATCGGTGCATCGGCAACCAATGGTCGCATTTCGCGCAGCGCAGCGTGACGGATCGGCAATAAAACGCTAACAAAACCCCATGGCTGCGTATCTCGTCCGCCGATTGCTGTTCATGCTGCCGACTTTGCTCGGCATTATGCTGGTCGCCTTCGTGGTGGTGCAGTTTGCGCCTGGCGGGCCGGTGGAGCAGGTGATCGCCAAACTCACCGGCAGCGACACGGGTCCGACCTCGCGCCTTTCCGGCCCGCCCGGTGGCGACTTCCGCTCGCGCGGCATGCAAGGCGGCGCCCAGGCCGACGCGGGCACCTCGAAATATCGCGGCGCGCAAGGCCTCGACCCGGCCTTCATCAAGAGCCTGGAAAAGCAGTTCGGCTTCGACAAGCCGGCCTACGAGCGCTTTGGCCTGATGCTGTGGAATTACGCGCGCTTCGACTTCGGCAAGAGTTATTTCCGCGACGTCAGCGTGCTGCGGCTGATCAAGGAGAAGCTGCCGGTGTCGATGTCGCTCGGCATCTGGATGACGCTGTTGACCTATCTCATCTCGATTCCCCTCGGCATCAAGAAGGCGGTGGATGACGGCTCGCAATTCGATGTGTGGACGTCGGGCATCATCATCATCGGTTACGCGATCCCCGGCTTTCTGTTCGCGATCCTGCTGATCGTGCTGTTTGCCGGCGGCTCGTTCTTCGACTGGTTTCCGCTGCGCGGGCTGTTCTCGGAAAACTGGTCGCAACTGCCGTGGTACGCCAAGATCGGCGATTATTTCTGGCACCTGACGCTGCCGATCGTGTCGATGGCGCTGTCGGCGTTCGCCACCATGACGCTGCTGACCAAAAATTCGTTTCTCGATGAAATCCGCAAGCAATACGTGCTCACCGCCCGCGCCAAAGGCTGTACGCGCACGCAGGTGCTCTATGGGCACGTGTTCCGCAACGCGATGCTGATCGTCATCGCCGGCTTCCCTGGCGCCTTTGTGCACGCCTTTTTCACCGGTTCGCTGCTGATCGAAACGATTTTCTCGCTCGACGGGCTCGGCCTGCTCGGCTTCGAGAGCGTGCTCAATCGCGATTATCCGGTGGTGTTCGCCACGCTCTATATCTTCTCGCTCATCGGCCTGGTGGTGAACCTGCTCTCCGATCTCACCTATACCTGGATCGATCCGCGCATCGACTTCGAGACGCGGGAGGTGTGACGGTGGACGTGCGCGCGCCCGAAACCACCGCCGTCGGCATATCCGGCCTCGACGTGCCGCCGCGCGGCCGCTGGATCGTCATTTCGCCGATCAACAAGCGGCGCTGGGAAAGCTTCAAGGCCAACCGGCGCGGGTTTTATTCGCTGTGGCTGTTTCTGGCGCTTTTCGTTCTGTCGCTGTTTGCCAATTTCATCGCCAACGACAAGCCGATCTTCATCGCCGTCAACGGCAAGGTGTTTTTCCCGGCTGTCATCACCTATCCCGACACGGCCTTCGCCAAGACGCCCGATCCGCTGCTGTTCGGCACGGCGGCCGACTATCGCGACGATTACCTGATGGGGCTGATCAACAAGGAAGGCGGCACGGTGATCTGGCCGCCGGTCCGCTTTTCCTACAACACGCAGGTCAGCCATCCGCCGTCGCCGTTTCCGTCGAAGCCGACCTGGCTGCTCAACGCGCAGGATTGCGAATTCGCCGCCACGCATAATTTCGCCAAATGCGGCACGCTCGAATACAACTGGCTCGGCACCGACGACGGCGGCCGCGACGTGCTGGCGCGGCTCATTTACGGCTTCCGCATCTCGGTGCTGTTCGGGCTGTGCCTGACGATCGTGTCCTCGGTCATCGGCGTCGCCGCCGGCGCCGTGCAGGGCTATTTCGGCGGCTGGACCGACCTTTTGTTCCAGCGTTTCATCGAAATCTGGACCTCGATTCCCTCGCTCTATCTGCTGCTCATCATTTCTTCGGTGCTGGCGCCGGGCTTCTTCGTGCTGCTCGGCATCCTGCTGCTGTTTTCCTGGGTGTCGCTGGTCGGGCTGGTGCGCGCGGAATTCCTGCGCGGGCGTAATTTCGAATACATCCAGGCGGCGCGCGCGCTCGGCGTGTCGAACGCGGTCATCATTTTCCGCCATCTTCTGCCCAACGCGATGGTGGCGACGATGACGTTCCTGCCGTTCATCCTGTCGTCCTCGGTGATGACGCTGACCGCGCTCGACTTCCTCGGTTTCGGCTTGCCGCCCGGCTCGCCATCGCTCGGCGAACTGCTGTCGCAGGGAAAATCCAACGTGCAGGCGCCCTGGCTCGGCCTCACCGGCTTCTTCTCGCTGGCGATCATGCTGTCGCTTCTGATCTTCATCGGCGAGGCGGTGCGCGACGCCTTCGATCCGCGCAAGACCTACGGGAGGCCGCGATGAGCGACGATAAGTTGCTCTCGGTGCGCGACCTTTCGATCGCCTTCGGTCACGGCGCGCGCGAAATACTGGCGGTCGACCGTGTCTCCTTCGACATCGCCAAGGGCGAAACGGTTGCGCTGGTCGGCGAAAGCGGCTCCGGCAAGTCGGCGACCGCGCTCTCGATCATGAAGCTGCTGCCTTATCCGGCGGCGCATCACCCTTCCGGCTCGGTGCGCTTCAACGGGCGCGAGCTGCTGAAGATGTCGGAAAACGAGATCCGCGAGGTGCGCGGCAACGACATCACCATCATTTTCCAGGAGCCGATGACCTCGCTCAACCCGCTGCATACGATCGAGAAGCAGATTCGGGAAATCCTGCTGCTGCATCATGGCATCGGCGGCGCCAAGGCGCGCGAGCGCATCGTCGATTTGCTCACGCAGGTCGGCATTCGCGATCCGGCCGGACGACTGGGCAGCTATCCGCATCAGCTATCGGGCGGGCAGCGCCAGCGCGTGATGATCGCGATGGCGCTGGCGAACGAGCCGGACCTGCTGATCGCCGACGAGCCGACGACCGCGCTCGACGTGACCGTGCAGGCGCAGATTCTCAAGCTGCTGAAGGATACGCAGATCCGGCTCGGCATGTCGGTCCTGTTTATCACCCACGACCTCGGCATCGTGCGCAAGCTCGCCGACCGCGTGTGCGTGATGAACAAGGGCCAGATCGTCGAGCGCGGCCCGGTCGAACGCGTGTTCAATGCGCCGGAGCATCCCTATACGCGCGAACTTCTGGCTGCCGAGCCGAAGCCCGACCCGGCCCTGCCGCGGCCCGACGCGCCGGTGGTGGTCTCGACCAAGGACCTCAAGGTCTGGTTTCCGATCAAGCGCGGCGTCATGCGCAAGATGGTCGGGCACATCAAGGCGGTCGACGGCGTTACCGTCGAAGTGCGCAAGGGCGAAACGCTCGGCGTGGTCGGGGAAAGCGGCTCGGGCAAGACGACGCTCGGCCTCGCCATCCTGCGGCTGATTTCGTCCGAGGGGCCGGTGGTGTTCATGGGCGACACCATCCAGGGCCTCAAATTCAAGCAGATGCGGCCCTACCGCCGGAACATGCAGATCGTATTCCAGGACCCCTACGGCTCGCTGTCGCCGCGCATGTCGGTGGCCGACATCATCGCCGAGGGAATGTGGGTGCATCATCCGCATCTGTCGCGCAGCGAATGCGAACGCCGCGTCGTCGCGGCGCTGAAAGACGTCGGGCTCGATCCGGAGACGCGCTTCCGCTATCCGCACGAATTCTCCGGCGGGCAGCGCCAGCGCATCGGTATCGCCCGTGCCCTGGCGCCGGGTCCTGATCTTGTCATTTGCGACGAAGCGGTTTCCGCCCTCGACGTCTCCGTCAAAGCGCAAATCGTCAACCTGCTTCAGGACCTCCAGGCCGACATGGGGCTCTCGATCCTCTTCATCAGCCACGATCTCAGCGTCGTGCGCTCGCTCGCCGACGA
>Ga0134126_10013510_pt1 | contig 10315 bp, 4 predicted proteins | sample KB31752_FD_96881 | JGI IMG/M metagenome (GOLD analysis project Ga0134126, IMG submission 96881) | Terrestrial soil microbial communities with excess Nitrogen fertilizer from Kellogg Biological Station, Michigan, USA - KB3-175-2 | ecosystem: Environmental > Terrestrial > Soil > Unclassified ...
CCCCGTCCGTGAGGACGGGGTAAACGACGGCTTGTTGCATGAGCGCCGAAGGTGCGCCACGTTTTCTGCCGGCCCTTCGGGCCTCCATCCCACGGGCGACAGCGTCCCGCCCTCACGGGCGGGGCTATTAACTAGCGGTCCTTCGGACCTAAGACCTAAGCCGACAATGACGATTGCACCCATTCAGCTCTTGCGCGACCTGATCGCTATACCCAGCGTTAACCCGATGCGTGCTGGATCGAATCTGCCGGTGGAGCGCGAGCTGGTTGATTTTGTCGAGACCACCTTACGCCGCGCGGGAATTGACTGCGAGCGTCAGACTGTGACCGAAGGGCGGGAGAACTTAATTGCTGTTGTTCAGGCGAGTGGCGGTGGTGACCCCGGCAATGGGCTAATGCTCAATTCTCATCTGGACACGGTTCCGGCGGCGAACATGTCCATTGATCCCTTTGATCCGGTGGTGCGCGACGGTCGGGTATACGGCCGCGGCGCCTGCGACGCGAAAGCGTCAATCGCCGCGATGATCGCCGCGCTGGTCGCCCATGCGAATAGTCCTGAACGTCCGGTGCCGATCGTCTTTGCAGCGCTGGCGGATGAAGAGTTTTCCTTCAGCGGTTCGTGGAAGTTGATCGAAAGAGATTGGCCGGTTAAGGCCTGCGTTGTCGGCGAGCCTACCAAACTCCGGAGCATCATTGCGCACAAGGGTGTCGCTCGCTGGCTAATCAATATCGCGGGCACTAGCGCGCACGGAGCTATGCCGCAGGCTGGCCACAGCGCCATTTACGACGGAGCTCGTGTTGCGCTGGCGCTGGAAGCGTATGCAGAGGAACTGGCGAGCCAGCCGCCCCACCAGCTCCTTGGCCCATCTACTCTCAACGTCGGACGCGTTAACGGCGGCAGTTCAGTAAACATTGTCCCTGACTCGTGCGAGTTTGAAGTCGAGCAGCGTCTGCTTCCAGGCGAAGATGGGCGACAGGCAGTGCGCGCTTGCGAAGCGTGGCTGCGCGAGCGCGTCGGCGGCGAAATCCGTTTCGTTGTGAACGAGCCCTATCTGGTCGATCCGGCACTTGAGACATCACGCGAAGCGGCGATCGTGCGTGCGGTTGGTGAGGCACACCAGGCTGAGTTTGGAAGTGCGAGCGTTATCGAGGGTGCCCATTACGGCACTGACGGCAGCAAACTCGCACACGCCGGTATTGAAACGGTTGTATGCGGGCCCGGCGACATTGCCCAGGCGCACACAGCCGATGAGTTCATCGAAATAGAGCAGCTGGAAAATGCGGTACGACTTTACGGCAGTCTAATAAAGAGATGGCCTCTGACTTTTTCGGATTGACTGGAAGCGACCTTAACGAGAGGCCTGAGTGTTCAGAATGGCTTTGCATGGAAACGATAACGACGTTTATGCCGCAACCGCCTTGTCCGTGGGTCAACAAATACAGAACCGGGAGCGGTAGCGACCGGGTTTAAGGTCGCCAAGCTCATCGTTATTGAAAGCTCTTAAGTGTGAGATGCCGTTTATGGCAAGTCCTACCCGGTCCCTACCGCTCCCGGTTCTGTATTTGTTGATCCACAACGTGATGGGGCGGTTCAAAACACTGGTTGTGGATGGATTCATCATGGATTGCAACACATCGATCGACGGTAAAACAGCGCGCTGTGGTTTCTCATTAACACCTGGCTTCAGCCAGGTGGCCCAGCGTTTTCCATCGGCTGGGAAACCGTCTAAACGGTTTTCAGTGTCTCGTTAGCTGAGACACCTGGCTAAAGCCAGGTGTTAATGAGATGGCACGCTAATAACAGTTTAGCAATTGTTAGGAGACCTGGAGATGGGATACTAGATGCGCGAATTGTACAAATCTTTTTTTGTCTCCATTGTCTACGCCTGTCTGCTCTTAAACGTTGCGGCAAAGGCGCCGCCATCACCCGTCTACTACAAAACTCAAAACACCGACGAGTGGGTGCGAAGGATGCTGCGCATCCAGCGACGTTACAGCCGCGTGCTGCTGGTTGACGGAGCCGCCGGTCACACCAAGAGCGTGCGGGTTAGGTCATTAGACCTCAACACTCGAAACCCTGCGCCCGGAGTTGACGTCTTGTACCCCGTCAACGAGGTTTACCAATCACTGCAACAAGCTGCCGATGCGGCGCGCGGCGGCGATCTTGTCGCGGTGATGCCGGGGACATATGCCGGCTTTGTGATGGGCGATAAACCCGACGCCAGTGACGGGCGTTACATTCATTTCAAGGCGCTGGGTAAACCAGGCGAGTGCACTATTAACCGTCCTTCGCCGCGCGATGCGGATTGGATGATATTGCTGCAGGCGGCCCATCACGTCATTGTTGAGGGCTTCAACATCGCGGGCGCAACCGGACCGGGGATGAAGCCGGTTGGACCACGCGCGGGAATCATGCTTGACGGGGATTTCGGTCGCAGTGGAAAACAGGCACACCACATCGTGATCGTCGGCAACTTTTCTCACAACCATCTCAAGTGGGGACTGCACTCAACCGACACGCACACGGTGCTTATTCAGGACAATCTGTTTGCTTTCTCCGCGCTCGAGCATTCCGCCTACGTCTCAGACGGCTCCGACAATTACGTCATCCGGCGGAACGTTTTCTTTGGCAGCCGGGCGAGCGGTCTTCAGTGCAACATCGACTCCGTCAGTTCATTTCACGAGTTGTTGAAAAACCCGGAGCTCAGTAGTTATGCGAAAGAAGAGCCGACGCGGGCCTGGGCCCTGGGCCTGGTTAAGCTGGCGACGGAGAAGTTTGGCGCGAATAATTTTCCCGATGGTCGCGGTGTGAACTTCATCATTGAGGACAACGTGGTCAACGAAAACGGGAAGGGAGGCGCCGGCTCATTTAATCTGGCGGGGTTGCAGGAGTCTCTGATTCAGAACAATCTCCTCTACGGAAACTTCAATCACGGCATTGCGCAATGGGACGATGCGAACCCTTATGACGCGAGTTATGTAGACCCCGGACCGCAATCACCGCGCGAGGTTAAGGGTCCAGCCGATCTACCACTGTGGGGTTGTCACTCTAACGTTATCCGCAACAACACTGTGCTGATGGGCAACAAGGGCCGGGCGGCCATGCAGTCTCGCAATGGTAGTTGGGGCACGCTGATGCGTAACAACGTCTTCATTAACGACCAGCCGTTCTCAATCGATATTTTCAACACCAGCATCTTCCGGCTTGATGCGCGATTCAACGTCATCAACAGCTTGAGTTATGAAGGGATGCCAGAGGCGCTCAAGTCTCTCGCGATTGCCTTGCCGGAAGGACCGAGCATGCGAAGCGGTATTACGCGAGCGAAAATCGCGAGCGAGTTTGTGCGCTACGGCGAAGAGCCTTGGGTGATTATTGAAGGGAGCTGGTGGCGACTAAATCCCAACCGGCCCGACTTCCACCCGCGAGCAGACTCAAAGCTTCTTGCGCACCGCGGGGATGCGGGCGCAATGCCGCCACGCGATTTACTTGGTAGTCGGCGTCGTGGCGTGTCGATAGGTGCACTTGATCCAGCCGACCGCTAGCATGAATTGGCGGATGAGCACTCGAGCTCTTCACTGGGACCGCGGGCGCCCTCGCCCGCAACGAGCGCCGTCTGGCGCGAGAGATTTCTCGGCGGGCTCAAGTTCGGATGCGTTGTTCGCGCTTCGCACTCATGGGCGGGCCAGGGCTCCCGCGGTCCCAGTGAAGAGCTCGAGTGGTTGAGCGACGGTTCAGAGAATTTCAAAGCTATGTTTCAGAAAGAAAGAATCGTAATGGTTAGTCGAGTCTCTCTACTTGTTTTTTACGTGATGCTGAGTGTGGGCGGCGTCCCTTTCGTCTACGGCCGAGACGTCACGGGATCGGATCGCAAGCAGAAAGCCGGTGATTCACGACTATCGCAGCTAGTCGACGCGAACATCATTGCCACCCACGCTTACCAAATCTTGCTGGCGAAGAAATTCAGCAAAGGAGATCTCGCCTGTTATGGATCGGGGAAACTATCGGACCGGGAACTCGAAGCCCTGGTGGAACATCAGGCTAAGCTGTTGAAATCTAATTCGCCGGCCGTCACTGCATGGGTTCGCGGCGCGAAATCTGATTTTGATCCGGCCCTGGACCTCAACCCAATTCTCAACGCGGGGTTGGCCATTCCGCTTAATGCGCCAGTCAATATTTTCAATGACTACTTGCGCCGCAGGACGAAGGCCGGCGACCAGAAGACCCGAGCCATCGCAAATCTTTATCAAACGGTGCTCGAAGTTGATCGCGACGGCGATCTTTTGCAGGATGAGTTTGCTTTCTATATCGCCCTCGGCTTGCCGGTCTACATAGGACAGTTGCGCCTACCCGGTAGCGACGCAGACATGTTGGCAATGGGCCGCGAGCTGGCCGGCCGCGCGTGTGTTTCGCCTTTTGATACGGGGGCCGATGAATGGCAGATCGCCGGCAGGAAGATCTGGAACTGGGGTGAGAAGAACCTGCACATCCGCGATGAGAAAGTGCTCGCCGCGGAGTTGCTCAATGAGCAAGATGTGAGAGTACTCAAACCTCGTTTGCGTGCGTTGCCTGCGCAGAAGATCGCTGTTATCGGTCACTCGTTCACTATGGGCCTGCACTGGTCGTCGCCCTCGAGCTTTGTTCCCATTGTTATCGACATCTTCAGGCGCGAAAATCCAAAAGTAGAATTCAAACAATTTGCCGGCGGCGGCTTGACGGCGACGCGTGCGCAGCAACGCTTTTATCAAAGTGTGCTCGATTGGAAGCCGGACAAAGTGTTGCTGGTGGTTATGACACGCACTGACGCGGACTACGTGGCGCTGAAGGAACTTGGCGTTGGATTCGCCGCAGCCGGCATCAGGACCTACATGTTCGATGAGATCCACGATCCGGAGAGTGTCAAACCAGATACTGTCGAGCGAGCTGTGGCCGCGGCCCACGCCGGGAACATCGAGGTGATTGAGGTTGGCAACATTTTATCTTCGTCGCCGGACCGGGCCAAGTTTGTTTGCCTTGACGGCATTCACATGACCGAGCCGTACCACCGGCTAATGGCGAAGGAGTGGCTCAAGTTTCTGGTTGGCGCGCGAGGAGTTCACTCGAGCTCTTCAATGGGACCGCGGGCGTCCCGCCCGCTCGGGTAACCACAATGTCAACTTCTGATGCTTGAACTTATCGTATGCGGGCGGGCGGGACGCCCGCGGTCCCAGAGAAGAGCTTGAGCGGTACCTTGTTACTGTCTTAATAGGAGAACTAGTGAAGAGAATCAGCACGAGTTGTTATTCAACGATCATTCGGCAAAGTCTATTGATTGCCATAGCCCTGACGATAACCCTCGTCATCGTCTCTTCGAGTTCGGCGCGCTCGTACGCGCAGTCCAACCAAAATATTGTCAGGCCGCGAATGCTCGTCCGCGAGCGCGATCCACTTACCGGCTTCAATGTTCTGCGCGCGAGATTGGCGGCCGGCGCGCGTCCTTCAGACGCAATTGACGGTTGGGCACTCAGTTACCTGTTAACTCGCGACGAATCTTTCGCTCAGAAAGCAGTTGCGGAAATGCGACGCAGCCACCCGCCTGAGTTAGTGGGTTCGCGCACCTATCCTGAATACGTAAAGTGGTCGCTGGCCTTCGACTGGCTCTACAACTATCCGGGCTTCGATGCGCAACTCAAGGACCGCGTCGCGCTGGAGCTTTTGAAAGCCGCGGAGAAGATGATGGAGGATCAGTCGCTAAAAGAAGTGCAACTGGCGATGTATCACAATTATCCGGTTCGCTACTTGACGCTCGCGGTGTTTGCCCTTACCGCCATCGAAGGCCATCCGCCGGTAGAGGCACGCGCGGCGCCCCTACGAGCGCACGCTCAGGAAGTTTTCGATCACATTCTCGATCTGACAAACTTCATCACGCCTGATGGCGGCTACCACGAATCGATGGATTACCAGCGGATCACTTATGCTCCGCTCGCGCTTTTGGCCGAACTACGCCGCACGGTGGGCAACAATGATCCGGCGCGGCGTTACACGCTCTTTCATCATTACACCGACACTTATCTCTACAAGGTCCTGCCTGATGGCACCACCGCGCGCGATGACGACAATGAGTTTCCTTACCTCCAGTGGGAGGACAACATCTGCCTCGCCTATGCGGTCAATCGATTCAAAGATCCATTTGCCGCCTGGATACTGCGAAACAGTGGCTGGCCTTCGCGCAAGGATTACCGCATTCCCATTACTCAATTTTTATGGGATGACCAGGACGTTCTGCCCCGCAATCCAGCTGACACAAACGACGCAGAGATTTCACGCAACTACCTCTTTCGAGGAATTGGTCACCTGATCATGCGTGATGGGTTCGGTCCCGATTCGACCTGGATTGAGTTCAATTCGGGTCCTTATCTCGCCAAGCACGACCACCTTGATCAGAATCATTTCTCCATCTATCACAAAGGTTATCTGGCTACCGAAAGTGGCGCCGACTACACCGACACTGAAAGCCCGCATTACCTGAACTACTACCGCCGCACTATCGCTCACAACTCGATGTTGGTTTATAAGCCGGGAGAAAAATTCTTCTGGGCCGAAAATCTTTGGGCTGGTGCCAATGACGGCGGGCAGCGCATGGACTCTTCTCGTTATTGGAATACGGTTCGTAGTCGTGAAGATTTCGAACGCACGCGCGATCTCTGGGACACCGGACGTATGGAGGCGACCGACTATCAGCCGGGGGCGTATCACTACGCGCGCGGCAACGCGACGCGCGCCTATCAGCCTTCAAAGATGGAATACTTCACTCGCGAAGTCGCCTACACCCCGGGCAACAACGTGCTGGTGATTTTTGATCGCGTGCGGAGCACTGACCCCAGCTACAAAAAAGTCTGGTTGCTGCACGGAGTGGGTGAGCCGAGCGTCATCGCTGAGGCGAAAGCAAGAGACATTGGTCATGGCGGCATGGCCTACGCCAACGCCTCGGTCTTTACTTCTGAGGATGGTCAGGGACGCTTGCGAGTTCATTCACTGCTGCCACGTGAACGTGAAGTGGTAAAGCGTGGAGGGCCAGGTTTTGAGTTCTGGACCCCGGGTGATGAGTTTGGCGGAGCATGGGGAACAGGCAAGAACTGGCCGTTAGATCCACCGGCAGGCGGACCACTCACCACCGATCCTTATCTCAGGAAGATGTGGAAGACTTTCTGGGGAGACGACTTTGAAAAACTATTACCTTCGAATACGCGCGCGGTTGTGCCCGCCGCGTGGCGCGTGGAGGTGTCGCCGGCAAAACCCGCGAAGGAAGATTTCTTTTTAAACGTTTTGGAGATTGGTGATCGCGGGGATCCGCGTGCGCCACGCGTTGAGTTAGTAGACGGATCGAATCTGATCGGGGCTCTGGTCGAGGGTGGCACCATTGTGCTCTTCGCAAGTATTGACGGGCCGGTGACCGGAGGCGAGGTAACGATCCCGGCGGTGGACACAAACTGGTTACTCATCTCCGGATTGAAGCCGCATGCAAAGTATGAACTGCAGATGACTGGAGGTCGTGCAAACTGGCGCGGCGGGCTCTTCAATGGTGTGCCCGGCGGAAGCTACATCGGAGCTGCGAATGGTTCCGGGGTTATGTACTTGCCGTTCAAGGGGCAAAAGGATGGCAGGCTGCGATTGCGACTGCTGTCGGCGGACTAAGTTTCACTCCGTTAGGAGCGAGATGTTTATAGACCAGAGTAGATCATAAGCCTATTTATCCGTTCGGATGAGCGGACCGATTCTCGAGTGATAAGGCTCTGTTTGAATTCCGCTCCTCCGAAAGGAGGCCAAACAGAGCTTGCTCCGGATCTATAAACATGTCGCCCCTACCGGGCGAAAGCAGTTGTTTCGCGGTAGCAAGGTTGTTATTGGATCGAATTGGTATCACTCAGGGACATTTACGCTATGAAGAAATCAGCATCATCATTAATGGTATTACTCGTCGCGCTGCTCGTTGCTACTGGCGTATTTGCGCAACCGCGACGCGGCCAGCCAGAGCGGATCGTGAAGCCTCTTCACGAAGTGAACCCGGTGGCGCAACCGGCCGCGAACCACGTCGTTGCCATCGTCGGCGCGACCTTGATCGATGGCCGCGGTGGCGCGCCTTTGCTTGATGCCGTCGTGATCGTTCGCGGCGAAAAAATTGTCGCTGCCGGCAAACGATCCGCCGTGACGATCCCTGCAGGCGCGGAGGTGATCGATGCGAAAGGACTCACGCTTCTGCCGGGATTGATCGACTCCCACTTTCACATAGATGGCGACGATCCATTACCCGCGCTCTATCTCACTCACGGAATCACTTCAGTTCGTGACCCCGGCCAGTGGACCGAAGCTTATGATGTCGCTCGCAAAATGCCGGCGCCAGTGCCGCGCTTGTTCCTCTGCGGGCCACACCTTGACTCGCCGCCACCCGCTTATCCTACTGACTCGTACATAGTGAGAGACGCGGAAGAAACGCGGAATGCAGTCAACCGCTTCGCCGACGAAGGAGCTTCGGCGATTAAAGTTTACTTCCGCCTGCCGCTCGCACTCATCCGAGTCGCCGTCGAAACGGCACACGCTCGCGGTCTACCCGTTACTTCGCACCTGGAGATTGTCGATGCAACTGACGCCATCCGCGCCGGCGTTGACGGGGTGGAGCATGCCACCTCATTCGGAACAGCGTTGCTGCCCCTGCGCGAAGCTGAGAAGTACAGGCAGGCGGTGCTGGCTGATAACAATGCTCGCCGCGAAGGCAGATATAAAGTGTGGAGCACGGTCGATCTCGATTCGCCGCGCGCCGGTGCGGTCTTTAAGTTGATTGTCGAGCGCGGCACCGTGGTCTCGCCGACCCTTGCGGTCTTTGAACGGCAGTCGGGCGACAAAGAAACGACCGACATGCATGTCCGCGCCTTCAAACAGATGGAGGCGTTTGTCGGACACGCCTTCCGTGCCGGAGCGCACGTCGTAGTTGGTTCTCACTCCGATGTGCCACACGCAAAGCGTGGTTGGGCTTATCAACGTGAACTGGAACTGCTGGTGGATTCCGGTCTAACTCCGATGCAGGCGATCGTCGCTGGAACATTAGAGAACGCGCGTTACTTTCATGCCTCCGATCGCCTCGGAAGCATTGAACCCGGCAAACTCGCGGATCTGTTTCTGGTCGAGGGAAATCCGTCGAGTAACATCAGCGATATGAGACGAGTCAAACGCGTTATGCTGAGCGGCGTGTGGGTGAAAGGCGCTGGCGCCGAAGAGAAATGAGTGCCAGCCCGCTCCGCGGGCTAACAGGGATTTCATCGCCGAATGACTTCTGGTGCAGAGCTAATGGGAAAAGACCATAAATCGTTCAAACTCGCTCTATTAGTCTTATGCGTATCGCTATTACTCGGTGGCGTCGCGCAGGCCAAAGGCAAAACGGTCTACGTGCATTTACTCGACGGCGACGACGCGCGAGGTGATGGCAGCTACAAACACCCCTTCAAATCATGGCGGGTAACTCTGCGGCATGTTGGCAGCGGCGATACGATCGTCGCGAAAAACGGCGACTATCGCAAATCCGGACGTGAAGGCAGTTGGGGCGGGCTCAAACTGATCCTGACGATGGGCGACCAACTCGAACCAGGCGATCCGCGCCAGCCTGTCCCTCAGGGAACGCCGCCTGATGCAATCGGTATCTATCGTTACGATCCCGCCAATCCGCTCACGATACGTGCCGAGACAAACCAGGGCGTTATCATCGATGACATTCGCTTTCATTTGGCGCGCGGGATCGTTATCGAAGGCTTCGAGATTTTTCCGAATCCTTACTACACGGATGCGCAGGGTAAGAAGCTCAATCGTCGCGTCGATGGAATTCACGGCGATAGCGTCTACGAACCTGAGGACCAATACAACCGGGTAAAGACCAACGATCCGCCGGGTGGACATACTGCTGCTTGGTATGACCGCTCGCTCTGGACCAGCTACATCACAGTACGCAACTCGAAAATTCATTACGACTGCCCGCCGTCCGGTTGCACTTCTGCATATGATCCGCTGCAGGATGACGATCGGCTTTATCTTATTAAGTTCAACCAGGCTCACCACATTACGGTGGAGGACTGTGAACTGTTCGACGGTAAGAATTTTCAACGCAAGCCGGCTATCGACCTTCCCTGCAGCGACGACGTTATCATCCGTCGCAACCTAATCCGCAATTGTCATCGCGGCGTAGTAAGCAAAGGCGGCGGTCGCAGAGTGCTGATAGAGGCCAACGTCTTCGTTGACAATTCGGGCGCAGCCTTCTCAGGCGGCTCGACTGATCCGGATCTTTTCATCGACG
>Ga0134126_10013511_pt1 | contig 10315 bp, 4 predicted proteins | sample KB31752_FD_96881 | JGI IMG/M metagenome (GOLD analysis project Ga0134126, IMG submission 96881) | Terrestrial soil microbial communities with excess Nitrogen fertilizer from Kellogg Biological Station, Michigan, USA - KB3-175-2 | ecosystem: Environmental > Terrestrial > Soil > Unclassified ...
CAGCCCGGAAATGAAGTGGAACTTTCGGGCCGGCTTCGCGACGTCGGCTGCGGCAGGCATGTGGCACTCTCCTGTCGATCGATGATGGCGGGCGGTGCGGCGAATGGTACCCGGTCCGCCCGATTCAATGGCTCCTTTCTACCAACGCCGTCGCCCGCTTGTCCACGGCGACCGGAATACTCTGGGTTGGCACGTTCCATCCGCTCACCCCGACGACCGGCGTCGCCGCCCCTTCCGTGGCGAAATGCGCGGCCAAGGTAACTGATTCGCCCGGCCACAGCGTGACGTCATTGTCGCTCCACAGGATGGGCAGAGCCAGCTTGCCGTCCGCGGTCTTGATCGAGACGTGCTGGAAGAGCGCCACCGTCCTGGACGATGCGGGTATCGTCAGAGTGACCGTCGCAATGCCCTCAGCCCCATTACGCCGGAACGTCGCTCGGACTTCGCTCGTCGCAGGCGGCAGCGACTGCAACGCCGTAAAGTCAGCGTATCGCGTCACCGGGGTGAGGTACCAGTTCGAATGCGCCCAATCGAGCTCGTCGGGCTGGGTAGAGAGCCAATACACGTTGCGACTGATCGGTTTGCGGTTGGCCGAGGTGAGCTCGAGCTCGACGAAGTAGGCGTGCGAGAGGCCTGTCAACGCCGGCAGGCTCATCAATTGTTGCGTGCTGTTGCCGGCGAGGTCGATGTTCTGAATGTGCCGCTCGTAACGCACGCTGCCGTCCAGGTTGCGTACGCGAATGAGCGCCTGCAGGTCATGCTCACTGGTGAGCGTGTGATTGACCAGCATGACCGCCCGCGTGTCGTAGGAGTACTGGATGTGCACAGGCTCGTTGGCCATCCTGGCGCCGAAATAAGCCCCGGCCGGATTGAGGTAGTAATCGTAGAGATGCCAGTGCAGCGAAGGCCAGGCGTTATTGAGCATCCAGTAGATCACGCCGGTCGCGGGATTGTCAGCATCCATGTGAGCATTGAACGCCTCGAATTGCGCCCGGGTGTCGTCATAGTTTTCCAGCTGAGCTTTGGCGACATAGTCCGCGAGGCTTCTGGGCGCGCCATAACGACTCGCCAGGGCGGTATCGAACGGCGTGATTCTGGCGAATATCGACCAGGCGGCGGAGGCGTGATATTGCCGTACCTGTGGGTACTTCCACAGCGCCTCCAGCTCCTGCGGCGATAACATATGGGTCAGATCGTCCAGCGGCGGAATGCTGGCGCCCGCGCTCGTTTCGGAATTGAAACCGAACGCGCCGCCCTGCTGGTCGGCGTACCAATACGCCGGCGGAACCCACGCGTAGGGCCCGGACATCTTCATCCCCGACGGTCCGGCCTCGGCCGTCGCCTGGTCCGAGGCCGCCGCGATGATCGGCATCGGCCACGCTTCGGCGTGGAGCGTGTCGGCGTACATTTTGGCGATTGTCGCCGGCGGCGCATTGTCGCTGCCGATCAGAAATCCGATCACGGAGGGGTGGTTCCGCAACAGGCGCGCCTCGCTCGCCATCGAAGCTGCGGCCACTTTCTGGTCCGCGGCATCCCACGGCTCGCCGCCAGTCCTGGCCGCCGATTCCCATTTGTCGCAGCACTCCCAGCCGGCCAGGATCATGATCCCATCGCGGTCGGCGAGGTCATAGAAGCGCGCGTTCTCCAGCTTGCCCTCGCTGCGAATCGAATTGAGCCCCAGGTTGCGGATATAACTGAATTCGGCCTCCATGCGCTTGGGGTCGTCGCGCAGGAACATGTCCGGCGCCCAGCCCGCGCCGCGAATCAGGACCGGCTTGCCATTGATGACGAACTGGCGATAGCCCTGCCTGGTAAGGTGGGAGCTGACACTGCGTATACCGAACGTCACGCTGGCCTCGTCAGAGGTCGCACCATCGACGGCAGCCGCCACCCGTAAACCGTAGAGCGGATGCGCACCCATGCCGGCCGGCCACCAGACCTTCGGATGGCTCAGGTCCAGCCTTGGATCGGTTTGCGGCGAAAACGACACGGCCTGCGTCTGCCCCGGAGCGAGGTGGATCGTTCGCCGCAGCAAAACGCCGGCCACCACGCCGGTTATCGTGGCGTCGTGTGCCACCGCGTCGAGGTTTCGCGCCTGCACTTTTACGATCAGCGCCGCGCGCGCGAGATCGGGCAGCGATAGAGTCGATGTCACCTGCGGAAAACGTAGCTCGACCGGCCCCGTCTGCACGATATCCACGCCCCGCCACGGACCCATATTGTTGTCAGGTGGCGTCGGATTCCAGTCGACCCAACCGATGGACAGGCTCGTCCTCGGATCACCCGGGTAGACACGTAACGCAAGAATATTGCTGCCCGCCCGTACCCAGCGTGTGACGTCGAGCTCGTGCACGGGATAAGCGCCCGCGACGGCTGCCCGGTCGGCGACCTGGTGCCCGTTCACCCATACATCCGCGCTCGCGATGATGCCGTTGATGCGCACCAAGGTACGTAATATCGGTGCTCCTTTGGCGATGGTGAACTCGGTGCGATACCACCAGGGAATCACGAACAGGTCGCCGCTGGAATCGGGCGGCTGCACCGTGCGCAGATTGTCGCCGTAGAAGACGTCTTTGTACGTGCCGTTTTCCAGCAGCCCGGCCATCACCGTCGCGCGGCCGCCCACCGGATACCAGCCGCGGGTGACAAAACCGGCAGAGGAGATGTCAGCGCCGGCTTGCTGCGCTTTGGCGCTCTCCTGAATTTCCCAAGCCGCTATGGCGGTCGTGGAGCCGGCGCCGCCATCCACGCGAGTGGGTGCGAAGGCCGTTTCGGCATAGGCTGACGGCGCGGCCGCTAGTGCCGCCAGCACCACCGGCCAGGCGCGGATTCCGGATAAGGCGCGCGCCTGCCGCGCGCGCCCGCCTCCGGGGATGTTCCGTCCGCCTACCACTGCCCGCGCAATCCAACCGTGTACATGCGCTCGGAGAAGTCCGCGTGCCCTTCCTGGCTGGGCCAGACGAGGTAGAACCGCTCGTACTCGTTGGTGAGATTGGTGCCGTCCACGAAGACGGTGACGTACCTGTCGATCTTGTACTGGAGCGACGCGTCGAGGTACTTCTGCGGCGCCTCGTACATTTCCAGGCCGGCGATGCTGCCAACCTGCCCCTGCACCGCTCGCTTCGAGCGGTAGTTGTACGCCGCGCGGACCTGAAAGCGCTTGCTCTGGAACCACAGGATGAAATTCCCCGATTCGGTCGAGTTGTCCTGGAACGGAATCGCATGTCCGGCCAGATCGGTCTGCCCGGTCTTGCTCGGCGCATACGTGGCATTGAGCTCCATGCCGGTATAGCGCAGGAGCCCGGGAAGGAAGGTAAATCCCTGCCGGTAGTCGAACTCCGCACCCTGAATGCTGTTACCGCCGCCCTGAATCGGCTCGGTGATCGTGATGCAATGGCCGCGCACGACACCGTCCTCGTCCGGGTAGCTGCAATTTTGTACGTTGCCGTTCTCAATGAAGCTCTGCACATTGATGCGAAACAGCTCGAGACCGACCATGCTCACCGGGTTGATGTAGTATTCGAGCGAGGCGCCGTAGTTCGTCGAGCGCCACGGTCTGAGGTTCGGATTGCCGCTCGAACTTCCAGCCGCCACCTGGTACAACTGTTGCTTCGGTCCCGTCGGGTCATTCGGGTTCGTGACATATACCAGAGAATAGTTCAGCGTCAGACCGCCGCCCAATGTTGCCAGATCGAGCGGCTGGGTGTTCTTCGAGGCGGCCAGGCGAAGGGTCAGCTTATCGGTGAGATCCAGCGCGAGGTTCAGATTCGGCAGAACGTCGTAGTAGCTCCGCCGCGTAGCGAACGTGCCGTCGTCGGCAGGCTCCGTTCCGTATAGCCCGGGCGTGGGGTCGACCAAGTGCTGCGTGACGTCCAGGTTTGTGTGGATCACGCGAACACCGATGTTGCCACTGAGCGGCATGCCGCCCAGATCCTCAGCGAAATCCGCCTGCAGATACGCTGACGATTCCTTCATCCACACGGCCCATGTATTTGCCGGATCCTCCTGTGTCGTGGTCTGGGGATAGAGCGACTTCCAGTACGCCAGGGGATTGTCCATGGCGGCGGGATTGACTGCCCAGAAGTTGACCCCGGACCCGAGGAGGTTGCCGTATTCCTGCCAGTTTTTGGCCAGGGGCGGCGGGGTATTCGGCATCTGTACTGCCGACAGCGGACCCGCACGGAAAAAGCCCTGCGAGTTACCCGCGGTGCACCCCCCACCGTTACCGTCGCCGCCCAGGACAACATCAGCGCCGACATAGCGCACCAGGCATCCGTTCGGGTCGCTGGCGCCCATGCCTGCGTACACCGGGGCGACCAGAGTGTACTCGTTGTTATCGGCGGTATGGATGCTGTTGCGCACGCCGAAGTCGAGGTGGAGGCCGTGATGCAGGTCGTAGTGTCCATCGAAACGGAGCGCGGTGATCGCGGCGTCGCTGCTGTAATCGCCGGAGGATTCAATGGTCTTGAACGCCCAGCCGTTCGGGTTGGCGAAATTGGCGGCCATCGATGCCGGCATGCCGATGGTGATATAGCGGCCGTTGAAATTCGCGACGATCGGTTCCGAGTCCTCGGGAATCCCGATCGGGTTGAATACGCGGTTGCCACCCAGTTGCGCCGGATAGACGAAGGTGTTGCAGGGAACGGTCGCGGTATTGTCGGGCCACAGACAGCCATCGGAATCGGATATGTTGAGGTCGGTTTCCACATACGCCTGGTTCGCCGTCTCGCGGATGGCGCGCACGCTCCCTCTGAAGTTGCCGCCGTTGTTGAAGTCCACCTGGAGATTGGCGTTCTGCGCGGTAGAGCCGGTGTTCTGGATCTGCGAGTACGATTCCACGTCGCCCGGCCACTTTTCGTACACCTGGGTGGTGTAGATCTGCGAGCCGGCCCAGTATGCGTCAGCGGCCTGGCCGGGCTGCGGCGGCGTATTGTACTGACTCAGTGCGGTTGAGCCGGTATTCATGGACTGCAGCGGCACGAAAGTCGCGCCCTGCCAGTCGGTGGAATTGAACTGGAGGCCGACGTTGCGGTTGTACTGCCTCTCGTGCGCGTAGAAGTAGTCGCTGGTCAGCGTGAACCCGCCTCCCAGGTCCGCCTGGAACGAAGCGTTCCCGGCCGCTCGCTTTCGCTCGATGCTCGACTCGTAGAGGCCGATGTTCTGGCTTCCCATGAATACGCCGTTGGACTTGCCATCCCCGTTCACATCGACACTGCCGTCGGGATTCTGCACGATCTGAGGAGGAATCGGGAGGCCGTTCCACGCCCCCACGAAGCCGTTGTAGGCGGCCGCGCTTTCCGGATTCTCACCATCCAGCACGACACCATACTGGTCGAGGCCCTCACTCGACCCTGCGTTCACACCGTTGGCTTCGGGGCCAGACCGCGTGGTATCGGAATAGTCGGCGGAAACCAGCAGGCCCCAGCGACCACCGCCGTTGAATCCAATCAGACCGCTTGCCTCCGGTCCCGTTTTGCGGGTGGTGTCGCCGCGTTCGGCGTCGCCTGAATAGCTGAAGGTGAATCCGTGTGGCAGGTCCCAGGGCCGAAAGGTGTGTAGATCGAGCGCGCCGCTGATGCCGGTCGCCGTCTGGTTGGCGGTGGGCGACTTGATGACATCCACCTGATTGAACAGCGTCGCCGGCAGCGTTTCGAAGTCGGGCTGTTGCGATGTGATCTGGTCCGGCGTGATGAACACTTCGCCGTTGAGCATGGTGCCGACTTCAGGCAGGCCGCGGACGTTGACCTGGCTGCCCTCGCCGGCGTTGCGGTCGACCTGCACACCGGTGATGCGCTGCAGCGCGTCGGTGATGGTCGTGTCCGGCAACTGGCCGATGCTCTCCGCCGAGATGCTGTCCTGGATATTCGGCGCCAGGCGTTTCAGTTCGATGGCGCGTTCCTGCGACGCACGCACGCCGACGACGGTGACTGTGGACAACTCAGCCGGCGTCGTGGCTGCGTCGTCCTTCTTTGCGGGAGGCGATGGTGTCGTCACCGCGTCTTGCGGCGTGGAAGCCTGCGGCCCCGGGTTCTCCGCCGCGGCGCCCGTGTGCGGCGACGCCATGGCGGATGTCGCCACGGCGGCGAGCAAGGCCAGGTGCACGGCAATCGACACCGGATGCTTGCGATGTACGTTGGACACGGGTTTTACCTCTTGATTGATGTCGTCCGAATCGCGGTTTTCCGCATGCTGCCTATTTCGAAAATGCCACTCGCGCCAGCGCCCATTGGCCATCGCGCGGATCCCCGGTGGCGAAAATGCACAGGTTGCGAACGCCATTTCGCGTCGGCGTCGAAATCTTTGCGTCGAGCTTGGTCTGCCCCGTCACCGGCGCTGCGGGAGCGAGCGGCAATGTGGCGAGCAATGGCCCCGTGCAGGAATCGGCACGGATTTCGACCTCGCCGGCCACGCTGGCCTTCGGGCGTACGACCGCCCCCGCGGCCTCATCGCCGAAGCGCCATGTCACGCGTCCGACGGTCAGGGTGACGCGTCTGATGCCTTCCAGCGGCGCACTTGGCCACAGCCAGCACATGTCGCCGATATCCAACTGGTAAACCGGTTCCGGGCCCTGTGCCGGTCGAATGCCGCCCAGGCGCATTTCCGGCTGGTTTTGACAGGAGGCAAGCTCGTTGCCGTCGCGACTGAGCAGGGTCGAGGCATCCAGCACCTGCGTGCGCGGCCCGGCGAGCTCGAAGCCGCCGGGCGCAAATGTCGCCGCGCGCAGCGTCACTTTGCTTCGTGCAGAAAACTCGAGCGGGCGGACATACCGGGGGGATTTGGAAGTCGGCGCGGAGCCATCCGTGGTGTAGAGGATCTCGCCGAAGTTCGTCTGGTTGGAGAGCGCGACGTGCAACGTTCCGTTGCGACCTGCGGTCACCTGCGATGCCGGTGCAAACGCCGTGTCGGCATATCCGATGCCGAGTGCGCGGTAGCGCGCGAGCTCGACGGTCAGGCGCTGCAGGAACCCGTTCCAGTCATGCGCGGAAGCGGGCGACCACCCGAGTTCTGACAGCACCGCGAGGCGTGGAAACAACGCATGCTGGTCGTGCGCGAAATCCGGCATCAACTCCTTCCAGAGACAGGCCTGCACGCCGATGACGCGAGTGGCTTCCGCGGCGGTGGCACCGGCCGGTATGACGGCCGTGTCATAGGCCTGCCGCAGCGCGACCATTGGAGGCTGCCCCGGCTGTTCGGCGGGCACCTCTGATTGATAGTGATCGAAGTACAGCGACTCCTGGGGCGCCAGCACCACTTCGTGGCCTTGCCTGATCGCTTTGAGAGCCACGCGCTCTGCGCCGTGCCAGGACATGACGACTTCCGCTGTCGGAAGTGTCGCCCCTGCGACCAACTCGTCATCCCAGCCGACCGGCGTGCGCCCGTGCTTGATGAGATAATCCGCAACCCGCCCCGTGAACCAGCCCTGCAGCTGATCCATGTTCGCGAGCCCGAGCCGCCGCATCCGGGCACGCACTTCAGGCGACGCGTTCCACTGCCGCTTGTCGGCTTCGTCACCGCCGATCGAGATGTATCGCGAGGGGAAGAGCTGCATGACTTCATCGAGCACGTCGTCGACGAACTGCAAGGTCTTCTCGTCAGGCCGCAGCAACCACGGACTGACCCCCCAGTCGGTCCATACGGGCGGACGCTTGCCGGTGACGCCAAGCCACGGATACGCGGCCACCGCCGCCTGCGAGTGTCCCGGAAGGTCGATCTCCGGGACGACCGTGACGAAGCGGGCGGCGGCATAGCGCACGATGTCGCGCACCTCGGCTTCGGTATAGAAGCCGCAGTAAGGCTTATCAGGGGCACCCGTCAATTCGATGTCGAGGCCCACCGCCCTGCGGCAGGCGCCGGTGGTCGTGAGTGCGGGATACTTCGGGATCTGCAGGCGCCAGCCCTGGTCTTCGGTCAGATGCCAGAGCAGCACATTGAGCTTCTCGAGCGACATCCAGTCGATCAATCTCTTGATGTCGGCCACCCTTTGAAGATGCCGCCCGGAATCGAGCAGCAGTGCGCGCCATGCAAAACGCGGGTGGTCGTCGATGACGCCCTCGGCAATCTGGGCTGTGGTTCCACGCGTCCAACCGGGCGGCGTCAGTAACTGCCACAGCGTGACTCCCCCGTAGAACGCCCCGCGCGCCGAATTCGCGGTAAGCCGGATGCCCTGGGCACCCACCACGATGCGGTAACCGGCGTCTCCCACGACGCCCGCGCGAGGATCCACTTCGAACGTAATCAGGGGCCGCGTGTCGTGCGTAGCCGCCGTTTGCAACCGCAGGCCGCGCGTGTCTGCCACCAACCGCACGAACCGATCCACTATGGGCTGAAGTTGCCGGCGATCCAGCCCACGCACCGCGATCAAGCTGCCATCCGCAACTGTCACCCCGCGCAATCCGGCAAGGTGCGCGCGAGCAGGCTGGGGCAACAGCGACCCGGTGGATGCTGCAGGCGCAGCAGTTCCTATCGCCGTTGTCGCCAGCCACAGGAGAGCTATCGCGGCGAGATGCCTCCCACCAGCTGCTTGCCGACCCCCACGGCGGATTGACGCGTTCACCCTTTTTACCTGTATTTATTCGGTCGCCTGACGAATCAATAGTGCTCCGCACGGAAATTTGTGTCAAGCTAAGTGGCGATACGGTCTGATACGCCTATGATTGTTCGCGCAGATGACGAATCAACCTAGGACTGCCATGTCCTTCCAGCCCACGGCCAGCGTGACCCGCCAGTTATCGCGGCGGAGCGTTTTCGAAGCCCTGCTGCATCGCAGCCCTATCTCGCGGGCGGACCTTGCCAAGGTGACCGGTCTGTCGAAGCAGACGACCTCCGAGGTCATCGATGCATTCGACCAGCAGGGACTGGTTCGGCCGGTCGGACGGACGAGCGGCAATGTCGGCCGGACCGCCGTGTTGTACGAGTTGAGCCCGGAAGGGGGTCACGTGCTCGGCATCGACCTGGGAGCTCGCGTGACGGTTGCCCTGGCCGACATTGCAGGCAGAGTCCTCGCCGAGGCCGACGAGCCCACCGACAGCCGCGGCGGAGCGTGGGCGCTCGACCAGATCTCCCGGCTCGCCGGCCGGCTGGCGCGCGACAACCACACACACCCGAGCCGGATTCACTCCATCGTATTGGCCACCCCCGGGGTGGTGAACCCCAAGAGCGGCGCCATCGAGATGGCGCCCAACATCACCGGCCTCGGAAATCTCAATGTCGTCAGTTTGCTGGGCGAGAAGCTCGGCAGTCCGGTCGCCATCGAAAACGACATCAATCTCGCGCTCCTCGGCGAGCTATGGCATGGCTGCGCGCAAAACATCGCCAACGTGGCCTTCCTCGCGCTCGGCACCGGCGTCGGACTGGGACTCTATGTCAATGGCCAACTCGTTCGCGGCGTGAACGGCGCGGCCGGCGAGATCGGCTATCTGCCGATCGGTGGCGATCCGCTGCAAGCCGAATCCCGCCTGCAGGGCTGCCTCGAGTACCAGGTAGGCGCCCACGGAATCGTGCGCCGATTTCGGGAAGTTGGCGGAGCCGACGTCGACTCGGCTCGACAGGTATTTGAGCGCGCACAGGCGGGGGATCCGCTTGCCACGGGCGTGATCGAGGAAACGGCGCGGCTGACCGCCCTCGCGGCGGCGACGGTCGTCGCCACCGTGGACCCGCAACTGATCGTCCTCGGCGGCTCGGTCGGGGCGCGGCCGGACTTCGCGGACAAGGTGGCGCGCGTGCTGCTGCGGCTCGCGCCACGCCCTGTGGAGATTCGCACCAGCACGCTCGGCAAGCGTGCCGGGGTCGTGGGCGCTCTATCCGTCGCCCTGAACAAGCTCCATGATGAGCTCTTCGGCGTCGCGGACCTCGCGGCGGCTCTGCCGCTGCCGCCGCCCCGCGCGCAGTAACGCGGTCGATGACACTCGAGAGTGCCTATTGTTTTGCGGCCGACCTGGGCGGAACGAAGCTGGCCGCCGCCATGGCGGATGCGCGCGGCCAGATCGTCGCGGAGCTGACGGAGCCTACGGATCGGCGCGGCGGAGCGCACGTGGCCGAACAGATCGCCGCCTGCGCCGACAAGCTGGCGCAAACCATCGGGACCGAAGCCGCGCGGCTGCGTCATGTCATGGTGGGAGTTCCCGGAGCGATCGATCCCCTCACAGGCCGTGTTTCCCTGACTCCGAACATCGCGGGACTGCAGGACTTCGACATCCTCGGCTACCTGCGCGGCCGCTTCGGGCCGGGTGTGGCGATCGATAACGACGTCAATCTCGCGATGCTCGGCGAGCAGGCGCTCGGTTGCGCCGGCGGGTGCCGCAACGCGGCGTTCCTG
>Ga0134126_10013512_pt1 | contig 10315 bp, 13 predicted proteins | sample KB31752_FD_96881 | JGI IMG/M metagenome (GOLD analysis project Ga0134126, IMG submission 96881) | Terrestrial soil microbial communities with excess Nitrogen fertilizer from Kellogg Biological Station, Michigan, USA - KB3-175-2 | ecosystem: Environmental > Terrestrial > Soil > Unclassified ...
CTCTTTCGATCTCCTGATAAACTTCTACTTTGACCTCCTCTTTCGCCATTCGCACTGAGCAACTCTGCCGCCATTACCAGATGGGGAGCGTGACGATTCGCGCAGTGGACGGAATCACGTTGCAGGTTGCGGCAGGAGAATTCGTGGCGCTGCTCGGCGCATCGGGCTCGGGAAAATCTTCTCTGCTGAATTTGCTCGCGGGTTTGGATTCGCCCAGCGTTGGGACTGTGATCGTCGAAAACCAGAGTCTCTCGGGGCTTTCCCGTGAGCAGCTCGCGAAATACCGGCGCCACATTGTGGGCATGGTGTTCCAGTCTTTCAATTTGATTCCCAGCATGAGCGTGCTCGAAAACGTCGAACTGCCCTTGCGTTTCGCGGAAGTCGATCGAACGAAGCGCAGTGCAATGGCGATCAGCGCTCTCGAAAAAGTTGGGCTGAGCGCGCGATTGAAGCACCGGCCCATCGAACTTTCTGGCGGGGAGCAGCAGAGGGTTGCACTGGCACGAGCATTAATTAATCAGCCGCGCATTTTGTTGGCAGATGAGCCGACCGGCAATCTCGATAGCCGCACCGGAACAGAAGTGATGGAGTTGATCCGACAACTGAACGAATCGATGAAGATGACAGTGGTGCTGGTAACGCATGAACGTGATCTGGCGGAGAAATATGCTGGGCGCCTGGTCTTTCTTGCGGATGGAAAAGTAATAGCCGATCAGCCGAATTCGGCCAGAGCGGCCGCCGGGGTTCAACCATGAAGCTCTACGATTCAATCGAGCTTGCGGCCCGCAATCTGCGCGAGTCAGTGCTGCGGAATTCGCTAACTACACTTGGGATTTCGGTGGGAGTAGCGTCGCTGGTGGCGATGCTTTCGCTTGGCATTGGACTGCAACAGTTGGCGTCGCGACGTTTGCAACGATCCGGACTATTTGATTCGATCGTAGTGACCTCACGCCGAAATCTTCGCAGCTTCGACCGCGATCAGGAAGAGAGTGGCCCCGCGCCGGCCGAGAGCCCTGACTTGAATGAAGCTGCGCGGCTGAAGATCGCAGGCGTCGCGGGAGTTGTCGAGGCGTATCCGGATTTGCGCTTCATCACCGAAGTAAGATTCGACGAGAAGCCGCACCTCACCATGGTAGCCGGGCTTCCCTTCTCCTCCAAGGACGGCGACAGTTTCGAAGGCATACAGGGAAAGTTTTTTTCGACCAGCGACGCGCATGAAGTGATTCTGCAAAAAAGCTTTGCCGCTGAACTTCTGGGAAAGCCAACCCACGGAGCGCAGGAAATCAACGTCGCTGAAGTCGCGCGGCCACTTCTTGGCAAGCAGGTTGTGATGCGCTATTCGGAGCGGGAGTCGACCGGCCAGGATGCTGCATCGTTCTCCGTGATCTCGCATGAAATGCCGCTGACCATTGTTGGCGTAACCGATCTTGATCCCGACAGCATGCGCGGATCGGCGCGGGCGCGTCTGTTCGTTCCGCAAAAATTGATTGAGAGCATGCGTCCGATGCAGGCCTATGATATGCGGGCCTCGGGCGGGGTGAGCTCGGATCAACCCATTTACAGTAATGTAATTGCGCGGGTCACCGGCGCGGGCAAAGTAGATGCGGTCGAACAGGCCATTAAGGCTCTTGGCTTCAATACATTTTCTATTCTTGATGCAACCAAGAGCATGCGCCGCTTTTTCGCGATTCTCGATCTTTTTCTGGGGATTTTCGGAAGCCTGGCGCTGACCGTGGCCTCTATCGGAATCATCAACACGCTGGTGATGGCAATTCTGGAACGCAGGCGGGAGATCGGGATCATGAAAGCTGTGGGCGCAAGCGATGCCGACGTGCGTGGGCTATTTTTCGCCGAAGCCGGCGCAATGGGCCTTCTTGGCGGAGTCTGCGGAACCGCGCTAGGCTGGATTATCGGGCGGGTCATTAACTTCGGCACGAACATCTATCTGAAACGCCAGGGGTTCCCTCCGGAGCACATATGGTCGGTCCCGGTCTGGCTGGTGGCTGGCGCTGTAGGCTTTGCGTTTTTTGTAAGCCTGCTATCGGGACTGTATCCTGCGTCCAGAGCCGCGCGCCTCGATCCAGTTCAGGCGTTACGCTACGAATAGGAGTTCCGCACGGAGAATTCTCAGCGATCTCTGCGCTCTCTGCGGTTAAAAGCTTTGTAATCCGTATACCAGGCAACAGAATGCACCCACGGCGATCACGCAAAAGCTGGAGCAAATGCATCCTTGTTGCGGTTTGCATTCTGCCGACTTTTGCCGCCGCTCAGGGACGAATCGATTGCAGCGCTTTCAACAGCCACATCTTGAACCGCGCTGTGCGGTACTGCGTGATGCTCCCGTCGAATTACGAAAGCGACACCAAAACGAAGTATCCGGTCCTGTATTTCCTGCATGGGCTCGGCGAGAATGAGCAGACACTTTTGCAAAGCGGCGGCTGGGGGCTGATCGAAGACCTCAGGCGCGATCACAAGGTCGGCGAATTTCTCATGGTCGCGCCGGAGGGGCGCGGAAGTTTTTTCATCAACTCTGCCGACGGACACGACCGCTACAGCGACTTTTTTCTCACCGAATTTTTGCCGTTCATCGAAACTAAGTATCGCGTAGTTCGAGACCGCAAGTTCCGCGGCATTACCGGGCTTTCCATGGGCGGATACGGCGCTCTACGCTTCGCCTTCGCTCACCCAGAACTTTTCGGATCGGTCAGTGCCCAGAGTCCGGCGTTGATGACTGAATCCCCGCGCGAACTGGATGCCGACCTGCACGATGCCGGGCCGCTAGCCAGGCTACTAGGCAATGTTTTCGGTAATCCCATCAACCTCGCGCATTGGAACCAGAACAATCCATTTCTTCTGGCACGCAAAAGCCGGGCGCAACTCACAACTCAGGCGATCTACATTAATTGCGGCCAGCAGGATGAATATGGATTCGCAGAATCAACACAGCAGATGCACAAACAACTGCTGTCTGAGAAAATCCCACACGAGTTCCATCTTTATCCCGGAGGTCATAGCGCGGAGTATTTTCTTACTCACCTGGGGCAGACCATCGAGTTCCACTGGCATGCTTTTCCCGAGGGCAGACAAACGCGGTAAGATGATGCTGGTTTGAGATGAAATATGCGTAAGGCAGTACTGCATCTGAAAAAATCCGATCCGTTGATGCGAGCCCTAATCGAGCGAGTCGGGCCATGCCGCATGGAGTTTGGCGAGCCTACATTTCACAGCCTGGCGGAATCAATTGTGTACCAGCAACTCAACGGCAAAGCTGCGGCAACTATTTTTAAAAGGTTTACCGCTTTAACTGGCGATCCGGTGAGGCCAGAAGGAATACTAAAATTCTCCGCAGCACAGTTGCGCGCTGTGGGCCTTTCCAAGCAGAAGTCTTCCTATCTTTTTGACATGGCGGAACGCGCACAACGAGGCGAACTGGATTTTTCAAAACTCACCGAAATGACCGATGACGAAGTAATTGCGCATCTAACGCAGGTGAAAGGCGTAGGCGTGTGGACAGCCCACATGTTTCTGATGTTCACCCTGCAGCGCGCAAACGTGCTGCCCACGGGCGATTTCGGCATACGCATGGCGATGCACAAGCACTATCTCGATCGCGCAGCCAAGAGGAATAACGGCATCGCCAAGACGAAAAACAAGAACACGATTGCGAAGACGCCAAAGAGGAAAATCACCCTGCCAACTCCTGCGCAAATGGAAAAAATCGCTAAGCGCTGGGAGCCGTACCGCAGCATTGCGTGCTGGTATTTGTGGAGAAGCCTCGACACGAAAACTATTGCCCGATAAATGACTATGGCTTCTGAACAAAAGATCCGCGTATTGGTGGCGAAACCCGGTCTCGACGGTCATGACCGCGGAGCTAAGGTAATCGCTCGTGCGCTGCGCGATGCCGGGATGGAGGTCATCTACACCGGCCTGCGCCAGACTCCCGAGATGATCGTGAGCGCGGCGTTGCAGGAAGACGTCCACGTGATCGGGCTCTCGATTCTTTCTGGCGCCCATAACGCCATCGTTCCGCGTGTGATGGACCTTCTAAAGCAAAACAAGATGGATGACGTTTTGGTTGTAGTCGGCGGCATCATCCCCGATCAGGATGTGCAAGCGTTAAAAAACGGCGGGGTAGCTGCGATTTTCCAGCCCGGAACTTCAATGGATGAAATCGTTAAATTCATCCGTTCCAACCTTCACGAGCGCGGCGTCAGTACGGGCGACTGACACAGCCTCGGCGTAAACAGCCGTTGTGGGTCTACAAAGTCCGCTTCGGGAACCCTGCGTCATATTAGGTTTGTGCGCTAAAACCAGAATTGCCTCAGCCTGTTTGCGGACACTCTCACTCAGGCTCGTATCTAAGGCAATGCTTTTAAGCGCTGGAGTGACCGCCTGCAACTCCCGCAACATGTGCCGTTCGGCGCTGGCTTGCATGCGGGTCAGTTCAGGCTGAAGTCTCTCCTTGTCGTGTTGGTGAAGATAGCCGAGCCGGCGGGCGAATTCGAAGGTTGCTGAAATTTCCTCAAAAACCGAAGTGAGTTCCTGGATTTGAGAATCTGTGGAATCGCTGTAAGTAATGTGGTTATTCAATGCGATGTCGTGATAGACGAGGGTGCGCACCGGAGTGGTTTGTGGCGAACCCATCGAAACCGGAAAATCACCGCTAAATAAATTTAGTTCCCGCGCGATATTAAAAGTGATGCGGCGCGTCGCGTCACTGGTTTGGAACTCGATGCTGTACGGAACTCCCGTCCGATGTACCGAATCCTGGGCGGATTGATATGTAGCTGCCCCGGTTGCGTCAACGGCTATGGAATACGAGGCAGGATTGGCGTTCCAAAGCACGGAACTGAAAACAACCGTGGCAAACCGGCTCCCATTACGCGTTCGTAGTTGCGGATTTTGTCCCATCGCGTTCGAGGAACACGCGATCAAGGCCACCAATGTGACTTGGAGCAAAGTTCTTGATCTCGCCATAGTGCCGTGCAGCGTGCCCTTCTTAGTCTGACTGGCTAGACCGCGCAGTGAATTACTCGGTTGGCCAATCTCCAGTCAGACACATTCTTACTTCTCACCAACTGCGGCTGAGTGATTGAACAGTATAGCTGGAGCGACGATCTAGATTTTCCGCAATCCCATAGGCTGTCGATATTGAAAAGCCGACTCTGCTCGTATCGGGTTTTCTGCATCCAAAAGTGTGCTGGTGAGGAGAGCGCGCGCAATGGACCCCAAAATCACCCAAGAAATACTTGACGACCTGATTCCTTCTCTTGAAGGGCTCGAAGCCAAGAGCACGGCTGTCCTGGAATTTCTGAAACACGAAGGCGTCGCCACCGGCGAGAAACTCGCGTCTTATCTTGAACAGGCAGCGAGGGCCAGTAATGTACGCTGGCTGGGGGTCAGAGTCAGAATCGAACGCCTGTTATCTTCCGCTGAGAAAGACTCCGCGGAAAAGCGCAAGGACAAAGAAGAAAAGAAGCCAGAAATCACCCATGCCCAGCCAACTGGGACAATTCAATCCCAGACTGAGGCCGGGGATAACTCGAAGTCAGCCGGTCCCGAGAATCCAAACGAAAGCAGCAACAGGAATAAAAATGCCGAGGCGATGCCCGAGGACATGGAACCCAAGTCGAACCTGGCAGCCGATAACCCTACGCGGAAGGACACAAATGGCAACCGCTCCAAAGCCAGTGAGGACAAGTCAAAGTCGGCGGCAACTGCCGCCGAGCAGAAAGTGGCTTGAAACATATGCCAATGAGACTGGCAAAAACGATAAGGAACTTATGATATTTCTTCGCACTCCGTCGCCCCGACCGCCAGGGCCTATGCCGGATCCCGAGCCCGGCCCGGGCTCAGACCCGGACATTTATCCTCCCGTGAAATTGCCCAATACTGAACCTGAGCCGGATGTTTTTCCGCCGCCAATGCCACAACCTGAGCCGATGCCGATATAGGTTTTCGCAAATGACTCGAGCCCGCGAGTGCTACTGAACCTGAGCAACTTTCGCTTTGTTCAGCGTTGCAGTTAGGAATTGCTCAAGCTCATGGAGTCCTTGGCCAGAGCGTGCAGACACTCTAAAAATCGGCATGCCGGGACGAACTCCGTGGATATTTTGGATCAGTAAATCCATATTGATGTCCGCAGCCTGGGCCATATCGAGCTTGGTGATAACCGCAACATCTGCGGTGTTAAAGATCGTGGGATATTTCAGCGGCTTGTCTTCGCCTTCGGTCGTTGAAACCAGCACCAGGCGCAGGTCCTCGCCCAGGTCGAAACTCGACGGGCAAACCAGGTTACCGACATTTTCTATAAACAGATAATCTACTTCTTCGACAGGCCAGCCATCGAGGGCTCGTTCGACCATGCTGGCATCCAGGTGACAAACCGTGCCGGTGGTGATTTGTTTTACCGGTGCGCCCGATCGAGCCAATCGAGCAGCATCGTTTTCAGTAGCGAGGTCGCCTACCAGGGCCGCGACGCAATGCTGGGGCCGCAGATCGGTGAGTAATCGTTCAAGCAACGTGGTCTTGCCCGAGCCTGGGCTTGAAACCAAACTGATGACGCGGGTTCCAGCGCTCTGAAAGCGATCGCGTAAACGACGCGCCAGCAGGTCGTTTTCCTTGAGGACTTTTCTCCGAACCTCAACTATTCGCGTTTCGCTCAATGAACCATCTCCATGGCTGTGATCTCCAGTTCTTCGCCGTGTAATACGCGTTCCCCGGCGGCGCCACACTCTGCGCAGGCCAATAACGGAAATGAGCGCGTGCGCCGCTCGACTCCGCATGCGGAACAAAGAATCGCAACTTCTACTTCTTCTATGACAAGACGTGAGTTCACCAGCGCCGTGCCTTCACAAGCCACCTCATATGAAAACGACAGTGCGTCTTTGTCCACGCCACTCAGCCGCCCCAGGCGCACGTAGACGACTTCGACCTTCCCAAGCTTCTGGAGATCGAGTTCTTCCAGTACACCATCGACAATGCTGAGGGCAATCGAAAGTTCGTGCATGAGCGTTTTACATCATGGAATGCGGACAGTCAGCGCGAGCTCCTTTAGCAAATTCGCGGCAGCTGTTCGCCGAAAAGCGTGTCCACCACACGCGTGCCACCGATCTCGGTTTGCATAAGCACCATCCCAGGATGCTCGCGAACGACTTCTCCAATCACTCGCGCGTCCCTGCCAAGCGGGTTCTGATGCATCCGATCGACAACAGCATCCGCATCCGGGGCGGGCACGATCGCCACCAGCTTGCCTTCGTTGGCGACATACATCGGATCCAGGCCGAGGATTTCGCAGGCGCCGCGGACGGTTTCATGCACCGGGATGTGAGTCTCGCGCAATAACATTCCGGTCCTGGAGCGTTGCGCAATTTCATTCAGCACCGTCGCCACCCCTCCCCGCGTAGGATCGCGCAGGACGCGAATATCCAGACTTGCCTCGAGCATGTCATTGACCAGGGCATGCAGCGCGGCGCAGTCGCTTTCAATCACACCTTCAAACTCCAGGCTCTCTCGTTGGGACAAAATCGCCATGCCGTGGTCGCCAATGAAGCCGCTCAGGATGATCTTGTCGCCAGGTGTGGCCCGGTCGACGGATATGTTCACTGGCTTCTCGATCACCCCAATGCCGGTCGTCGAAATAAAAATCTTGTCGCCCTTGCCACGATTCACCACTTTGGTGTCCCCGGCGACGAGTTGTACTCCGGCATCTCGGGCTGAGTTGCTCATGGACTGCACGATACGGCGCAGTTCGTCTGTAGCAAGTCCTTCTTCAAGGATGAAGGCTGCCGCGAGATATAGCGGGCGGGCCCCGCTCATGGCAAGATCGTTGACCGTGCCGTTGATCGCGAGCCGTCCGATGTCGCCGCCGGGGAAAAATAGCGGCGTCACCACGAATGCATCGGTGGTGAAGGCCAACCGCGAACCGTTGATTTGAAGGACCGCCTGGTCGTCGAGTTTGTTGAGCGTCGGGTTATTGAACGCAGGCAGGAACACGCTTTCGATCAGTTGAGCACTGAGTTTTCCGCCACTGCCGTGCCCGAGCACGATCTGCTCCTGCTGGCTAGTTGGCAGCGCACACGACGACCCCAACGAAGCCGGGGCCGAATCTTGGACGACCACTGGCGCTGGAGGAATTTTCACCGCGGCATCGCTCCTCAAATAACGTCCTCCTCGCCGAGAGCAACGTGCGTCAGGTCCCAAAGAATATGCAGCAGGGCCACATGTGATTCTTGAATACGATGAATGCTGAAGCTGGGAACCGTGAAGCAGTAATCGGTGACTTCAGGCATGCGTCCCCCGTCTTTGCCCGAGAATGCGATGGTCAGCATTCCCTTTTTTCGGGCTGACTCAAGCGCATAAATAAGATTGGGCGACTTACCGCTGGTGGAGATGGCCAGCGCCATGTCATCTTTTTCACCCCAGAGCTCGATTTGATCGATAAAGACGCGGGCGAAATCTTTGTCATTGGAAATTGCCGTCACCACAGAAATTTGGCTTACCAGATCGAGCGCAGGCAGAGCTCGACGCTTTTCGATAATTGGATGGATGTACTCGACGGCCACGTGTTGGGCATCGCAGGCGCTTCCGCCGTTCCCCATCACCCACAGTCGCCGGCCTTGGGCAAATCGTTCCGCCATTTTTACGCTGAGTTCCCCAATCTGGTCGGCATAGCTCTCGAAAAACTTGTTCTTGATTTCGACCGACTCGCGGCATTTGCGCATGACCTTGGCATGCCATTCTTGCGGGGAAATCAATGAGGCGGTCAGAGGAAGGCCAGTCACAGTGTGCCTCCAACCTGGGCCTGTGCTGAAGCTTCACCTCGCTGCTTGTCTAAATGCCGTCCGTAAGCGTAATAGGAGGCGCATGCGCCTTCGGCGGAAACCATGGTTGCGCCCAGTGGCCTCAATGGGGTACATGCGGCTCCGAATGCCGGACAGTCGTGCGGCTTCTTGATGCCTTTCAAAATTTGTCCGCTGATGCAAACCGCGGGCTCTTTCGTATCTATCTCTTTTACATGGAAAAGCTTTTCGGCATCATGCTCGCGGTATTCCCAGCGAAGCTTGTAGCCGCTTTTCGGAATCCAGCCTACGCCGCGCCACTTGCGGTCAGAGACTTCGAAGACGCTGTTCACCAGCTTGCGCGCCGTAACATTGCCCTCGCGGTCGAGAATTCGCGAATACTGGTTCTCGACCGTCGCCGTTCCAGCTTCCAGTTGCCGGACAGTCAACAGTGTTCCCTGCAGCAGGTCGAGGGGCTCGAAACCAGTGATCACAATCGGGACTTTGTATCTTTCGCTGATCGGTTCGTATTCGCGATATCCCATGATGGTGCACACATGACCCGGCCCGAGAAATCCCTGGACCCGGTTTTGCGGCGACTGCAAAATGTGGGTCATTGACGGGGGCACCAGCGAGTGTGAAACCAAAATGGAAACGTTGTGCGCGCGTTCCTGTTGCGCCCTGAATACGAGCATGGCATTGGCCGGTGCGGTGGTTTCAAATCCTATAGCAAAGAAAACGATGTGCTTATCAGGATTGGCACGCGCGATCTTCAAACAATCCAGCGGCGAATAAACCACGCGAATATCCGCGCCTTGCGATTTCAGAGTGAACAGATCGCCATTCGATCCTGGTACGCGCAACATATCTCCGAAGGAACAGAAGATCACGTTGGGCTGGGCGGCGATGGCATGGGCTTTATCGATGTTCTCAAGCGGCGTAACGCAGACCGGACATCCTGGCCCGTGCACTAACTCGATGCCTTCGGGCAACAGGCGGTCGATGCCGTGCTTCACGATGGAATGCGTTTGCCCGCCGCAAACTTCCATGATGACCCAGGGACGGGTTTGAATCCGGCGGATCTCATTAATAACTGACAGCGCCAGGCGCGGATTGCGATACTCGTCTAGGTACTTCATTGCGGTTTCCTTGCCGTGACTTCATCCACAACCGGAGCGTCGAGCTCGGTGAGCTGATCCATCTCCTTCAATAGTTGATAGGTGCGCTCCGCCTCCTCGGCATTCACCGTGCCGATGGCGAAGCCGACGTGTACTAGCACGTAATCGCCCACTTTGGCCTCGGGCGTGTAGTCGAGCGAAGCTTCGCGAACTATTCCGCCGAACTGAACTCTCGCAATGCGCATGCCGCCACGATCAAACTCTTCGAGGACTTTGCCCGGAATGGCTAGGCACATGAGTAAGCTCCGGATTTCAGAATTTCATGTGCGATCACGGCCTGACCAAGAGCGATACCGCCGTCATTCGGCGGCACCGCTGAGTGGATGAACACTTCGAATCGCAACTTGCGTAGAA
>Ga0134126_10013513_pt1 | contig 10315 bp, 22 predicted proteins | sample KB31752_FD_96881 | JGI IMG/M metagenome (GOLD analysis project Ga0134126, IMG submission 96881) | Terrestrial soil microbial communities with excess Nitrogen fertilizer from Kellogg Biological Station, Michigan, USA - KB3-175-2 | ecosystem: Environmental > Terrestrial > Soil > Unclassified ...
TGATGGTTGCGGCGGGGATCGAAGTAACTACGCCGCAGAGGAGGGTAGAAATGATCGTCGGGATTCATCTCCGGGTAGTCGTCCTCGTCCAGCTTATCGTCGAGGAATTTCGTCGTGTTCCGGCGCTCGATTGGATATATCGCGACCTCTTCATCGTTCCTCACTAGCTTGACCACGAACACAGGGACCGTCACTCCGTTGATATCGTGCTCCTCATAATTGGTGACGTATCCGCAATCCCCATTCGCGTACTCCAGTCCCTCCGGTCCGCTGTTCTCGCTATTCGCCAAGATCATCACATACGCTCCGATCTTCGCCTCCATATCCTCTGGAATATTCTTCCACTCTCCGCGTTGAATCCCCCAGCGGTAACTCGTCGCGCGATGCAAATCCCCCTGAACGCGGTTGTGGGCCACGAAGTTGAAATTATCCACTTGATTATTCTTGCCGATGATCGTGGTCCCCTGAAAGTTGGGATCGGCGTTGAGCGTCCACTCCACTTCCGGGAGAGTCTTCAGCACAGCCGCCCCGTCGTGACCGTTCCCGGCGCGGATTAAATTGATCGCTTCAAGAAACCGCGCGTCGCTCTGGCGCCACACTTTCGTCAGGCGTTCGGTATTCGCCGCGAAGTGTTCCCAGCATTTAGCCTGGAACGCCCATTTCTCTTTGACGGGCGGGAGCTGGCAGAAATCCCCGCATATCCCCAGCTTGATCACGCGATGGAGCGACTCATATCCGTTCAGTTGAATAATCGCCTGATGGAGTATCTCTAGGGCCTCCGCTCCGAGCATCGATCCTTCATCGATCCACAGCCACTCATACTCCTTGCTCAGCCGCGCGAGTTGAGCGGTCAATCGACCGGAGATGAATGCGTCGGCCAAAGACGCGGTGTCGAAATAGCGGAGGAGCGAGTTGATAGTGATCGTCCCGAGGTTGACCGCAGCGATCCCGGTCGTCGCGGCCAGAACTCCATATCCCTCTCTCTCCTCGATGCGCTTACGGAGAGTGAATGTCTTACCTGTCCCGGCCATTCCACTGAGGAAGCTGCGACTCATCGGTTAGAATCCTTGACTCCTAATCCCATTCTCCAACTCGTCCCTCTCATCCTGCTCCCCTGCCCTCTCCACTCCCACCGGCCCCTCCGCGATCATCCCCACCATCTTGCAATCAATCCTCATCACCGGGCTCCCTCGCCCGTCAGCCGGCATAATCCAATACCCCTTCACGACGAATCCATTCGCCGCTACTTCCTTTAACCGCAAACCCCCGTCGCGGAGGAGAGATTCGATGACGAGAGTTAGAGGAAGAGCGAATTCGCTGGAAATGAGACGGGTCTCTCCGTCCGGGTAGAGAACTCTCATCGTTTCCTCCAATAAGGGAAGAGGGTAATCACATTCATAATGATTATCCCGGCAAAACAGTAATCCCAAAATGCGGTATGCGGCGGAATACAAATCCCAATCGCACAACAAATCAAAGACATGATCGTGCTTTTCATCGACGATAATCCTCTCGCGATAATGGATACTCAACTCTCAACTCTCCCTCCCGGACGTTTTCTCTCGCCCGTTTCCCTCGCCCGTTTTTCGCAATCGCCCTTCATCGGAGTAACGATCGCGCCCGATTCGGCGGCGGGGAGCGGAGGGAGAGCCGGAGTTGGACTACGACTACTTCAACTACTTCGACTGCTCCCTAGGAAGCGAACCCAGTGGCATCGCTGATCGGGGATGTTGTCGCGGGTGCCGCACTCCTTACTCCCTTGGCGACCACTCCCTTCTTCGGCTTCTTCACTTCACGCTTCCCTTTGTTCTTGTTCTTTGCCAACGCGTTTATCTACCTCCTTTTTTGAGAGTTTGTGGATCCACTGAACTCGTCTGAACTCACAGCGACGACGACGCAACTTTATCGCTGGGGTTCCCATGTCCTTATATAGCCCTTCATCGCCTTCGGGTTCGTGAGAATATCCTGCTCACGGAAGAATCCCCGCAGCTTCAGCACGTTCGCGAATTGCGGCTCGCTCGGATTCGCGTCGGCCTTGAGCGTGAAGACGACCCGCGTGTGGGTGAGGAGATAGTTGTGCATCATCACCCAGTCCTCGATGTTCGCGGGCGCCGGCATATCGGTCGGGAACCGCTTCCCTTCCAGCCAGGCGATGAGACGCAACCGTTGCGCTTCGCCTGTTCCGTCGCTGTTCGCGATTCGGATCGCATAGGTTTCCCGCTGATTGCTCCCAGGGAGCATCTTCGACGGATTCTGAGGATCGGGCGTTCCGGTTGGGAGCGCATTCGCGTCCACCGTGATATCCCGCGCGAACGCTGATGGAAGCGGGAGGTAGTAATCGTAATCCTTCCCGTTCGCTTCCGAATGGGCTTCGATCTTCATCGAGAACGTCCCCTTCTGCTCGTTCTTGTGCAGAGAAATTCCCTTGATGTAGCCGCGGTGAGCTTCGGGATCTCGCTTCGGAGCGGCCGGAAGAGCGCCGGTCGAAAGCGAGTCGGTCGCGAGGAAGTCCCTGCGGGCTTGTTCTTCAGCCGAGAGAGGCTTCCCCGATTGAGTCTGATTCAGTGCTGCTGGTGCTGTGGTCATTCTGGTGATTCTCCTTTTTTAATTTACTTCAACGGAAACTAGAACGTAATGTTAAATGTGACTCATCGACTCATCGACTCCCTACTCCCCTATTTCGTCCAAAACTCCTCCAACTCCTCCGGCGTCGGCGTCACAATCGCCGAATCATCATTCGTCCTCTTCACTATAACTCTCCTCAATCTCCCGCTCACCGGCCCGATAAACTGATACTCGCTCTCCTCCCAATAATCACTCTCAACAATAAACTCCCCACTCGCCGGCCCCTGCCACACTAACCTCCCGCTAACCGGCTCCCTCCCCACTAATCTCTTCCCCCTACTTGGTGATGTATCGATACCTCTAATCCAGGATTCAATCTTCTCATCTTCAATATCTTGGACCACGCGCGAGGGCTCATCCACGAGGGCTTTTTCGGCCGCGGCTTTCTCTTCTTCCTGACTCCCTTCCGCCCCGAGAAAAGCCACTCGTTGTCGAACTGATCCGGCGCCAGGGCCGTCGATCGCTCCGGGGCCAGCTTCACTCCTCTCCCCTCTCTCCTTCTCCTCCACTTTCTCAGTCGCTCCCGGCAGCGGAGACAGTAGGTCTTGTACGGGGACGGACCATAGTGATCCTTGAGCAACCCGCACTCGGGGCACAGCCCTTTCGCCACTCGCGCTGATCGCTGCTCGAAAGAGGTCAAACGTAGCTGCTTGCAGTCTGGATGGCTCCGTCGATCGGGCTTCCGCGGGCGCTGATTCAGCTTCTTGTTCGGGTAGACTTTGTAGCGGACGACTCTTGGACGCCGCGGTATTCCTTTGGCGGTAATCGCGTCGAGTCTTTCGCGGAGCTTTTTGTCTCGCTCTTTCACTCTTCGTCCCCTTGGTCATTCGGGATTACCTACTTTCTTGCTATCGTGATTTCTCCGAGATCGAATTGAATGGGATACAAGGGATCGCCATCCATTCCGCGTGTCTGCCATGTGACGGCCTTTAGAGGAAAGCGCAATTTTAGCCGACCGATCCTAGCGTAGCGGATGGAGGGTATCTTAATAATGTGCCCTATCTGGGGATCATCCCCCAGCTCCAACTGTCGATTCAGTGCGTGCCAGATCGGACAGCCGCAATTCTTCCCCACATCCTCTCGTCCCGCATCAATATCCTTCCTCGTCACTTTAATTCTCATTTTTCTCTCCCCACTTCCTCGCGCGGAGATCGAGAACAATCTCCTCGATCTTCAAGCGTTCCCGTTTCTCCTCGTCGCGGAGCTCAAACTCCTTCAGCAAACGTTCGAGATTCCGAATTTGCCCCGTGAGCCGCTTCACCTTTTGATAATTGAACATCACCTCTTCCCCCTCTTCACTCTCTCCCAAATCAATCTCAGATTCATCTCCTCGTCCTGCAATATCAGCCCAGTCCCCTCCAACTGACAGGGAAGTTTGTGTTTGCCGAACAAGTAACGATTGTGGGACTCCTTATAGCCCTTTTCGTTGATTGCTGTGTATGCTTCTAACTTCTGCGTCGTCACGAATTTCCATGTCTTTTTGTCGATGAAGAATACGAACTCGAACTCCGTCGTCAGCATCCGCTGCATTCCGGGCGGGATGTCGGGGCTCAGATTCTCCTCGTGAGTAATCTTATTGTCGTAGATTTGCGCGAGGGCGGTCCCGATGAAGTGCATAGGCCGCTTGAGTACGACCTGCATCACGTCGGCGAGATCGTCCTTCGCCGCCTTATGGACCTGGCGTTGATCCCGCACCTCCTTTACGTTCCCCTTGTCGTCCACCCGGGTCTCGTTCGACTCCAGCAGCATGTCCTTCGCCCGGGTGAAGTCGTCGAGGACGAGTACGCGCTCCTTTACTTTCTCTTCCGTCCAATCCGGCCAGAGAGACTCAGGGTAGAGGAGGGTGAACTTTAGGGCTTCGGCGTTGTCTACGCATGCGACTTCATAGCCGAGTTCACGCAGAGGGATCAACTGCTCCGGCCGGCGGACTAGGATGATCCTCGTCGTCTCCGGGGTCCCAAAGGTTGCTGCCGTCGTGCTCTTCCTCGCGTCCGTCTCCCCGTAGAGCAGCGCGTGGAGGTAACCGGAGGTCAGCTCTCGCGTGTTGAAGAGAGTGATCCCCTGGGGGCGATAGGAGGAGATGGAGGGCATGGAGGGGGGAGCCGGGGGAGCGGATGCTAATCCCGAGGGACCTAGCGCCCCTGAGCCCGATAACGTCCCAGAGACCGATAGCGCCCCAGACGCTCCAGCAGTCAACGGAGAGGCTCCTGGAACGATCGACACGGACGCTCCGGCGTTATTACGGAGGAAATCAGCAACCGAGCGCGGCTTTGGAGGCTCTGCGGGCGCTGGGGCTGCTACGGGAGCCTCCTGCGCCGCGATCTGACCGCTGGAAGGGGGGAGAGCCGCCGCCTGCGTCTCGGTGGAGACGCTGACCGGAGTGGCATCCGGTGGGGGTGTGGGGGACAACGGCGACGGCTCAGACGATGGCTCCGGTCGCGGGCTCAGCGCCTCGGAGACAATTTCGGTGATGATATTGGTATCGGCGTCGGGGCCCTTTTTCTTCGACCTCTCGGCACGTGCATTCTTAATCGCTTCAGCTAATGGTGTCACTGGTGGCTCCTCTCTCTCTCTCTCTATCTCTATTGAAAATTGACCCTCTGATAAACTCGATTCACCGCAGCGATCCCCGCGTGGACCGCCGCGCCTATATCCAACGCATCGCTCTGCTCCCCCTCTACTCCCTCCATTGCCTCGATCCTATGCAACTCCGCGCATCGGCTCGCCGCCGAATACGCCGAATAGCTCAGTATCACCACTTCCGGGTCCCGTGGGTCCATCCCGATATAGGGGATTATTTTATTCGCGGGGTCCCCCGGTTGTAATCCGATGGTGGGGATATCGGTCGGTGGATGCCGATGACTCGTACACATCCCTTCATAGAATCGACACGTCGAATTAAACTTGTGGCAGTGATCGCCGGGGAGTTGCCACGGGACCACCTTCGCCCTTCTCATCGCTCGAATCATCCCCGCTTTAACGAGATAAGCGTTCCGCACGTAATTGAGCATTTCCAGCGGAAACTTGAATAACCCGTTCTCTGCGTTCGTCGGCCATATCCTCGGAGGGAGATCCTTGACAAGCGCGCGGACACGTATATAGGGCTCGGGGACGCGCATTTCGATCAACTCAGCCTCCGCTCCCTCCATCTCAACGAGAAAGGTTCCTTGCCTCATCGCCAGCGCGTAGGTTCCCAGTTGAGCCCCCTCGCGTATCTGGTCAACCCACACTTGCTCGTTCCAATACGCGCTGTCCCCTCCTCCCTTGTTCTTCTTCGGCGCCTTGCACGTTTTCCACTCACATCCAACGATATCGCTCGATCCTCTCCGCATTACCCCGTTATCGACGACGCCGACCACAACCGTCCTCTCGTCCAATTTGACGAAGAACGGAGACTCAACAAACACGTGGACATAGGCTGAATCCTCTGCGATGAATCGGCTGATCCAGTATTCGAGATAGGGGCCGGCGAGGGCTTTTGCGGTGACGGAGACCGGGGCGGCGATGATCGCTTTCATTGCGGCGTTGTGGCATTCAGCGTGTAGGTCTGCGGCGGTGGTCGTCATCGACTCCCCCTCTCCCGCGCATCTCTGATGACCTTCTTCGCCACGTCCCTCGCGATGGCGCGTAATATCCTCCGGGGGAGTTCATACTTGTGCCCGCTATGCGTCCCGAGCCCGATCTGGCGATACTCGAAATGAAAGAGGTGATCGCGCAACCGCTGACGACTCATTCCTCGTAGATCAACGGGAGCCGGGGGAGCCGGGGGAGCCGAGATCGCTGGAATTATCTTGCCCATCACCTCACCCACCCTGCCATCACCTCAGTCATCACCGTCACGAAATCCGGCGTCATCGCAAGGTAGAATAGCTGATCCGGCTTCTCCTCCGCTGCGGTCCTTCCCATCAACGCGATCCGCATCGCACGGAAGTTGCCGATATTCGCCATCCAGAAGGATACAAGGGCTATCGGGCCTAAATGTTTGCCTTCCTCGATGAAAGAGAGGAGCAGCTCTGGAGTTAATACTTTCATCTCGAACGGAGATCCGCTCGGCGTCGCTGCTTCCACTAATTTCTGCTGTATCGTCTGATCCTCAGCCACCTGCTCCCCTTTCATTCTGCTCGACTGCTCTCTCCAACGATTGCGTGAGATTACTCGCTCACTCATCGACGTGTCAACTGAATAATTTATTCGCTCATCGTCGCTAGTAACTGATAGGAATCATCGCTTAGGTAGATGACGAGGACGCTGACGACGCAGCCGATGATTGCGATAACAGCGCCGACCGCATCGACGTAGCGATCCTAATATCCTTATTCCGCTGATACTGCTCCTCTCTCTGCTTCCACTTGATAATATTGAAGAATATCCTTCCCTGCTCTCGCGCGTCCTCCGCGGCCCGGTGCGTGTGGTCCCCGGCGTCTCTCGACCACTCTCGCGGAAACGCTCTCTTACTCGTATCGCTGAAGTCCCTCGTATTCAGCACGCTCCACGCGACAGCCTTGATATCGATCACACGTGAGAACGAGAAGGGACACTCCCCGAGAAAGCGATAACAGTAGTGATGGACCCAGGAGAAATCGAATCCAGACGGATAGCATATAGCGACGGGGATCTTCTTCGTCAGCCGCGCCCACTCGTTGAATTCACACATAACCTCTCCCGGATAACGTCCGCTCGACTTCATTCCATTATATTGATCTACTCTTTCGGCAGCGGTCCACCAGCGGAGGGTATCGGGATGAGGGAAGCCGCCGGGATAATCCGCAAGATTCCACTCCCGCCAGTCGATCTCTCGACCGTCGTGATCGAATGCCACGGCGCCCAGTTGAAGCATCGAGTTCACTCCCGGACAAGGCCCGTCTGTCTCGACATCGACTGATATATACACTTCACGATCGCTGGTCCTCATCCGATAATCTCCTCTATCTTCCAACCTCGATAATCTTAATAACCTTACCGGTAACTCGATAATCACTAGGCCATTTAATCGTGTCAATCATTTTCTCGATCTTCTCCGTCGTCAGCAATTCAGGGTTGGTGTCATCGGTGAGATAGATGGTGATGAGGTAGCGTTTCATAGATCAGCCTTGATCCTCCGAAGTTTGCGAGTGCGCCGCCCGCCGTTTCCATGTGCGAATCTTGTCAATCACAAGGATGCCCTTGCGTGTCCAATGCCCCCAAATTGTCGCGCTATATTCACCATCTTTGGTGGCCCTATCTACTCCAATTACTTGCTTCACTTTCCGCTCTCCTTCCGGTGCCGCTCACGGACCACTGCTGCGGTGGGAAGCGGCAATCGCCTAACAACTCCCCACTCAAATCCCACACTAATCGCCGTCTCGATCAGCGAGTCCACGTCTGCGTGTTGTTCGACCGGATGCGTTCCCCCGGTTACTGCTTGCCCACCGGAAACTGTTCCGATGTCATGGTGTATCACCTCCTTTGTGGGCATGGGCTGCGAGTTCGCGGCCATCTTATCCGCTTCCTGGTCTACCATTTCTCGCGTCACGTTCGGATTTTCTATCGCTGCGTTCCCGTAGGCGAAACTCCTCCGCTGGGCTTCGTTGGGCGTGGGCTGCGAGAGGTCGCCGCCGAGGTGCTCACGGTAGGATTTCAGTATTGCGTTGATGCGGTCAGCGCACACTCCTTCGATTGCAGCCTGTCGCCCCAATAGGTCAGCGTCGTGAATGTGATCGTTGCTGTGCTTCTCTAGCTCAACAGCCAGATCGCTAAACCTTGCGACCATCGCCGCCACGGCCGCTAGGCGAGCGTCTGGGTCAGTCGTCATGTTTCGGCCTCCCGTAACTCACCTTGATCGTGTCAGGAGTTATCGTCACTCGCACAACTCATTGCAAATCTGGCACTGATAGATCGGCGGATTATCTTTCTCGTGTATCGGGCCTTCCATCAGCACCGGTCTTCCGTGTTTACAATCGCTCATCGGTCCCTCCTTGCTCAGCGGTCTCAGCCGCGCTCATGAATTCCATCGTCTCGTGATAAGCAGATTGGAATCGCAGATTATCCCAAACGTCTCGCTCATCATCTTCATCACCAAAATCGAATTGAGATCGAGCGCCCATCCATCCATGAACCATATGTGCTCCCAGCCATTTGTATCAGTGTTTTCATGAACCGCTCTTTATGGGTTTACCGTATGCCCAGTTATCGAATAGTTCTAAGCTGTCGAATACAGTGATCGTTTGTGTTGTAGGATTCCAAACGTGTATCCAGCCACCCGGTGAGCACGCTTGCGTCACCGTGAAGTTGATGCCATCCTTCAGAACAACACGACCCACTAGTTTAGTCGCTTCTTGCGGACTCATCATCAGTCGTCCCTTCCGCTGGCTGGAGCGCACGGATACGCGCTCGGCATCGAGGCGGGCTTCTGAAGCGAGCGAAGGAGGAGGGGCGAATGAGCGCGACTGAAGCGCACGTCTGTGTGCCGCTTGCTCGGCTGCGGCGATGATCTCGGCGAGGACAGGTGTGAGCGCGTCGAATAGCGAAGCATGCTGATTTTCCTCGTAACTGTAGTCCATGTACGCCTTGTTGATTCTCTCGCGGTATGGCTCTAGGTGGGCGGAGGTGGTCATTCGTCGCTCCAAGGATTGTCGCCAGTCATTGCCACGTACATCGCACGAAATTCCTCGCGGGCAGTCTCTAGTGATTCTTTGAGGGCTTTCAAATGCAGTTCCGGTCGCATGGGCAACTCCATCGCTCCAAGCAAGTTGTCGAATTTGTCAGCATACCGAGCAATCATTTCATCCGCAGTTTCGTTTGGTTCACTCACTTTCCCCTCCTGAATTTCGTAATTTTGTGCCCATAGTTCTCCTGCGCGACGATGGCCGATACTTTACGTTCAGCGATCTGGGTCGTCTCCGGGGAAGCGTTCCTCTAAAGTCGTTCCCAAATCCACTATCATTCCAGATTTGCGATGTTTCGGTAATTTAGCCATAAGGCTTCGCCGCGAACTCGGCCCAGTCTCCAGCGGCTTGAAGTATTTGCGCTTCTGCTTGCGTCTCTCGGGCTTGGGAGTCATGTCCTCCTCCGTTTCATTTGGCTCAGCCTCCGCGCCCTAAACTTTATCGTCGCCCCTCTGCCAGTGTGAATCACCATGAAATCAAGCACATGCACCAAACCACAATCGCAACATTGCATTCGGTAACCTTTCCGAACGGGCTGTACCCACTCGCCCGCTTTGACAGTCTCGTATCGTTGCTTGGCTCGGTAGCACATGAAATCAATCGCCTCTTTCTCAGCCGCGCTCACTGAACCTTGCCGTCACCGAATAGAACTTCGCCCATCTTACGATTTGTAGTGGCTTCGTCCTTCATGCCGCACTCGAAACAGATGCGCTCTCCATTGGGTCCGTAGGGACGGCACTCGTCCACCTTGCCACACAATTGGCACACGTCATCATCCTCAGCTGCTATCACCGGGATGCCATTCTTTGTTCTAAAGCTCATCGGTCGTCGCCTCCCCCTTCCGCTTGCTTGAGCGCACGCTTCCACCAAGCACGATGCCGCTCGCATGGACGGATCGTGTTTCCGGTTACTACGCATCCGCACTGAAGTGCCTTCTGTCGTATCTCGCGGTCGTGCGCGGCGAGGGCGGCAAGAATGTCTGCTGGTACGGGCGCATAAATTCCGAGATTACGGATAACATCGTGCCTGATATTCAGCGGTATCCA
>Ga0134126_10013514_pt1 | contig 10315 bp, 7 predicted proteins | sample KB31752_FD_96881 | JGI IMG/M metagenome (GOLD analysis project Ga0134126, IMG submission 96881) | Terrestrial soil microbial communities with excess Nitrogen fertilizer from Kellogg Biological Station, Michigan, USA - KB3-175-2 | ecosystem: Environmental > Terrestrial > Soil > Unclassified ...
GTTCCTCATTCTGTTGAATCAGCGCTGGCGAGCGTCGATCAACCGCTTCGCCGAGACGATGACGCTGTTCGCGCTCGTGAACGCCTCGCTGTTTCCGATTCTGCATCTCGGACGCCCTTGGTTCTTCTACTGGCTCGTGCCGTATCCGGCAACGACGGGTGTGTGGCCCAACTTCAAGAGTTCGCTGCCGTGGGACGTGGCAGCGATATCCACGTATTTCACCGTTTCTCTGTTGTTCTGGTATCTGGGGCTCGTTCCGGATCTTGCGGCGGCACGGGACCGCGCGCCGGGTCTGTGGCGCAGGCGCATTTACGGGATGTTCGCGCTGGGATGGCGCGGCAGCTCCAACGAGTGGCGGCACTATCGCGTCGCGTACACGCTGCTGGCAGGTCTTGCGACGCCGCTCGTCATTTCCGTGCACAGCATCGTGAGTCTCGATTTCGCGATCACGCAACTGCCGGGATGGCACTCGACGATATTTCCGCCGTATTTCGTCGTGGGAGCGATCTACTCGGGACTCGCGATGGTGTTGTTGCTGATTCTTCCTGCGCGACGAGTGTTCCGGCTCGATAAAGTCATCACCTCCGCACATCTGAGCAACATCGCGAAGCTGATGCTGGCTACGGGATCGATGCTCGCGTACAGCTACATGTGCGAGGCCTTCATGGCGTGGTACAGTGGCGATCCGTACGAACACTATACCATGCTCGTGGCGCGACCGCTGGGGCCGTACGCCGTTGTGTTCTGGCTCATGCTCTTCGCCAACGTCGTGACTCCGCAGCTGTTCTGGTGGAAGCGCATGCGGACGAGCGTCGTTGCGCTGTTCGTCGTCTCGCTGTTCGTATTTGCGGGGATGTGGTGCGAGCGATTCATAATCATCGTGGGCTCGCTCAATCGCGACTTCCTGCCCAGCAGCTGGCACTTCTACGCGCCGACGTGGGTCGATCTCAGTCTTCTGTTCGGAAGCATCGGACTGTTCTGTTTTCTGTTCCTGGCATTCCTTCGCTGGGTGCCGATGGTTCCCGTGAGCGAGGTCAAGCGATTGCGCTTCGAGCTGGTGCGCGGGGGAGGTGTGTCGCACAACGGTGAAGGCAGGGTGCGATGAGCAGCGCGATGGCGATTGCTCGCGTCCGTACGGAACGCGTTCTGGGCGAATTCCCGACCGCGGAAGCGATGCTTGCCGGCGTGGACGCGCTCGTGCGCGAAGGGTACCGGACGATGGAGACGTACACGCCGTTCGACATGCCGGAGCTGGACGAGCGGCTCGGTTTGCCGCGATCGCGCATCGGGTGGCTGGTCGCAGCTGGAGGCCTTGTGGGAATGGTGTTGGCGTACGGAGTACAGTGGTGGGCCAACGTGCACGACTATCCGCTGAACAGCGGCGGCCGGCCGGTGCATGCAGTGCCAGCATTTCTTCTTGCGACGTTTGAAGGAACGGTGCTGTTCGCGGCCTTCGCCGCGTTCTTCGGACTGATGATCTGGTTGCGGCTGCCCAGGTTGTGGGCGCCGATCGACGAGGTAGAGGGTTTTGGACGCGCGTCGGTGGACCGTTTCTGGATCGCGGTCGGGATACCGGTGGATGGCAAGGGAGCCGGTGATGGCGGAGCGCGCGCAATCGAGATAATGCGCGGCGCCGGCGCGTCGAACACAGTTGGGCCGGTCGCAGCATGACTGGAATTGTTCGCACAGTTCTCGTCTGCGTGTCGCTGCTGGCGATCACCAGCGGCTGCTCCGAGCGCATCGGGAAGGGGTGGGACTGGAATCGCATGCGCACTCAGCCGAAGTACCAGCCGTACAGGAGCAGCGCGTTCTTTGCCGATGGCAAGACGATGCAGCTTCCACCGACCGGGACGATGTCACGGGAGAGCGGGGTCGTCGCTGCGAAGCCGATCACGATCGACGATCGAGCGATCGCGCGCGGAGCTTCGCAGTTTCGCATCTACTGTGCGGTGTGCCATGGCGAACGGGGCGATGGTGAGAGCATCGTAGCCAGCAACATGGACCAACCGAAGCCACCATCGCTCATCGTCCCTCCCGTGAGCCTCATGCCGGCGAGCGTCGTCGCAACGGTGATAACCAACGGCCTGGGGGCGATGCCGTCGTTCGCGGCGGAGCTGTCGCCCGCGGACCGGCAGGCGGTTGCAGCATACGTGAAGACGCTGCAGCCGAAAGCGGTAAGCATCGCTCGCGCGCCGACCGGACAATGAACGGCAGCATTGACGGACGGGCGGCGCGCTGGCACAGCTCCGCGATCGCGACGAGAGCGCTCATCGCGGGACTGACAGGACTCGTGTTGTGCATCGTCGGGCTGTTCGTAAATCCGCGCCGTGCATTCGCGGCCTACCTCTTCGCGTACGTCACGGTGCTCACCCTGGTACTCGGCGCACTGATTCAGGTGATGATCAGTCATGTCACCGCTGCGCGATGGTTCACCGTCCTTCGCAAGCTGACTCTCACCGTGACGGCGTCGTTGCCGCTGCTCGCCGTGCTCGTGCTGCCGGTCGTGTTCGGCGTTCGGCACCTGTATCCATGGGCGCATCCCGCATCGTTGTCACCCGACATGCGGAAGCTGGTTGTTCATCGGGAAGCGTGGCTCAACGTTCCGTTCTTCGCGATACGCGCGGTCGTGTACGTCATGGTGTTCGCCGTGTGTGGCGAGATGCTACGCCGCTGGGCGGCGCGGGAGAATCACGTGTCCCGCACGGGCGATGTCGTGATGGTGCTGCGGCGACAGCGGCGTGCCAGTGCGGTCGGACTGGTGCTTGTTGGCCTCGTCCTCACGCTGGTAGCGTTCGACTGGCTGATGCCGCTGGATACCGAATGGTATTCAACAGTGTACGGCGTTTACGTGTTCGCCGGAGGATTTGTCGCCGCGCTCGGATTCGTCGCATTGCTCGCGTATCTGGCCATGCGCAACGGCGGGGCGCTGGACGGATCCCTGAGCGACGAACACTTCGGCGCGCTCGGCAAGCTCATGCTTACCTTCGTGATCTTCTGGGCGTACATAGCCTTCTCGCAGTTTCTGATAATCTGGATTGGCGATATTCCGGCGGACTCCTCGTGGTACGTCGTGCGGGGCTCGGGAAGCTGGGGCACGCTCGCGATCATCGTAGTTATAGGACAGTTCGCGATTCCGTTCGTCCTTCTGCTGTCGCGCACGCTCAAGCGCCGGCCACCCGCGCTTGCAGCGATCGGTACGTTGCTCGTGATCATGCACGTGCTCGACGTGTACTGGCTGGTGTTGCCTGCATTCGATCCGGCGGGGATGAAGTTGAGCTGGATCGATCTCGCTGCGCTTCTCATGGTTGGTGGGCTCGCGACTGCGTCGGCAGCGCACAGGGTTCGCGGCCATGCCGCGCTTCCGGTCAACGATCCCTACATCGCGCAGTCGGTGCACTATGTCGAACCGTGACTTTCGCGTTGTCGCGGCGATGATCGCGGCGGGGAGTATCGTGACGCTCTGCGCCTGTGGTGACGCGGGTGCGCGAGAATCAGTCGCGCTGAACGGAGGTAACGCCGAGCATGGCAAGGCGGTGATTCAGCACTACGGTTGCAATGCGTGTCACGCCATCTCGGGGTTCCCGGACCCGCTGGCGGCGGTTGCGGCACCGGTCACGGGAATCACGAGTCGCGGATACATCGCTGGCACGTTGCCGACCACGCCGGAGAATCTGGTGCTGTGGATTCGGTTCCCGCGCACGGTAAAGCCGGCGACGGCCATGCCCGATCTCGGCGTGTCCGAACGCGAGGCGCGGGATGTCGCGGCGTATCTGTACTCGTTGCGGTAGCGCGCTCCGCTAGTATACGACCGTCACGGACGACGTGCCCGAAATACCATCGCACGTCGCGGTGATCGTCACGAGGCCGAGCCCATGTCGGACGGCGGTTATCGCAGCGGTGGCGGGCCCTGTCGTGGCGACGGAAACGAGGCTGCTGTCGCTGGAGCTCCACGTGATGGTGTGACCGTTGACAGCATGCCCGCTCGCGTCGACAGGTTTCGCCGTCAGGGTCTTCGGGCGGTTATTGGTGAGTGTGACTGCAGCCGGGCTCACAGTAACCGTCGTGACCGTCGGCGGTGGTGGCGGGGGCGGAGTGGTTGCTGTCACTACGACCTGAGCCGTGCCGGTCTTTCCCTCGGCGGCCGCGCTGATGGTCGTTGTGCCTGCGCCGACTGCCTTGACGAGACCTGCGGAGGTCACCGTTGCTATGGATGAATTCCCAGATGCCCATGTGATCGTCCGGCCGGTCAACGTATTGCCATTCGCATCAGTCGTGACGGCCGTGAATGATGCAGATTGCCCGACGTCGAGGGCGGCGGATCCGGGGCTAACGGCTACGGCCGCGACGGGAACCACAGTGACGGTTATGGCTGACGATCCCGCCTTGCCTTCGATGGTGCCTGTGACAGTTGCCTTGCCGGCGGCGACGCCCACCACCTTGCCGGCGGCACTGACGGTCGCGACCTGGGGCGCCGAGCTTGCCCAGACAACGGTACGTCCGGACAGCGTGTTTCCGCTCGCGTCATACGCAATGCCCTGCAGAGTCACCGTTCCGCCCACTGTGATCGTCGCATTGGCCGGCGCTATGGCGACGGAGGCAACGCCGACAGGAAGCACGGTTACTGGAACAACCGCTGACTGGCCGCTCGAGCTCGCCGCGATCTGAGTCGTTCCAACGCTGTGGCCAGTCACGACGCCGGCGGGCGATACGGTGACGATGGTGGTGTCGTTACTGGACCAGAAGACCGTTGCGCCCGGCACGAGCTGGCCGCTTGCGTCATGCACCTGCGCCTGCAACGCGATCTGTGCGCCGACCGCGACAGCAGGCGCGTTCGGAGTTATCGCGATCTGTGCGGGAAGCGGACTCGCTGGCGCCACGGAGTCCGATGCGCTGCCTCCGCACGCGAGAAACCCCGCGCCGACAGCGAGAGCCAGGAACGCACCAGCGGTACCGGTGCGGCGACCAACCCGGTGGTCCGTGCGCGAGAGCAGTGGTTGACGACGGGACAGCATCGATCTACCCAACCCAACGCGTGCTGAGGCAGGCTTTGCAAGGAGCTGACGAATGTGCGGTGGCAGCGGGAGCGGTCATCCGGGGCCAGTGATGGGTACATGGCCCCTATACGCACAAGTCGCGCCGATGCCGCCGGAATTCGTGGTACGACGGGCTCCGCGCCATGGCGCGGAATGGTGCCTCGGTGAGCTAGTGGATGCTCAGTCCGAAGCCGACCGACCGGGGCCCGAAGGCGAGCAGCGGAGCCGCAGACATCCCCCGTGCGGACTCCTGCGCAGCCGCCGCGCTGCGGGCGGAATGCGCGTGGCTGGCAGCCTCGATCGCCGCGATGATGGCGATGCCTGCAGCAGCCCCGATGCCGACAGCGGCATTCGGCCGCTCGCTGCGTGTTTCGGTCGTTTGATACGTGTAACTGTGACCGAGCGGATCGGTGGCGGTGTGCGTCACCTGAACGGTCTTGTTCTGCGACTGCAGTCCGTATGCAATCGCGCCGCCGGAGGCCGCGAGCACGAGCACTCCAGCGAACGGACGGTGCGTCGTCATCTGCCCTAGTCCGGGAATGATGATACCCCCGAGGAACACACCGGCCGGTGCCGGCATGTGCGCGACTGGCGCGGCGACCGGGATTCTCACCACCGTGGTGTCGGGAGGAAGTGCGAGCGCGAGCTCCGCGATTCGCTGGCGCACGTCGCCAGCTTCCGAGGCATCGGGGTTGATCGCGAGAAAGCGGCAATACTCGCGCATCGCGCGCTGATCGTGCGTGGCTTCGTACTCGCGGCCGAGTGCGTACGCGATGCTGGGATCGGTTGGATTGATGTCGGCGGCCTGCTGATAAAGAGTAGTTGCCGCCGCATTGTCACTAACGATCGACGCCGCCTGCGCACGACCGGCGATCAGCTGTGCCGCGGATCTCACGCTGTCGGACACCGGAGTGAGAGGGCCCACGATACTGACGCAGCGGCTGGGGAGTGCGGAGCGTGAAGTATCGGAACGAGTAACCTGTGCGCGGCTTGCCGCAGGAACGGTCGAGGAGAGCGCTATCGTGAGAAAAATCGCGGTGCGGAGTGACATGATTTGCACTTTAATCAGGGGGTTACGACAACGGGAATTGAGCCCACCGTTCCATCTACGGTCGCCGTGATGGTGACGTTCCCTGGCACCAGTCCGGTCACATTCCCGCTGGTGTCCACGCTTGCGATCGTTGGATCGCTGGAGCTCCACAGGACCGCGCGACCAGTCAGTGGCTGGTTGTTCGAATCCAGTGGAGTCGCGGTGGCGACAACAGTCTGATTTGCGGCAATGGGCGACGGCACGCTAACGACCACCGACGCGACGGGCACGAGCTGGACAGTGACGGTCGTCGCTCCACTTTGCCCCTCGCTTGTTGCCGTAATCATTGCCGAACCGGAGTCGACTGCGGTAACGAGGCCGGTACTCGGATCGACCGTCGCTTTGGATGGATTGCTCGATGCCCACGTCACTACACGCCCCGTGAGCACGAAACCACCAGCATCCTTCGTCGTAGCGGTGAGCGTCAAGGTCTGCCCGACAGTGAGTGGTCCGCCCGGCGGTGCAACAGTTACGGTGGCGACTGGTGCAGCTGTTACGGTTAACGTTGCCGTACCGGATTTCGTTTCGCTCGTTGCGGTAACCGTGGCGGTGCCAGCACTCACCCCCGTGACGACGCCTGTGCTCGCGTTGATCGTCGCGACGGATGTCGGGGTTACCGACCACGTCACTGTACGGCCCGTCAGGACGTTGCCGTTTGCATCCTCGGTGACCGCTGTCAGAGGTGTGGTCAGGTGTTCAACGACGGAAGGGCTCGCCGGCGAGATTGTGACTGATGCAACGGGTATTGGGATCACGGTGATCGTTGCGGTGCCACTCTTTCCTTCGCTCGTCCCTGTAATCGTCGCACTGCCTGCCAGGTGTCCGGTAACAAGTCCGCTCGCGTCGACAGATGCGATTGTGGGCGCACTCGATGACCAAGCAACGGCGCGATTACTCAGCACATGACCTGAAGCGTCCTTCGTAGTGGCTGCGAGCGTTACTGTTCCGGAAACCTGTATCGTCGCACTGGTGGGAGCCACTATCACAGAGTCGACGGGTACTCGGTTTACTGTGACGATAACGGACGCTGTCGCCGTATCACTTCTGGCCGTAATCGACGCGGCTCCCGGTCCCTGGCCGGTTACAACGCCGCCCGACACAGTTGCGATGGAAGACGCGTTCGAAGACCATGAGACTGGGCGACCGCTCAGCGCGTTGCCGGCAGAATCACGCACGGTTGCGGTGAGCGTCACGGTTTGGCCAGAATCGATTGTCGCGCCAGAAGGAGCGATCGTCACCGATCCAACAGACGGTGGCGCGGCCGGCAGCACAGTTATCGTCGCACTTCCACTCTTGCCTTCGCTCGTCGCAGTAATCGTCGCCGAGCCTGGTGCCTTGGCGTCGACGACTCCGGTGCTCGATACGGTTGCGATCGTCGGAGCGCTGGTCGACCAGGTGATCGTCCGTCCGGAGAGCGCGGCACCGTTCGCATCGCGCGGGGTGGCTGATAGCGTTACGGATCCATTGATGGCGAGGCTCGCGGTTCCCGGATTAACCGCGACTGATGCTACAGGTATCGGTGGTGGTGGTGTCGTCGCCGTCACAACCACCTGCGCCGTTCCGGTCTTGCCTTCCGCAGTGGCGGTGATGTTGGTCGTACCGGCGCCGACGCCAGTTACGAGACCAGCCGGACTGACCGTCGCAATCGACGTGTTCGCCGACGCCCACGTGATTGGACGACCGGCCAGCGTGTTGCCGTTCGCATCCGTCGCAACGGCGTTGAGCGGCTTGGATACTCCGACATCGAGCGCCAACGATCCTGGTATTATCGCGACCGCAGCAACTGGAATCACTGTAACCGTGATCGTGGACGACGCAGTCTTCCCCTCGACGGTTCCGCTTATCGCAGCCGTGCCAGCGGCTACCGCGGTGACCTTGCCCGAAGCATCTACTGTCGCAACCTGCGACGCGGAAGTCGCCCAGACGACCGATCTTCCGCTCAGTGCGTTGGCGTTCGCGTCGTATGCAACCGTCTGAAGCGTGACCGTGCCTCCGATTACCAGCGTCGCCGCTGATGGAAGCACCGCCACCGATGCAACCGGAACCTGCTGCACCGTAACCGCTACCACAGCCGATGCGCCGTTCGAGCTCGCGGCAACCTGTGTATTCCCGACGGATTTTCCGGTGATCACTCCCGCCGACGTCACCGTGACGATGTTCGTATCGGCGCTGGACCAGAATACCGTCGCTCCCGATATCACCTGTCCGTTCGCGCCGCGTACCTCGGCCTGCAGCGTGATCTGCGCACCGACAGTCAGCGATGGCGCATTGGGCGTGATGGCGATCTGAACTCCGCCGCCACCACCGCCGCCTCCACCCGGCCCGGTCGAGTCCGATGAGCCGCCGCACGCCAGAATCGCCGCCACAGCAACGATCGCGCGACAACCGATCCGGCAACGGTGGACTCGCGACGCGAGCGATTCACACCGGATACGCATCCAGCTCCTACGCAGGTTTTTCGATGTAGGTCGGGCGGAGACGATGCTCCCGTGTGCCGTCGCCCAACTGTCCATCAAGATTGTAACCCCAGCAGAAGAGATCGCCGGACTCCGTCGTACCGCACGTGTGTGATCCGAACGAGTTCACAGTCGTGAATTCGTGGCCACCGGAAACCGGAACGGGTATTGTGCGAGTGATCGTCGAACCGTCGCCAAGCTGGCCGTAGGTGTTGCGGCCCCAGCACCATGCATCGCCACTCCGCGTCAGCGCACAGGTATGCACGCTTCCCGCAGACAATGAAACGAAGCGCGCGTTTCCGCTTACTTCAGTCGCAGTGAAGTGTGTGCCGTGGGTACCATCGCCCAGCTGGCCGTACTGATTGTCGCCCCAGCAATATGCAGCACCGTTCGCGGCGATCCCGCAGGTGTGCGCGCTTCCCGCACTCAGGCTCGTGAAACGCACGTCAGTTCGCACGGGCGTCGGAGTGGAGTGGTCGGTGATCGTACCGTCACCGAGCTGTCCCGAGTCGTTCGCGCCCCAGCAGTATGCGCGTCCCGCATCGGTCAATCCGCACACGTGGTTCCATCCCGCCGCGAGCATCGCGAACGACACGTTGGTGGAAACCTTCTCCGGCGTGATTCGCTCGCTCGAGGCTCCGTCGCCGATCTGGCCGCGGCTTCCCGCACCCCAGCAGTATGCAACGCCGTCGCTCGCCAGGCCGCAGCTGAATCCCGATCCACTCACCACCGACGTGAGCGAGCGCGCCAGAGCCACCCGCATCGGCGTGTCATGCGAAGTGCGGGTTCCGTCGCCGAGTTGGCCGTGATCGTTGTTGCCCCAGCAGTAGACGGTGCCGCGCGCGAGTGCGCACGTGTGCGACAGGCCTGCCGATATGCTGGAGAAGTGCATGCTGCCCTTGACTGTGGCAGGCGTCGGCGACGCGCCCTGTGACGCGCCATTGCCGAGCTGACCACTGCTGTTGGCGCCCCAGCAGTAGGTGCTGCCGGCCAATGCAATGAGACACGTATGCGCACCGCCAGCCGCGATACTTGCGCGACCGCTTGCTACCACCATCAGCGCCGCGGGCGCCGTGGGGAGCGGCATCGTCACAGGTACGTTCGCCTGCGCGGATTCCGGTGCTGCCGAAGCCGCGGCCGCACCGTTCGGTGCAGCGCGCGTGAGGATCGCAGCAGCGACGCTCGAGTCGTGGGCCGCCGCGGCCGCGGCCGCGACCGAATCGGCGTTCGTTGCGGACGGATCCGTCACCGATTGTGCCGCGCCCGCCGCAGGGACGATTCCCGCGCCGGCGGAGTCGAGCACGCCATAGTTGTCGACCGGTGAATGCGGTGCAGGAGTAATGGCAGCGCGTTTCACGGCTGACGTAGTGTGCGGCGCGCTCGCGTGTCCACCGCTGATCAGCGGCACCCAGTTCGATACCGGCCACGCGAACAGCAACGTCGCGCTCACAAGTGCCGCGCCGATCGCAGCGAACGGTCCGACGCGGCGAATCCGGCTGCGGACCTGACGCGCGGGCGAGATCGTCATCGCGATGGTCTCGTCCGGCGCGGGCGCGGCGAATTCGCGCCTGCGTCGAACCGGTGCGTCCGACAACAGCTCGCTCCGGAACTGTGCGGCGGACTGCCAGCGATCGGCCGGCGACTTCTCGAGCAGACGCTCGATCACCGCGACGAGTCGCACCGGTGTCTCCGGCCGCAGCGCGTCGATCGCGGCAAGCTGGTCGTGCTTCTGATGA
>Ga0134126_10013518_pt1 | contig 10311 bp, 9 predicted proteins | sample KB31752_FD_96881 | JGI IMG/M metagenome (GOLD analysis project Ga0134126, IMG submission 96881) | Terrestrial soil microbial communities with excess Nitrogen fertilizer from Kellogg Biological Station, Michigan, USA - KB3-175-2 | ecosystem: Environmental > Terrestrial > Soil > Unclassified ...
AGACGCGCGGGAGCAGGGAATTGACTTCGCGAATCAACTCGGAGCGCCCGCCTTTTTCCGCCGCCTCTTTTTGGGCCATCCGGGGATAGTGTTCCCGAATCATCGAAACGCACGAGGAAGAGGGAATACAGACGATTTCGGCATCGCGAAAATCATCCAGAAATTTTTCCATCAGCGGGAAAGCCTGCGCCTGATACCCGCTGTTGTAGTGCATCTGGCCGCAACAGGTTTGCGCTTCCCGGAACTCGACCGTGTGCCCGAGGCGCTCGAGAACTTCGACCACGGCACGACCGGTTTGAGGAAAGAGGGTGTCGTTGTAACACGTGATGAAAAGCGAAATCCGCAACTTTCAATGTACCCTAAAGCGACGTGCGAAGCTGTTGATTCCCATAGATTTTGCGGACAAAAATGGCTGGTCCATTGAATTGTGTAAAATCATGAACTGGATACGGATTGGGCGGCCAATTCGGGTGTTCCGGGAAGGCTTTTTATGACTAAGAAATTCGCATTTCGCATGGCTTCAATCGGGGCTGCGATGGCCGTTTCGGCTTTTGGCCAGGGTGAGCACTGGGTCGCGACCTGGGCGACATCCGCTCAGATTTATCGGGCCGCGCCCGTGGTTCGGGTGCCCCCGCCGGCGCCGCCGGCAGCGCCTGCCGCTGTGGCGACAAACCCGGCCCCGGCGGCCCCTGCCGCTCCGCCTGCCACACCCCCACGGCCCCGTGGGCCGCAGTCCTTCGAGAATCAGACTGTCCGCATGGTCGTCCATACCAGCATCGGTGGACGGCGTCTTCGGCTCGAGCTGACCAATCCGTTCGGCAGTCAGGCGGTGGATGTCGGCGCGGCGCATATCGCATTACGAGATAAAGAGTCCGCGATTGTTCCAGGGAGCGACCGAGCCCTCACGGTGAACGGCAGCAAGACGTTCAGGATGATTCCGGGGGAGACGCTCTTTACCGATCCAGTGGATCTGGAATTCGCGCCAATGGCCGATCTCGCCGTCAGTCTGTTCTTCCCGACGGCGACGGGTCCACTGGCGACGCACGGACTCGGCCTTCACACGACTTATATCTCACCGGAAGGCGATTTCAGCGGCGCGGCTTCGATTGAGAATCCCGCGGCGACGACGACTGCTTACTACTGGATCTCCGCGGTCGATGTCCTCGCGCCCGCGAACGCCACGGCGATCGTTACGCTCGGCGATTCGATCACCGATGGCGCGATGTCGACCGTCAATACCGATCGCATGTGGCCAGCACGCCTTGCCGCTCGTTTGCAGGCCAACAAAGCAACCGCGAATATCGCTGTGGATAACCAGGGGATTTCGGGGAACCGGCTTTTGGTGGACGGCTCCGGCGTCGCGGCGCTCGCGCGTCTCGATCACGATGTCCTGGTGCAATCCGGCGCGAAGTGGGTGATGATCCTCGAAGGAATCAACGACATCGGCAATCAAACGCGCATCAATACCGGTCTCACTTCAGACGATCTGATCGGCGCGCTCAGGCAAATCATCGATCGCGCGCACGCGCATGGGCTGAAAGTCATCGGCTGTACGCTAACTCCGTATCAGGGTGCGGGCTACGCTTCCGAAGCAGGCGAAGTCATGCGCGAGGCGGAAAACAATTTCATCCGCACGAGCGGTCTGTTCGATGCTGTTGTGGATTTCGACGCTGCCGTGCGCGATCCGGCGAATCCGAAATCGTTTAAAAACGAAATGCAGTCCGGCGATCACCTTCATCCGAGCGATGCCGGGTATCAGGCAATGGCGGATGCGATCGACCTGGCTATTTTCGCAAAATAACAGGGCCGTAATTCCAATCGAAATCGACCGAGCGGACGATTGTTTCCGGTCCGCTCGTATGAGATGTCGTGATTTCGAACCGATAGGGGCCTGGGGCGAGCGAAGTAGTTGGAATCGTCGAAGCTACCCCCACGACCGGATCGCCGGTTTTTACGTATCCGGCAACGCTGGCCGCGCCGCTGTCGCTTTTCACCGCGCCTGAAGTCCGGTCAAGCACTCGAAATCGCATGGAAATCTGCGGCGGATTCGGGCCCGCTAACGCAGGGTCGTAGACCTCGGTGTAGAAGAACGCCCGTTCGTTGCTCAGGAAACGATCGCTGCCGGTTGGCACTATTTCTTTCCCGCTCGCAATCAGCGGCGTTTCGCCCTCGATCATGTCCGCGGGCAATCCAGCCACGCCACCCTTCGCATCGCGCAACTCGCGGCTGAGAGCGATCCCACTCATGCCAAGTTTTCCGGGATCGCGGGCTCCACGGTGATTTTCTGTTCCGCCTTTCCCCACACATCGGCGGATGGGCTGAGGACAGCTTTGATCGTGTACTGGCCAGGCGCAAGCCACAGCTGGTTCTCGTAATGGAATGGAAGTTTCGCGAAGGCGTCGGCGTCCTTCTGGTCAGCGAAATCGAACGGCAGCGTCTCGCTGAAGCGTGCAGAGACGGATCCATCGGGCCGGTATGCAACGGCCTCCGCATTCAGTTCGCCGTGCTCTTTGCCTTTCTCCTTGTTGAACACGATGCCGGATGTCGCGGTGTCGAGCGCGACAACCACGCGTGCCGGAGCGGCGTTCGATTCGCCGTAGAAATAAGGCGCCTGAAGAGAAGCGACAAGACTCCCGGCGGCGCTGCCGGCAAGGCGCGCATCGAGTTCTTTACCCGTTGGCGTCCCGGCCAACGCATCGGCTTTTTTCGGCGCGCAATACGATTTTCGCGAACGGGCTTCGACCCCGGGAGTGTCGATTTTCACGCGGAGCTGATGGCAGACGCCTGGCGAAGCACCCGCACCGGGCGGAGTGAATTTCACGTCGTAGTATTGGTCCTGCTCCGCGAGAATCTGTTTCAGCGCGTCCGGCAGATTTGGAGTCTGTGTAATCGAAGTGCCGCCCGTCGCGTCAGCAAATGTTTTCACGAAAGCCATTCCGGAGTTCGATGCGGCGATTCCGTAGATCGCTACATCATTCCTGTTCGCTTCATCGACCACTTTGTCGACGTACTTTGTTACTTCCTGCGAGAACGACTGGCCGCCGCTGAAAAGAACGATGACTTTGCGCCCCCTGATCGGTGCGAGGGATTCCACCAGGCCGCGGAAAGATTCCATCATGGCCTCGGTCTTCATTTCGTTTTCGGGCGAAGCGGTGCCGCCGGTAATCTGCGCTCCGTTTCGAACGCCGCCGCGTCCTGACGATGAGGCCGAAACTCCGCTCGCTGACCCGCTGGAATTGAGCACGGCGGAGGATGCCGTGTCTGTCAAAGCGGTTTTCAGCAATGCGGCATTCGTGGTGAAGGGCTGCAGAACACGAATTCCGGAGAAAAAGGCCGCCACTTCCATATAATTGCGAGGTCCCGATGTGGCGTCGATAAAGGTCTGGACGTAACCTCTCATATCGCCCTGAATTCTGACGGGCACGGTGGTGTTATCGAAGAGAAGGACGACGGCGTGTTTCTCCGGCGGATGTGTTACCGCCGAGGTAATCGTCTGCTCTTTGTTGTCTTCCCACAATTTGAAATCCGGCGCGGAAAGATTCTTCGCGAATCCTGATTTATCGGTGGCGGCGACCTCAACGGTTACCTGATCAGGCGCGGTCTGCGCGGCTGCACCAAGAGCGACCAATACGAGCGCAGGAAGGGTTTTCAGAGATGGCACATCCAGATTGTACTGGAAACGACGACCGGACTATGCGCCGATTCCAGCCTTTTCGGGTGCAGGATTGTTGAGCACGCGCAGCAACTCAAGTGTTGTCACGTCCTCTTCCTGTACAGGAGTGAGCGCGACATCGCGGAAGTTCTTCGCTTCGGGATCGCGTTTGAGCTGGTAACGGAAACGGCCGAAGCGGATGATCTGGCCCGCGAGGCGCAGATGCTTCCAGACAAGCTCGCCGACATAGCGTGGATAGAAAATCAGCGGACTTTCCACGGGCATGGTGGGCCGACGGTCTTTGCGATATTTCCGGCGCAGATAGCCGCCCTGGAGCGGGTGCACTTTCTCCAGTTTTTCACAGGTCCAATACCAGAGCAGCAGGAACATCATGTTGCCGGCGTTAATACCCGTCGCAGCCGCGCGGCGCATCACGGTGCGGATGTGCTCGGGCGCGTAAAAGATGTCCCAGGCTTCGTCGTAGGCGCGACGCCATTCCGGAATGCTCATGACGGAATGGGTTGTCACGACGTGCTCAAGATCGTATTTATTGAGGTCAGGATCGAGATAGGCGCCTTCCTTGAAAAGCTTCTGGTGATCTTCGGAGCCGGGCAGGGGAGTGAGGCAGTGGAACTCCAGAAGATCGATGGGCAACTCGCGGCGGATGACCTCGATATCGCGCCGGATGCTTTCGGGCGTCTCACCGGGGAAGCCGAGGATGTAGCCCGCGAAGACAGTGACGTGAGCCTTCTTCCATTCGAGCAGCATCTTACGGTATTCGGTGATCTTGTTCTGTTTCTTCTTCGCCGATTTCAGACTGTCCGGATTGATGCTTTCGAGGCCGATGAAGACGCGGGCCACACCCGCGCGTCCGGCTTTTTCGATGAAATGCGGCAGACGGTGGCACATCGTATCCACCTGAATGATGAACTTGATGTTCGCTTTTTCGTTTTCGCGCAGATGGATGAGGCGGTCGAAGACTTTTTCCCAATCGGTGTTGCGCGCGAAGTTATCGTCGGTGATGAAGAAGCGGTTGATGCCCTGCGCGAGATTGCGGCGCACGATCTGCTCGATTTCTTCCGGCGTGCGGCGGCGCGATTTGCGGCCCTGCACGTTGATGATGGTGCAGAAGGAGCACTGAAACGGGCAGCCGCGGCCAGCGTCAAAGCTGGTCATGGTGCCGCCGGTGCGCTTGATGCGGGAGGCGGGCAGCAGGGGCGAGGGCACGCCGGTGAGGGACGGCAGATCGTCCATGTAGTTGTAGAGCGGCTTGAGCGTGCCGTTCCAGGCGTCCAGAAGCACCTGATCGAAGCGGCCTTCGGCTTCGCCCGCGAAGAGCGAGATGCCGAGGTCCATGGCTTCCTGCACCTCGGGCTGAATGCCGGGCAGCATGGAGAGAGTGCCGGAGACGTGGAAGCCTCCGAGCGAAACCGGGATGTCAGCCGCGCGGAAGCGGCGCGCCATGTCCATCGCGCGAGGGTATTGATTCGATTGCACGCCGACGAGGCAGACGAGCGATTTCCGGCCGCGCAGTTCGCGGATCAGGCTCTCGACTCTTACGCGCGTGTTGGTTTCGTCGATGGCGGTGATGTCGATATCGACGTCCGGGCCGAGGGTTTGCCGCTCGCGGCAATCGAGGGCGAGGCCATAGAGCACGGCGAGCGTGTTCGACGGCATGGCGGAACGGAACCATGTGATGACGTAACCGTCGTTATCGTAGTGCGACGGCTTGATCAGCACGAGGCGCAGGGTTTGCGGCATGGACTTGTACTAGGTTAACAATGATTGGGTCAGGATGGCTTCGCCACGAACGTGAATCCGCTTTCGCTCGAAAATCGCTCTATATCGGAGTATAATCAGAGTGTATGGGTCGGACTGTATCCAAAGCAAAAACAAATCATCCGGCGGCGCGCGCAAGGAACGCCAAGTTCCAGGCGGACCTGGCTCCAGCCGAGGATCGGGCGGTTCGCACGCTGAAGGAAGATCTTCAACTCCGAAGTAATACAGACTTCCTGACGGATGCTGTCGCGCTCTTTCGGTGGGCGGTATCGGAGCGGCGGCAGGGAAATCGGATCGTCAGCGAGACTGTCAACGGAGAGCGCAAAGTGTTGCTTTTCCCTCGTCTCGAGCGAGTGGCGCCCGGCATGGATTTGCCGAGAATTGAGATTCCATGGACGGAGCGCGAACTTGCGAGCCTTGCGGAACTGCTTGCCGGGGAACCGCAGCCACCGACGGAACTTCTCCGGCGGGCTTTGCGCGACTGAATGGCGATTGTTGTTCGGCGTCTTGAGGAATCCGACGAGACAGGCAATTTCGATTGCGGTGATACCCCGCTGAACAATTACCTGAGGAATCACGCCTGGGCGAATCAGGCAAAGAGTTCCCTCGGTGTCACCTATGTGGCGGCGGATGATCGTGCATCGCGGGCCATCCTGGGATATTTCACTCTCGCGATGTCGAGCGCACCGCGACAGTTGTTTCCCGGAAAATACGTGCGTGGTCTCCCACCATACGATTTGCCGTTAATCCTTCTCGCACGCCTGGCGGTGGATCGGCGATTTGCCGGTAAGGGTGTTGGGCATGCCTTGATCTCGGAAGCCTTTCGAGTCAGCCTCCGGGTTTCAGCGGAAGTCGGGTGCCGCTGCCTTGTTACGGATGCTTATGCCGAGCGGATGGGCTGGTATGCGCGATACGGCTTTTTGCCAATCGAAGGTGCAAGTGTCGGCGGACCACAACGAATGTTTCTCGATATTCGTACGATCCGAAAGGCTCTTTCCCCGTCGTGATGGGGACGCGGGTAATCCCGCGTTCACTTCACTTGAATCGTAATGCGGGCATCCACGCTTTTGCCTGCTTTATCCGTCGCAATCAGTCTGTACTCTGTCGTCTTCTTCGGCGCAATATCGACGCAATTGAAGTACGCCGGGTAAACATTCTGCACCTCCGGCTCAATCCGAAGCTGCGCCGCCGATTTCACGGTATAGCAAAGGTTCGTATGCTGGCCGCGCCGCAGCACCCCGTCCGACGCCCCGAAGTTCACGATCTTCACCTCATCGCCACCGGCCTGATCGAGGAACTTCTTAGCCGCTTCGCCGTCCTGCTGAACTTTCCGCGCCTTCGCCTCCTCCGCATCATGCCAGCGGGAGTAAAAAATCCAGCCGTCGTACAAGGCAACGAGCGCGATCGGGATCAGCAGCCAGGGAAGAATTCGCCGCAAAGTCTGCATGGGACCTACGGAGGTTAACACGCGGAGATTAACATGTCGCCTAAACTGAACATTATGGCCTCGCAAACCATATCCGCGGTGAATTCGATCGGCGAACTGGCCGAGCGCCCCGGCGTTCGCGAAGTTTTGCGGCATTTCACGAAAGAGAAGCAGTGGGTGAACGATATCCATCTGCAACTCTGCCGAATCCCGGCGCCCACCTTCCACGAAATGACGCGCGCCGAATGGATGGCGGCACAGTTCCGGACTCTTGGCTGGCATGCGGGTATCGACAGCGAAGGCAATGTTCTCGCGTCGCTCGATTCACACCCTGCCGGCCCGCTCGCTGTTGTGAGCGCGCATCTCGACACCGTTCTTGCGCCGCGAATCCATGACGATATTTCCGTCGATCCCGAAGGCGTTCTGCTCGGCCCCGGCGTTTCGGACAACGGCGCTGGTCTGGCTGCGCTGCTCGCAATCGCGCGCGCCATCAGCGCCAGCGAGGACGATGAAATCTGGCGGCGGCTTCTTCTGGTTGCGAACACGGGCGAGGAGGGCGAGGGCAATCTGCGCGGTATCCGACATCTCTGCGGTCAGCCATCGCTCGTCGCGCAAATCGAGGCCTTCCTGATTCTGGATGGCGCCGCGCTCGATCACATCACGACGCAGGCTCTCGGCAGCCGCCGATTCGAAGTCACTTTCACCGGCCCGGGCGGGCATAGCTGGAGCGACTTCGGGATCGGCAATCCGGTCCATGCGTTGACCCGCGCGGTGGCCGATTTCGTCGACCGCACGCCGATCGATCCGAAGGCCACGCCGCGGGTTTCCGTGAACGCCGGTCTGATCGAAGGCGGCTCAGGCATCAACGCGATTCCGGCGCTCGCGCGCGTGAAGATTGACATCAGGTCCGAAGACGACAGTCGCATCGACGCAGTGGCTGCGACGCTTCAGGACGCGGTCACTCGGGCTGAGGAAGTCGAGAATGCGCGGGCGCTCGGCGGCAAAGTGGCGGCGAAAGTTCGCGAGATCGGGCGGCGGCCAGCGGGTCGGCTTGACCCCGGCGCGCCTCTCCTGACCACACTGAAAGCAGTCGACGCCCACCTCGGCATTCGCGCCAAAGCGGACTGCGCTTCTACGGACGCCAACATTCCGCTCGCCATGGGGATGCAGGCGGTTTCGATCGGCGCGGGTGGACAGGGTGGAGGAGCGCACACCGCATCGGAATGGTACCGGCCGACGGGGCGCGATCTCGGCCTGAAGCGCGTCGTACTGGCGGCAGCGGCATTGCTGACCGCATCCGGCGGCGCGGCCTGAACTTGCCCGAACCGATCACGCCAAAGCGGCGGCGAAGCGCCGAACTGGGACTGTTCGCTCTCGCCTGCATCTGGGGATCGACCTTTGTGGTGATCAAGGGCGTTCTGCGGGATATTTCGCCACTCGGATTCATCGCGGCGCGGTTCCTCGTGGCCGCGCCGGTCATCTTCCTGATTTACAGGAAGAAACTCAACCGAGCCGCGCTCTGGCCGGGCGTCCTGACGGGGGTTCTGCTGTTCCTGGGGTTCGTTCTGCAGACCGAGGGGCTGGCGCTGACCACCCCTTCAAAATCGGCCTTCCTGACCGGACTTTCGGTTGCGATGGTACCTTTTGCAAACTCGCTCGTCTATGGGACCAGACCACGGAAGTTCGAGGTGATCGGTGTAGTCGTCGCCTCACTCGGTATGGCGCTGATGACTCTGCCCTCCGGCAAATTCGAAATGACGACGGGTGATTTTCTGAGCCTTCTCTGCGCCATTGCCTTCGCTTTCCATTTCGTCGTGAACGGTCACTACTCTTCCACGCTGGGGTTCGAAACCATAGCAGTTATGCAGATCGGTACGGCGGCAGTTCTCGGGTCGCTCTCGGCGCTTCTGACCCACTCGGTGCAATTTCGCCCGAGCCCGGGGCTCGCGGTGGCTGTGGTGGCCACCGGACTGCTCGCAACAGCATTGGCGTTCACCACGATGGCGTGGGCTCAGCAGTTCACCACGCCGGTCCGTGCCGCCCTGATTCTCGCGCTGGAGCCCGCGGTGGCATGGTGCGCCGCCTGGGTGGTTATGGGAGAAGTATTGACCGGGCGCGGTAAAATCGGAGCAGGACTGATCCTCGCAGGCGTACTGCTGGTCGAGTTGAAGCACAGTAAACCGGAGACAAATTTATGAGTTTCTTAGACAAGGCACGGAACCAGAAGTTCCTGTCATTCACTATCATTGTGTTCACGCTGGCCCTCGGGGTTCTGATCGGGACGGTGGTGCAGACAGGCGTTCGCGCCGCGAAGGACCAGACGAGTATTGCGGCTCCCGATGCGACGCCGCTGACGATTCCGCCGCGCGCGGAGCTGCAGAGCACCTTCTCCAGCATTGCGAAGAAGCTGGAGCCTTCCGTGGTCAATATCTCGGTTGAGTTCGGCCGGACCAACAACAGTGGTGGCGATGCGCAGGCTCAGGCGCGTCCCAATCAGCGGCGCCGCCAGCAGGTGAATCCGAATCAGGATAACGGTGACGACAGCGGAAATGGCAGCAATCCGGAAGATTTCTTCCGCCGCTTCTTTGGCGGGGGCGGGAATGGCGGAATTCAGATCAACCCGTTCGGCGGAGGCGGAGAAATGATGCCGTCTCGCGCGCTGGGCTCCGGCGTTGTGGTGGATAAGAATGGCTACATTCTCACGAACAATCACGTGGTTGACAAGGCGACGAAGATCACGGTGAAGTTCATGAATGACGATACGGACTATCCGGCTAAAGTGATTGGCACCGATTCGCTGACGGATCTTGCGGTGGTCCACATTGACAAGCACGATCTGGTGGCGGCCAAACTTGGCAATTCCGATTCCATGCAGGTGGGTGACTGGGCGATCGCGATCGGCTCGCCCCTCGGTTTCCAGGCGACGGTCACAGCCGGTATTATCAGCGCGCTCTCCCGCGATGTTCCGGAACCAACCGATACGCCCACGCCGACGCGCAACAGCTTCCAGCACTTTATCCAGACCGATGCGGCGATCAACCCGGGCAATAGCGGCGGCCCGCTGATTAACGTGAACGGAGAAGTCATCGGTATCAACACGATGATCGCCAGCGAAAGCGGCGGCTATCAGGGCATCGGGTTCGCGCTGCCCAGCAACACAGCGGTGAAGGTTTACAACACGATCATCAAGCAAGGCAAGATGACGCGCGGATCCATCGGCATTCAGATGCCGACGGATTCCGCTGACGCCGCTGCATTGATCGACCAGTATGGCGGTGTGAAGCAGGGTGTCTTTGTGCAGTTAGTAACAAAGGGTGGTCCTGCGGAGAAAGCCGGCATGAAAGAGGCAGATGTCATCGTCTCGGTCGACGGTAAGAAGATCACGAAGGACCAGGATTTGATCGACCAGGTGGCCGACAGCCCGCTCGGCACCACACTGAAGATCGGCATCATG
>Ga0134126_10013519_pt1 | contig 10311 bp, 7 predicted proteins | sample KB31752_FD_96881 | JGI IMG/M metagenome (GOLD analysis project Ga0134126, IMG submission 96881) | Terrestrial soil microbial communities with excess Nitrogen fertilizer from Kellogg Biological Station, Michigan, USA - KB3-175-2 | ecosystem: Environmental > Terrestrial > Soil > Unclassified ...
CAGGAGCGATTCGAACTGTGGTTCGGCGCCAACACGCGTCTCGACTTGCGCGATGACGCATTGACCGTCTGCGTTCCGAACCAGTTCTTCCAAGATTGGCTGCGGAAGAATTTCCGGCAGCAGATCGAAGCCGCCTGCGAAGAGACGCTGGGCAAGGCGGCGCCCGTGATGTTCCGCGTCGATCCATCGCTCGACGCGCCGACCGTCAAGGCGCCGGGCATGCGGCCGGCGGCGCCTGTGCAAGTTCCGCCGGCGCGAGCCTCCGCCCCGCCGGAGCCGTCCGGCGAGATGCGGCGGCGGTTCGCCGCGCTAGATTCGTTCGCCGTCGGCCCCGCCAATCGGCTGGCGCACGTGGCCGTGCAAACCGTCGCCGCCCGGCTGGGCCAGTCGTCGCCGCTGGTGTTGTGCGGCCCGACCGGAGTCGGCAAGACGCACCTGCTGGAGGGGCTGCTGACCGAGACGCGCCGCACCCAGGCCCGCTGCCAGGCCGTGTATCTTTCGGCCGAGCAGTTCACGACCTTGTTCCTCGGGGCCTTGCACGGCAGCGGCTTGCCGAGCTTTCGCCGCAAATATCGCGGGCTCGATTTATTGATCGTCGACGACATTCAATTCCTGGCGGGCAAGAAGGCGACGCTCGTCGAGTTGCTGCACACGATCGACACGTTTTCGCGCGAGCGGCGGCAGCTCGTGTTTGCGGCGGACCGGCCGCCGGCCGAGTTGGGCCATCTAGGACCGGAACTGGTCACCCGGCTGCAAGGCGGGCTGGTGTGCAGCATCGAGCCGCCCGACTGCGAGACGCGGCTGGGCATCGTGCGGCAGATGGCCGCGCGGTTTGAGATGGACGTGCCGGCCGACGTGCAAGCCTATGTGGCGGCGAACTTGCACTCGCATGCTCGCGAGCTTGCCGGGGCCTTGAATCGCCTGCACGCCGCGAGCCTGGCCTGGCAGCGGCCGATAACGCTGGCCTTGGCCGAAGAGGCGTTGGCCGAGATGCTCAGGCACTCGACCCGTAGCGTGCGATTGGCGGATATCGAACAGGCCGTCTGCCAGGTGTTCGGGCTCGAACCGCAGAGCTTGCAATCGGGTCGCAAAGGCAAGCAAGTCAGCCATCCGCGAATGCTGGCCATGTGGCTGGCCCGCAAACACACGCGCGCCGCGCTCAGCGAGATCGGCTACTACTTCGGCCGCCGCAGCCACAGCACGGTGATCTCGGCGCAGAAGAAAGTCAACGCCTGGATGGCCGACCGCGCCCCGCTCGACGGCGTTCAGGGCGGTTGGAACATCGAAGAAGCGATTCGCAAGGTCGAGCAAACGCTGCTGGCGGGATAGTATGCGGCAATCGCGGCTTCAGGCGCGACTTGGCGATTAGACATCCGCCGACCGATCTGGGACAATCGGGCTTTTCGCCGGTTGGGAAGTGAAATGCCGCCGCATCAAAAAACGCTGTTCGATTGGGCGCCGGCCACCAAGCGCGCTCAACGCAGCGGAACATTCGTCGACAATATGCAGTTGCCGGTCCATCGCTGGTTTCGCTATTCGGCGGGATTTTCGGCGGAATGGGTCCGCAATTTAATTCGATCCGCGGCAATGGATGGGGGCCGCGTGCTCGATCCGTTCGCCGGCTCGGGCACGGTCGTTCTCGAGTCGGAGCAAGCGAACGCCGAGAGCATCGGTTTGGAAGCTCACCCGTTTCTAGCGAGAATTGCACGGGCGAAACTGGGGTGGCGCGAGCCGCCTGAAGCTCTGCGCCGGCGAGCGAAGCAAATACTCACGACGACCGAATCAACAAACCACGGGAAGGTTGCTGGTTATCCGCCCTTGATTCGCAAGTGCTTTCCCGACGAGACGCTCGGCAAGCTCGACTCGCTTAAGCATGCAATGGAAGCGCTGTCTGGCGCTGACCCGCTGTCCGAGCTAGTTTGGCTGGCTCTGGTCGCCATCCTCCGATCGTGTTCGCCGGTCGGCACGGCGCAGTGGCAGTATGTGCTCCCGCGCAAATCCAAGGCAAGATCGTCGGATCCTTGGGAGGCTTTCGAGCGCCAAGCCGACGGCATGGCCCACGATATGGCGGTCATGCAGCAACGGGCGGTGAGGCGACCCGGCACCATTCATTTGGACGACGCCCGCCACTGCTCGACGGTCGCCGATGGCTGGGCGGACTTGGTCATCACTTCCCCCCCCTACGCCAACAATTACGACTACGCGGACGCCACGCGACTGGAAATGTGCTTCTTCGGCGAAATTGCCCGTTGGGGAGATCTTCAATCGGCGGTCCGCGAGAAGCTCGTTCGCGCCTGCACGCAGCACGTAGCGTCTTACGCGGATCGCACCCAAGAAGTCATTGAATCGGAAACGCTTCGACCGATCCGCGGCGAGTTGACTGAAGTTTGCGCGAAACTCCAAGCCGAACGCGAAAATCATGGCGGCAAGAAGCCATATCACGCCATGATCGCGCATTATTTCTTGGATTTGTCGCAAGTGTGGATCGCCTTGCGAAGGGTCACGAAGCGAGGCGGAAAAGTCTGCTTCGTGATCGGCGACTCGGCGCCTTATGGCGTGCATGTGCCCGTCGAAACGTGGCTGGGAGAGCTGGCAATTGCCGCTGGCTTCCGCGGCTATGTCTTCGAAAAGCTACGAGACCGAAACACGAAATGGAAAAACCGAAAGCACCGAGTTCCGCTCCAAGAGGGTCGGCTCTGGGTCGATGCCTAACGAGGGCAGGTGATTATCGTGGCGCAATCTCCCGCCCATCGCTTCGGGCAAATCATCGGCGAATTACTGGAAGCAGCCCTCTTCGAGCCGCTCCAAGCGATCGCGGACGAGCATGGCTTGTATCTCGACTATGAGCATTTGCGCACCGTTAGACGCGACAAGCGAAAGGTGACTTGGACCGACCACAAGGGCAACAAACACGACCTCGACTACGTTCTAGAATACGGAGGCGATGAGAAAACGCTGGGCAAACCGAAGGCCTTCATTGAAACAGCGTGGCGTCGCTATACAAAGCATTCGCGGAACAAGGCCCAAGAAATCCAAGGCGCCATTCTGCCTTTGGCTGAGACGTATCACGATTCCCATCCCTTTCTGGGCGCCGTGCTCGCAGGGGTGTTCACGAAAGGCTCGCTTGACCAACTGCGGTCCCACGGGTTTCAAGTCGTTTATTACTCTTATGAAAGCGTGATCGCCGCATTTGCGAAAGCAGGCATCGACGCGGCATTCGGCGAGTCGACGCCCGACGTAGACCTGCAAGCAAAAATCGACGCTTTCAACGCCCTGAGCGAAGCAAAGAAGCGGCGGCTCGTCAAAGCGTTCAGAGAACTCCGGCGAGGAGAGCTAGATCAATTTCTAGCATCCCTGCGGGCCTCGCTCGGCCGAACGGTTCTGCACGTATCCATCGCTCCGCTGCACGGCGCGCCGCGCGAACTCAGCACTCTCGATGACGCCATCGCGTTTCTCATGGCATACCGGGAGAAAGCCGCATCGCGGCCGTTCGTGCGGTACGAAGTTTCGGTACGCTACAGCAATGGCAATCAAGTTCGCGGCGACTTTACGGATAAAGCCGCCGCGATCACTTTCTTGCGAGCAATGACCTAGCCCCGCTCACGCGAACTGCGTGATCCCCGGCATCGGCACCGGCGCCATGGCCAGCGGCCCCCACTCGTACTTGGCGGGCGAAAGGTCTTCCTTGGAGTTCAATGCCTGCTCCCAGGTGATCGTCTGGCCGGTGTATGTACACATCCGGCCGAGAATGGCCAGCATCGTGCTGCGGCACATGTATTGGCTGTTGTCGATCGGGTTGCCCGAGCGGATGCTGGCGAACAGCTCGTTGTGCTCGACCTGGTACATGTTGGGCTTCTCGCCGCGGTAGCTCCACTTGTCGGCGCCCTTGATCGTGTGGTGCATCACGTCGGCCGTCCCCTTCGTGCCCATGATGTAGTCCGAGACGTCGACGCTGCAACCGGCCTGCTGCCGCGTGTAGGCGAACAGCTTCACGCCGCTGGCGTATTCATACACCACGGCATGGTGGTCGAAGATCTGGCCGAACTCGGGCTGCACGCGCACCTGGCGCCCGCCCAAGCCGTACGCCTTGACGGGCGGCTCGTCCTTCATCGCCCAAGCCGCCTTGTCGAGACTATGGACGTGCTGCTCGACGTTGTGATCGCCCGAGAGCCAGGTGAAATACAGCCAGTTGCGCACCTGCCACTCCATGTCGCTCCACTCCGGCTTTCGCGGATGGTTCCAGAGCGTGCCGGTGTTGTAGTTGACGTTCATGGCCACGATTTCGCCAATCGCGCCGTCGTGGATGCGCTGCATGGTCTCGCGCTTCGGCAGGTCGTAGCGGTAGCACAAGCCGGAGACCACCGACAGGCCCTTTTTCTTCGCTTCTTCGGCGGTGGCCAGCACGCTCCGAACGCCCGGAGCATCGACAGCCACCGGCTTTTCGGCGAACACGTGCTTGCCGGCGGCGACGGCCGCGCGAAAATGCTCGGGGCGAAAATGGGGCGGCGTGCAGAGCAGCACCACGTCGACGCCGCTGTCGATCACCTTTTGATAAGCGTCGAACCCGGTGAAGCAATGGTCGTCGGCCACGTCGACCTTGCCTGCCGGGGCCTGTTGCTTGAGATTGGTCAGGGTGCTTTGCAGACGGTCGGCGAACGTATCGCCCAGGGCGGTGAGCTTGACGTTCTGGTCGGCGTTCAAGGCCTGGGCCGCCGCCCCGGCGCCGCGGCCGCCGCAACCGACCAGGCCGATTTTCAGCACATCCCCGCCGGCGGCATGAGCGCTGCGCGACACCGACAGCCCGCCGAGCAGCGAGCCGCCGACCGCCGCGGCCGCCGAGTTCCGCAAGAAATCGCGTCGCGAGGGGACTTTGGGCTGTGAAGAATGGGCCGAATCGGTCATCGAAGGCTCCTTGAATGGATTGCGCAAACGGCAGGCGAGGCGAACGATACGTAGGTTGTTACTATACCACTGCCGCCGGCCGCTGGCGACCATTTTTGGCGACGCATCGCTATCGCAGCTTGCTGATGTATTTCGAAAACTCGGCGTCGAGCTGGTCGAGGTCGCCGAAGGCCTGTTTGAATTCCTGCAGCCGCTCCTGGGGCTCGTCTTGGATCAGCGGCTGCTTCTTCGAGAGCAGCTTGAGATAGCTCACGTACTGTTTGGAATGCTTCTGGAACAGGAAATAATTTAGCGCCCACGCCTCGGCATAGCCGTCGACGCGGTCGCTGGCGGCGCCGCTGCGCAGTCGCTCGTCGTCGGCGATCAGCGCGGCCAGCGAATCGGCGGGGCGCCCGCGCCGCACGAAGTCGCGAAAGCGGGCCAGTCGCAACTGGTTTACAGCGCCGATGGTGCGCCAGCCTTTGGAACTGGCCAGGTCGGGCGTTTCGAAGTAGATGGCGAGTCCCTCGCTCACCCACAGCGGAATCGCGGCATAGCGCTCCTGGAAGCCGCAGTTGAAGGCGATCTGGTGAGTGGCTTCATGGATCACGGTGGCCACCATCTGCTCGGCCTCGGGCCGGGCCAGCATCAGGTTGATTTGGGCCGACGAGCCGCGATGGTCGCCGTCGCGGCGCAGCGCTTCGACGCCGGTCAGGTCGTAGAGCGACATGCGATTGGTTTGCAGGCTGTAGAAGGCCACGATCGACGAAGCGGCCTTTCCCAGTTCTTGATCGACGAACTCGCCATACGATTCCCGGTCGGCGAAGACCAAGGCCACCAGCGGGAACTCGGGCTCATGCAGGTCGAACCCTTTACGCGCCCAAAAGTTTGTAAACGCCTTATATAGCCGCTCGAAGAGCGCCCCGCACCACTGCGCGTAGGCCCGCGACGTGTTGTGGCAGACCAAGTAGTGCTGGGTGGAATGAATCTCGAAGCCTTGCGGCAATTCCTTGAGCAACCGTGCGCCAAGCTCGGCCTGCGAGAACGGCTGCATCGGCTTTTCGTCGCTCGTGTGCTTGACGATCTCCTCCGGCGACGCCGACCAAAGCCGGCCGTCGGCGGCCAAGATCAACATGCCGTTGTCTTCGGCCGTGACCAGCAGTTGGCCGCTGATTTCGATCTCGCGATCGCCGCGCTTCAGCACGACGTGCTCAAGGGCGCCGGCCCCGTTCGGCCAACTGCAAAGTGCGACGAGCAGCCAAGTCAGACGACGCATGGAATCGTTGGCGCCTTCGTTCATGGGAAGTGCGTGCCCCGCGGCAGCCCAAAATACCTAGGTACCGTGGGCGAAACGCGGCTATCTCTACCGTACCAGACGGCGGGCGACAACCGAAGCGAAAAGGACAGCAAAGGCGGCGGGAGTTTAGGCGCCGGCCCAAGGCCGGTCAACGCCGAAACGCCAGCCGGCCAAGCAACATCGTGCCGATCTGGATGCCGAGAAAGAGGGCCAGGCAAATGCCGGCCACCCGGTCTTCGACCGAATAGTGCAACAGGTTGAAAATCAAGATCGTCAAGGTTTCGACGCCCGGCGGCATGGCCAGCACGCTGGCGTCCAACTCGGCCAACGCCGCGGCGAAAGCCGCCAGCCAAGCGCCAAAAACCGCCCATGCCCGCAAGGGTAGCACGATGCGGCCCAAGATCGTCGGCCAGCGGGCGCCCTCGAGCGCCGCGCTTTCCAAAATCTCTTCGGGCAGGCTGCGCACGGCCGCCCACAGCACCAGCAGCGCCAAGGGCAGTCCGCGCCAAGTCTGCGCCAGCCACGGCGCCGCGATCGAGTGGTCGTAGAGCCAGCGGAGCGGCGGAATCTCCGGGCGGTTCAGCAGGGCGATGATCGCCAGGCCGACCACCGGACAAGGCAGCGCCAGCCCCGCCGCGGCCAAGATCAGCGCCGGCGCCGCGCGCCACCCGCCGCGACGCGCGAGCCAGGCGAAAGGCACGGCGCCCGCGACCGCCGCGCTGGCCGCCAGGCCGCCGATCAACAGCGACCAACCGAATTCCTTCCGATAGCGGTAAGGGCTGGTCGCGACCATCGTCGCACATTTCAGCGGCGACCATTGACGGACCCGCTCGGACCCAAGTTGAGAGATTTCGATTCCGCATTTGTAGGCCAGGCTGCCCAGCGGCAAGGCGACCGAGAACAGCACGACCGCCGCCACGAAGCACGTCGCGGGACCGCGCCAGGCGCCTAACTCGAATGTGAGCGGCGGTCCGTGGATTGCCTGCCGCACGACAGGCAACAAGTAGGCGACCAATACGCACCCGGCGACCACGAGCCAGGCGCAGATCAGCACGCCGGGCAAAACGCCCAGCGAAACATATTCGCCGCCCGCTTCCATTCCGCTCGGTAAAAGGCCGAACGCGCCGCCCAGCGGCGCCGAGCTGAGATCGCCGCCAAGCTGAATGTCGATGTAAACCTCTTCGGCGTAGGTGCGGACCTGGAAATAATCGGTGACGGCCATTTCGGTCGACGTGGCGACGGCGACCCACAGCGCGGCGACGCCGATCGACCCGACGGCCCGCCGCAGGATGACGCGGCGAACGACTTGCCAGGGCGTGCCGTCGAGCAGGGCCTGCTCTTCCAGCTCGCGTTCGACCAACCGCAACCCGGCCGAGACGATCAGCACGACCCACGGCAGCGCCGCAACCGCATGCACCCAGATCGCGCCTCGCCAACCGTCGAGCAATGCCGGCCCGGAGTAAGCGAGCGTATACCAACCTTCGAGGTCGAACCCGGCCTTCCAAGCGCCGACCTGGACGTAGAGCGGGATGAACAGCAGCCCTGCGAGCAGGGCGAAGAAGATCTTGCGGCCCGGAAGATCGGTGCGCACGATCAGCAAGGCCAAGATGGTTCCCAACGGCACGCTGGTCGCAACCACCGCGCCGGCGAGCAGCCAGGTATTGAGCGCCAGCCCGGCCGTGCGCTCGTCGCCAAGCGCCAGCGGCAGCACGGCCAACAGGCCGAGGGCGAGCACGACAATCAGCGACTTTCGGCGGCGAGTCGCGAGCGTCACTTTTGACGCCTCGTCAGCCTTAAGAACCGATCCAAGTAACACTCGTCGCCATGCTTTTCAAGGTAACGGCGGAGGTTGTCGCGGGAATCGGCGATCGAGACGCATTTCGCATTGCTCGGATGGCCGCCGAGATAGCTTCCCTTCAACTCGTTTTTCATGATTGCGCGGGCGATCGCCTTATCGTCCATGACATAGAAGTCGACCGTGTCATCGCCAACAAAGCGGTATCGAAGAATGTAGAACGCCTTCCCGTCCGGAGGGTTTCCCGCATCAATCGTGAGATAGCCGTAGTCGCCGATTTTCGTTGTATAGAATGGCAGCCTATCCGCGTCACCCGGCCGCTTGGGAAATTCGATTAGCTCGAGTCCCGTCGCGGACCCCACCTTCCGTTTGATCTCGGCGAAACTCGGTTCGACCCGGCCGACACCGGCTTCCCAATCCCAGTTGTCCTGCCATTTTCCCAGCAACCGTTCGTCTAACTTAGAATTCTCTTCGCCGGAAAGCGGCTCTTTCGAAGTCGGCGAGCACCCCGTAGCAAGGGTCGCCAAGACAAGTGCGGCGAGCATGATTGCGCGAAATGGCGTTGGCATCTTTGGTTCCTCCATAATCTCGTGGTAGGCAATACGCCATTTCTGTCGATGATTTCGGCGATCGAAGGCGGAAAATCGAAATCATGGTACGGTCGTCGCTCAAACGCAACGTCGAACGGCGTTCGACAAATTACCGGTGGCCTCTTCTCCTGTTTGAGTTTTTCTAGGCGAATTTAACGATTTCCGCGGTGTTGTCCCGGATAGAACCGCAAACGATCATCGGCCGCGCGATGTGAGCAGGAGAAGAGGCCACCGGTACTCTGCTCGTCCTACCGGAACTTCAATACTCATCCTTATTCAATAACTTCTCCTCCGCCTTATCGGCTTGCCAGGCGACGGCGGTCAGGACGCGGCTGATGCCCAAGGGGTCGGTGTTCTCGGCCAAACGGTTGGCCTGCACCACGATCATGTCGGCGCCGCCGATCTTTTCGATGGCGAAAGCGCCGTGAACGAGCTGCGCGTTGTAGCGCAATAGTGCCATCGCGTTGCGGTCCGAGGCCGGGCCGCACGTCGAACGGAACGCGACGAGCGGGTGCCCGTCGGGATCGTGGCGGCCGAAATCGACCATCACGACTTGGCGCCGTAGCTCGCCGATTGGCACGGTGATCTCCCAGGCGTCGCCCGCCTCGTGGATCGCATAGCCCGCCGCTTGCGCCACGCCGCGCACGACCGTCTTCGGGTCGGCCGTCGCGACCGGCGAGAGATCGTCGAAGCCGCTGCCCGCCACAGGGATCGCTGGCGCCGGAGTCGCGCGCGGCGCCGCGGCAGGCGCTGCGCCGCCAGGGACGGTCCCGGCCGCCGCAGCCGCGCCTCCTCCTTGGGCCATCGCCTGCTGGATCATCCCCGGCATCATCATGCCGAAGCCGGCGCCCATGCCCATCCCCATCGCGCCGCCGTCTCCGCCGCCCCGCTCGGCCAGCTTGGTCATGCTCTGGGCGGCCTGGAACTTCATGAAGGCGTTCAAATCACCGACGGCGCCCATCGAGCTGCGGGCGTCGATCGCCTTTTGTACTTCCTCGGGCGGAGTGATGGCGTTGATGAAGAAATCGACCAGCTCCAAACCGTATTTGCCGAAGTCTTCGGCCACCTTGGCCCGAGCGCCCGAGGCGACCTCGTCGTACTTGGCGGGCAGTTCCAGCAGGCTGGTCTTGAGCGTGCCCAGCAAATCGGTCAGCCGCGACGTGACAAGATCTCGCAGGAACGAATGCACCTCGTCGGTCGTGTATTTGCCCTGCGTGCCGACGAGCGTGTTCAACAACAGCTTGGCGTCGCGCACGCGGAACGAATACTTGCCGAAGCTGCGCAAGCGGACCATGCCGAACTCGACGTCGCGAAACACGATCGGCTGCCGCGTGCCCCATTTCTGGTCCAAAAACGTCTGCTTGCCGATGAAATAGACCTGGGCCTGAAACGGCGATTTCTCCCAGGGGATCGTCAGCAGCCGCGTGATGAACGGCACGTTGAGCGTGGTCAGCGTGTGGCGGCCGGGCGGGAATGCATCGAGCGCCTGCCCGTCGCGAAAGAAGATCGCCTCCTGGTTTTCTTGGACGATGAGTTGCGCGCCGAGCTTGATGTCGGTCGAACCGCCGGGCGGAATCCGCTGGACCAGCGAACGGTTCGAATTGTCGAAGAATTCAAGCACTTCAAGGGCGCACATGGTGAAATTCCTTGCTGTGGTAGTTCAATCTTCCGGTGCGACGGGCAATTGGCTCATTCCAAGATCGCGCGCCGCTCAAACTTTATAGAAAGGAGATGGGTTTTTATTTATA
>Ga0134126_10013520_pt1 | contig 10311 bp, 8 predicted proteins | sample KB31752_FD_96881 | JGI IMG/M metagenome (GOLD analysis project Ga0134126, IMG submission 96881) | Terrestrial soil microbial communities with excess Nitrogen fertilizer from Kellogg Biological Station, Michigan, USA - KB3-175-2 | ecosystem: Environmental > Terrestrial > Soil > Unclassified ...
GGCGTCTACATCACTCGCACCCGTGTTGGAGAAGAGTGTTTCGATTCCGTTACGAATATCGGGAACCGGCCCACATTCGGAGAAGAGTCGTTTGCGATAGAAACTCACCTGCTCAACTTTCATCCCATCGAACTCACTGCTCAGACGCCGATTGAGCTCTCATTTCTCTCGCGCTTGCGCGATGAAATGAAGTTCCCTTCCGTGCAGGACCTTCGGGACCAGATTGCGAGGGACGTTTCAAAAGCGCACCGGTTCCTACACAAATTAAGAAAATACGAGGGGTGAGTTTCAGGTTTCAGGTTTCAGGGTTTCAGGTTTCAGGCTCTAGACTCTAGGCTCTAGGGGCGATGAGGATGTCAGGCTGCTTTGCTCGGGTGCAGGGCGTCCGGAGCTTCGGACTTGGGTTTGCGGGAATGCATGTATTCGCGAATCGCAAAAAAACTGCCGATTGCCGCAATGCCAGCGAGCACAAGTGCGGTCGGCTTGTAATAACGCGAGAAGAATGAAGTGATCGGCCCAGCATACAAAGAGCCTATTCCCGCTACCAAGCAATAGCGGACGCTGCGTCCGAGCGTGAGCGCCGCCAGGAATTTTTTCCGCGAATATTGCAGCGCGCCGGCGGCCAGAAGCACCGGGACGAGCGGGAAGGGCGGCGGCAGCAATGCGCCTACTGCAACTGATTCAAAACCCCACCGATCGAAGCGCTTGAAGAGCTTTTCTGCTTTTTCTTTCCTAAGCTTGCGCTCAATAGCTTCTTTGCCGCCCTTACGCCCCAGAGCATAGGTGATGTATCCGCCAATCACCGCGCCAATGGTTGCCATTAACGCGTAATAGGGCCAGACGTTGCGATGTCCCGCGGCGAGCCAGATGGTGAGCACATCCATGCTGCCGGTCAGGGGGACGACCGAGTTATCGACAACACCGAGGAAGATCAAGCCTGGACCGCCTAAACGCAGGATCCAGCGCCAGACGAAGAGTGTAGCGACGATAGAAGACGGGAACATCAAAACTTAGAAGCCAGTTTGCCGCTCCGCAGTGGTATGTGGCGGAGGAATGAAATTCAACCTGCTCGGGTGATCCAGGGCTAAGTGAACCTACCCGAGCCTGTGGTTGAGTTTTAGACGAACACTTCGCCGGGAAGAGCGTTCAGTGTGCGTGAAGTTAGAGTATTCTTGACCACCTTGACCGGACGATTCGAACTCTCGACCTGCCTGCGTTCGATACGCAACCGAAGGGTGCGTTCGATGTTACGCAGTTCGAGAGCCTCCGCGCCGGCGACGAGGGTAGAAGCCCGGCCTGCCGAACCGGCCCGGCCAGTCCGCCCTACGCGGTGGATAAAGTCCTCGGCGATCTTGGGGACGTCATAGTTGATCACGTGCGCTACATCGTCGACGTGGAGGCCGCGGGACGCTACGTCGGTCGCGACCAGCACCTGGAACCGGCCTTCCTGAAACCCGCTCAGCGCCGCATTACGCTGGGATTGCGAGCGGTCGCCGTGGATCATGGTGGCACGGAAGCCATCGCGGACAAGATCACCGGCTAGCCGCTGCGATCCACGCTTGGTGCGCGTGAAGATCAGCGTCTGCCCGGTTTCTTCATACAAAAGTTGCCTCAAGGCGTCGAGCTTCTCTCCGGGACGCACTTCGTAGGCTGTCAACTGGACGCTTTCTGCGGGCTTCAGCACCGATCCTAAAGCGATTCGTACCGGGTCGCGCATGTAGTCATGTACCAGGCTGGCAACAGATTGCTCCATGGTGGCGGAGAAACAAAGTGTCTGGCGGCGCGCCGGCAGAATCGCCAGAATTCGCCGGATCGCGGGCAGAAAGCCCATGTCCAGCATGCGGTCGGCTTCGTCGAGCACGAGAATCTTGATCTGGCTCAGATCGGCGAGCCGGCGCGTAATGAAGTCCTGTAGGCGCCCGGGCGTTGCGATCACCAATCCGCAGGTGCGAAGGCTTTGAATCTGAGCCTTCTCGGAAACGCCGCCCACTACCAGCGCTGCCTTGGGCATGCTCTTTCCGCGGAGATTCTCATATTGTTCATGGACCTGCATGGCAAGTTCGCGCGTCGGCAATAGCACTAACGCCGTCGTCTTGCGCGAGAGTTCTCGCTGCATCATCTCGATGATCGGGATAAGGAAAGCAAGCGTCTTGCCCGTGCCGGTTTGGGCGGTGCCGATTACGTCTTTGCCTTCCAGAGCAGGCGGAATGGTGCTTGCCTGAATAGGGGTTGGGGTAATGAATTGAGCTGCTGCCAGCTTCTGCTGCAACGCAGAAGACAGGGGCAGTTCCGTAAACTTCGTCATTCTAAGTGTTTCCTTCTGGAGAGGCTTTCGTTGAGACACAGACAAATGTCAGGAGGTTCCTTGCCACTCACGTCAATTTTGGATTAGGCGCCGAACTAAACGGCGGGCAGGAAGGCGGAGATGAATCTGACCTAACGAGGTCACCGCGTAACGAGCAAACCGTGGAAATAGCGACTTCAAAGATTATAGCACGCGTGCTCAGGACTCTCTGAGCACTAAAGTGTGTCCCCGGCTGAGTCCTCGAATTTCAACCTTTACCTACGGTGGCGTGAGCAAACTGCAGTTGTGGGACTCTGGGTAAAAGGCCATAACGGTGTGCGTAGGCGTAGAACAAGCGCAAGCCCTCCAGGCACTCATCATCCAGCTGAAAATGAATGCTGCGGGTGAGGTAGTCGCGTGCGGCTTGCTCGGTAATTCCGAGCTTTGGCGACCAGCTGCGAACAATCTCGTCGATATTGTTCGATTGAAGACCATGATCGCGCGACCGATTGAAGATGGTGGCTAAATCCAGCGCAGTACCGTTCAAGGCTTCTTCGCGCACTGCCCAAAATGCGAACACGAATGGCTTGCCCGTAAAGCGAATCCACTCCTCGGCAAGGTCCCAGGTCTGATATTTGGCACGGTCCACCTGCAACGCTGGGTCGCCGATCAGGAGCGCGGCATCGTTGCTGGCGAGCATGGCATCGATATCGGGGGCAGCTGAGGTGAACGTTCTCTCTCCGCGCCAGAACTTTTCGAATAGCACACGCGTAAGGGCGACGGAAGTGAGAGAAGAGTTGTCGAGCGCGACGGTGCGGATCTCCTCAAGCGACTTATGGCTGACCAGCAGGATGGAGCGAACTGGCTGCTTGGAGGCGATCGCCACGCCGGGAATGATCACGAGGTTTGGTATGGCGGCGTACGCAGCTGCGGGGATAATTCCAATATCGGCTGTTCCGCGCGCCAGTTCTGCAGCGCATCGCGACGGAACAGTGTAGGAGAACTCGAATTCTGGGCTAGCGAGCCCGTGCTCGAAATCCCACATCAGCGGGGCCGTGTTCAGATACGAAATGGCGGAGAGGCGCATAGAGCTGTGAGCAGCGAGCCATGAGCTGCGAGAGAAACCGCTATGCTCCCCTTGTGATCTACCCGCAAGTTGTTTTCTTAACAGCGAGTTGCAGACTAAAGATGCTTTCGTCCGCTCGCTTCTCACTGCTCTCCGCTCACTGCTTCGCTGCAAAAATTCTAGCATCCATGTGACGGATGACCTTGACTTGCGATTTCGAGCATCCCTAGCCTCCAAACTGGAGGCGCACCTTGTCAACCAAGACTTCCACCGCACCCCCGCCCAGCACTGACAATGCGAAACAGATTCCCTGGATTGCTCTAGCTCTGACTCCAGGACTCGGACCAACTCGCGCCAGGCGTCTGGTGGAATTTTTCGGCGGAGTCGAAAGGGTATTCCAGGTCTCGTTGACCGAACTGGAGGCCGCAGGTTTGCCGGCGGCGGCCGCCCAATCTATAGGCACAGGCAAGTCTTTGGAACTCGCGCATGAAGAGGTGGCCAAGGCGACCGGCTTGGACATTCAAATTGTCGCACTGGAGGATGCGGATTATCCCGTGCGGCTTAAACAGATTTACGACCCGCCATTGGTGCTGTATGTGCGCGGGAATCTGGAAGCGCTAAGCCGCCCAGGAATTGCGGTGATTGGTACGCGTCATCCGACACCGTACGGGATTGGCATGGCGGAACGGCTCTCTTCCGATCTCGCTGGTCGTGGGCTGGTGATCTTTAGCGGACTCGCTCGTGGCGTCGATAGCGCGTCGCATCGTGGCGCGGTTTCTGCCAAAGGCAAGACGGTAGCCGTGTTCGGAACGGGTGTTGACATTATCTACCCACGCGAGAACTCCCGTCTTGCCGATCAAATTCTTAGTCTTGGTGGAGCTCTGACTTCTGAGTTCCCGCTCGGCACCTTTGCTGCACCGCAGAACTTCCCGATCCGAAATCGAATCATCAGCGGCATGTCATTCGCGGTTTTGGTTGTCGAAGCTGCGGAATACAGTGGCACTCGCATCACGGCGCGTTGTGCGCTCGAGCAAGGACGCGACGTTTATGCGGTGCCCGGAAACGTCACCAACAAGAACTCGTGGGGGCCGAATACGCTAATAAAACAAGGCGCTCACCTGGTCGCCACGTGGGAGGACGTGTGGGAGGAACTCCCAGCAGATGTGCAACTTGCGCTTACCCCGCCGGCCGGCTCTGAATCTCAGGCAGGTCAAACTGCATCCTTATTTGAGGAACCTTCGCTCTCTCCGTACGAAAAGAAGATCTACGCCGTGCTCAAGGCCGACGAGGCCCTGCACCTCGACGAGATCATCGAGAAGCTCGAAGCTGAAATCTCTTCTTCGGAAATCTTCGCGGCGCTGTTTGAGTTGGAACTCGCCGGGAAGGTGAAACAGCTTCCGGGGAAGAATTTTGTGAGGAGCATGTGAGCGGCGAGCAATGAGCGGTGAGCCACGGACCAGGCGTTGTCGTGCAAGGAGGTTCTGTGAAAAGCTTCAAAGAACTACAAGTCTGGCAGAAGGCGCATGAGTTGACTTTGGGTGTGTATGCTGCGACTCGCAATTTTCCGCGCGAAGAGCTGTTCGGTTTGACAAGCCAGATGAGGCGCTCTGCTGCATCCATTGGGGCGAATATTGCGGAAGGTTGCGGCAGACGATCTGACGGAGAGATGGTCCGTTTCCTGCAGATCGCTCGTGGTTCCGCCGCGGAACTGGAGTATCACGCGTTATTGGCACGGGATCTGCACTTCATACGCGAGCAGGAATTTCGGAACTTGTCACATTCTGCTGACGAATTGCAGCGCATGCTCACGGCGCTGATGCGGAAATTTCAAGCGGCCAAAGCGTGATTTTGTACGGCCGAGTCTGCCCCGGAACTATGCTTTAGAAGGTTGCTCACAGCTCACCGCTCATCGCTCGCAGCTAGGAGCTAGTAGCTAGAAGCTGTCCTTTCGTGCTAGCTTCAAAAGCAATACCTGAAATTGAGGATCCATTGGCAAAGGGTTTAGTCATCGTCGAGTCGCCGGCAAAGGCGAAAACAATTCAGAAGTACCTAGGCAAGGGCTTCACCGTCGAGGCCTCGCTCGGGCACGTCAAAGACCTGCCCAAGAGCACCCTTGGTGTCGACATCGACAACGATTTCGAAACCGAGTACATCGTCATTCCCGGCAAAGAGAAGGTGGTCGCCAAGCTCAAGAAGCTGGCCAGCGGAGTGGATACGATCTACCTCGCGCCTGACCCGGACCGCGAAGGCGAAGCCATTGCTGCCCATTTGGCCGAAGAACTCGGCGATGGCGCCAAAAAGAAAAAGAAGAAGAAAAAGGGTGAGGAAAACGGGCACGAGCGCATACGCCGCGTGACATTCAACGAGATCACCCAGCGCGCAGTGAAAGAGGCTTTTGAGCGGCCACGGGACATTGATCGTCACTTGGTAGACGCGCAGCAGGCGCGCCGCGTGCTCGACCGCATCGTCGGATATCAGGTCTCGCCGCTGCTGTGGGACAAAGTTCGCCGCGGCCTTTCGGCTGGACGAGTGCAGACCGTCGCGTTGCGCCTCATTGTCGAGCGCGAGCGCGAAATCAAGGCGTTCGAGAAAAAGGAATACTGGACGATCGATGCGCACCTGGCCGGCCCTAAACCGCCGGCATTCGACGCGCGCTTCCTCGGCAACGGCGAAGAAAAGATCGAGGTTCCTAACGAAGAGGAATCGAAGAAAATCACTTCGGAGCTGGAGAAGGCGGACTGGGTGGTCCGCACGGTCGAAAAGAAAGAGCGCCGCCGAAACGCCACCCCGCCGTTCACGACCAGCAAACTGCAGCAGGATGCCTCGCGCAAACTTCGCTTCAGCGTGAAGCGCGCCATGATGATTGCGCAGCGTTTGTATGAAGGCGTGGAGCTAGGCGACGAAGGCCTGGTCGGCCTCATTACTTATATGCGTACCGATTCGACTCGAGTCGCGCCCGAGGCGCTGACCGAGGTTCGCGAATACATCGGACAGAACTACGGTCCACAATACCTGCCGGAATCTCCGAATACCTATAAAGAGAAGAAGGAAGCGCAGGCGGCACACGAAGCCATTCGTCCGACATCGGCGATGCGGCATCCTGACCAAATCAAACAGTACTTAAAAGAAGATGAGTACAAGGTCTACAAGCTTATCTGGCAGCGGTTTGTGGCTTCACAGATCACGCCGGCGGTGTTCGACCAGACAACTGTTGATATCGATGCTAAGTCCGGCTCGGACACTTTCTGGTTCCGCGTGACCGGATCGGTGCTGAAGTTCGACGGCTTCCTCAAGGTCTACGAGGAGTCGAAGGAAGGCAAGGACGAAGAAGACGAGGAACTGAAACACAAGTTGCCCGCGCTCGAGGCTGGGCAGAAGTTGACGCTGCGCGAACTGAAGCCCGAGCAGCATTTCACTGAGCCTCCTCCGCGCTACAACGAAGCTTCGCTGGTCAAGGAACTGGAAGAACGCGGAATCGGGCGTCCATCAACGTATTCGGCGATTCTCAGCACTATTCAGGAACGCCAGTACGTGACCAAGACTGGCGGCAAGTTCATTCCAACCGAGATCGGACTTGTTGTTACTGATCTGCTGGTCGAGAACTTCACCGACATATTCGATATCCAGTACACAGCTCGCCTGGAAGAAGAACTCGACGAAATTGAAGAAGGTAAGGAAGGCTGGACTGACGCGCTCGCCGACTTCTACAAGAAGTTTGAAAAAGACCTCCGCTATGCCCAGAAGCACATGGAAAACATCAAGCGGATGGAGAAACCGACGGACGAGAAGTGCGAGCGCTGCGGCTCTCCGCTGGTGATCAAGTGGGGCAAGCACGGATCCTTCTATGCATGCAGCGCGTATGACAAAGAGGACCCCAACAGCTGCACGTTCACCAAAGAAAATCCCATCAACCTGCCCGACCTCGATTCGGCGGACGTGCAGGAAACCGGAGCAGCCGACGAGTACTGCGAGAACTGCGGCCGCATCATGGTGCTGAAGCGCGGACGATTCGGGCAATTCATGGCTTGCACGGGGTACCCGGACTGCAAGACCACGCGGCGTCTGGATCAGGGAAAGAAGGTTCCCGATATCCCGCTCGATGAGAAGTGTCCGAAGTGCGATCGCAACATGGTGATCCGCCATGGACGTTACGGCGAATTCACCTCGTGCAGCGGATATCCGGATTGCAAGTATGTAAAGCAGAACTACATTGGCGTGAAGTGCCCGCTGTGCAAAGATGGCGATCTTGTCGAGAAGAAGGCGCGTAAGGGCAACACGTTCTACGGATGCAGCAATTATCCGAAGTGCAAATTCACCTCGGCGGGCAAGCCGCTCGCGGAGAAGTGTCCGAGTTGCGGCAGCGAGTATCTGGTGGAGAAGTATTTGAAGTCAGGGCCGGTGATCGCGTGTCCGAATAAAGAGTGCGACTACGAACGGCCAAACCCTGACGCCACGCCGCCACAGCAACAACCTGCTGCTCAGGCGTGATGCGCTAGCTGTCTTGTAGAAGTAGTTGTTGGTGAACTGTCATTCCGAACCGCTTTAGCGGTGAGGAACCTGCTTTTTCGCAAGGGACAGCAGGTTCCTCGACCGGGAAGATCATCGGCCAGAGCATGATTTTCTTCGCTCGGAATGACATTAAGAAGATTTTGGGAGAGTGCTATGCCGAAGAAAGCGACTGCTGAAGACGCACGAATCATCATGAAGCTGTATGACCTGCGGCGCGAAGCAGAAAATGCGCAAGGCCCGCAAATGGTATGGCGGATGGTGGCCGACCAGCGCGGAAGATGTTCTCGCAATTGTGAACGGCGGCGGGACACAAGAGAATGCATGGTTTCGCCAAGTTAATGGCTACTGGGATATGGCTGCGTCTTTTGTACTGCGCGGTGCGGTAAACGAAGAACTCTTCTTCGACAACGCCAACGAGATGTGGTTCACGTTCGCCAAACTGCATCCATTCTTGAAAGAGGTCCGTGAGAAAGCAGGCATCCCTCACGGCTTCAAACGGGTTGAACAGCTGGTTACACGGACAAAAGACGGGCGCGATCGCCTGCAGATGATGGCGAAGCGCGCAGAAGCCATGCGGGCAAAGGCGGCTAAAGTGTAAATTTTCTTTCGCCCCCTTCGGCGCTTCTTGCACCGTCACCGGCCCACGGCTTACGCCGTGGGCTTTATTCTTTCGCCGCTTTGCGGCTGTTGGGCACGCTCTGCAAGACCAATTGACGCGCAATTGTTCCTGGGACGAAGGCCATCTCCAGTTGTTATGAATGGGCCTAGGGCTCACAGCTCACTGCTCGTTGCTCACCGCTAAGAGATATATTCCCGGATGTATTCGTCCTTCGTTTCGCGCAGCTGACTTAAATCTCCGTCAAAGATGACGCGCCCGTCCCGCATTATGAGGAAGCTGAACGGGACCTCCATTCGGGCGCCCGGCGGCAGCGGGACCATCCTGTTTTGGCTGCGGTCAAAGTGATGCGTCGCCATCGTAAATGCATCCTGAAGCCGGTGCGTAACCAGCAACGAGCTGGTCTTATATACATCTCGCTGTTTCACCACCAGTTCAATGATCGTGTTTGAAGTGACTGGATCCAGTCCTCCGGTCGGCGAATCGTAGAGAAGAACTTCCGGGTGCGTGATGATCGTTCGCGCAATCGAGACGCGTCGCCGCATGCCGCCCGACAACTCCGACGGATACATATCAACGGTGTGCTCCAGTTCCACGAAACTCAGCGCCTCGCGCACACGTTCGTCGATCTCTTCTTCTGAAACTTTGCCTTCTTCATACAGCCGGAAAGCCACGTTCTCGCGAACGTTCAGCGAATCGAATAGGGCGCTCTCCTGAAACACGATACCGACACGGCGACGGAGTTCGAAGAGCTGATCTTCTGTCATCGCGGTGACTTCTTCACCGAGAACGAAGATTCGGCCCGAATCCGGGCGCAGCAGCCCTAAAGCCAGCTTCAAGAGCGTACTCTTGCCCGATCCTGCGACCCCAAATATTGCTTTCGTCTCACCGTGCAGCAGCTCGAACGAGATGCCATCCAGTACGACTTTGTCTTCGAACGCAATCGAGACGTCCTCGAATTTGACCGTGACCTCGTTGGCCGGGCTTTGCTGAACGCGTTGCTCAAGGACGGATGGGGGCGTCGACATAGGAAGGTTCTATTGTCCGAAGAGAGTCATGGAAAGGCGAGTGACAAAGAAGTCCACCGTAATAATGAGAATGGACGACGCAACTACCGCCTGCGTGGTCGCGCGGCCGACGCCTTGCGTCCCACCTCGCGCGCTGATGCCGTAATAGCAGCCTACCGTCGCGATGATGAAGCCGAAGAGCACGGGCTTGGCAAGCCCCATGAAAACGTCCTGGAAGACCAGAATCTGCCAGGCGGTGCTCCAGTACTGGTGCGAATCAACCCCGAAAAACAGCGATGAGGCAACCCCACCGCCGGCCAGGCCCAGGAAGTCGGAGATGATTGTCAGGAAGAACAGCATGGTGACAGTTGAGAGCACCCGCGGCGTGACCAGCTTCCGCATGGGATCGGTGCCCAGGGCCCGCATCGCGTCGATCTGCTCGGTGACAACCATTGAGCCTAATTCGCTTGCCATGCCTGAGGCATTGCGGCCTGCAACCATCAGTCCCGTGATCACCGGACCAAGTTCGCGCACCATGCCCAAGGAGACGAGCTGTCCGATGAGCGTGACAGACCCGAATCTCTGCAGTGTGCTGCCGCTGTTCTGCGCAAGCGCTGCCCCGGTAAAGAAACCGGTCAGAACGATGATGGGCAGAGATCCCCAACCGATCAGATCTGCTTGCTGGGTGGTATCGGCCAGATATCGCGGGCCGGTAAACAGATTCGCTATCGAGCGGGATGCGATGAGCGTGTAATCCTGGACAGACTTGACCTGCTGCTTGACCCATTCGCCTGGAGAAATGAGCTCGATGTCCATGAGAGGGAATATA
>Ga0134126_10013521_pt1 | contig 10310 bp, 8 predicted proteins | sample KB31752_FD_96881 | JGI IMG/M metagenome (GOLD analysis project Ga0134126, IMG submission 96881) | Terrestrial soil microbial communities with excess Nitrogen fertilizer from Kellogg Biological Station, Michigan, USA - KB3-175-2 | ecosystem: Environmental > Terrestrial > Soil > Unclassified ...
GCCTCGCCCCCGCCCGGCCCAGCCTGCTCGACCCCGCCGCCACACTGCCCCGATCCCGCGCCACCCGCGCAGTCAAGACTCGCAATGCGCGAAACATTCTGACAACAAACCGGCCTCCGGACCCCCTTCTTTTGCCCCCCGCGTAACCGTCAGGAAACAAGCCTGAAATGCGCTCATGGGAGATATGAAGCGTTACGGAAAACACCGAAGCGGTCGGCTGGGACCGTGCTGGTCGGCGCTGCCTGGCCTCCCGGCAGCCCCTTCGCTTCAGCCTCGGGAGGCGAAGAGTGGGTCCCTACGCACACTGGCTCAGCTCAGGCGATAACGCCTGGCAGCTGACGGCGGCGACGCTCGTAGGACTGATGAGCATCCCCGCCCTCGCCGTCTTGTACGGCGGCATCGTGCAGCGCAAATGGGCCGTGAACACCATGATGATGGTGTTCAGCGCGTTCTGCCTCACCCTGATCGTGTGGGTGCTGTGGGCCTTCAAGATGGGCTTCGGATCGCCCTGGATCGGCCACTTCCTCGGCAAGCCAGGGACCGTCGTCGGCGCGGCCAGCGAGCAGGCGCGCGCGAGCATCCCGATGCTGAAGGGGCTGATGCCGAACTTCAAGTTCCCGCAGGGCTCGCTGGTCTACTTCCAGTTTGTGTTCGCCGCGATCACACCGATCCTGTTTATCGGCAGCGTCCTGGGCCGGATCAAGTTCAAGGTCTGGCTGATCTTCGTGCCGCTGTGGATTACCTTCGCGTACGCGGTCAACGCCTTCCTGCTCTGGGGCGGCGGCTTCTGGGCCGGCAAGGGCGCGCTGGACTTCAGCGGCGGTTACGTCATCCACCTCGCCGCCGGAGTGTCCGGCTTCGTCGCCGCCGCCACCATCGGCCCCCGCCTCAAGCGCGACCGGGAGAACGACCGGCCTAACAACCTGCTGTTCATCGCCGTCGGCGCGGGCATCCTGTGGCTGGGCTGGAATGGCTTCAACGGCGGTGACCCGTACTTCGCCGGCGCCGACGCGACCGCGGCCGTGGTCAACACCAACCTGGCCACCGCCTGCGCCATGATGACCTGGATCATCATGGACATGGGCTGGGGCAAGAACCGCAAGCCCACCTTCCTCGGCGGCGTCAACGGCATGATCTGCGGCCTGGTCGGCATCACCCCGGCGGCGGGCTACGTCAACGGCGTCGGCGCGATCGCCATCGGCGTGGTCACCTCGGCCTTCGTCTGGGTGCTGTTCACCTACCTGCCCCGCAAGGTCTGGCCGTTCAACAAGGTGGACGACGCGCTGGGTGTCGTCTACACCCACGGCTTCGCGGGCTTGCTCGGCGGCCTGCTGGTGGGCCTGTTCGCCGATCCCAAGATGATCGTCTACCTGGGCCTGGGCAAGGGCTCGGACATCACCACGGCCGGCGCCTTCTACGGCCATCCGCGCCAGTTGCTGATCCAGGCGGGCGCGGCGCTGACGGTCATCATCTGGGACGGCGTGGTGACGTTCCTGATCCTCAAGGGCATCGGGCTGTTCACCAGCCTGCGGATGAACGACAAGGAGCTGGCCATCGGCGACCTCGAGGTGCACGGCGAGGTGGCCTACCCGGAGGAGGAGCCGGAGGCGGTCCCGCTCATGCTCGGCGACGCCACCGACCACAAGGGCCAGCCCGACCCGATTTCGGACGGCGCCAAGGTGCTGGCCGAGTGATAACAGCAAGAAGCGGCGCAAGCGCGAGGACCGCTTGATAACAGCAAGAAGTCAGACGAGCGCCACCGTCAGTGGCCTGATAACAGCAAGAAGCTGAGCGCAGCGGCCTGGCACCCACGGTCTGCCGAGGGTGCCGGGCCGCTGCCGTACCCCCGGGTCCGGCCCGCCGCGCCGTGCCACCGGGTCCGGCCCGCCGCGCCGGCCTGCCGCGCCGTACCACCGCGCCGGCCTGCCGCGCCGTCACCCCTGATTCACCCGTCGGGGATGAGTCACTGTCACCGGCATGGGGGCATCCTGACCCCTGCTGCGCGCCTGCCTGGCCGCAGCGGGGGAGAGGAGCGAGACCATGAGCGTCACCACGGAGGCCAGGCCCCGGAAGATCCAGCGCTACCAGCTCGACTCCGGTCTGGGCCACCTGACCGTGGCCGAGCGTGCGGCCAGGGGAAAGGCGGCCAGGGCCGAGGTGCCGCGGGAGAGCCACGCCATGCTCGACCTGCCCCCGGACCGGCCCGACCCGGTGAGCCTGCTCGAGGAGCAGTCGGCCGACCGGGTGCCTGAGCTGGTCCCGGTGCGCTATGGGCGGATGATGGTCTCGCCGTTCACGTACTACCGCGGGGCGGCCCTGCCGATGGCCAGCGACCTGGCCAACACGCCGGTCACGGGCCTGCCGGTGCAGGCCTGCGGTGACGCCCACCTGTCCAACTTCGGGATCTTCGGCTCGCCCGAGCGCCGCCTGCTCTTCGACGTCAATGACTTCGACGAGACGCTGCCGGGTCCCTGGGAGTGGGACGTGAAGCGGCTGGCCGCCAGCCTGGAGGTGGCGGCGCGCGGCAACGGGTTCACCGGCAAGGAGCGCCGGGCCATCGTGGCCGCCGCGGCGCGCCAGTACCGGGAGGCGATGCGCCAGTTCGCGGGCCTGAGCGACCTGGACGTCTGGTACGCCTGCGCGGACGTGGACGACTTCCAGAAGCGGTTCAAGAGCCGGATGACCAAGCGGCAGCACAAGAAGGTCGGCAAGGGCCTGCACAAGGCCCGGACCAGGGACAGCACCCAGGAGGTGGGCAAGCTGACCCACATGGTGGACGGCCGGCCGCGGATCATCTCTGACCCGCCGCTGATCGTGCCGATCGACGAGCTGCTGGCCAACCGCCAGGCCGACCGCAAGTTCGTCGAGTCGGAGATCTCCGACCTGATCGGCAAGTACCGGCGCACTCTGGAGACCGACCGGCGGTACCTACTCGAGCAGTTCGAGTACGCCGACCTGGCCCACAAGGTGGTCGGGGTGGGCAGCGTCGGCACCCGCTGCTGGATCGTGCTCATGCTCGGCCGCAATGTCCAGGATCCGCTGTTCCTGCAGGTCAAGGAGGCGTCCGACTCGGTGCTCAGCCGCTACGTGGGCGCCAGCAGGTACGCCAACCAGGGCCAGCGGGTGGTGGCGGGCCAGCGGCTCATGCAGGCCTACAGCGACATCTTCCTGGGCTGGCAGCGGAGCGAGGCCGGGCTCGACGGGCGGACCCGCGACTTCTACGTCCGCCAGCTCCGGGACTGGAAGCTGTCGATCGATATCGACTCGCTGGTCCCCAGCGGCATGCAGATGTACGCGCAGCTGTGCGGCTGGACCCTGGCCAGGGCGCACGCACGGTCCGGCGACCGCATCGCCATCGCCGCCTACCTGGGCGGCTCGGACGTGTTCGACAAGGCCATCGTCCAGTTCGCCGCCGCCTACGCCGACTTGAACGAGCGCGACTACGACGCCCTGGTCGGGGCCGTCGCCTCGGGACGGATCACCGCCGCGCAGGACACCTGACCGCCCCGATGACCGCCGCTGACCAGGATCAGCATGCGCAGGACGTGCGCCGGCGCTATCTCGTCCGGTTCGAGGAGGACACGCTCCGGCCGCGACCGCTGTGGATCCGGCTGATCATCGAGTTCGCGGGCACGTTCCTGCTGGTCACCGTGGCCGCGGGGGCCGGCGTTATCAACCACTACGCGGGCGGCGGCCCGATCACCAGGGGCGCCGCCGTGGTCGCGCCCGGCCTGCTGGTCATGGCCCTGATCTACGCCTGGGGCCCGCTGTCCGGCCTGCATATCAACCCGGCGGTCACGCTGTCCTTCTACGGCCGGGGGGTGTTCCCGAGAAGCTGGGTGCTGCCGTACTGGGTGGCTCAGTTCGCCGGGGCCATCCTGGCCGCGCTGTTCCTGCAGGGCATGTTCGGCGACGTGGCGGCCGGAGGAAATTACCCGATTGACAAAGTGGGCGGGGAGTGGCGGTCCTTCGTCATGGAGATCGTGCTCACCGCGATTCTAGTGAGCGTCATCCTCCATACGGCCACCGGAAACCGGAGCATCGGCCACAACGCGGCCCTGGCCGTGGGCGCGACGATCGCCCTGCTCGGACTGTTCGCCAGCCCGATCAGCGGCGCGTCCATGAACCCGGCCCGCACGCTGGGCCCGGACATCGTGGCCGGGAACTTCACCGGCTGGTGGTGCTACGTGGCCGGAGACGTGCTCGGGGCCGCCTTCGCCGTGGCGCTCATCGGCCTGGTCCGCGGCGCGCCGGACAAGGCCGAGATCAAGGCGGCCGAGGGCGGCGGCCTGCGCCGCTAGGCCCCGGCGCAAGCGCCGGGGCCTAGCGGCCGTGCTCCCTGATCCCGCTAGCCCGGCGCGCGCCGCCGCCCCGGCCGTGGCTCGCGGCGTTAGTGCCCGCGGAACGCCTCCTCCAGCCACCACGAGCCCCGGTCCGCGGTCACCTTGGCGTCGATGACCAGCGGCCGGTCGCGGCTGCCCGCCAGCCAGGCCCGCACCGGCTCCAGGTCGGCCGCGCTGCGCACGGTCACGCCCTCGGCGCCGAACCCGCGGCCGATGGCGGCCAGGTCGGCGGGCGGGAACTGGACCGTCTCCAGCGGGTACCCGTCGGGCCCGAAGTGGTGCACCTCGGCACCGTAGGCGGCGTCGTCGTAGATCACGATGACCATGGGCAGGCCGAGCCGGACCACGGTCTCCAGCTCGCTCATGCCCATCAGCGCCCCGCCGTCGCCCAGCGCGGCCACGGTCAGCCGGTCGGGCCGGGCGATGGCCGAGCCGATGGCCGAGCTCAGACCGAGGCCGACCGACTGGAAGGCCTGCGTGAACGTGAACCCGTCGACGTCGGGGACCGACAGGTACATGCTCGGGTAGCCCATGAAGTTGCCCGAGTCCACCGCGACGACGCGCTCGGCCGGCAGCAGGTCGTCCAGGGCGATGCTCAGCGCGCGCGGGTCGATCCGCTGGCCGTCGCTCTCGTCGGTGAACGGCACGTCACGCCAGCGCACCTCGCGGGCGATCCGTTCGCCGACCGCGGCCGACCGATAGCCGCCGGTGTCCTCCGCGTCGGGCAGCAGCCCGGCCACGGCCCGCGCGGTCGCGGCCACGTCGCCGGTCACGCCCAGGCTGACCCGCTGGTGCGCGCCGATGGCGCTGGCGTCGGTGTCGACCTGGACCACGGCGCCACCGGGCCCGATGAGCGCGCCGTGCCGCAGGGTCCACATGTTGAGCGAGCAGCCCCAGCCCACCACCAGGTCGGCGCCCTGGATCAGCTCAGCCGCCAGCGGGGAGGCGAAGCCGCCGCTGACGTCCAGGTCCCACGGGCTGCCCCGGAACAGGCCCCTGGCCGCGGCCGAGGTGGCCAGCAGGGCGCCGCAGGCGCTGGCCAGCCGCTGGAGCTCCGCGGCGGCCTGGGGGCCGGCCGCCCGCGCGCCCCGGCCGGCGATGAACACCGGCCGCTCGGCCCGCTCCAGCAGCCCGGCCAGTGCCTTGGCCTGGCCGGCCGACGGCTCCAGCGCGCCCGTGGCGGTGGGCGCGGGCCCGACGCCGGGCCAGGTGCACTCGCCCGCCTGCACCTCCAGCGGCAGGGCCAGCACGACGCAGCGCCGCTCGCTGGCCGCTGTCCGGTAGGCCCGGATCGCGTCGTCGACCGCGAAGCCGGCGGAGTGCAGGCGGGCCGGCGTGGCCCCCACTCCCGCGGCGATCGCGGCCACGTCGATGCGGAAGTTGGACCGTGGCGCGCTCGCGTCGGCCGCCAGCACGACCATCGGCGTCCGGCTCTTGGCCGCCTCGGCGATGGCGGTCAGCGCGTTGGTCAGCCCCGGTCCCTGGTGCAGCGAGACCACGCCCGGCCGGCCGCTGAGCCGGGCCCAGCCGTCGGCCATGCTGGCCGCGCCGCCCTCGTGCCGGGCGGCGATGAACCGCGCCCCGCGCGAGATCAGCGCGTTGGTCACATGGAAGTTGCCGCTGCCGACCAGGCCGAAGACGGTGTCCGTGCCCAGGTCGGTCAGCGCCGCGGCGACGGCCTCGCTGACCAGCATCAGGCTGCTCGGGACGCGCGCTCGACGAGGGCCAGCACCCGGGCCGGGCTGCCAGAGCCGCCGGCGATCGGCAGCGGGCCGGCGACGACGACCGCGCCGGTGGCCGGCAGCCGGGCCAGGTTCTGCAGCTGGGTGAGGCCGTACTTGCCCGCCCCGAGCAGCGCGGAGTGGCAGGGGAAGGGCGGGTCGAACGAGTGCGCCGTCCCGGCGTCGGTGCCGACCGTCTCGACCCCGATGCCCATGACCGGCGCCTCGTCGGCCAGCCAGCGCGCGCACGCCACCGAGACGCCGGGGGTGTGCGGCCCGGTGTCGTTGGCGTTGAGGAACTCCTGCTGGCTGCCCGAGCGAGCATCCCAGCCGGTCCGGTACAGCATCCAGCCCCGCTCGGGCAGCGGGCCGTGGTCGGCCTCCCACTGCTTGATGTGCTCCACCTCGAGCAGGAAGTCCGGGTCGGCCGCGGCCTGGGCGCTGAAGTCCAGCACCACCGCGGGCGCGATCAGGCTGCCCGCCGGGACCTGGGACACGTCCTCGCCGTCCCGCCCGGTGACCCAGTGCACCGGGGCGTCGAAGTGCGTGCCGGTGTGCTCGCCGGTGCTGATGTCGTTCCAGTACCAGGCCGGCCCGCGGTCGTCGTAACGGCTGACCTCCCGCAGCGAGAACGGCACCGTATTGCTGAACGGCGGGGGCAGCTGGATCACCGGCGTGGACGACTCCAGCCGGGCGGTCAGGTCGACGATCTCGACGTGGCCGTCGCGGATGGCGGTGACAAGCTGGTCAAGAAGGGGCATCGGCGCGCCTCCGGCAGCATGGGCGGACTCACGCGGCGGTCGCCGCGCGAGGCATGCACCAGATTGCCGTTGCCGACAGTCGAGCACAATAGAGAGATGAGTAAGCCCGTGCCTAAGGCGACCACGATCGTGACCGAAGACGGCGTGCCCATCGACGCCGTTCACCTGCCCGGCCCCGAGGATCTGGCCATTGTGGTCGCGCACGGGTTCACCCAGAACTGGCAGCGGCCAGGGGTGTGGAAGGTCGCCACCCGGCTGAGCCGGTTCGGCGGCGTGGTCACCTTCGACTTCCGCGGCCATGGCCGCTCGGGCGGTGCCTCCACCCTGGGTGACCGGGAGATCAAGGACGTCGAGGTGGCCGTGGCCTACGCCCGCGAGCTCGGCTACGCCAGGGTCGCCACCGTCGGCTTCTCCATGGGCGCCTCGACCGTGCTGCGCCACGCCGGCCTGCTCGGCGGCGTCGACGCCGTGGTCTCGGTCAGCGGCCCCGGCCGCTGGTACTACCGCGGCACCGCGCCCATGAAGCGGGTGCACTTCGCCATCGAGTACCGGGCCGGGCGGATGTTCGTCCGCCGGTTCCTGGGCACCAAGATCAGCGGCGGGCGCTGGGACCCGGTTCCCGTGCCGCCCGCCGATGCCGCGGCCAAGATCGCGCCGACGCCGCTGCTGATCGTGCACGGCGACCAGGACCAGTTCTTCCCCGTCGACCACGCCGAGCAGCTCTACGCGGCCGCCCGCGAGCCCAGGGAGCTGTGGATCGTGCCCGGCTTCGGCCACGCCGAGTCCGGCGCCCAGCTGCCCCTGCTGGACCGCATCGGCCACTGGCTGCAGGCGGCCATCGTCGGCGCCAGCACGGCCGCCGGCACGGCCGCCGCGGGTCCGGCCGCGGCCAGCCCCAACGCGGTCGCCTGAGGGGCAGGCGCTAGGGTCAATCTCCGTGGAGACGCGCATACTGGGCCGGACCGGACGGGCCGTGTCGGTGATCGGGCTGGGCACCTGGCAGCTCGGCGACGGCTGGGGCGACATCGCGGAGAAGGACGCGCTGGCCGTGCTGGACGCGGCCGTGGCCTCCGGGGTGACGCTGCTGGACACCGCCGACGTCTACGGCGACGGCCGCAGCGAGAAGCTGATCGGGCAGTTCCTGGCCGGGCGGCCGGGGCTGGACATCATGGTGGCGACCAAGATGGGCCGGCGGGCGCCGCTGGACGCGGCGCAGTACACGCTGGACAACTTCCGGGCCTGGACCGACCGGTCCCGTAGCTACCTGGGCGTGGACACGCTGGACCTGGTCCAGCTGCACTGCCCGCCGACCGCGGTCTACTCCATCGACGCCGTCTACGACGCAATGGACACCCTGGTGGCCGAGCGGCGCATCGCCGCCTACGGGGTCAGCGTGGAGACCTGCGACGAGGCGCTGACCGCGATCGCCCGGCCGGGCGTGGCCAGCGTGCAGATCATCCTCAACGCGTTCCGGCGCAAGCCGCTGGAGCAGGTGCTGCCGGCCGCGGCGGCAGCCGGGGTCGGCATCATCGCCCGGGTGCCGCTGGCCTCGGGGCTGCTGTCCGGCCGGTACACCCGCGACACCGTGTTCGCGGCCAGCGACCACCGCACCTTCAACCGGCACGGCGAGGCGTTCGACGCCGGGGAGACATTCTCGGGCGTGGACTACGACACCGGCGTGGACGCGGCCCGCGAGTTCGCGGCGCTGGTGCCGGCCGGGGCCACCCCGGCCCAGGCCGCGCTGCGCTGGATCATCCAGCAGCCCGGCGTGACCACGGTCATCCCCGGCGCCCGCAACCCGGAGCAGGCCCGGCTGAACGCGGCCGCGGCCGACCTGGCCCCGCTCAGCGGCGCCGAGCTGGGCCAGATCGAGGACCTGTACGACCGCCGGATCAGGGCCTCGGTCGCCGGCCGCTGGTGAGCGAACCCGACGGGCTGGGCCCGGCCTAGCCCTGGAGCTGCTGGCCGAAGAAGCTGAACACCTTCTCCCAGCCGTCCATCGCCTGGACCGGCCGGTACATGGGGGTCTGGTAGTAGAAGAACGCGTGGTTGGCGTCGTCGTACCGGTGGAACTCGTAGGTCTTGCCCAGCCGCTTGAGCTCGGCCTCGTGCTGGTCGACCTGCTCGGGCGTGGGGTGCTTGTCGTCGTTGCCGAACAGCCCGAGCAGCGGCGCGGTCAGGCCCTCGATGTAGTCAATCGGCGCCACCGGCTGGGCCGGGGTCAGGTTCTCCTCGGCCATGATCACCCCGCCGCCCCACAAGTCGGCCACCGCGTCCCAGCCCTGGGTCCGCGAGGCGGTCAGCACCGCGTGCCGGCCACCCGAGCAGGTGCCGATGATGCCCACCTTGCCGTTGCTGGTCGGCTGGGCCTTCAGCCAGTCCATCGCGGCCGCCAGGTCCTTCACCACGTCCTCGTCCCGCGCCCCGCCCTCGGACCGGGCCTTGGCCGCCACGTCGTCCGGGGTGCCGTGGCCGAAACGGCAGTACAGGTCGGGGCAGATGACGGTGTAGCCGTGCCGGGCCAGCCGCTCGCAGAACTCGCGGTAGAACTCATCCCAGCCCGGCAGGTGGTGCACGGCGACAATGCCGGGCGCGGGCTCGTTGCCCATCGGCCGCGCCACCCAGGCGTGGATGTCGTCCCCCCGGCCACCGGGATAGCTGATCACCTCGGCCGTGATGCCCTCAAGCGAGTCGGTTCTGAATGAGTTCCACATGGTGATCTCCTCAGCGTCGGATCCGGAAGCCGTCCCACCGTAGCGGATAGCCCCGCCGCCAGCGCTGCCGTCAGTACCGCCACCGCCAGCAGCACCAGACCGCACACCCACAGCGCCGCATGCAGCCCGGCGGTGAAGGCCAGCGCCGCGGCCGGGTCCAGCCGGGCGCCCCCGGCGCCGCCGGGCAGGCGGGCGTAGACCAGCGCGCCGAGCACGGCCACGCCGAACACCTGGCCGACCTGGCGCAGCGAGTTGACCACCGCCGAGGCCATGCCCGCGCGCGGCACGTCCACGGCCGACATGGCGATGGCGCTGATCGGCGTCCCGCACAGCCCGATGCCGCCGCCCAGGAGCGCGAGGTTCCACCAGATCGCGCTCAGCGGCGTGCCCGGCGTCAGCCGCAGCAGGCCCAGCGTGGCCACCCCGGCGATGACCAGCCCGGCGACCAGCGGCCAGCGCTCGCCGATCCGCCCGGTCAGCCGCCCGGACCAGGTCGCGGCCAGGGCGTACGACACGCCCACGGCGGCCACGTCCAGGCCGGCCCGGACCGCCGAGTGGCCCTGCACCTGCTGGAAGTAGGCGCTGAGGTAGACGATGAGGCCGACGAACGCGAAGAACACCCCGGCCGCCGCCACCCCGGCCGCGGTGAACGCCGGCTGCCGGAACAGGCCCAGGTCGATGAGCGGCCGGGCCGACCGCCGCTCGACCGCCGCGAACGCCGCCACCCCGGCCGCCCCGGCCGCGAACGACGCCGCCACCACCGGGGCGCCC
>Ga0134126_10013522_pt1 | contig 10310 bp, 6 predicted proteins | sample KB31752_FD_96881 | JGI IMG/M metagenome (GOLD analysis project Ga0134126, IMG submission 96881) | Terrestrial soil microbial communities with excess Nitrogen fertilizer from Kellogg Biological Station, Michigan, USA - KB3-175-2 | ecosystem: Environmental > Terrestrial > Soil > Unclassified ...
GTGGCGCGCCCTACGGGAGTCGAACCCGTCTTGCAAGATTGAAAATCTTGAGTCCTAACCGATAGACGAAGGGCGCGGCTGGATGCGGGGCTATAAGGCCCGGAAACCGGCTTTGCAAGCCGACGCTAGGCCGCCGCCGGGGCCGCGTCTTCCAGTTGAAGTTGCACGCGTTTTCGGCCCTGCCATTCCTCGGCGCGCAGCCGGCCGGCGACATGGATGCGCTTGCCGCGGCTCGCCAGCAGCGCCTTGCCGAGCGGCAGGTCGGCAATGCGGAAGGCGATGGCGTCGAGCCGCGCGCCGTCGCCGCCCATGAGCCTCAGCCGGACATGGTCCTTGCCGACGACGTCGGCGAAGACGACCTGCACGTCGGGCAGGACGACGACCGGCTCGGCATTGCCGGCACCATAGGGACCGGCCTGCGCCAGCTCCTCGACCAACGCCACGGTTGCGCCGGCGGGCGATACCGCGACGTCGAGTTCGAGTTCGCTGCCCTGCCCTAGCGCGTCGCCGGCTCGGGCGAACTGCTCCGCCAGGAAGACGCGAAAGCCCTCGACCTGTTCCGGGGCGAGGCCGAAACCGCCGGCCATGGCGTGGCCGCCGCCGCTTTCGATCAGCCTGGCTTCGCGGGCGGCGCGGATCATCGCGCCGATGTCGACGCCCGGAACCGAGCGCGCCGAGCCGCGGCCCAGCCCGCCCTCGAAGCCGGCGACGAAGGCCGGCTTGCCGGTGCGCTCCTTGAGGCGGCCTGCGACGATGCCGACGACGCCGGCATGCCAGCCCTCGCGCGCCGCGAACACGAAAGGCGTCGCGGGCTCGGCATCGGCGAGCATCACGGCCTCCTCCAGGATCAATTTCTCGATCGCCTGGCGTTCGCGGTTGTGGGTGTCGAGCGTCCGCGCCAGCGCCTGCGCCGCGTCCATGTCTCTCGCAGTCAGCAGCTCCACGCCCAGGCTGGAGCGCCCGACACGGCCACCGGCATTGATGCGCGGGCCGAACAGGAAACCCAGATGATAGGGCGTGAAGGGCGGCTGGCATTGCGCCACCTGCGCCAGCGCCGCGAAGCCGAAGCGCTCCAGCCGGTTCATCCGCTGCAGGCCGAGCCGCACGAAGGCGCGATTGACACCGGTCAGCGGCACGACGTCGGCGATCGTCGCGAGGCCCACCAGATCGACGAGGGTGCGCAAATCGGGCTCGGCGATGGCTTTGCGCGCATAGTAGCCCGCCTCGCGCAGCGCGCGGCTCAGCGCCACCGCGAACAGGAAGGTGACGCCGGCGGCGCAGACATGGCCAAGGCCGGATGTGTCGCCCGGCTGGTTTGGATTGACATGCGCCATAGCGGGCGGCGGCGCCTCCACCGCGTGATGGTCCAGCACCACGACATCGAGACCGGCGTCGTGCGCAGCGCCGAGCGCCGAAACGGCGCCGGCGCCGCAATCGACGGTGAGGACGAGCGCAACGCCCTCCGCCTTCAATTTCAGGAGGCCCGCGGCGTTCGGCCCATAGCCTTCCGTCATCCGGTCGGGGACATAGACGCGAACGGCGATGCCCAGCGCCGCGAAGAACTCGCTCAGCAGCGCGGCCGAAGTCGAGCCGTCGACGTCGTAGTCGCCCCACACCGCGATTCTTTCGCCGCCTTCAACCGCGCGCAGCGTCCGCGCCACCGCCTTGTCCATGTCCTTGAGCGTTGCCGGATCGGGCAGGTAGCGCTTCAGGGTCGGGCTCAGGTAATCGGCGGCATCCGCCGCCGCGACGCCGCGCGCCACGAGCAGCCGCGCCAGCGCCGGAGACAGGCGCGCATCGCGCGCCAGCGCCTGCGCCGCATCTTCGTCACCCGCGGCCAGCCGCCAGCGCCGTCCCGAGAAGGAGCGTGCGACGCCGAATGCCGCCTGCGGCGTCACGGCGAGCAGGTCAGCGCTCATCCTTGAGATGCCGGGAGCGGACATGGCGCGCCTTGATCCAGCGCACGGTGCGCGTGGCGGAGCGCATCACCACGCTCTCGGTGGTGATGAAATCGCCGTCGTAATGCACGCCGGCGAGCATCGAACCGTCTGTCACGCCGGTCGCCGCGAACACGCAATCGCCCGACGCCATGTCGAGAAGCGTGTATTTGCGCTTGAGGTCGGTGATGCCCCACTTCGCGGCGCGGGCACGTTCCTGGTCGTTGCGGAAAACGAGCCGCGACTGCATCTGGCCGCCGACGCAGCGCAGCGCCGCGGCCGCCAGCACGCCCTCCGGCGCGCCGCCGACGCCGAGATAGATGTCGGTATTCGTCGCCGGATCGGTGCAGGCGATCACGCCCGCCACGTCGCCGTCGGTGATCAGCTTGATGGCGGCGCCGGTCTCGCGAACCTTGGCGATCAGCGCCTCGTGCCGGGGCCGGTCCATGATGCAGGCCGTGATATCCTTGGTCCGCACGCCCTTGGCCTTGGCCAGACGATGGATGTTCTCGGCCGGCTCGGCGTCGAGATCGATCGTGCCGTCGGGATAGCCGCCGCCGATCGCGATCTTGTCCATATATGTGTCGGGCGCGTTGAGCAGCGTGCCGGGTTCGGCCATCGCCATCACCGCCAGCGCATTGGCCATCGCCTTGGCGGTCAGCGTGGTGCCTTCGAGCGGATCGAGCGCGATGTCGACGGCGAGGCCGCCGGTGCCGACCTGCTCGCCGATGTATAGCATCGGCGCCTCGTCGCGTTCCCCTTCGCCGATACGCACCGTGCCGGAGATCGGCAGCTCGTTGAAGGCGAGCCGCATCGCCTCCACCGCGGCATGGTCGGCGGCGCGCTCGTCGCCGCGCCCGATCTGCTGCGCGGCGGCGATCGCGGCGGCTTCGGTGACGCGTACCGCTTCCAGGGCGAAGGCCCGGTCGAGCGGTGAGTGAGTGCCGGGGGAAATCGGCCTGTTTCTGGGGTTCAAGCGGCCTCCATTGGAATCATGCACGGACGCGCGCGCACCTTGTCGGAGGTGGCTATCGCCTTCAAGGCGCGCTCGACCGAAGCCTGTGAGGTTTCATGGGTAATCATGACGATCGACACCGGCTCGCCGGGGCTTCTGGCGCGCTGCACCATGCTGCCGATGGAAACGCGCGCCTCCGCCAGGTGGCCGGCGATCTCCGCCAGGACGCCGGGCACGTCGAGCACCTCGAAGCGCAGATAATAGGCCGACACCGCGGCGCCCGGATCGGCCGGCGACAGCGGCTTCAGCGTCGCGGCCGGCCGGCCGAAGGCGGGTCCGAAATTGCCGCGGGTGAGATCGACCAGGTCGGCGACCACCGACATCGTCGTCGGTGCCTCGCCCGCCCCACGGCCCTCGAAAAAATAGCGGCCCGCCGGCCCGGCGTTTGCCATCACCGCGTTGAACACCCCGTCGACATCGGCGAGCGGCGTGCCGGCGCGGACCATCGAGGGCTGCACCCGCTGGTCGATGCCGTCGCGGGTGCGCCGCGCGATGCCGAGCAGCTTGATGCGGAAGCCGAACTCGCGCGCGAACCGGATATCCTCGGTGGTGATAGCCTTGATGCCTTCGACAGCGATGTTCTTCTGGTCGGGGATGGTGCCGAAGGCGAGGCTCGCCAGCAGCACCAGCTTGTGGGCCGTGTCGCCGCCGCCGATGTCGAGTTCGGGATCGGCCTCGGCATAGCCCAGCTTCTGGGCTTCGGCGAGCACCTCGGCGAAGGAGCGGCCCGTCGCCTCCATCTGGGTGAGAATGTAGTTGCAGGTGCCGTTCAGGATGCCGCGCACCGTCTCCACGCCATAGGCGACGAGGCTTTCCCGCAGCGCCTTGACGATGGGAATGCCGCCGGCGACCGCTGCCTCGAATTTGAGCGCGACGCCGTTCCTCTCCGCCAGCGCCGCCAGCCGCGCACCGTGCTTGGCGAGCAGCGCCTTGTTGCCGGTCACGACATGCTTGCCGGACGCCAGCGCCGCCTCGGCCAGCGAAAGCGCCACGCCGTCCTCGCCGCCGATCAGCTCGACGACGACGTCCGCGTCGGTCTTCGCCAGCGCGACGGCGTCGGAGATCCATTTGAAAGCAGCAGTATCGAAGCCACGGGCCTTCCGCGTATCGCGCGCGGACACCGCGACGATCTCGAGCTCGCGTCCTGCCCGCTCCGCCAGCTCCGGATTGGCCAGCGCCTTGACGACGCCGCCGCCGACCGTGCCCAGGCCGGCCATTGCGATCTTCAGCGGCTTCACTTCGCGGGTTCCAGAGCAGCCGGCTCGTTGACGCGCAGCGATAGGAACTTCTTCACGTTGCGCGCCGCCTGGCGGATGCGATGCTCGTTCTCGACCAGCGCCACACGCACGAAGCCCTCGCCATATTCGCCGAAGCCGGTGCCCGGCAGCACTGCGACCTTGGCATGGATGAGCAGTTGCTTGGCGAACTCCATCGAGCCCTTTTCGCGATAGGCTTCCGGCACCGGCGCCCAGGCGAACATCGAGGCCGGCGGCGAAGGGATGTCCCAGCCGGCGCGCTTCATGGACTCCACCAGCACGTCGCGGCGGGATTTGTAGATCGCGCGGATCTCCTCGGCGCAGTCCTGCGGGCCGTTCAGCGCCGCGGCGGCCGCGACCTGGATCGGCGTGTAAGCGCCGTAGTCGAGATAGGACTTGATGCGGCCCAGCGCATGGATCAGGTGCCTGTTGCCGGCGGCAAACCCCATGCGCCAGCCCGGCATCGCATAGGTCTTGGACAGCGACTGGAACTCGATCGCGATGTCCTTGGCGCCCTCGACCTGCAGGATCGACGGCGGCGGATTCTTGTCGTCGAAATAGATATCGGCATAGGCGAGATCGCTGAGCACCCAGATCTCGTGCTTCTTCGCGAAGGCGACGATCTCCTTGTAGAAATCGAGACCCACCACTTGCGCTGTCGGGTTGGACGGGTAGTTCACCACCAGCGCCAGCGGCGACGGGACGGAATGCTTCACCGCGCGCCCGAGCAGGCTCAGATATTCCTCCGGCGTGCGCGCGGGGACATGGCGGATCGCGGCGCCGGCCAGGATGAAGCCGAAGGCATGGATCGGATAGGCCGGGTTCGGCACCAGCACGACGTCGCCGGGCGCGGTGATCGCCTGGGCGAGATTGGCGAAGCCTTCCTTGGATCCGATATTGGCGATGACCTCGCTTTCCCAGTCGACCGTCACGCCGAAGCGCCGCGCATAGAATGCCGCATAGGCCTTGCGCAGGCCCTTGATGCCGCGGCTGGCGGAATAGCGGTTGGAGCGCGGGTCCCGCGCCGTCTCGATCAGCTTCTCGACGATATGCTGCGGCGTGGGCATGTCGGGGTTGCCCATCGAGAAATCGATGATGTCCTCGCCCGCCGCGCGCGCGCGCGCCTTGAGGATGTTGACCTCCTCGATCACATAGGGCGGCAGCCGCTTGATGCGGTAGAAATCGGTTTGCATGGGTTTCGGAACCTGATGTCGTCGCGAAGCACACTCCGCAGGGGAGCATCACGACAAAAAGGCCGCGCCGTCAATGTGGTTAGAGGGCATTCTTAACCTGCGCGGACCGCGGTTATCCGCCACTCATCGTGCGGACGCAGGCGGCGCGCCGGGCAGGCCCCAGGCCGGGTTTCAGGACCACTTCCTGGACATCGACCCGTTCCGCGCCGGCAGGCCTATAGCGGATCACGAACGACTGGCCCTTCCCGTCGCCGACCCGATAGGACCAGTCCACGCGCGAGTCACCCTGCCTGCCGCCGAGCCAGGCGATCCGGCGCATGCCCTCCCGAATGCCTGCCGCATAAGCCGGGCCGTGTGGGTCGACGCCGGTGAAGATGCCCGTGGCCGCCGTCTTGTCGACATCGAAGCCTTTGTCGAACACCCCGATACGGGCGTTGCGGATCTCGGCGCAGCCGCCGAACAGACCGGCCGGCAGGACGATCGCCTCGCCCTTTTCGACGTAGCGCGCCAACGCCTTCGCCACGTCCACGGTCGTTTGGGCGTGGAACGCGCGGCGGAAATTATCCACCAGGCCCGGCTTGCGTGCGTCCGGCGCGGCGACGAAGGCGTCGCGCATCGCGAACATCACACTGTCGAGGTTGCGCTCGCCGCGGCTCGCCTGCCGTATACGATAGTCGAGCAGATAGGCGAACAGCATACCCCGCTGATAGGGAAGCTGTTCGATCGCGGCGTTCGTCCAGAACTCCTTCGCGATGCGGGCATTGGGCGCGTTGCGAGCCGGCGAGGTGTCGTAGGCGAGCAGCATGTCGTTGAGATCGGAGACGAAATCTTCCAGCGACCAGATGCCCGCTTTGAGCAGCGTGCGTTCCGCATAGAAGTCGGTGAACCCCTCGCTCAGCCAGTATTCCAGCGCCTCCGTCTCGCCATCGGGCAGTCTGCCGATCCGGGTGGGAATCCAACTGTGCATGTGCTCATGCGCGATGGTCCGACGGATGCGGCTCTCCGGCGTGTCGGTCGTGCCGTACAGGGCGAAGGCGTCGGTGCGGCCGGTACCGCCGCTCGACCCCGTGCCTTCGATGGAGAACAACGTCACTAGGAACGGGCCCTTCACGTCGCTGCCCCAGAAGAGGCGCTGCGCCGCCGCGGTGCGGCCAAGCACGTCGGCGAGATGGTCGCCCGAAAACGGCCACTTGCCGCGCACCGCGAAGCGCAGCGTTCCGCCGGGGATCGGCCGGCGGTAGACCGCGACATCGGCGCCGCCAAGGATCGTGCTCTCGGCGATATCGGCGACCGTCATCGCTCGGCCCATCGTCCCGTGTTCGAGATCGGAGGCGACCTTCCAGCCCTTGGGCAACAGACCCCAGTGAAAGGTCGCGGGCCAGAAATCGCCGTCGTGCGGGACGGCGAAGATGTGCTCGCCGAGGCCGGCGAACCAGCCCGACCTCAGGACCGCGCCCTTGTAGGGATTCCCGTCGGCGCCCTTCGGATCGCCGTCATATGCACTCCGGACGCTGTAGCGCAGCGTCACCCGCGCGCCAGACGCAAAAGTCAGAATGCGATGGGCGGAATCGGGCGTGCGCAGCGTGGCGCCGTCCACCGAAAACCCGGAGAGGAAGCGCCAGCGCTTGTCCTCTCCCATGCTCTTGTCGGGCAGATCCAAGATGAGACGGCCGCGGCCGTCGCCCCGGAAGCGCAACGCGATCGCGAGTGACGTGACGGCGCCGCCTTGGACCACCGGCGTGAGCTTGTAGTCGATGGCCAGAGGTGCCGGCTGCGCGGCGCTGGCAATCGACCAGCTCGCCGCCAGCGTGCCGGCGATCCAGCCCCAGGCGCGCATCGCGGCTCAGCCCTGGAGGAAGATCTCGGCGCGGCGGTTGCCCGCTTCGCCCTCGGGCATGGATTCGTAATAGACGGGCTGGCTGTCGCCCACCGCCTCGACCAAAACACGGCTGGCCGGCACGCCGTCGCGGATAATTTCCGCGGCGACGGCGTTGGCGCGCTGCTGCGACTTCGCGAAGATCGCCACCAGGTGCTTCTCGACCGGCATGTTCGGCGTGCGGCTGGAGGAATGGCCGACCACCTTGATGAAGCCGGTGCCGCCGCGCTGCTGGAAGGCCGTGACGGCGGCACGCACCTGCTCACGTCCCTCAGCGTTCAGCTTGGTGCCGTCGCCCGGGAACATGACCACCGCGGTCGGCGGCAAGCCCGCCGCGTTGGCATAGACGCTCGGCGTCGGCGCATTGAGAACGTCAAGATTGGCGACCACCGAGCCGCCCATCTGCTCCGGTCCGCCCATTGCCCTGACCCTGTGATGCTTGAGCGGCGGCACCGCCGAAGCGACGGCCGAATCGCCGCCGGGTGCGATCGGCGTGGTGGCAATCCCGGCATTGGCGGCAGTCTGCTGGTAGCGCGCGATGATGGGCTGCGCCACGAATTGCGAGATGTTCTTGTCGAGCGCCGGCGCGGTCGACGGCTTGAAGCCGAGCTGGGCGTCGGACGTCATCGTCGGCGCTCCGCTCACCGCCGGGACGGCGGGATGGGTGCCAGGCGGCGGCGCCATCGGCGCAGACGCGACCGGGGTTGCCGGCGCAGCAGGTGCCGGGGCGGCGGTCTCGGCCGGCGCGGGCGGTGCACTCTCGGTCGGCGCCGTCGCGGAGGCCGGCGGCGGAGGCTCCGCGGCGGCCGGCTGCGGCGGGGTCGCTTCCGCGACGGTGGTGGTGTCGGCCGGTCCGGGCGGTGCGGCGGCGGGCTCGGTACCGCCCCTCAGCGCATCGGCGCTGTAGGCAGCGCGCGCACGGTCGGCGGCCAGCGAGTCGGAGGCCTCCCGCTGCTCGTCGGGCGTCGTCGTTCCGGTCGGCTTGTCGGGGATGGCGGCAAGGTCGGGAGTCGCCGGCGCGCTGGCGTCGGCCGCGGGCGGCGGCGGCGCAGCCGGGAACCCGTTCTGGTCGGCCGGGGCGGCGGCCGGTGTGTCGTCGCCCATCACATCGTTATAGGCAGAATCGAGCGTTGAGCAGGCGCTCGCACCAAGGGCGAACGCAATCACAGCTGCTATGCGCAATGCTGTTCGGGTCATGCCGTCGAACCTCAGCCCTGTCGGAATCCGTTATGTGTCCGGTATACAGGCGGCGGTCAGGGCTTCCAAGCGGAACTGCCGCACAAATGCATGAAAACTTGTGGCAAATTGGCTGGCGAGGCCTCTTTCCGCCGCCTTGCTTGGCCGCAATCCCGTGCGCTAACTACAGCTCTGACGCGAGCCGGTGACGAATATGCAGAAGAAGCTCGACGATTCGGGAAAGACCGACAGACCGGACGGCGCACCGGCCAATCCCTATGCGCTGGGCGATCCGGCAGAATTCGCCCGCAACATGATGCGGGTGGGGCAGCAGTCCCAGAAACTTCTCACCGATTTCATCAAGCGGCAGGCCGACGAAAAACGCGGGCCGCGCGATCCGCTCAACCTCACCGGGCCGTTCCTGCTGTTTGCCAAGGCGCTGGCCGCCAATCCCGGCGCGATTGTCGAGGCGCAGTTCCAGCTGTGGCGGGACTTCCTGGGGCTGTGGGAGACCACCGCGCGCAAGATGCTGGGCGGCGAGACCGAACCGGTCGTGGCGCCCAAACCCGGCGACAAGCGCTTCCGGGACAAGGAGTGGCAGGAGAATCAGATCTTCGACTTCATCAAGCAGTCCTATCTGCTGACCGCGAACTGGATGCAGGACACGGTCGCGAAGATCGAAGGCGTCGACGACGACACGAGAAAACGCGTCGGCTTCTATACCAAACAGTTCGCCGACGCGATCGCGCCGACCAACTTCATCCTCACCAATCCGGAAGTCCTGCGCGCCACGCTGCAGTCCAACGGCGAAAACTTGGTCAAGGGCCTCTACAATCTTCTGGACGACATCGAGCGCGGCAAGGGCCAGCTCTCGATCCGCCAATCGGCGGATGCCTTCGAGATCGGCCGCAACATTGCGACCACGCCGGGCAAGGTGATCTTCCGCAACGAGCTCCTGGAGCTGCTGCAATTCGATCCGGCGACCGCGGACGTCTATGAGCGGCCGCTGCTGATCTTTCCGCCCTGGATCAACAAGTTCTACATCCTCGACCTGCGGCCGGAGAATTCCTTCATCAAATGGCTGGTCGGCCAGGGCTACACCGTGTTCGTCGCCTCCTGGGTCAATCCCGATCGCCGCCTGGCGCAGAAGACCTTCGAGGACTACATGCGCGAAGGCATCTTCGCCGCGCTCGATGCGGTGGCCGATGCGACCGGGGTGAAGGACCCCAACGTCGTCGGCTATTGCATAGGCGGTACGCTGCTCACCGCGACGCTGGGTTACATGGCGGCGACCAGGGACGCGCGGGTCAATTCCGCGACCTTCTGGGCGGCGCAGGCCGATTTCAGCGAGGCAGGCGATCTCACCGTCTTCGTCGACGAGGCCCAGCTCGAGGCGCTGCGCGCGCAGATGCAGAATGCCGGCGGCGTGCTCGAAGGCTCGAAGATGGCGACGACCTTCAACATGCTGCGCGCCAACGACCTGATCTGGTCCTTCGTCATCAACAACTACATGCTCGGCAAGCAGCCGATGCCGTTCGACCTGCTCTACTGGAATTCCGACACCACCCGGATGCCGGAAAAGACGCATCTGTTCTATCTGCGCGAGTGCTACAAGGAGAACAACCTCGCCAAGGGCAAGATGACGCTCGGCGGCGTGAAGATCGATCTCTCCAAGGTGAAGGTCCCGGTCTACCTGCAATCCGCCAAGGAAGATCACATCGCGCCCTACCGCTCGATCTTCAAGACCACGAAGCTGTTCAAGGGCCCGATCCGCTTCATCCTGGCGGGCTCGGGCCATATCGCCGGCGTGATCAACGCGCCGGTGGCGAAGAAGTACCAGTACTGGACCAACGACAA
>Ga0134126_10013523_pt1 | contig 10309 bp, 6 predicted proteins | sample KB31752_FD_96881 | JGI IMG/M metagenome (GOLD analysis project Ga0134126, IMG submission 96881) | Terrestrial soil microbial communities with excess Nitrogen fertilizer from Kellogg Biological Station, Michigan, USA - KB3-175-2 | ecosystem: Environmental > Terrestrial > Soil > Unclassified ...
AAGCTTGGCGAATTCAGCTTCCATCGGCGTGACGATGACGACTTCTGGCGCGATGCGCTCGAACAGTGCCGCCGCTTCGCGCTCGGCCCGCGGCGTGCAGCCGGAAACGATCTGCGGCATGCCGCGCAATTCCTTCAGGCCGTTGCCTTGCACGACACGTTCCGGGCAAAACGCGACCTCGAGCTTGCGCCCTTTCGCCCGCAGGTAGCCGGCCAGCCATTCGGTGGTGCCGGGAAACACGGTCGAGCGCAGCACGACGAGTTGTCCGTCGGCGAGCGAAGGCAGCAACGCGTCGATGCAGTCCTGCACGACCTTGCGCACCGGATTGAGGAATTCGTCCACCGGCGTGCCGATGGTGATGATGATCGGTCCCTTGGTCGAGATGTGGTCGGGCGCGGCGGTGAAGACGAGCCGCTTGTTGGCGATCGCCTTGCTCAAGAGTCCTTCGGCGCCCGCCTCGATGAACGGCAACTTGCCGCTTTGCAGCGTGTCGAGCACGATCTTGTTAAGGTCGTTGACGTTCACGCGCAGGCCCGCTTCGGCGAAGGCCAGCACCAGCGGCACGCCCACATGACCGCCGCCGCCGACCACCGTAATGTCAGCATTTTCGATCGTCGTCGGCGTGCCAGGCCCTGCGATGTCAGGCCGCACGGTCATCACGGCTTTTCTCCACTGGTCAGCACGAAGGGGCGGAACGGGCGCATGATCGCACGATTAAACACTGCGGTGTCGATGAAATTGTAGATCGGCAGCAGGCTGCGCGTGCGTTGCGAGGCAACGTAACGATAAGCAAGGCCGCCCAGATAGTCGCTCTGCACCCGGAAACCGGCATCGCTAAAGACTCGCGCGACCCGGCCGGCCACGATCGGTCGTTCGTTTTCGGTCACGCCGACCGGACTATAAAATGGCGAGGCCGTGTCGCGATAGAGCCACATGAACGGGTTGAGCCGGTTCGGGTCGAAAGCGACAAATCGCCCGCCGGGCTTGAGCACGCGATAGGTCTCGGCGGCGAGCCGCTGCGGATCGGGGAAATGATGGATCAGACCGCTGAGCAAGACCGCGTCGAGGCCGCCGTCCGCGAAGGGCAGGTTCTCCGCATCGCCTTCGAGGAAATCGATGCCGGCGAATTTTTCCCGCGCCAACGCAATCAGCTTCGGTGATATATCGAGGCCCATCGGCACAAAGCCACGTTCGCGCAGCAGCACTGTAAAGGCGCCGGAGCCGCAGCCGAGGTCGGCGATGCGTGCGCCGGCCTTGAGCCCACCGAGCCGCACCACGGCATCGACAATGCGCGCCTTGGCGGCGGTCGTGAACACGTCGTAGTCGTCGCTTTCGGCGTGGCGGTCAAAGAACGCGACTTCCTTCGCCTTGTTTTGCAGCGCGTTCATGGTCACAGGAAGCGCGGCACCGGCAGCGGCGTCAGCAGCTTTCCGGTAAAGCCTTTGCCCCTGAGCTTGGGCGCCAGCTCCTCGGCGATATGCCAGGAAAAGATCACCGCGCATTGCGGCTGGTCGGCAAACAGCCGCGCCTCGTCCACCACCGGGATCTGCGTGCCCGGCATAAATTTGCCGATTTTCAGCGAGCCGGGAATCTCGCAGACGTAGTCGATAATGCCTTCGTCGAGGCCGACATAGTTGACCAGGGTGCTCGCGCGCGACGGCGCCGAAATGCCGGCAATCCGCGCGCCCGCTTCCTTCAGTTCGCGCAGCATCGATATCAGTCGCAGCTTCGACAGCATCACGTCGCGTTTGAATTCGGCGAGCCGTCTGCTCATCGCCTCGCCGCGCGGTTCGGCAGCAAGCATGCGGCCAACGCTGTCCAGCACTTTGTGCGTGCCGCGCCGCGCCGCATAGACGCGGATCGAGCCGCCGTGGCTCGGTATTGGCCGCGCGTGAAAGACTTCGAGGTCGTGCATTTCCAGCAGGTGCTTGAGGCTTGCCACCGAATAATAGCGCAAGTGCTCGTGGTAGACGGTGTCGTATTGCAGCGTGTCGAGCAGCCCGATGAGGTAATGCGATTCGGAGATGAACACGCCGTTCGGCGCCAGCATCTCGACGATTCCGTCGACGATCGCGTGCACGTCTTCGATATGAGCAAAGCAGTTCGCCGCCGTGACGACACGCGCTTTGCCGTGCGTGCGCGCAACATCGCGTGCCGCATCAATGTCGAAATAGCGCTTGAGGGTCGGAATGCCGCGGTTGTTGGCGATGTCGCCGACATCGGTCGGCTCGATGCCGAGCACGCGGCTCCCTGCCGCCTGGACGTTCGACAGCAGCGTGCCGTCGTTTGAACCGATATCGACCACCAGATCATCCTTGCCCAGGCCGAGCATGGCGGCCGCCTCGCGTTGCAGCTCGGCAAAATTATCGCGCAGCAGGCGCGTGGTGCCGCTGGTGTAGGGGTATTCGGGCGGGAAGATAATGACCGGATCGACGGCGAGGCCGAGCTGGACCAGGTCGCAATTCGGGCAATGCAACAGGTTGGTCGGGAACCACGGCTGCTGGTGCGGCACGGTACCGATCGGCACCATCTGGTTCACCGGCGGCATGTAGCCGAGCGACAGCACGTCGGAAAGCGGCGTATGGCCGCAAATCTGGCAGGCTTCGACCGGGACGCTTCCTCCCGTGCCGGCAGCGCGCGCTACTTTCCTCGGACGCAAGACCTCGTTCTCCACCGTCGCGATAGATTGACGAGGACATACCTTGGAATTGCGCTCACGTCACCAGCGCGAAATAATCGCCGATACGCGCCACTCTCCGATAATGGACGTCGGGCGCTCTCATCTAAGCTTTCGGTGACGGCGCGGCCTGCTGCCAATACCAGTCGAGCGTCGGCGGAAGGCCGTCTTTGAGCGGCACGCGCGGCGTGTAGCCGAGCGCCGCGAGCTTCGAAATGTCGGGGCAGCGGCGCAGCGTTCCGCCCGGCTGCATCGCGCCGGGGACGATCTCGATGTCGCGTTTGAAGTGAGCCGCAATGCGCCGCGCGAGATCGGCGATTGCGACCTCCTCGGCGGTGCCGACATGATAGATGCCGAGATGCTCGCCTTTTTCGCGGACCAGCATGACGCCTTCAACGAGATCGTCGATGAAGCAGAAGCTGCGCGTTTCTTTCCCCGTGCCCTGTATTTCGAAACGAAGGCGGCCTGACAGTTGCGTTTTCGTCAGCGCATTCAAGCGCAGCGCCAGTTGCGGGATGACATGCTCGTCGCCCATGTCAGGCCCGTAGACATTGTGCGGACGGAAGATCAGCACGCGCTCGAAATATTTGCGGCCGAAATTGACCGCCATCACCTCGCTGATCAGTTTGCCGGCACCGTAGGAATAACGCGGATTTCCGACGTCGGGGACGACGAGGGGCGCGCTCTCGTCGGTCGGGATGTGTTGCGGCGTCTGGTAGACCTCGGAGCTGGAGGCGAGCACGAGCCTGCCGATGCCGTGCTTGCGGCAGGCATCGATGACGTTGAGCATGCCGCGCACGCCGACATCGAGTACCAGGTCGGGTTGCGTATAAAAAAACTCAGTGCCGTTGACGAAAGCGAGATGATGCACCTCATCCACGCCGTGGCAGGCGTTGTCGACCGCGCCCGAGTCGCGAATATCGCCAGCGACGAATTCGATATCGTTTTTGACGTCGGCAAGACGGCGCGGCGACCCGCGCGAATTATCGTCGAACACGCGCACGGACGCTCCGGCACGCAGCAGCGCCTTGACCAGCGCCGAGCCGATAAAGCCCGAGCCGCCGGTAACAAGAGCCCTGCCGCTCACGAAACCGTCTCCGCGCCCGCGACAGTCATCCAGGCGCCGGTCAGATTCGAGCGGCGCGCCGCCTCGATCATCTGCTGCGCGCGATAACCCTCGGCAAAGCCCGGGTGTGCATTGCCGCCGCTCTCGATTGCGTCGAAGAATTTCGCCACCAGCCGCGATACCGGCGCGATGCGCCCATCCGGATATTGCGCGTCGACCGGGTCCACGATCGCGATGCGTTCGAAGTCGTTCGATGTCCGCTTGCCGTGTAGCAATTCGAAGCCGCGCATGTAGTCGGCGCTCCGGTTATGCAACACCAGCGTTCCATCCTCGCCGAATAGCTCGATGCGGTGACCGCTGCCGAGGAACGACGCGCAGCTCATCGATAGGCTGACCAGCGGCCCGGACGCATAGCGCAGCGCCATGGCCACCGTGGTCTCCGTTTCGGGATCGCCGGCAAGGCCCGCGATCCGCGCCGACAGGCCGGCGATGGGGCCACCGAACCATTCGAGGTAATGGAAGCAGTGGCTGACGAAATTGCCGATCACACCGCCGCCGTCATGGCCGCCAATGGTCTTCCAGTTGCGCATGCGGAACTGGATGGCGCGACTTTCGACGTGCCAGTTCACCACCACATGCCGCAGGGCGCCGATGTCGCCAGCGTCGAGCATGTGCTTGGCGCGCTGCCAGGCGGCGATCTGATGGAAATTGAAATCGATGCAGGTTGCTTTCCGCGCAAGCTTTTCCTGTCGCAGCATTGCCTCGGCGGCGGCAAGGTCGGACGCCATCGGCTTCTCGATGAAGACCGGCTTGCCCAGCTCGAGCGCGCGAATGGCGATCGGTGCTTGCAGGCTCGGCAGCGTGGCGATGGCGACAGCGTCGATGTCGCGGTCTTCGACCAGCGCGCGCCAACCGCCGTAACTTTTTGGCACGCCGGCCTCGCGCGCCAGCGCCGCGGCGCGGGTGGGATCGCTGCCGGAGATCGCCACGACCTCGCAGCGCGCGTCGGCACGGAACGCCGGCAGTTGCACCGTGCGTCCGTAATTCGTGCCGACGATACCAAGACGAATCACAGGTGTTGTTCCACGCCATGTGTTGACGGCTGAACGTGCGGGATGGATTTGAGCCAAATCGCCATGCTACGCAAGGGCATCGTCGAGACCGGGACTTAACATGGCAGCATCAAGCCGAGCCGCGGTGCCCGGATGGCGCAAATTCGCCGTGCTCTTTCTCGGCATAGCCGTCGTCGGTCTGCCGATTAATCACTTGGGCGGCTATGTGCTGCTGGCGATCTTCGCCGTCGTCGTGTTTAGCGGCGAGGTGAGCGGTCGTCCGCGGGCGTGGCTTACGGCTTTGGCGATCGTTGCGATTGTCGCCATCGGACAATTGCTGCTAGCGCCCCCGCGCATCGAGGAAGGGCACAACGTCTTTCTGCCCGGCGGCTCTGGCGCGCTGGAGCGCGACCTGCCGCCCGACGTCTATCGGTTCATGGCGAATGAGTTCGACGCGGTTTATCCGCCCGCGGTGCGTTGCGCAGCGGCAAGCGCCGGTTGCTGGCAGAACCAGGGTTTTCCCGACAAGGCTTTCGCCTTCTCCGCTGACGGCATCTGGCACAAGTCCGCCGCCTCGCGTGGCGTGGCGGCGCTCGACTTTTCAGATCCGGTGTGGTTGCGCCTGGGCTTCGTCAACGAGCTTCGCTACAACTGGCTGACCACCAAGCCCGACGTGCATCGCGCCGACCGCGACCGCCGCTTCTGGATGGGCTTGCATCGCTGGCACCTCGCCATGCCCTGGTTCGAGATGCTGCGGCTGCCCGCGGCCTATGTCGGCGGCAAATTGTGCTGGCGCGGCGATGTGCTATTCGAGAACGCGGGCGGCACATTTGCGGCGTTGCCGGCGTCAGGTTGCCGGGCGATTGAAGCGACCGATGGCGGGCGGCGCGTGTTCGGGGTTGCCATCAAGCCGGATACGCTGGCGATGAGTCTTGAGCCGCCGTGGAGCGTGCGGCTGCGTCATCTTGCTACAACTGCATTGCTGCTTGCCGGACTTATCGGTTTGCTTGCGGTGCTGGCGCGCGTTCGCGTGCCCCGCATCATACCGCCGCTCTTGCTGATCGGCCTTTCGGTCATTGTCATCGCCGTCGATGACGCGAGCTTCCTCGGCGGCGTGCGGCCCTTCGACGGCGGCGACGACGGCATGTTCTACGACAGCGTCGGCCGCGTCATCCTGCGGGATTTTCTCGACGGTAATTTTTACGATGCGCTGCGCGGCGGCGAAAGCGTGTTTTATTATGGCGGACCCGGGCTGCGGTATTTCTTCGCACTGGAGCATCTTATCTTCGGCGAAAGTCACCTCGGTTATTTGTCGCTGATGCTGCTGCTGCCGTTTCTGGTTTATTTTTTGTTCGCCCGATTCCTGCCGCAGCGTTGGGCGATCGGTTTGACGGCCGTGTTTGTCGCCATTCCGCTTGGCCTGCTGTTCGGCACCAGTTTCATCAACTATGCCGGCTGGGCTGCGCGCGGCTTTGCCGATCCGCTGGCCTATATGCTGTTCGTCGCCGGCACGGTGGTTGTCATCGGCGCCACGTCGGCCGGACCTTGCGACAGGTTCACATCCGCTGTCTTCGGTGCGTTGCTGCTCGCGCTCGGCATCTGCATGAAGCCGATCGTTGCGCCAGCTGCCGCAGTCCTTCTGGGTTGTTCGGGTCTTGCCACGCTCTACCTTCGGCAATTCCGGCGCCTCGCCGGGCTGTGTCTCGGCTTTTCACCGGTGTTCTTGATGGCTCTGCATAATTGGGTTTATGGCCACGTTTTTGTGCTGTTCAGCGCCAATTCGGAGCATCCGCTTGTGCTGGTGATGCCGCCATCGGCCTGGGCCGCCGCGGCGCACGAGGTGCTGAGCTTCGATTTACACGGGACAAAATTGGCCCTTGCCGCCAAGCAAATCCTCGATTGGTTGTCAGGCCCGGCGGAATCGCATTGGACAATTCCCTTGAACGGTTTGGCCGTCATCGTCCTCATATACGTGGTCGCGCGCGGACGCCGATTTGACCCGTGGCTGCGCGTCGTGGGCGCCGCGGCATTAGCCCAGCACGTCGTGGCGCTGTTTTATACGTCGGCGGTTGCACGCTATCATTTTCTTGAATGGCTCCTGACGGCCGTGGTCGTCATGGTCTGGTTTCACCAGATCGGAATTGATTGGCTCAACCGGCGTTATCCGGCCCTGGCAACGCGCATGGCGGCCAATTCCACTCGCATGCGGCTTGCATCCGGCCTCGCGCACCTGCAAAAGATGACCGCATGAGCAAAGTCCCCGTCGGTATCGAGCACGGCCTTACCAATTACGGCGATCGGGATTTTTCCCGCTATCTGCGCCGCTCCTTCGCCCAGTCCATGGGCTATTCGCGCGACATGCTGGAAAAGCCGGTGATCGGCATCGCCTATACGCCGTCCGGCTTCAACAACTGCCACCGCCATTTCCCCGAGTTGCTCGAAGCGGTCAAACGCGGCGTGCTTGCTGCCGGCGCTTTGCCGATCCCGTTTCCGACGGTGTCGCTCGGCGAGGTGTTTCTTTCGCCGACCAGCATGAAATTCCGCAACTTGATGTCGATGGACACCGAGGAAATGATCCGCGCGCAGCCGATGGATGCCGTCGTGCTGATGGGCGGCTGCGACAAGACGGTGCCGGCGCAGTTGATGGGCGCGGTTTCGGCGGCAAAACCGGCGATCATGCTGGTTGCAGGCCCGATGATGACCGGACGCTATCGAGGCGAGCGCCTCGGCGCCTGCACCGATTGCCGCCGCTTCTGGGCACAATATCGCGCCGGCAAGATCGACGATGGCGAAATCAACGAAATCGAGGGCCGGCTCGCCGTCACGGCCGGCACCTGCGCGGTGATGGGCACTGCTTCGACCATGGCCTGCATCGCCGAAGCGCTGGGCATGATTTTGCCTGGTACTGCCGCAATTCCGGCCGTTCATGCCGACCGGCTGCGCGCCGCCGAAGCGACCGGCGCCGCCGCGGTCAACCTGATCGGCTCCCGGCTGACGCCCGACCGCATCGTCAACGAGCGTTCAGTGGAGAACGCGCTGCGTGTCCTGCTCGCGCTCGGCGGCTCGACCAATGCCGTGATCCATCTTACGGCGATTGCCGGCCGCGCCGGAGTGCCGGTGTCGTTGCAACGGATCAACGAATTATCCGAAACGACTCCCGTGCTGGTGAATCTAAAGCCGGTCGGCAACGGATACATGGAAGATTTTTTTGCAAGCGGCGGCGTTGGCGCGCTGATGCGCGAGCTGCGCGACCTGTTGCATCTGGATTGCTTGACGGTAACCGGCGAAACGTTGGGCGCGCGGCTCGACGCCGGATCCGAAGATTGGGTCGACCGTTCGATTATCGCCGAACGCGAAGAGCCGCTGGAGCAGCAGGGCGGTCTGATCGCGCTGTTCGGCAATCTTGCGCCCAAGGGGGCCATCCTCAAACGCTCGGCCGCCGACGCCAAACTTTTCGAGCACGAGGGCAGGGCGGTGGTGTTCTCCTCACTGGAGGATCTTGCGGCGCGCATCGACGATCCCAAGCTCGACGTCACGCCGAACGACATCCTGGTGTTGCAGAACGCCGGGCCGCATTCAGCGGCTGCGATGCCAGAGGCGGGCTATCTGCCGATCCCGAAGAAGCTCGCGAGCCAGGGCGTCAAGGACATGGTGCGCGTGTCGGACGCGCGCATGAGCGGCACGGCCTTCGGCACCATCGTCCTGCACGTAACACCCGATGCCGCCAGCGGCGGCCCGCTCGGTCTCGTCCGCACGGGCGACCATATCCGCTTGTCGGTGAAACAACGGCGCATCGATTTGATGGTCGACGATGCCGAACTCAAGCGCCGCGCCAGCACCGCGCGGCCTGTCGCCGAAAAGCCAAAACGCGGATATGCCAAACTTTACGCCCAGGAAATCTTGGGTGCGGACGAAGGCTGCGATTTCTCTTTTCTGCGCGCTTCTGGGCAGCGGTAAGCATTCTTACGGGGGATTTGGCGGCGGTTGTTTACCGACGCTTAGCCCTAAGCCGCGATTTACCCTTTTGCCGCGCAAATTTACCTACCGCGCACACTGGCCACTCATAAGCCGCTCATAAATTGATCGAATTTCAGGAAGCGGCTGCCTCGCCGCCCCGGGCAATTATGGTGCGCGTTCATGAACGTCACTTTTGCTGATCTTGGCAGAAATACCGGCTGGCGACGAATGACGATCGCCGCGATCGGCGGCTTTGCATTTGTTTGTCCGCTGATGGAATTCGTTTCTGTCGATGTTGCGCCGATCAGCTTTTCGTCCATTTTATTTGTCGCCGGCATGGGCGCGCTGCTTGGCGTGGGTCTAACCGTATTGTGGTCCGCTATGCGCGCGCGCAAGCACGTCGAGTATTTGCGTCTCTATAGTGCGCTCAACAATATGAACCAGGGTCTGTGCATGTTCGATGCCGACGACAGGCTCGTCGTGTGGAACGAGCGTTACGTCAACATGTACAGTATCGACCCGAAGCATATTTGGGTTGGATGCAAGGTTCCCGATCTGCTCAACGCTCGCATCGCCGCCGGCACCTTTCCGCTTGAGCCGGTCCACTACGACGCAGAATTGCGGACTGCGATCAAGCAGGGAAATGTTTTCAAGCTGCAAATTGCGCTGCCCGACGGTCGCGTTATCGCAGTCGTCAACCAGCCGATGGAAGGCGGCGGCTGGGTAGCGACGCACGAGGATATCACCGAACGCACGCGCGCGGAGCGCGAGCTCGAGCAGACGAAATCATTTCTCAATACGATCATCGAGAATGTGCCGTCGCCGATTATCGTCAAGGAATTGCCCGGCCTTCGTTATTTGCTCATCAATCGCGCAGCGGAGCGATATCTCGGGATCGATCGGGAGATAGTGCTCGGCAAGACGTCGAATGACGTGTTGCCGCCAGCGACCGCCGAAACGATCAATGCGGAAGATCAAAAGCTCGTGGTGTCCGGTCAATCCACTTTGGTCGAAGAGCACGCTATTCTCACGCCGGCGAACGGAACTCGCATCGTCACCGCTATTCGCTTTTTGGTCAGGGGAAGCGACGATCAACCGCAATACCTCATCACTGTCATTCGCGACCTGACCGACCGCAGGCGCCACGAGCAGCGCATCGCACATATGACGTTGCATGACACGCTGACGGACCTGCCTAACCGGGCGGCCTTCGACGAGTGCATTGGCGCGACGGTCGAGCTTGCGGCCAAATCGAAAGACAGTTTCGCGCTGCTGTGCCTCGATCTCGACCGCTTCAAGGAGGTCAATGACGTCTTCGGTCATACGATCGGCGATGCGCTTATGCGCGAGGTGTCCGCCCGCCTGGCGCAGGCATGTCAGGGCGCGTTTATCGCTCGCGTCGGGGGCGACGAATTTGTCGTCGTTACGCCGACCGGGCCGCAACCCGCGACGGCTGAAGCTCTTGCCGGAAAGTTGCACGCGGCGCTCGATACCGACATCGAAATCAACGGCCGTACATTGCGCGCCGGACTGACGATCGGCATCGCGGTTTACCCC
>Ga0134126_10013524_pt1 | contig 10309 bp, 10 predicted proteins | sample KB31752_FD_96881 | JGI IMG/M metagenome (GOLD analysis project Ga0134126, IMG submission 96881) | Terrestrial soil microbial communities with excess Nitrogen fertilizer from Kellogg Biological Station, Michigan, USA - KB3-175-2 | ecosystem: Environmental > Terrestrial > Soil > Unclassified ...
CCGATGACCCTGCTGTTTAACGGTTTTGAGATTGCCGGAATTTTTCTTTCTGTCCTCATTGTGGCAATGATCTCGTCCGATGGCGAAACTCACTGGTTTGAAGGCGCGCAGTTGCTGGCGGTGTATGCGATCCTGGCAGTCGCGTTTTACTTTGTGCCGGAATAGTGTGTGCAGCGCGCCACCGGTGCTGTTCTTTCGCGGGCTTTCGGGTGCTCGAAAAACGGCAAAGCCTGCCGCTTGCGCGGATTCCACAAATTTCCGCTTGCCACATGACCTCCAGATTACCGGCGCGGATCAGGCGGGGTTCGGGAGCAATCCTCAGCTAAGCAGAAAGTTGTGGAACCTGCCCCTCACTCCCTGCGTATTAGCTCCCAGGAGAGGTGTCATGGGAGCTCTGTTGCAGGATTTGAGATACGGCGCACGAACACTGCGCAAGTCGCCGGGATTCACATTGATAGCAGTGATCGCGCTGGCACTCGGCATCGGCGCCAACACCGCGATGTTCAGTGTGGTGAACAGTGTATTGCTTCAGCCGTTGCCATATTCCGAACCACACCGCCTGCTGAAGCTCTACACCAGCATGCCGCAATTCCGTGACGCCTCCATTTCTTATCCGAATTTCCTCGATTGGCAGCAGCGCAGCCGCTCGTTTGAAGCCATGGCTGCGTATCGCAACACAACTTTCAATCTCACAGGCAGCGGCAATCCCGAGCGAGTCCGCGGCGAAATGGTCTCCGCCACAATGTTCCCCGTGCTCGGGATCAAGCCGATCATTGGGCGTACCTTTACTGCCGATGAAGACCGCAGAGGCGCCGCACAGGTAGCAGTCCTCACCTCCAGCTTCTGGAAGACACGTTTTGGAAGTGACCGCAATATCGTGGGCCGCACGCTCACCATGGACGAAAAGCTCTACACCATTGTGGGAGTCATACCCAGCGACAGCGTCATCTTTCAACGTACCTCCGTAATTATTCCCATTGGCCAGTGGGCCGAGCCGCTTTTCTGGGACCGCAGCATCGGCATGGGATCGCGCGGTCTGGGACGGCTCAAAGCCGGCGTTTCACCGCAGCAGGCACAATCAGAGCTTGATGCGATAGCAGCCGGCCTTGCGCGTGAATATCCCAAGGACGACAAAGACCGGGGAATCTATGCTGTATCTCTTCGCGATGACCTCGTAGGTGATGTGCGCACGCCGCTGCTGGTGTTGCTGGGCGCAGTGGGTTTTGTGCTGCTCATAGCGTGCGCCAACGTTGCCAACCTTCTCCTGGCGCGTTCCAACGCAAGGTCGCGGGAATTTGCGATACGCGGAGCGCTGGGGGCCACGCGCACTCGCGTGATGCGGCAACTGCTGACGGAAGGATTGCTGCTCGCGATTGCAGGAGGCGCCCTGGGGTTGCTGCTTGCCGCAGGGCTGAATGCGATCTTCGCGGCCAAGCTGGCAAACCAGCTTCCCCGGGCAGACCAGATCCATCTGGATACGTCCGTCCTTGCCTTCACTCTCTTTGTCTCTCTGCTGGCGAGCGTGCTGTTCGGAATTACGCCCGCTTTGCAGAGTGCCCGGTCGGACTTGAACAGGACCCTCAAGGAAGGCGGCCGGGGGAACACAACCCGCCACGGCTTCCAACGAGTACTTGTGGTCGTGGAAGTGGCGCTGGCACTGGTACTGACGACTTCCGCCGGGCTCATGGTTCGCACCATGTCAAGGCTGTGGAGCGTGAATCCCGGGTTTGATCCACAAAACGTGCTCACCTTCAGCATTGCCGGCTCAACAGCCGTGCATGGCGCACCGGCAGCTGTTCGAAACGGGATACAGCAGACCACAGAACAGATAAGCGCTTTACCGGGGATAAAAGCCGCGAGTGTGATCCTGGGCTCTGTGCCGATGAATGGAGATTCCGAGCTTCCGTACTGGGTGCAAGGGCGGCCCAAGCCTGAGCAGAATCAGATGGACCTGGCATTGTTTTACGGCATAGATCCAAGCTATTTCAGCGTAATGGGGATTCCCTTGCTGCGCGGCCGCCTGATATCACAACAGGAGACTGAAAAGGCTCCGTGCGGTGTTGACATCGACGAGGATTTTGCGCGCAAAGCTTTCCCCGGCCAGGACCCTCTGGGTCAGCATGTCAATCTCGAATTGATCAACATGCAGTGCGCAGTGCTGGGCGTAGTAGGCCATGTAAAGCATTGGGGGCTGGATACCGACGCAACCTCCAAGGTTCATTCCCAGATTTACATTCCGTTCCGTCAGTTTCCTGATGGCGTAATGGATCTGGCGTCGACAGGCTCAGACTACGTGATCCGCACAGCGAGCGATCCATACGCGATTGTGCCGACGCTGAAGAAGACGGTGGCTGACATCAACGGCAAGATGGTGACCTACGCGGAAGAGAGTATGCAGGATGTGATCAGCGACTCATTGGCTGCCAGACGATTCACACGCCTGTTGCTGGGGACGTTTGCGCTACTGGCCCTTGTCCTGGCAGGCGTAGGAATCTACGGTGTGATCTCTTATTCGGTCAGCCAGAGCACACATGAGATCGGAGTGCGGATGGCGCTGGGAGCGAATACGCGAACAGTGCTCGGCATGGTGCTTAAGGATGCCATGCGCATGGCCCTGATGGGCATCGCAATCGGCGCAGTTGCGGCTTTTGCCGTCACTCGCGTGATGAAAGGCTTATTATTCGGCGTGAGCGCGTCAGATCCGCTGACCTTTTTGGTTGTGGCGCTGGTGCTGAGCCTGGTAACACTGCTGGCCAGTTATGTTCCGGCAAGTAGAGCCACCAGGGTTGATCCCATCATCGCGCTCCGCTACGAATAGTCCGAGCAGGCATGCCGGACTACTAGGCTGCTTTGTATTTTCCGCTCAAAGCGTTCCAGCGGACTTTGAGTGCGTCGCGGCCCATGAACATTCCATCACGCCAGGGATGGATGGTGGAACGTTCGTCGTGGCCCCAGGACACGGGTACTTCCGCTACCTTTAACCCGAAGCGATGCGCCAGATAGAGAATCTCCGCGTCAAAGCCCCAACGGGTAATGCGCTGCCGTGGGAAGATCATCTGTGCGGCGCGGCGACTGAACGCTTTGAAACCGCACTGCGTGTCGCGATAGGAGAAGCCGAGAAGGCCGCGCAGGTAAAAGTTGAACGTGCGCGACATGATGCGCCTCTTCAGAGGCTGGCGATGAAACTGGAGAGATGGATCAATCCAGCGTGACCCAATAGCGACATCAGCGCCCTGGTCGAGTGCAGCAAAGAGCTTGGTGGCTTCCGCAATCGGAGATGACAGATCAGCATCCGTAAACAGGATGACCTCGCCGCGCGCATTCAGGATTCCATTGCGGACGGAATACCCTTTGCCCTGATTGCCGGGATTCTGAATCACTCGCACCTGCGCATTGGCCGCAGCAAACTGGGTGGCGAGTTGAAATGTCTCGTCGCGCGAACCGTCGTCGACGATCACCACTTCGGCACTCCAGGCCTGCTGGCGCAGGTGACTGAGGATCTGTTCCATGGTTTTGCCGATGCGTGCACGCTCGTTGTATGCAGGCACAACAATGCTGTACTTGGGATGTTCCGCGGAAACCACAGATTGGGGGACGGGGGATTGTTCAGTAACCAGGGTCATGCAGCTTGTTCTTTCTTTTTTTTCAACATCGTAAAAAATTCGGGCACAAGATCTGGGTCCCAGAGCCCCCGCCGCGCTTCCGTCATCATGGTCAACTCAGCATCTTCATGGTTGAGCGCAGGCTTGTATGGACGTGCCGTACGCAGCGCGTCATAGACGTCGACCACCTGAAGGACCCGGGCGAGAAGCGGGATGTTATGCCCAACGAGGTGGTCCGGATACCCGGTACCGTCCCAGTGTTCGTGGTGATGGCGGATGATGGGAAGCACGTTACGAAACGACTTAAGCGGCCGGCATATCGATTCGCCGATAATGGGATGCTGCTTCATAATTTCCCATTCAGCTTCCGTCAATGAGGTTCCCTTTTTCAGAATGTCATCCGGGATCGAAACCTTACCCAGATCGTGTAAGTAGCCACCGCGTTTGAGGGCGATGATACTGTCCCCGTCGAGCCCAATGTAGTGGCCCAGATCCGCGGCGTAGCTGGCGAGCCGTTCGCAATGATTGCCTGTGTATGGATCGCGCGATTCGATGCCGAGCGCTAAAGCGACCAGTACAGCTTCGGCATTCTCCAGTTCGTCCGTGAATTCTTTAAGCTTAAGGAGTGATTTGACCCGAGCAAACAGCTCTTCGGGATAAAGTGGTTTGCTCAGGAAATCGTCAGCGCCTGCCTCAATGCCACGCACGCGGTCATCGCGATCACTCAGGCCGGTAATCATCACCACTGGCGTCAGGCGGGTAATTGGATCTTCCTTGAGCTCGTGGCAAAGTTCGTAGCCCGATTTTCCGGGCATGACAACGTCAAGGAGCACCAAATCAGGGCGATCAGTATGAACCAGGGTTCGGGCCTCGTCCGCTTCCGTCGCGGTTATCACTTCGTAGCCGCGGGAAGTAAGCAGCTCACGCAGAAGCAGGACCGTGTCCAGCTTATCGTCAACTACCAGAATCTTAGGGGCGCGCTGCTTGAGGCGTCCGAACTCCTCTTTGACCTTTGGCGACAGAAGACCCATTTCATCGTGAGACGGAGCTGAGCTCACGAAGGTTGCATCGAGCAACTCTGAGCCTGCGTGTTCTTCGCGATTATCGTTTGCCACAGATTACATCCGAACTGCCGCTGGCAAAGTCTTCCGGGGCTCCCGGCAATGCCGCTTGCGCCTGCTGGGTGGAATCGAGCCGGTTGGAACTTCGCTGGCCGGGCCGAGGATCGGGGGATGTCCTTATTCTAAGTAGTTTCCCTGCTAATTGGAAGGAAACAATTTATTGGCTTGAAGATAACTAAAACCTTCAGCAATTTGCAATTTAGTAAACGATTCAGTTGCCATCCGGGGCGAAAATAAGCACCGGAATCATGGGAATCTGTCATCAAAAGAGCCGGCAGAACGCCGCGGTTGCATCCACGCTGCAGTGAGATCGCCGTAGCCCGTTCTATAATTGGCCTTCTTTATGCGCTTGCTCGGTTCGCGCCTGTTCGTCCTGCTGCTGATTACCAGTGGATTTGCCGCGCCCCGGCAGCATACGGTAGTGCTGGGTCGGTGGCGGACGGTCAAATTGACGCGCGAAGACGGATCCGGAGAACCGCTCAAAGTGCGGCAACTGCTCATCGATGGCAAGCTGCGTGAGTACACAGCCGGCAACCCGCATGAAATCACGGACCGGCTGTTTGTCATCCGTCGAGCGCATCGCCTGAACGATGCTCTGCCTGACGAGCGTGAAACACGGCCGGAATGGATCTGGCGGCTGGAGGGCTGGATCAGCGTTGATCGCCAGTCCGGTCACTTGGCATCGCTGAACCTGCCTTCTTTCGATCCCGAGACATCGCAGGCTGTCTGGTATCGGGACTACGCCGCATATTGCGGCCCCTCCGACGACGGCGGCAAAATGTATATGGTGGTGTTCGAGCTGGGCAAACGCAAGCCGATTCTGAGGAAGGAATTTACCGGGCCGGGCTGCCCTGCCCCAAAATGGGAGCGCAATCCCAGCCGCGTGACATTCAGCGTTGCGGGTGAAAAGAGCAGCTTTGTAGTACGCGCACGTGGCGCAGACCTGCAGCCGGAAGCGGCCAATGAAGGTGAGGGTCCTGAATGAAGAATCTTGACGAGTATCTTGAGGACGCGGCGGTCGCTCACGGGCACCTTTGCGCCGGACAGGTACTGGGAGTACGGATGGCCATGTTCGGCCTCAAAACCCTTGGCCTTAATGATCCCGAGGGCAAAGACCGAAAACGGATTGTCACTTTTGTGGAGATTGACCGCTGCGCGACCGATGCGGTTATGGTGGTGACGGGCTGCCGGCTGGGAAAGCGCGCTTTGAAATTCCGCGACTGGGGCAAGGTGGCGGCTACTTTTGTCGACACCGAAACCGGCAAAGCGGTTCGGGTTGCGGCCAAGGAATCGTCCAAGGCGTTGGCGAAGAGCATGCATCCGGAGATTACTGACAAAAATAAGCAGCAGATGCAGGCCTATCGTGAAATGACTGACGACCAGATGTTCCAGGCGCAGTGGGTCCGTGTGGCTCTTCCCCCGGAAGAGTTCCCCGGCTATAAGGGTGAACGCATTGTCTGCTCTCATTGCGGCGAAGGGATCAATTTTCGTCGCGAAGTACGTCGCGACGGAGCCATCCTTTGTCACGCCTGCGCGGGCGAAAGCTACTACGAACCGCTGGAACCATAGGCTCAAATTCAGGAACTTTTGGGTTCTGGGATGCGTATACAGGAGCAGAGAGCTGATGTAATGATCTGTGTTGCCGGCTCTCGCAACCTCAATCGATGGGAGGATCTATGAGCATCGGATTGCGAGAATTACGGGTTATTGCCGCACTGGCTGCTCTCTTTGTGCTGGCTGGATGCTCTGTATCTACCCGCGACAGCAAAGACGGCAAAGAAGGTAAAGACGTCGACATCCGGACACCCCTTGGATCACTAAGTGTTCATAAAGGCGCTCTCGATCCCAAAGAGACGGGATTGGCTCTGTACCCGGGTTCCCAACCCAAAACATCCCGGGATGAAGACGGCGACTCGAGCGCCAACGTAAACATTTCCAGTTCTCTGTTTGGAATGAAACTGGCCGTCCTCAAATACCAGACCAACGATTCTCCCGATAAAGTCCTGGGCTTTTACAAGAAAGAGATGTCACGTTACGGAAATGTCATCGAGTGCACCAACGGCTTCAACATGAGCTTCCACCGCCATGAACGGGATGCCGAGGTCAGCTGCGACGATCACGGTGGCAACCGACATGATTACAGGCAGGAGTTGAAAGTCGGCACCGAGAATAACCAGCGGATCATCGCCGTCAAGCCAAACGGGCAGGGAACGGAATTTGTGATGGTGTACGTCAGGGCACATGACGATAAAGACACCATGTGATTGCCCCCTCGTCTCAGCCTGGAGGCTATCTTTCGCTGGCAGCAAATTGGTCCTTTCACCCTAGTACCAGAAGCAACTAACCGCACTTTTCTCTGCATCGTAAAGCACGTTGAACGCACTGCTCCGACCGCATGGCCCGGACACAGTCGTTCTGGACCCGCAACCGGCGATTATTCAGGCTCGGATACTGAAGCCGGCACGGACGTGCTCAATTCTGATGGCTAGTATCCGCCTGCTTGAGGCGGCAGATCAGATGGTTGGGCAAGCTTACTCGGGAAATTACAACTGAACGCTTGAATAACATGGGACTGACAATCCTCTGTATAAGTCAGGTTTCTTCTGCCCAGGTCACGCGAAATCTAGTGCTTGAGCAGGCAGGCTATCAAGTGGTGGCCACGGACGATGCCGGGCAAGCAGAGAGGATCTTCCGCGATGACCACATCAGCGCCGTCATTTTTGGTGAAACCATGCGTGCAGACGAACGAATAGAATTGGGAAAAGCTTTCAAGCAATTAAAGCCGTCTGTACCCATCGTGTTTCTTTACAAGATGAACGGTTTTCGCGTTCCGCCAGGAATTGCTGACGAGCAGGTGGAGTTCCTGAGCGGTCCGAAGCTTTTACTCCATGCGCTGGCTCGCGTGCTGGGTCATGGACAGAAGCAGGGTGGAGACGAATAAAGAACGAGCATCACGTGCAGAATCTTTTTGACGAGCGACTAACGATTGACGAGCGACAAAATGGCTACACCAACACAAGAGCAGAGACGAGAGAAGCGGCTGAGGGAGCGCACTCCTATAACCCTTGAAAAAGTTCCAACAGGGATTCGTGGTCTCGATCAGGTTACACACGGCGGCCTTCCCAAGGGCCGTACCGCACTGGTTTGCGGAGGCCCGGGCGCGGGCAAGACACTGCTTGGCCTGGAATTCCTGGTGCGTGGCGCAGAGCTTTATAACGAACGTGGGGTCTGCGTTGCCTTCGAAGAAACCGTGGAAGAACTGACCACGAACATGGCCTCCCTTGGCCATAACTTAACCGCGTTGGTAAAAGCGAAGAAGCTAGCCCTCGATTACGTGGAAATCGAGCGCAAGCAGATTGAAGAAACCGGTGAGTACAACCTCGACGGGCTTTTTTTGCGGCTGAAACAGGCAATCGACCAGGTGAAGGCGAAACGCGTACTGCTCGATACGGCTGAGTTGCTTTTTCTGGGCCTGGAGAACGAAGCCATTGTTCGTTCCGAACTGCGCCGCCTTTTCCACTGGTTAAAAGACGCGGGAGTTACCGCCGTCGTGACCGCGGAGAGGGGTGAGAACACGCTTACCCGTCATGGCCTGGAGGAGTACGTTGCCGATTGCGTGATTGTGCTCGATCATCGGGTGACCGAACAGGTCTCCACCCGGCGGTTGCGAGTGGTGAAGTATCGCGGATCGTCTCATGGGACAAATGAATATCCGTTTCTGTTGGACGATGACGGCATCTCCGTGATGCCGATCACCTCCGCCAGCCTTACTCATGGCGCCTCGGCCGAACGAGTTTCGTCAGGTGTTCCCGGCCTGGATGAAATGCTGAGCAAGAAGGGCTTTTTCCGAGGCAGCAGCGTTCTCATCACGGGCACCGCCGGCACAGGGAAATCCAGCTTCAGCGCCAGCTTTGCTCATGCTGCCTGCGAACGCGGCGAACGGGCCCTCTACTTCTCGTTCGAGGAATCTCCGAACCAGATTCTGCGTAATATGTCCTCCATTGGGGTTGACCTGAACCGCGGCCTCAGCCGCGGGTTGTTGAAGATCCACGCCTCGCGGCCTACAGCAACCGGTCTTGAAGCGCACCTTGCACAAATGTTCAAGGAAGTCGAGGATTTCCAGCCGGACGTGGTGATTATCGATCCCATCACCAACCTTATTGCGATCGGCGACCAGGGTTCCGTGAAAGCCATGCTTACGCGACTCATCGACTTTTTGAAGATGCAGAACATCACCGCAATGTTCACGAACCTGATCTATGGTGAGGAGTTGGAAGAACGGGCGATCGGTATTTCATCCCTCATGGACGCGTGGCTGGTACTGCGTGACCTGCCGAGCGGCGCAGAGAGAGTTCGCAGCCTGAACCTTCTGAAATGCCGCGGCATGAAACATGACATGCGCGCGCACAACTTCATCCTTGGAGATAAAGGAATCATCATCCATGGCAACTAACAAAACTTCAGCGCCTGAAAAGCGTGGTACCGGAAGCAAGAACGACACGAAGAGAGCAGCAGGACGCAGAAACCGCGCGTTATGGGAGCTGCGGCTGTATGTAGCCGGAATGACCCCCACTTCGATACGCGCGTTTGAAAATCTTAAAAAGCTCTGCGAGGAGCATCTGCAAGGCATCTATAGTATCCAAGTGATTGATTTGCTTGAGGGACCTACGCTGGCGCGCGGCGATCAGATCATAGCCGTGCCCACTCTGGTTCGGCGATTACCTACACCGGTAAAAAAGATTATTGGCGATCTTTCGAATACAGAACGCGTGCTGGTTGGATTGGACTTGAGACCCGCAGGAGGATGGCACTGATGTAGCCGCCGCCGGCTGCTTTCAAAACCGCCCCTTATGGCGAACGCGCAAAGTCGTTCCAAACCGACCATCCTTCTGCTGGCAGATCGTCGCCAGAGCCGCACTGCGCGAATTCTGAAAACCTCAGGCTACGCGCTCATGACTACGTACACCCCTGACCATGCAGTGGCCATTTGCGTCAACAACCGGGTTGACGCGGTCGTGCTGGACCAGTCTCACTTCGTTGAGACAGAGGGTTGGTCTGTGGCGCAATCCATCAAGCTGATCAGGCGCTCGATTTGCGTTATCCTGGTCGTACGAGGCAAGCTGGTGGCGAAAGATTTGCCTGAAGGCGTGGATGCCATGGTCGGGGACCCTGACCAGGAAGGCCTGATAGAGAAATTGCAGACTCTGCTGGAACTCTAGTCGCAATCAGAGCAAATCCTTGAAAACCCTCCAAGCAGCTTGGTTGCCCCTGATCCAGAGCTGCAGCCATTCCCGTTCCCTGCCGGATTTCGCCGCTCGCTGGCCCATCTAACCGCTTGGATTCCCTGAGGTTTAGCGCTTCAGCCGGGATGTTAGAATTCTACTTACGATGCCATTGAAGACGCTTTTTCTTAACCCGCCTTCGTTTGAGAATTTTGACGGTGGCGCCAGCTCGCGCTGGCCTGCCACCCGCGAGATCGAGTCGTACTGGTATCCGGTGTGGCTGGCTTACCCCGCCGGCATGCTGGAAGGTTCGCGTCTGCTGGATGCCCCTCCGCACCACGTTTCTGCGGAGGAGACGATTGAG
>Ga0134126_10013526_pt1 | contig 10309 bp, 8 predicted proteins | sample KB31752_FD_96881 | JGI IMG/M metagenome (GOLD analysis project Ga0134126, IMG submission 96881) | Terrestrial soil microbial communities with excess Nitrogen fertilizer from Kellogg Biological Station, Michigan, USA - KB3-175-2 | ecosystem: Environmental > Terrestrial > Soil > Unclassified ...
CTCCAGATGAACGATGCGCCTTACATTGTTCGGCCATACCATTTGAGCCGGATACTGCGGTCCAGCGAGAAGGAATTCTTTCTCTGGCATAGCACTGGCAGGCATGCAAAATAATTCCTCTAGTTTCTGCTGGCGGTCGGGAGCATACGTGCCCATATAGCTGAGGTCGCACTGATACCTTAGATCGGGCTCGTGCCAGCGATAACGGTCAGGATCAAAGGAGCAATAGAGAGGTGCGGCATTCCGGGCTCCGAACCGGGATTGCAGCTCGCGCAGCATGGAGCCGCCGGTGAAGCTGAAGTACACGTCGAACCCAGGAATCTGATCGCGGCGAAGATACTCGGTGTCTCCCTGGCGAAGCTTTGCGATTGTGATCGGAGTATCAATATCGTAGAACGCCTTTACGCTCGGCGCAGACTCAAGCACCAAATCGATCGCGTGAATGCCGTCCGGGCAGAAGGATCCCACCATTGCAACATCGGCGCTAGCCAGTTCCCGGCGAAGAAGGTTCGCTATGTCCTGCCAGTGCTCATACAAATGAACGCGACAGAACGGCGGCTCGGGCATATCGCGATTCGAGGCATACCACTCGACATCTTTCTCGAAAAAAATAATCTCGTGACCGCGCGCTCGTAAGGCGCGGGTCAGCGCCCGATAGGTGGTAGCGTGGCCGTTTCCCCATGATGAGGTGATCGATAAACCGCAAATGACGATCTTCACTTTATTCCCTTACGCGGCAGACTCAACCAGTGGTGCATTAGTCGCCGCCTGCAAGATCTTGTCGACCAGTTTGGCACGCGATTCATATGCATGATCGCGAAGCGCACGTGCGTGCATGGTGGACCCGATCTGATGAGCTTTCGCCGGCGCAATCTCACGCAAGTACCTGATTATGTCGTCTGCGCCATGCGCGACTAGAATCTCTGTGCCGGGCTCGAAGAATTGCTCGACCCCTGTCCACGCGTCTGTGATGAGACACGCAGCAGCCCCTGCCGCCTCGAATACCCGCGTAGGAGGAGAGAAACCGGTTCGGGCCATCGATTCGCGATTGATGTTCAACACCATGCGGGCCGAGCAGTTGATCGCATTATGCAGTCCGGTGCCGACGTGGCCGATCCAGCGCACGTTTTTGGGAACGCTTCGGCTTCCCCAACCCTCGCCGCCAAGCAAGAACTGGAATTCCGGCGCCTTTTCTGCCGCGGCAAGGAAGAATTCCTCAACTCGCGCTTCCCTGTCTGGGAGACGATTTCCAACAAACGCCAGGTCACACTGGAATTTCGGATCAGGCGCCACTGGATGGTGAGTATCCGGATCGAGCGCGTTGTAAACCGGAACGCAATTTTGAGCGCCTAGTTGTGCGTACTGTTCAACGACAGGGTCTCCACCCCCATAGGTAAAGATGAAATCATACTTCGGGATCAAGTCGCGGAACGGATCACGCGCGTTTTGCTCTACTCGGGCCAGTGTCGCCGGCGCATCGACATCCCAAAAGGCTACGCGAGTCGCGTCCGAACCAAAGCGCAGGACTTCGGCCTCGAGCAACTCATCGTCAGCGCCTACGCCGCTGTGTTTGATTATGAGATCGGAAGCGCACGCTTCGGACAGCAGCTTGTCCAAATCACGCGGTGTCTCGTAGACCAGGACCGTCGCGTAATCAATCTCAGCGCAATCGCGATTCTGCTGGCGATTGTAGATATCGGGCTCGGCAAAGGTGACTTCGTGGCCCAGACGGCTCAAATTCTTATAAATCCCGCGATAGTAAGTTGCCGCCCCATTCCAGTAGCACGAGGTGAGGCTGGACCCGAAAACGAAGATTTTCATCTGGTCAGTTCTCCAGTTCGTGACAGATCTCTTGTAGTTGTTGAGCACGATGCGCACAGGTATGCCGCGCCTGTATTGTCTGAAGCCCGCTAGCTCCCATCTGTCTCCGGGCAGCGTCGTCGCGCAACAAGCGTTTCAATTCGCTGATCATGATGGATTGATCGGGAACGCAAATGTAATCCTGACCAGGCCGGAACAGGCCTTCACTATCGCTCCATGGTGCACACACCAGCGGCGAACCTGCGGCTAGGGCTTCGAAAACCCGAATGGTCGGTACGCCACTTAAGCCATTGGCATAGAAACGGCGCGGGATGTGCAAGCTTATCCGGCTACGGTTGTACATCTGCGGAGCGCGCAGGTTCGGGAGATATCCGCGGAATTCCACGCCAGACGCGGCAAGCGCGCCCAGCGCTTCATCCGGATAACGTACTCCGTGCACCGCAAATTTGTGATCTCGCAAAGCAGATGCGGGAGTGATCAAGAATTCCTGCAACTCCCTCGTCCTCTCTTCGTCACCCCAGTTGCCGATCCAGACTACGTCTGTATCTTTGGGTGCGTCGTTAGGGAAAAAATTTGCGGTGTCAGCGGCTTCGTGGAAGGTCCAGACTCGTTTTACGCCGAACGCTTCAAGATAGATTTTGCGGATCGCCTCGCCAAAAGCCAGGACGCCGTCGAATTCAGCCAACGGAAAGCGCAAGACCTCTCGTGGGTTGGTGTACGCGCGGTGATGCGTGTCATGAAACAGAGCGCGAAATCCTAGCTCTTGCTTCAACGAAAGAATAGTCGCTACCACCTCGGGTGCATTCCATTCATGAACCACCACGACGTCTGCGCCGCGGAGTTCGCGCGAGAGAAATTCCTTCAGCGTGGAATCGTTGCTGTAAAGGCGCACATCCAGGTTCGGAAATGCTCGGCGAAAATCGGACATCGCTTGTTCAGCAGCGTCAGTCGCCTCCTCAGCAAGATTGCGCATTGACCAGCCGTCGCGCTCCTCGTAACAGCGCACCTCGTGTCCCTGGTTGATCAGCTCGCTGGCCAGTCCCCGAAGGAAATGAGCGTTGCCATGGTTCCAATCGGAGATCCATGAATGGGCAAAGAAGCGAAAGCACAATTTGCCGCTCATGCGAGTCTCACCGTCGATGCAAGCTCCTGGTAGACCTTCTCATATTGTTCAACCATTCCAGACGCGGCGAATTTTTTGGACGCCAGGTTGTAGGCGCGTTTCCCATATTCAGCACGCAATTCGGGATCTCTCCGGAGCTCATCAATACGCTTCGCACAATCTTCCGAATCGTCCTGTTTAAAGAAAATTCCAACATCGCTCCAAAGCTCATGGAAAACCGGATTGTCATTTAAGACAAGCGCACAGCGGGATAGAGCAGCCTCAAGTGGAGCCAATCCGAATGGTTCATAGCGAGAGGTTGCCGCATAGATTGAAGCGCGCGCATATATGTCACGCAAATCAGCCTGAGATTTCGGCCCCAGGAGGGTTACATTTGCAGGCGCATGAACACCGCGTTGACGATCTTCTCTTCCCGGCTCGCGTTCCCAACCTACAACCGATATCTGAGCGTCTTGCTGGCGCTGCATTAACAATGAAACATTTTTCGCGGGATCCCAAACCCGGCCGACCGAAAGCACCACGTCATCTTTTTCCGCATCCGGATCGAATAATGATGACGTCCTGCCGTTGTAAATCACCTGCTCTGCCGCAGGCTGCAGATAATATTGCGAAATTTGATCGAGCATCCAGCGCGATGGCGCGACCACCAGATCTGCCCCGCGCAACCCGTTCGCCACAGTGTCGCGATAATTTCTCATCCGCGGCGTGTCGTCCGGTTCGCAACCGTGGACCGCAGCCCACCAACTCACGATGTCGCTGTGCGCGACCACCACTTTCGGAATATTCGTGGCAACATCACCGTAGCAGTATTGGCTGAAGTGAAGCACATCCGGCTTCACTTCCTCAATCAGCAGCTCCAGATAATGCTTCGATTCCTCAATGTCGCGCTCGGCGATTTCCATCCACTCAAGGCGGTATTCAGTTGGACGATAATCCAGCCTGGATAAGTTCTCCATCCAGGCCGTCTGATGCGGCAAGGGCAGCTTTCCAAAGCTGACCAGGGTCACATGGTGCCCGGCGTGCACCAACCCGGTGACCAGTTCCTGTGTATAAGTCCAGACCCCGCCGACTGTGTCGGAGGTGATCAGTACGTACATTCCAATTCCTCGATGGTGACCGGTTGTTGGTCCTGAATATCGCTGAAACCTTTGTCGCGGAACGAAGCCAGATAGTGCTCGTGGGCGCGCTCCCACGCGTAATCGTCCGGCGGGCCGAACCGCTGCAGGTAATCCGGCGTTCCAGGAAACGCGAACATCGGAACCGGCTCACTAACCCAGACGCCATGCTTCCGCAGGTTTTCCTGAAATGCACGCACCTGCCCACGCTCGTCGTGCTCAGTCAGAATCAGATTCGCCTGCACCCACGGAATCCGTTGCCGTGCATAGATGAGAAGCTCACCGATTCGTTCGGTCGAAATACGGCAATTTTTGTTTAACTCGTCACGCCCCGCATCCGTAATCGACTCGATGCCGCATTCCATCGAAATGCAATGCGCTGAGCCGAGAAGATCGAGCGACTGCTCGTCCCATAAATCAATTCGCGTTTGCAGCCCGATTGCGATGGGACGCTTCGCCAATTCCTGTAAAAGTTGACGGACAGCCTTCCCCACTCCGAAAATTTCGTCAATCCAGTAAATGTAGTCAACGCCGCGTGCGATCACCGTGTCCACTTCCTGCAGCACTGCATCCACATTCCGCTCGCGGAATTTATTGCGGAACATCGTCTTATTGCAAAAACTGCAAGCCCACGGACAGCCGCGCGCAAACTCCAGCTCAGCCCCACGTCCTGAACCATCGAATACGTGGTGCCGGTGCGAGTGCGTTTCAACGGGATAATTCTCGAAGCTGAGTGCACCCAGCTTCTTCATGTCAGTCACACCGAAGGTATGACTCATATGAACGCCGGCGTCGTCTCGCCAACAGCAGCCTTCAATTTCAGACCACGGTCGTGTTGGCAGAAGTGGAAGGGTTTGGTCAGGCTCGCCGCGCATTGCCACGTCACAATTCAATTTGCGCAACGTAGCGCCCGGGGTTGCCGAGGGGTGTGGTCCAATTGCAACCTTCACCGCGCGAGTTTCGAGTTCCGCAAACCATTGCCTTGGCACCCGTAGCTCAGGCTGTGGACACCGCCAGAACAAATAAGACGGGGCAGTTGGAATAACCAGGTAATCGGGAGCGAAACCGTCCAGCTGCGTTTTGACCTCTCGCGTGCTGAGCTGTTGCAGTTGCGCATCAATCAGTAAAGGCTCGTGCCCAGCCTGCCGTATCTGATCAAACGCGAACAGCAACTCCAGTGGATAATGCGGCTCCTGGCAGCCGAAGTAAGTTGATCCTTCAAAGGTCCATGCCGGATTGACGAGAGCAAACTTCACGATGCGGCCTCCGGAATTCGCTCAAGGACTGGTTGTGGCCCGCGACTGATCGGGATCACCTCAGTCCGGACACGCTGCTCCTTCCACCAGTTCCAGATCATTTCTATGTTCTGGCTGACGCTGATTTTTGGTTTCCAACCCGTATGTCTGGTCAACTTGTCAAAATCGGTGACGTAGAACAACTGATCGCCGGGTCGCGGCCTCTGCAGCGAGTAGCGGAGCTGCTTGCCGGTAATCTGCTCGATGATCTCCATGACTTCGAGCAGCGAAACTGAGTTCTTGATCCCCCCTCCGACGTTATAAATTTGTCCGGCGGTCCTCTCTACTTGGGCTCGGACCTTTTCGAAGGCAAGCACCAGGTCTTTGACGGAGAGCACATCCCGCACCTGCCGCCCATCGCCGTAAATGGCGAGTGGTTTATTTTCAAGCGCTGAGTACAAAAAATGCGCAACCCAGCCCTGGTCCTCGTTTCCAAATTGCTGCGGCCCAGCAATGCAGGACATCCGGAACACAACTGTTGGAAGCGCAAACATCCGGCTGTAATCGTGCACGTACTGGTCGGCAGCGCCCTTCGAGCATCCGTACGGAGAATACAAATCCAGTGGCTGCGATTCGTTCACTCCCTTTTCATCCAGGGCGCAATAACGCTTGCCAGCCTGCACCAGCTGTTTGGAAGCTAGATCTCCATAAACCTTGTTAGTAGAAGTAAAAAGAATGAATGGCTGGCGACCGCTCTTGCGCGCTGCTTCCAAAATGTTCAGGGTCCCCAACGCATTAACCTCAAAATCCAGTTTCGGATCAGCAACTGAGCTGGTGACCGCAACTTGTGCCGCAAAGTTGTAAACTTCGCTGGCGTTCTGTACCGCGCGTTGTACCAGCGCAGCATCGCGCACATCCCCAATCGTTATTTTCAGGCGCTCTGGATCTGTACACTCCTGTCGAAGCCACTCTAGATTTTGGTGAACACCGCGCCTGGATAGATTGTCAAAAATGTGGATACGTGCATCCGTTGTTTTAAGAAGGTGATGGACCCAGTTCGAACCTACAAATCCTGCTCCACCAAATATCAGAGCAGAACGAAACGATACCGGCTTTTTCATCTCATCCTCATATTGTCAGGGCGTGCCCGTAGAGAGCACGGCTGTGCTAGGCAAGCGCACAGGTTTTCAGGCCACTAAACCATGAGCGCTTAACCGCTCCATAGCTTCGTCAACGTTATCGCTGGCCTGTTGCGATTCCAACCACGCCACCAGTTCCTCTATCCCTTCCTTCAACCGCGTTTTCGGCTGATACCCAAGGAGCTGTGTGGCTTGAGAAATATCGCCAAAACAATGCCGGATGTCTCCGGCGCGATATTTCCCTGTAATGTCAGAGGGTAGGTTCACCCCTAAGGCTGCTTCCAGTTCAGCCGCCACTTCGGATATCGTGACCGGCTGCCCGGAGCCGATATTGACCGCTCGTCCGTCAGCCCCGGAGTTTTCCATAGCCAGCAAGTTCGCTTGCGCAATGTCGTGAACGCTTACGAAATCCCGCATTTGGCGGCCATCTTCAAAGATCACTGGTGATTTTCGGTTCATTAGCCGCGAGGCAAAAATTGCCGCGACTCCGGTGTATGGGTTCGACAGCGACTGTCGCGTCCCATAGATATTGAAGTAACGCAAAGCGACGACCGGAATCTGGTAGGTGTTCCCGAACAGGAGCGTCATCTCCTCCTGGTCTTTTTTCGAAAGCGCATAAATCGAAGTACATTGCAGAGGTTTGTCCTCGCGAGTCGGAACCGGAGCGAGATCTCTTCCGCAGTTCGGGCAAGCCGTTTCCCAGCGTTTTTCCTTCAGCTGATTGAGAGGACGTGGGGGCGGCGCAACTTCTCCGCAATCTGAACATCGGTACTTACCTTCCCCGTAAATCGACATCGATGACGCGACCACAATCTTTTCGGGTGCTGAACGAGTGTCCAAAATAGCTTGGAACAAATTCGCGGTCCCCAGATTGTTGGTTGCCGTGTAGTCGGCGATCTGGTACATCGATTGACCCACTCCGACCGCAGCCGCTAGATGAAAAATTACGTCCATGCCCTGAACAGCTTTGTCGACCTGGCTTTTGTTCCGCATGTCCCCGAGAATGAATTCCGCAAATTTCGGTATGTATGAGAACTGACCATCTTGATGCACCTGCGATGTCAGATTGTCGAATATCCGCACCTCGTGTCCGGCAGCGAGTAAGGCGTCCGCAGTGTGTGATCCGACGAATCCAGCGCCACCCGTAATAAGTACCCGTTTCGCTTTCAATTCGAGCCTCTCCTTTCGTGGCACCATTAAGTCCAACCCCGCAACTACTAGCGAACTAGAGGGTTAGGATTGATACAGCAACCAAGGAACATTCCCGGCAAACTTTGGATGTATGTCACCGAAGGTAAGATGTCTTGCTGATCGACAATCCAACAAAGATCGAAAGCTGTCCTGATCTGGCGAACTTTGGCCCGCTTACGCCAGAGACTTTAGTGAGTGGTGAATTAACTAAATTTGAGCATAATGCTCTGCAGCTTCGGGGCTGACGGTAGCCACTGGCCTTTGTGTCAGGCGCGGCGCATAGCGGCTGACCATGCGTTGGGTAAACTCAGCAAAGTCCTCACAATTTTTTGGTGGGCTGGTGTAATGCGGAACCATGCCGAGATGCTCAGGTGTGAAACACAGGGTTAAGGTGGTGGAGAATTCCTCAATCGCTTGCATCTGACGGTCGAACCAGGCTTCTGCATTGGGTCGGAACGAGTCTGCCCAACTCAGTCCAGTTCGCAAATGATTGACACCCAGCCGACGCAACCATTCGACGGAGTCATCAAGCCTATGGTCCTCATAATGAAACCATTGGCAAATCCCCAGCCCTGCGGGAAATTGTGAGAGCGCCAGTTTCGGCGAGCCATCTTCTTTCAGCAGACCCATGTAGTAATGGCGATAGTACGAACTCCCCTCAGCCTCTTTATGCCGGGTTGTCGCCGTCCACGTAGCCGGCAGATCGTAAAGGCTATACCAGTGAATTCGGTCTACGATTGGCAGCAACAACTCCGCCGTACGCTGAATCCCGAACGCCTGGACTTCTTCCGCTCCGAAGGATGAAACTCCCACTTCAGACACCCATACGGGTTTGTTCGTAACGGACCGAATCTCCTCTATTTTCTTCGGCCAATCGTGAATGCTCCAATGGTTCCAATCCAGCGGAAAACCATGGATCGCCACAACGTCAATGTAATCCAACACGCCATAACCGCCGAGCAGCTTCACAAAATTCGGGTCCACTGGTGACATCCCACCCAGAGCGATGGTCAGCTTAGGATTGATTTTGCGAATCTCCTCTGCCGCAGCGATGATCATGCGCGCGAACATCTTCCAATCAGGATCGACTTTGAAATCCCAATGGGAAAGATTGTTAGGCTCGTTCCACAGCATTATGGCTTCGACCATAGTTTCCTTAATGTCCTTGCCAGTACGTACGACTACAGGGTGCCCTCAAGCTCGCGGTCCAGAATATAGCGGCCGCCTTTCACGACTTGAGAAGGACTGCAAACCCATGTCTCTGGTTCAGGGTGAGCTTCGATTTTGAGGCCAGAACTACGCAGCATAGACTCAACCGCTGCTCGGTTTGGGATCCACCAGTTCGTTGGATCGTTCGAGTAGCTCTTTTCAATGAAATACATCGCGGGAAAATCGCGCTCTTCAAAAATGCCCGTAGTCCAGAAGGGATAATCTTCGGCCCACTCGCGGGCTTCAGCCGAACCCCGCACCATGGTCTGGAAGACCAGCTTCCCCCCAACCTTTTTAATCAGATTATCCAGCGCCATAAGCGGATACCGCAGGTGGTAGAAAACGCCCATGAACAGAACATAATCGAATTGTCCCGCTAATTTATCCGCCGCATACACTGAACATTTTTGTAGCTCTATTTCCACGCCCAGAGTTTCAGCCGCGAAACGAGCCTGGTTTAGATAACGGTCATCCACGTCGATCCCAAGCACCCGCTTGGCGCCACGCTTCTTCATCTCAATTGAGTAGAAGCCGCCATTGCACCCGACATCAAGGACCGTCGCTCCCGTCAAATCTTGAGGAATAGCATCCGCGATCAGTCTCCATTTGATATTGGGGAAATCACCCAGGAAATGGTGAGGGGCGGTCGAAACTCCGTGCAAGTCCAAATTGTGGAACCATTCTCCAAGATCAGAAATGCGCTGTGCGAGCTCGCTTGGCTCAAGGGCAATGGCAGGAGGCGTGTGCTGGTGGATTTCCGTTACAGAGGACATGTGTTCAAGGGCTCAACTCAAAGATGCGACTTTCCAGAGTAGCGTTGCGTTTTCCGGGTTTTATGCCTTCCTTGAGCTGTGTTGTTGCCACAACCCACCAGCAAACACGTACAGTTCCATGACGCAAGAACGTGTCTACAACCGAAAGTTGCTCGACCCCATCCAAGCGGCTCGTGGCCGAGTTTTCGCCAAAATCGTCGCATGCTACGCCTGTGACTTCGGCGAGTGCCGTCACTCTGCCTGTCGAAGCCACCCAGCTTTACCGGGATGTATTGCTCGCGATGAACGAGCACCGGATTCCCTACGCAGTTGCCGGCGCGTTTGCGCTGCAAAAATATACCGGCATTTGGCGGATGACCAAGGACCTGGATCTCTTCGTCAAGGCCAGCGATGTTCCGGCAGCTCTTGAACATTTATGCAATCAGGGGTTCCGCTGTGAAACACTCGATCCGGTTTGGCTGTCCAAAGCCCACCGAGGTGAATACTTCGTTGACCTGATCTCGGGAATGAGCAATGCGACAATCGTCGTCGATGACAGCTGGTTCGAGAACGCGCATCGAGCGGTCGTCGCGGGCGTGCAGTCTCAAATAATCTCGGCGGAAGATCTAATCGCGTCCAAGCTGTTCGTGCTGCGGCGTGAGAGGTTCGATGGCGCTGACATAGCCCACATTATTTACAGGACAAAGGGACAGCTCAAATGGGA
>Ga0134126_10013527_pt1 | contig 10308 bp, 7 predicted proteins | sample KB31752_FD_96881 | JGI IMG/M metagenome (GOLD analysis project Ga0134126, IMG submission 96881) | Terrestrial soil microbial communities with excess Nitrogen fertilizer from Kellogg Biological Station, Michigan, USA - KB3-175-2 | ecosystem: Environmental > Terrestrial > Soil > Unclassified ...
CCGGAGCAATACCGGTGATGCTCATTGCGGGATTGGGTGTCGCGTTCTCGCCGCCTGGCGCGGCGAGAACCCCGCATCGAGAGGCGCCACAGCGAGTTACGGGACCCGCGAAGCCGGATCTCTCGGCACGAGAACGGCGCGGCAACGCCTCGTACTACGCGCCGCAATTCTTCGGTAAACCCATGGCGAATGGCGTGCCGATGAACCCACGGGGCAACAATGCCGCAAGCCGCACGCTGCCGCTTGGAACTGTGGCGAAAGTCACCAACGTCGCCACCGGAAAGAGCGCAATCATCAAAATCGAGGATCGCGGTCCCTATATCAAGGGTCGTATCGTCGATTTGTCGCCCTCCACCGCACGCCAGATCGGGATCACGAGGCGTATCGGGGTCGCAAAAGTCGTCGTCACACCCATAGCGGTTCCCTTGCCCGACGGCAGGGTCAGACTGAGCCGGCCGCTGTCCGCTTACCGCGATATCCCGCGACTCGCATCGGACTTCCACGGCAAATCCCGCACGCCAAACCCCGCGCTGAGGGAATGACAAAAAGCGCGACGGAGGTCGTCGTGCTCGGCCTCCCGCCTCGCATCAGCGCCCCTTTGGAGTATCCTGGCTACCTGTTCGTCCGATCCTGGACGTGCAACAACAAGTTGCTTGAGCGACCTGCCATGAATAAAACCGCCGCACCAGACCGGGAGACCATTCGGGTTGGACAGATAGAGATCCGATACATACAAGAGGCCGGTAATGGCTGCCACATGGGGTGCTTCGAAATGCGGGTGCCACCGGGCTCCAATGTGCCCCCGCCGCACAGCCACGCCAATAATGAAGAACTGGTATACGTGCTGGCGGGCGTTCTGCGCTACACCGTGGGTGGCGAGACGCGCGACCTGCGGCCGGGCGATACCATGGCCACGCCGCGCGGAGTAGCTCATGGCTTCAGCAACCCCCATTCGGCCACTGTGCAGGCGCTCATCATGAACACGCCGGACATTGGGGCGCAATACTTCCGCGAGGTCGCGGCGGTGATCAATGCTGCTGGGCCACCTGACCGTAGCAGACTCGCGGAAATCATGCGAAGGTTCGGACTGGAGCCCGCCGCGGCTCAGAACACCCCGTAGCGACGCTACGCGGTGATCCGTCCGCGGCTCGCGTGCCAGAGCGCAGCGCTCCTGTGAAAGTAGGAGTAGTTGGCCATGTGGCACGCGATCGACGTGTTATTGCCGAAGACCGCATCCTCGACCGACGGCTGCCGCGTCTTCACGGACTGGAAGAAATTCCACAGATGATCGCCGGCGGGGTCGTAATCGGGCGGGAATATATAGGTCTCGGTGCCCTCGATCGGCTGGGCCGCTCCCGGCTTCGGATCGTTCTTCTCATGCCACGTTTTCTCATAGGCGTCCCGCATCTTCTGCGGATAGCCCGTCTCGTAGTAGCAGGGCGCATCGTCCTTACCGTCCTGCCGGGTCAGCGTCATCTGCTCGCCCTCGCCCTGGACTTCGATGATTCCCCGTGTGCCGAGGAAGCGGGTAACCTCTCCTTGATCGGTGCATTGCGTCATCAACACGGCTACGCGCAGGTTTGGATACTCGTAAAGCGTCGTCATCACATCCGGGTATTCGCGCCCATCCTTCCAATGGAAGAGTCCACCCGTGCTCAGGGCTCGCTCCGGCGGCGCATCCAAGCCCATGACGAAGTGAATGCCGGTGAGGGAATGGACGAAGAGATCGCCAGGCATGCCCTCGCCGTAGTCCTTGAAGGCGCGCCAGCGTGCGAAACGAATGGGATCAAAGGGCCGCCTGGGCGCATCGCCGAGCCAGGTTTCCCAGTCGAGATTGTGCGGCGACAGCCCGCCGGGCGGCGCATACACCCACGCGCCGCACGGTGAGTTTCGGCCGAGAATGGCCTGGACGTAGTGGACGTCGCCGATGGCGCCCTGCCGAATGAGCTCCTTCGCCTTCGCGAAAGTGATCGAGCTGCGGCGCTGGCTGCCGATCTGGACGATGCGATCGTTCTTCCGCGACGCCTCGATCATCCTGAAGCCCTCTTCGACCTCGTGTGTCATCGGCTTCTCGCAATAGATGTCCTTACCGGCATTGCAGGCGTCGACGACGATTTTCCTGTGCCAGTGGTCCGGCACAGCCGAGACCAGGCAGTCGATCTCCTTGTTGTCCAGCAGATCCTGGTAGCGGCGCGTCGTCGGCACGGTCTTGCCCGTTGCGGCGGCGATGATCTCGTTGGCGAGCGTATGGCGCTCGTCATAGAGGTCACACGCGGCCACGCACTCGACGCCGGGGAGCCTCACACAGGTGTCCAGGACGCCGGAGCCACGCATACCGATACCGATCATACCGAAGCGGACCCGGTCACTCGCCGCAACCGACCGGGTCGCCGCGCCTGCCGGATCGGCATGCAGAAAATAAGGCGACGCGGCCAATACGATGCCGGCACGCGTCGAGCGGCGTACGAATTCACGACGGGACATTTCGCGCTTATCCATCACTACTCCCCTTTTTTCGCTGAACTGTGATACGGGCCTGGGTTCGCCTCTTGCCGATTCGACGTGACTATTCCGCGGGTGTGATCACGATATTGCGAAACTCCACCCGCCCGTCCTCGGCGCCCTGCAGGTATATGGGCCCCGGGGACCCTTCATCCGTGTTGAGAGCTCCGCCGGTGATGCCCGGAATCTCGCGCTGATCGATGATCGTCCGGCCATCATGGACGACGGTGACCGTTCGCCCGAACAACGTGATGTCGTAGCTTTGCCAGACATTCGGCGTGGCCGGGAGCGGGGGCTGCGGTGCGATGAATCCGTAGATCGACCCCATACGGCGGTTCGGCGGCTCCTGCGCCGCGTTGGTTTCGATCTGCACTTCGTAGCGGCCGCGCAGATACACGCCGCTGTTGGCCATCGGACCGCAATTGAACTCGATGTGCAGCTTGAAGTCGTGAAAGCTGGCCGTGGTGACGATCTCGGAGCCCCGCCCATGCTTGACGAGGCTGCCTCCTTCGACGCTCCAGGCGCTTGCCTGAGTCGGATCGGCGAACGTCCAGCCGGCAAGGTCCTTGCCATCGAACAACCGGATGGACTCGCCCCATTTGGGCGCGCCTTTGCGCTCGAGCGTCGGCGCACGGTGGCCCGACCACGTCCACGAGGCCCCGTTCGGCGCTATCGCCGTGCCGACGAGCCGCTCTCCAGCAAGCTGCCCGCGCAATTGCGTGCCGTCAGGAAAGCCTTCGTCGCCGGGCACGGCGAGCTCGATGGCACCTCCTTTGATTCGAATCTCGCCCGTCGGCGTCGCGTGACCCCAAAGCCCGATCATGAGACCTTCGATGCGGCCGTGCTCGTTGGAAATCTCGAGCCACGACGGCCGCTCCTGGGTCGGCGTTTTTACGGTCAAGTCCCACCGCCCCAAATATTCCCCGGCTGACCGTGATGCGTCGACCGCCGGATGGGCTCGAGCGTACGCCGGCTGCGGGCACACCCAGGCAAGCAGGCACACTGCAATCGCGAGCACACCCTCTCCGGCCAATTGGCCGCGATCGGCACAACGATTATTTTTCATTGAATTCCAATCTGTTACGCAATTGTCCTCAAAAATATATTAGCGCACTAGCGCGGCATTTCTGCGAATCTACCAGACTGCAGCCGCTATGCAGAAAAAGCGCGGCACTGGGAGTGAGGCAATGAAACTCAGAATCCGGGTGGTGAATGTCGTCGGGTTGCTGCTGGCCTGCGTGGCCGGTTTGGCTCTGGGCCACACGGCGATGGCGCAGCAGAAGCGCCCGATCACGCTGGATGATTTCGCGAAGATCGTGGGCATTGCGAGCCCAGCGCTTTCGCACGATGGCACACGCGTCGCCGTGGTCGTCTCGCACGTGAATATGAAGGATGACCGTCAGGATACGCAGCTTGTGCTGATCGACGTGAAGACGGGCGCGCGCCAACCGCTGACCTTTGGCCGGCCAGGCGTGGCAAATCCGCTGTGGTCTCCTCACGATGGGCGGCTCGCGTTCCTGGCCAAGGAGCAAACCGGAAAAGGCAAGGCGAAGAAGGGGCAGTTGTTCGTGCTGTCCATGACCGGCGGCGAGGCGCGCAAGATTACCGATGCGCCGGAAGGAGTGGAGCAGTTCGCCTGGAGTCCGGATGGCGCCAGCATCGCCTACGCGACGCCCGATCCCCCCGATGAGAAGGCGCTCGCACAGAAGGAGGATTCGTTTGAGATGGGCGACAACGGGCTGTTCACGTCTGCAGCACCGCGCCCGGAGCATCTTTGGATCGTGAAGGCGGACGGCAGCGGGAACAGGCGGCTCACTTCGGGGACGTGGAGCCTGCCGGAATCGGCGCCGAACGTTGAAGGGCCTCCGCCGCTTTCGTGGTCCCCCGATGGCCAATGGATTGCGTTTCCGCGACGGGCCACTGCGAGCATTGGCGATGCGGACGAGAGCGCCATTTGGGAGGTGAATGCCTCGAGCGGGCAACTGCGCAAGCTCACGATGCACGACAAATTCGAGGAAGCGCCGTTCTTTTCGCCGGATGGCAGCGAAGTGAGCTACGAGTTCCCGCGTAAGGGCGAGCCGAGCATGCTGACCGATCTCTACGTTGCTCCCGCGGCTGGGGGCAATGGACGCGACGTAACCACGGATCTCGATCTCGACATCAACGCGGCAAAATGGATGCCCGATGGAAAATCGCTGCTGGTGGAAGCGGATGAAGGCACGCACCGACATCTGTGGCTCCAGACCCTGGGCGGCGGTGTGAAAGAGCTTTCGCTGGGCGATCTGCAGCCAAGTGCATTCTCCATTGGCCCGCACGGAGAGATTGCCTTCGTTGCAGGCTCGGATGCCGGCGCAAACGAGCTCTATTATCTTGCGTCCGCGCACGCGCAGCCGCGCCGCTTGACGGATCTCAATGCGTGGATGGATCAACTTGCGCTGGGCCGAACGGAAGGCTTCGACTGGCAGGGGCCCGGGCATTTTCACGAAGACGGCGCGGTGACGTATCCCGCCGGATACACCGCGAGCAGGAAATATCCGCTCGTTCTGGAGATCCATGGCGGGCCCCGGGGAGCCTCGACGGTCGGCTTCTCGGCGTTTACGCAATACCTGGCGGCGCAAGGATTCATTGTGTTTGCGCCGAATTATCGCGGCAGCACCAATCTCGGAAATGCGTATGCCAAAGCGATCTTCGGCGATTCCGGAGACGGTCCCGGACGCGATGTGATGGCGGGAATTGCCGCGCTCGAAAAACACGCGTCAATTGATGCATCACGCATCGGCGTGTCGGGCTGGTCGTACGGTGGCTACATGACGACGTGGCTGATCGGGCACTACCACATCTGGAAAACGGCCGTCGCGGGAGCGCCGGTGACGGACTTCGTGAATCAGTACGATTGGGCGGACAATAACGTCGAACGCAAGTACATCTACAGCGGCTCGCCCTGGGTCGGCCGCAACATGGCGAAATATCGCGAGGCGTCGCCGATTACCTATGTGGGTGAGGTGACGACCCCGCTGCTGCTTTTGCACGATGTCCGCGATCCTCGCGTTTCGATCACAAACTCATTCGAGTTCTTTCACGCCTTGCGCGATCGGGGACAACCGGTAAAGTTCATCGCCTTTCCGGTAGTGGGTCATTTTCCGCCGGACCCGGTGCATCAGATACAGGTTTACAAGGACTGGGCCGGGTGGATGGTCCAACATTTGAGGTGAACCCCCATTAAGGTACGTAGATGTCATGAGGAGAGCATTCGTTACGAGTGATCAGCAAGTCAGCCCGCCGCTGCACGATGCGCAGCGGCGACGCATCGAAGGAACGCCAGTCCCGGCCATGACATCTACTTCCTCAGCAGGTATGCGGCTCAACCAGACCTGCTGGACGACTCTGCCGGATGGCATCACAAGACTGCGGGGCTGCTATGACTCCTCTCACACACCTGCGGCTGGCCGCCGCCAGTCTGGGCCTCTTCGCTGTCATCGGTGCCTTCGCGCAAAGCGTGGCCGCGAGCGATTACGACAGAGCCACGGGCAGGGCCGAAAACCACGCGCAGCAGATGCTGAGCGAGGGGAAGAAGACATTCCGCTACGATACGTTTGGCGATGAAGCTTGGTGGGGTGGGACACTTGGGCTCGATCAGGCGATCGAAGGCGCAGATCTCGGTGGCATAGGTCCTGGCGTCAGCCCGAAAACGGCGCTCGCCGTAGGACTCAAGGTCGACGTCGATGCGCTGCCGCCGCAGCTCGTGGCCGCGCTTCGCGCAGGGCAAGTGCGTCTCGACGATCCGGCGACGACACTGACGCTACTCAAGGACAATGCCGTAGTCGGCATCACGGGCTTCTTCAACGGACACGGTACTCTCCGCTCCGTGGGTATTCAGTGCGCGCTGTGCCATTCGACCGTCGATAACTCCGTCGCCCCCGGCATCGGGCATCGCCTGGACGGATGGGCGAATCGGGACCTGAATGTCGGAGCCATCGTTGCCCTCGCCCCGAACCTGGCGCCGATCGCCGACTTGTTGGGGGTCGATGTGCCAACCGTCATCAAGGTACTGGACAGCTGGGGTCCCGGGCACTTCGACGCAGAGCTGATATTGGATGGCAAGGCATTTCGCCCAGACGGCGGCAATGCATCCGTACTCATTCCTTCGGCATTCGGACTCGCCGGGGTGAACCTCCATACCTGGACCGGATGGGGTTCGGTCCCCTACTGGAACGCCTTCGTAGCCAACCTCGAAATGCACGGCCAGGGGACCTTTTTCGATCCGCGACTCGACGACGCGAGCCAGTTTCCGATCGCTGCGCGCGACGGCTTCGGCCACCTTCACAACGAGCCGGACCTGATCACGGGAAAACTCGCTGCGCTGCAATTTTATCAACTCTCGATTCCCGCTCCGCGCCCGCCCAAGGGCAGCTTTGATGCGAGCGCCGCACAGCGGGGAAAAGCCGTGTTCTCAGGCGCTGGCAGATGCGCGACCTGTCACATTCCACCGCTCTACACCGAGCCCGGTTGGGACATGCACACCGCGGCGGAGATTTGCGTCGATGACTTCCAGGCGGACCGTGCGCCGGATCATCGCTACCGAACGTCGCCTCTCAAGGGCCTCTGGAGCCATGCCAAAGGAGGCTTCTACCATGATGGCCGCTTTGCAACACTGGACGCCGTCGTTCAGCATTACAACGAATGCATGAACCTCGGACTTAGCGCCCGGCAGCAGAGCGATCTGGTGGAGTTCTTGAAGTCGTTGTGATGCTCTTGCTTCTTTTCACATTGTGATGTGATGCCGCCGAGGCCATTGCCAGGTATGAGAAGGCCTTTTCCGGATGGCAAAGGCGGTATCAGCTGACGGTCAAAGGCCGTCCGCGAAATCCCGCAACGACGCATTGTAGGCAGCGGGGTCGTCCCAGAAACAGGCATGCCCGGTGGCCATCATTTGAATCTTTGCGGAGCGAATGGCCGACAGCTGTTGCTGGATGACCGCGGGCTTGACAATCGCGTCATCGACGCCGTGTGTGATCAGAGCCGGCTTGCGAAGCCGCGGCAATAGATCGTCATTGTCGAATGCTCGCGAGAGCAACGCCTGGCGGACGTAAGGAGGCACGCTGAGGCTGTATCCCAGCATCCGGTATTCATCTTCGAAAGACGGCTCCTGCGCAAAACAGAGGCGCAGCAATGCCTTGATACTTCGCACGCTCTCCTCGACATCGGCGGAGAAGAAACCGGGAATCAAGCCGAGAAATTCCGCGGTCAACACCGCGGCTGCCTCGTCGCTGCCGAGCTTCGTCACAGCGCCGATGAAGTTGACACCACGGATGTGATCTTCTCCGTAGTGCCGGAGGTAATCGAGAATGACCAGCGGACCATAGGACCAGCCGCACAGAATTGGATGGTCGAGGTCGAGCCCCTTGATGAGCTCATGCACATCATCGGCCCACAGTCGTGAATCGGCATAACCCTCTCGAGGCTTCTCGGAGAGTCCGTGCCCCCGCAGATCCATGGCCACCAGCCGAAAAGTGGCCGCCAACGGCGAGTTCAACTGGCGACTCCAACAGAGCGCGCTCTGTGAGAAGCCGTGAATGAAGACGATGGGTTTTCCTGTGGCGTTGCCCGCATCGATTGCGTGAATCCGAGCGCCGCCGCCACCGGTGATCATGATACTTTTCATTGCGAGCCCTCCTTCATGTCGTGACGGCGCGCTGGAAGGCGATCGCCGGCGCTCTCTCCTCTGAGCTCAACGGAGCGAATGTACGCCATGGCAGCAATTGTCTCAAACTCACCGGGGCGGGCACGCTTGAACGTTGGCTTGGCATTACAGCATGCGCCCTGATCGACTGACGCAATCGATCGCTGCAACAGCCGGTTTGCACTGAGCGGCTGTGTCTTTCAAAATCATACCGGTTTTTGCCTGGACGCAACCCTGTGGCGCTTTCGCGTTGCCTCCTGAGAGCATCGGGATTCTCTTTCCTCGTGACGCTGGGCACGTTACTGCTCCAGATCCCACGTGCCGATTCCGCTCCGAAGACCAATGGCGCACCGATCGTTTCAGCTGCAATGATCGGCCCTCTCTTGAGCCCGGATATAGACAAGGCGCTGGCGGCAGGAGGTCTCGGCCCCCCGAAGTCGGCCGGAGTCGTCATTGGCGTGGCGCGAGGCGGCTCAACCCGGGTCTTTGCCTTCGGCGCCGCGAAGCCGGATTCAATTTTTGAAATAGGCTCCATCACCAAGACGTTCACGGGCCTGCTGCTCGCGCAGATGATTGCGCAAGGGAAAGTCACCCTGACCGAACCTCTGCGCAAACTGTTGCCGGAGGGACTCGTTGCGGCGCCCGAAGGTCCGCAGATATCACTATCTGACTTGATCACCCACCATTCCGGACTACCGCGGATGCCGGACAACTTTCTGCCGAGCGACTGGACCAGCGCCCGTCAACGCTACACGCTGCGTGCTCTATATGCTTATATCGCTCGGCGGGGAGTTGCCAGACCACCGCACCCGCCGTATGTATACAGCAACCTCGGCGTGGGACTTCTCGCACAGGCACTCGCTGACCGCGCCCACACGAGCTACGCCAACCTGCTTGCCGGGGAGATCACCGGGCCGCTTCATATGCGCGATACAGAAATTGAGTTGTCCGCCGCGCAGCGACCCCGCTTGATTCCCGGCTGGCCTGAGGGACCCTGGCATGCAGGCGCCCTTGCTGGCGCCGGTGATCTCAGATCGACCGCCCAGGATATGCTGACCTACCTGGAGGCCAACCTGGACCCTCGAGATCTCCCATCCGGAGTAGGCAAATCCATGCAGGCGCAGACATTGCCGTCGGCGATCGAGCTTTCCCAAACGGTGCTTGCTCCGGCCGACGGCCCGATGCGCATTGCCTATGGCTGGGAGTATGACCCCCGAACCGGCGACTACTCGCACGCGGGACTGACTGGCGGATATACCACGTACGCCTTCTTCAACCGCACAGGCGGTTATGCCGCCATAGTTCTGACGAATGCCGGCTCCGATCCGTTCGCGAATCTGCTTGCGAGCCGCATCAGTCAGGCGTTCAGCGGCAGGGCCGCAAATCCGCTCACCAAGTGACGCTGACGCCCTGCATGGCGCCGCCGCGCACAGATTTCAGCTGCGCATCGGAGCATTTCAGTGCCTGACCCAACCGATCTCTTTTGCCGTTACCGGCCCGACGCGCTCATCCTCGAGACTGTCGGGCATGCGGGCCTCCGTAGCGCTGAGCGGGGTTTTTACGGCCATGATCTCTGCGAGCTGCTGCGGATAGAGGGGCAAGAGCTGGGGGTCGGCGAAGCCATCCGGGTACTTCGGCAAACCGCTGGCCAGGTCGTATTTGTCCGTGGCCCCGAAGGTATGCAGCAGCTCGTGGGCCATGACGATGCGGTTCTGCGCCTCCTGCGATCGGCTGGCAAACAGGTGCACCACAGCGGTCAGCCCACGCTGCAGTCCCGCCGAGTGCGGCAGACTGGAGGCGAGCGCCGGGTCATGGTAAAGCAGGAACATGGCAATCTGAGGCCGCGGAAAAGCCGCAGCAACCATGCGGTGGCGGTAATACCGCAACCTCAGGCTCCAGACGATACGCGTGAGGACGCCCGCGTCCGGATCGAGCGCCGGAGGTGGCGATGTCAGGGTCGGGTAGAGGTGCAGTTCAATCGGCTCATCGATACCGACTCCGTAGCGCCCGGCCTCGCGCTTCACGAATTCGCCGACCTCGTCGATCCTCGACTGATCGAGTTGCGCGAGATAGTCCGCAGTCACAGGGCTCCCATCGGCACTGACCGGGAAGGCGCCCACGAAGAC
>Ga0134126_10013528_pt1 | contig 10308 bp, 5 predicted proteins | sample KB31752_FD_96881 | JGI IMG/M metagenome (GOLD analysis project Ga0134126, IMG submission 96881) | Terrestrial soil microbial communities with excess Nitrogen fertilizer from Kellogg Biological Station, Michigan, USA - KB3-175-2 | ecosystem: Environmental > Terrestrial > Soil > Unclassified ...
AGGGGCGCATGGAAGACCAGCGCGCCGAGCGGCACCGCCGAGGTCTGCAAACCGTAGGCGCTGGTCGGGCCGAACTGGAAGAAGCCGAAACCGGCCACGAAGTCCGGGTTTTCCACGACGCCGTACAGCGTTGCGGAGGTCCGCGACGGAGTGGCGCTCGCGTTCGATGCACGCGGCAGCGCGAGCTCGTAGGCCCCGATGTCACACGCTGAGCCCTGCGGACGGGCGACACCCCGCGCATCGTCAGATGCACAGGCGGAGCCTGCGTCCACGGCGGGGCTCGACTGCGCGGGAGCCTGCAGCGGCAGTGCCGCGGGGTTCGCCCCCAGCGCGCCCAGCTGGGGATCGAGCCCGACTTTGTCGCCGGCGGCGTGGAAGCCGCATTCGTCGCGGTCCTCGAGGTTGTTGCCGAGCGATTCGATGGTCCCTGCGCAGTTCTGGTGCCCCGCGGGGCCGGTGCCCGCGCTGACGATCGTGTCGCGTACCGAGATCTTTTCCAGCGCCATCAGGTTGCCGCCCCCGCCTGAGAGCGGCGGCGCTTCGGAGACGTTGCCGTCGAGCGTCGAGCTGAGGATCGTCATCGCCCCTTGTTCGCCCGACGTCCATAGTCCTCCGCCCTCGCCGTCGCCCGACGGCGTACCGGTGGCGCCGACCCGGTTGCCCTGCACGGTGGCGTTGACGATCGAGGACGCCGCTTCGACGATTGCCAGGATGCCGCCCCCGGCCGCGATGCCGCCCGGCGAACCGCTTCCCCCGGGTGCAAGGGCGGAGCTGCCCGAGACCGTGGCGTCGCTCACCCTGAGCCCGGGCGCACTGCCTTTCGGCCCGGTCAGCCGGATCGCCAACCCACCTCCCTTCGCGATCCCGCCGGCAGCGCCGGCTCCACCTGCCGCCGAGGCGCTGCCGGCGTTCACGTCGATCCGCTCGAGCATGACGAGGGGGCCGGAGGCGGCGCTCACGAACGCCGATCCGCCTTCGGCGATGCCCCCTGCTCCCGCCGCGCCGCCGTCGGCGATGGCCGCGTTGCCGCCGAACGTGACGATCGAGAAGATGGCTCCCGCGACGCTCCACACCCCTCCGCCTTCTGCGATTCCGCCGGGTTGGCCGCTTGCTCCGTTCGCCGTGGCACGGTTCCCGCCCAGAGCGACGCCCGCGAGTTCCAGCGGCCCGCCCGCGAGGATGCCGCCGCCCTTGGCTACGCCACCGGCCTGGCCGCTGCCGCCGTCCGCGTCGGCGACGTTGTTCGAGATCACGTCGTTTTCCAGTGTGAGGCTGGCTTCGATGTCGTCGATGCCGCCGCCTTCGGCTTCGCCGCCGGCTTCTTCTGCAAGCCCTTCGGTGATCGTGACGCCGCTGATCTTGACCTTCGTGGCGCCTTTCGCGGGAATGAACACGGCGCGCGATTTGTGTTGCGGCGTGATGATCGTCGAGCCCGAGCCCGCGCCTTCGATCGTGACGTCCTTTTCGATCGAGAGCTGTTCGACGGTGAGGGCGTACGTCCCAGCAGGGACGATCACGGTCCCGCCCGGTTCGACTTCTTTTTCGACAGCGAACCGAAGCGAGCCGGGGACGTTGTCGGTCGTGGTGGAAACCGTGACCGTGTTCGCCAGCGCGGGCGAAGCGGCAAGGCACAGAACGAGGAGGCTGCAAGCCACGATCGCGATCGGCCCCCTACCCCTTGGCACGAGCCAAACACTAGCCGTCCGGTCTGATGTTTGACACACCTCTCGACGGGTAAGCCGTCGGACGGCGCGAACAGCCGGGGGCCGCTCGGTCAAGTCTGCGGACACCTCAGCCCCGCCGCGTCACACCAACGCGACGAAAGGGAACACTGAGAATGAGAACTCGCCGTAGAACTGCAGCGCTGCTGGTGCTGTGCCTCGCCTGCGTGCTGGCACTTGCCGGTGCCTCCAGCGCGTCCGCCTGGGCGCCCGAGGGCAAAGCCTCGATCCACCCGGGCGTGATGACCTTCACCGGCGGCCCGTCGTTCCTCGAAGAAGCCGGGCAGTGCACGGCGAACTTCGTCTACACCGACTCCGCCGGCAACGTCTACCTGGGGCAGGCCGCGCACTGCTCCTCGACCGGCGAAGACACCGAAACGAACGGCTGCTCGACCAAGTCGCTGCCGCTCGGTACGCCGATCTACGCGGGCGACCTCGTCAACGGCGGGCTGCAGAAAGGCACGAAGATCGGGACCCTCGCCTACAACTCCTGGCTCGCGATGCAGAAAGCCGGCGAGAAAGACGCCGCGACGTGCGCCTACAACGACCTCGCGCTGATCAAGATCGACCCGAGCCAGGTCGCGAACGTCAACCCGACGATCCCGTTCTGGGGCGGCCCCAACGGGCTCGCGTCGAGCGTCGCAGGAACCGGCAGCCAGGTGTTCACCTACGGCAACTCGATCCTGCGGCTCGGCATCAGCGTGCTCAGCCCCAAGACCGGCCTGAGCCTCGGCGAAACCGAAGAAGCCGACGGCTGGAGCCAGCAGGTCTACACCGTCTCGCCGGGCATCCCGGGCGACTCCGGCAGCGCCTACATGGATGCCAACGGCAACGCGCTCGGCGTGCTCTCCACGGTCGAGCTCGCGCCCACGCCGGGCAGCAACGGCGTCGGCGACCTCGCCAAAGAGCTCGAATACGCCAACAAGGTCACCGGTGCCGGCTACGCGGTCGCCACGGGTACGACCCCCTTCAAAGCCGTGCCCGTGCCCCCGGCCGAATAGCCGAAGCCGGGACAGCAGTGCGGGGCCCGGGGCGAGAGCTCCGGGCCCCCGCGCTTTCCGGGCCTCTCAGAACGGCTCGCCGAAGCGCTCCGCGAAGGCGAAGTCCGCCAGCGGCCGGCGCGAGAGCTGCTTGGGCCACGGGTCGGCGCGGTGGCCGACGCCGATGTGCGCGGCGAGAGCGACCTCCTCGGGGATCGCCAACAGCTCGCGGACCTCGGCCTCCGCGGGGACCAGCAGCGTCGTCATCGACGCGCCCAGGCCTTCGCCCCGGAGCGCCAGCAGCAGGTTCTGCGCGAACGGGTAGATCGAGGCGCCGCCGACGATGCTCTGCCGTTGCAGTCCGTTGTCGGTGACGGCCAGATCGGCGAGCTGGACGCCGAGGACCAGGTGCACCGGCACCTCGTCCAGATGCTCCGCGTACTCGTTGGCGCGCTGGACCATCCGCGTCCGTTTCGGCTCGAGCGCGTCAGGCTCGGCGAGCATCTGCGCGCCGCCCGTCAGCTCGAGGTAGGCCCGCCAGTGCGGCAGGTAGAGATCGCGCAGGGCTCGGCGCGTCTCCGGCGCGGTGACGACGATCACGCGCCAGCCCTGGCGGTTGCCGCCGCTCGGCGCGAAGCGGGCCGCGTCGAGCGCGCGGCGCAGAGCGGCGGGATCCACCGGCTCGCTCGTGAACCGGCGGCTGGTCGGGGCGCAGCGCATGGCCTCGTACAGCTCCACGGCGCTCACGCTACCGGCTCGCCCTGCGCCTCCGGACCCGGGCCGCGTCCGTACTCGATCGCGCGCAGGACGCGGGCCGGGGCCCCGGCCGCGATCGAGTAGGGCGGGATGTCGCGGGTCACGACGCTGTTGGCGCCGATCACGCAGCGCTCGCCGACGGTCACGCCGCTCGTGACCACCACGTTCGCACCGAGCCAGCAGTTGTCGCCGATCAGCGTCGGCCCCTTGCTCTCGAAGCCCTGCCAGGTGACGGGCAGCTCAGGGTCGTCGAAGCGGTGGCTCGCGTCGGTCACGAAGCAGCCGTTGGCCAGCATGCAATGAGCGCCGATCTCGACGAGCTGCTGCGCGGCGACCATCACGTTGCGGTTCAGGAAGCTGCCCGCGCCGATCCGCACTCTCGCCTCGTCGGGCGCGGTGATCCACACACCCGGCTCGAACAGCGCCCCCTCCCCCACCTCCAACCGGCCCTCGCGCAGCGCTTCGAGCACGTTGCCCTCCAGCGGCCAGCGGGCGAACGCGCCGCGGCGCATCAGCTGGCGGTGGATGGCAGCGCGGTTCCAGGGCAGTGAGTTGCGCTGATACCAGCGCCACTTCTGGGCCCAGAGCCGCGCTCTGGCTCCGAGGTCGTCCATCCGCGCAGCTTCGCACGGGGCGCGGCCGCCGGACTGCTCGCCATCATTGGGGCCGCCGCGATGATGCCCAAGAACCGAGTCGAGGCCTTCTCCGACGGCGTGATCGCGGTCGCGATCACGCTGCTGGCGCTCGACCTGCCGATCCCGGATCCCGAGACCACGCACGACCTGGCGGCCACGCTCGGCCGGCACTGGCCGAGCTTCGCGGCGTTTGCGGTCTCGTTCCTGACGATCGGGATCGTCTGGATCAACCACCACGCGATGCTGCGGCGCATCGCGCGTGTCGATCACACGACTCTGATCCTGAACGTGCTGCTCCTGATGAGCATCTGCCTGCTGCCGTTCTCCACGGCGCTCCTGGCTGACTACCTCACGGCGTCGCACGGACAGCAGCTCGCCGCCGCGATCTACGGCGGCTCGCTGCTGCTGATGTCCGTCGGCTTCATCGCGGTCCAGCGCCACGTGCTCGTCGTGCGGCCGGACCTGCTGCACGAGGGGGTGACGCAGGAGACGCGGCTGAGGGTGCTCAAGCGCAACCGCGTCGGGCTGCTGCCCTACGCGGTTGCGACCGTCGGCGCCGCGATCTCGGGCTACGTCACCTTCGGCATCTCGCTCGTGATCGCCGTCTACTACGCCGTCCCATCGACCACCTCCGATGTGGCCGAATGGAGCGCTCACGAACGAGCCTCCGGCTGATCGGCGCTACGCCGCGGCGGCGAGCTTCGCGCGGCGTTTGCGCGGCGTGGGCCGGCGCGTCGCAGGAGCCGGCTCGACCAGCTCCGCCAGGAAGCGGCCGGTGTGCGAGCCCGGCTCCGCAGCGACCTCCTCGGGCGTTCCGGAGGCGACGACGAGGCCTCCCTCCTCCCCGCCCTCGGGCCCCATGTCGATGATCCTGTCGGCGCTCTTGATCACGTCGAGGTTGTGCTCGATCACGACGACGCTGTTGCCGGCGGCGACCAGCCGCTGCAGCACCTCCAGCAGCCGCTGCACGTCGGCGAAGTGAAGTCCCGTCGTCGGCTCGTCGAGGATGTAGAGCGTGCGGCCGGTGGCGACCTTCGAGAGCTCGGTGGCGAGCTTGACGCGCTGGGCCTCGCCGCCGGAGAGCGTGGTCGCGGGCTGGCCGAGCCGCACGTAGCCGAGACCCACCGCATCCAGCGTCTCCAGCCGGCGGCGGATCTTCGGGATGTGCTCGAAGAACTTCAGCGCCTCCTCGACCGGCATGTCGAGCACGTCGGCGATGCTCTTGCCCTTGAAGCGGATCTCGAGCGTCTCACGGTTGTAGCGCTTGCCGTGGCACTGTTCGCACGGCACGTAGACGTCGGGCAGGAAGTGCATCTCGATCTTGATCTGCCCGTCGCCTCGGCAGACCTCGCAGCGCCCGCCCTTGACGTTGAAGCTGAAACGCCCCGGCTTGTAACCACGCGCGCGGGCCTCCTGCGTCTTCGAGAAGAGGTCGCGGATCACGTCGAACAGGCCGGTGTAGGTGGCCGGGTTCGAGCGCGGCGTGCGGCCGATCGGCGACTGGTCGACCTGGATGATCTTGTCGAGCTGGTCCAGCCCGTGGATCGAGCGGTGCGAGCCCGGCCGCTTGCGGGCGCGGTGCAGGCGGTTGGCGACGGCCTTGAACAGCACATCGTTGACCAGCGTCGACTTGCCCGAGCCGGAGACGCCCGTCACGCAGGTCAGCACCCCGAGCGGGACGTGCACGTCGATGTCGCGCAGGTTGTGCTGCGTGGCGCCTGAGATCTCGACGTAGCCGCTCGGCGTGCGCCGCTTCGCCGGGACCTCGATGAACCGCGTGCCGGAGAGGAACTGGCCGGTCAGCGAGCCCTTCACGCGCTGCACCTCGCTCGCCGTGCCCTGCGCGACGATCCGGCCGCCGTGCTCGCCCGCGCCCGGACCGAGGTCCACGAGATGGTCGGCCGCGCGCATCGTCTGCTCGTCGTGCTCGACCACGATCACGGTGTTGCCGAGGTCACGCAGGCGCTCGAGCGTCGTGATCAGCTTCGAGTTGTCGCGCTGGTGCAACCCGATCGAGGGCTCGTCCAGGATGTAGAGCACGCCGACCAGCGAGCTGCCGATCTGCGTCGCGAGCCGGATCCGCTGCGCCTCGCCGCCGGAGAGCGTGGCCGCGGCGCGGTTCATCGACAGGTAGCCGATGCCGACGTTCTCGAGGAACTGCAGACGTTCTGAGATCTCCCGCAGGATCAGCCGCGCGACGTGCCGGTCGGTGTCGGACAGCTCGACCTGCTCGAGCCACTCCAGGGCGCGGCGCGCCGAGAGCGCGGTGAAGTCCTCGATGCGCGTTCCCGCGACGAGCACCGCGCGGGACTCGGGGCGAAGCCGCGCGCCGTCGCAGACCGGGCACGCCCGCAGCGACATGAACTCCTCGATCTTCTCGCGCGTCCACTCCGAGTCCGTCTCGCGGTAGCGCCGCTCGAGGTTGCCGACGAGTCCCTCGAAGCGCGTCGCGTATGAGCGCCGCCGGCCGTAGCGGTTGCGGTAGGTGATCTGGATCGGTTCGCCGCCGGTGCCGTGGAGGAACACGTCGCGGGCCTCCTCGTCCAGCTCCTCCCAGGGCGTGTCGAGGTCGATGTCGTATTCCTCGGCGAGCGCCTCGGTGAGCTGCTCGTAGTAGTTGGAGGAGGTGGCCGCCCAGGGTGCGAGCGCGCCCTCGTTGATCGACAGCGACGGGTCCGGGACCACGAGCTCCGGGTCGATCTCCATCTGCGAGCCGAGCCCTGTGCAGCGGTCGCACGCGCCGTGCGGGGAGTTGAAGGAGAAGATGCGCGGCTCGAGCTCGACCAGCGACGGGCCGTGCTCCGGGCAGGCGAAGCGCTCGGAGAACGTGAAGATCGTGCCCTCGTCCGGTTCCATCCCGGGCGCGATCGCGGTGGCGGCCGCGCGGGCCCCCTTGGCTCCTGTCGCATGCGCGCGGTCGGCTGTGCCGTCACGCGCGCCGGATGCGGAGGCCCCGGCACCCTCGGCGGAGGCCGAACGGCCGGAGCCCCTCCCTACTATCTCGATCTCCACCAGGCCGTCGGCGAGCCCCACGGCCGTCTCGATCGAATCGGCCAGGCGCTTGCGCACGTCGTGTCGCATCACGAGGCGGTCGACGACCACCGCGATGTCGTGCTTGTAGCGCTTGTCGAGCACGATCGACTCCTCCAGCATGCGGATGCGCTCGTCGATCTTCACGCGCGCGAAGCCGTCCGCGCGCAGTTCGTCGAGCAGCTTGCCGTACTCGCCCTTGCGCCCGCGCACGACCGGCGCGAGCACCATGAAGCGGGTGCCCTCCGCCAGCTCCATGACCTGGTCGATGATCTGCTCGGCCGACTGGCCGACGATCGGCCGCCCGCAGATCGGGCAGTGCGGCTTGCCGACCCGCGCCCACAGCAGGCGCAGGTAGTCGTAGATCTCGGTCACCGTCCCGACCGTCGAGCGCGGGTTGCGCGAGGTCGTCTTCTGGTCGATCGAGATCGCCGGCGAGAGCCCCTCGATCGAGTCCACGTCCGGCTTGTCCATCTGGCCCAGGAACTGGCGCGCGTAGGCCGACAGCGACTCCACGTAGCGGCGCTGGCCCTCGGCGTAGATCGTGTCGAAGGCGAGGCTCGACTTGCCCGAGCCGGACAGCCCCGTGATCACCACCAGCGCGTCGCGCGGCAGCTCCAGCGAGATGTCCTTCAGGTTGTGCTCACGCGCCCCGGAGACGACGATCTTGTTGCCCGTTGCCATCGAGGGGCCATTCTATGACGGCGAACAGACGTTCGGGTGGGTTCCCCCACGATGGCGGGGAGCGCGGGGAGGCCGGCTCCCCGCGCCGCCGCCGGTCGATGTCGATCGCGCTGCTGTCAGTCGATCTCGAAGGCTTCTTCGTTGGTCAGCGTGACGCTGAGCTTGACCCCGGCCGGCTGCGCTTCGGCGCCGTCGAGGCTGACGCTGAGCGAGGCCGCCGGTTCACCCTGCAGCGCGGTCAGTTCGGGGGTGCCGTTCGTTTGGGCAGCCTTGAGCTTGAACTTGCGCGTCATCGCGGCGGCCTTGCCGATCCGGGTGAGGAAGCTGCCGCTGACGGTCAGCGAATGCGAGCCGCACGTCATCTGCGCGAGCTGCCCGCCGCCGATCGGTTCGACCTGCAGGGCGTCGACGGACGCGCCTTCCGCCAGTCCCAGCCGCGCCGACACCGGTTCCGTGCTCACCGCGCCCGCGGTGGTGCCCGAGGCGCATGTGCCGAGCTTGCGGGCCGAGCAGCCGGTGAGGTGGAGCCCACCGGTCTCGATCCGGTTGTAGCCGCTCACGCTGCCGGTGCCCTGGAGGCGGCACTTGATCCTCACTCCGCCCTGGCCTTCGATGCCCACCGTTCCGGCGAGCTGGACGCCGGTGTGTTCGAGCGGTGCCGAGCCGAGCACGGCCGGGAACCATTCGTATTCCGAGGATTCTTCTTCTTTGGTGCAGCCCTTGTCGGCGTACCAGCCGTAGTGGGGCAGGAAGGCCTTGACGCAGCGGCCGAATTCCGGCGCTCCCTCGATCAGGAAGCGGTCTTCGGGGTTCGTTTCGCTCGTGCCGGTGGGGTTGGTGACCGTGACGTCGACGATGCCTTTCACTCCGGCCGGCGCTTCCCCCTCGATCACGTGCGAGCTGAGGATCTTGAAGCCCGTCATCTCCACGGACCCGAAATGCACGGCGGTGACGTTGCCGAGGTTCGTGCCGATGATTTCCGCGTGTTCCCCCGGCTTCGCGTAGCCCGTGACGCCGGTCACGGTCGGCAGCGCCGCATAGAAGAACTGGTCGCCGCTGGTCACCGTCGAGGTTCCGTGCGCGGTGGTGACCGTCACGTCGACGCCTTCCGATCCCGCCGGTGCGATCGCCTTCACTTCGGTCGGCGATTCGACGTGGAACGAGGCGGCCGGCGTCGAGCCGAAATCGACTTCCGCCGTGGAGCCGAGTTCCGTACCGGTGATCGTCACTTCGGTCCCGCCGGCCGGAGGCCCTTCGTCCGGGCTGACGGCCGACAGGCTCGGGCAGGTCTCCTGGTCCGGGCCCCAGGCGAAGGTGGTTTCCTTCGAAGCCGAGACGCCTTCCAGGCCGGTCAGGTGGCACAGCACCGGCTCCGGAAGGTAGGAGCGCTCCGTTTTGCCGTCGCCCAGCTGGCCGGTGCCGTCTTCACCCCAGGCCTCGAGCTGCCCCCCCGCGACCAGCGCGAAGCTCTGCAGGTACGCGGCCGCGACCGCGGTCGCGTCCGTGATCCCGCTGACAGCGACCGGCACTGTGCTTTTTTCTTTGGAGCCGGTTCCGAGCTGACCGGCGAAGCCGGCTCCCCACGCCCACACTTCGCCGTCGGCGAGCAACGCCAGCGCGTGGCCTTCGCCGGCCGCCACCTGGGTCGCTTCGCTGAGCCCGCTGACGGTCACGGGCACCGAACTGCTTTCAGTCGAACCGTTGCCCAGGCGGCCGCTTTCGCCATTGCCCCAGGCCATCACCCGCCCGTCGGCGAGAACGGCGTAGCTGTCCCCGCCGACGGCCCCGGCGCCCACGGTCTCGGCGATCGCGACGACTTCGCTCAGCCCACTGACCTGCACCGGCGCGTGTTTCTCCACTGTCGTCCCATCGCCCACCTGGCCCCCGAGGTTCCCGCCCCACGCCATCACCGTGCCGTCTTCCTTCAGCGCGAGCACGGTCCCGGGTCCCGCCGCGATCGCGCGGACGTGGCTCAGGCCCGGCACGGTCACGGGAACCGTGCTGCAGGACGTGCCGGAGACGCATGTTTCGGGGCCGCTGTTGGAGCCCTGGCCGAGCTGGCCGTCGAGGTTGTTGCCCCACGCCTTCACGGTGCCGTCTTCCATCACGGCGAAGCCGGCCGAGCCCGCGGCCGCAATCGACGTCGCGGGCCCGAGGCCCGGTACCGGCGTGGGCGCCGGATCGTTCGTCGTCGTGCCGTTACCGAGCTGGCCGATGTCGTTCTGTCCCCAGGAGTAGACGATCCCGCCGGGGCCGAGCGCGAGCGCGAAGTGGCGGCCGCCGGCCGCCACCGCCGAGACCCCTTCAAGACCAAGCCCCGCAGGCTGGAGCACCTTCGCGCCTTCGGGGAAATCCGCCGGACGGTCGACCCCCAGCGCGCCGGAGGTGTTCGACCCCCATGCGAAGGTCCCCGCCGCCTGCGCGCTCGCCGGCAGCGACACCGCCGCCGCGCACACGACCGCTGCCGTCACGATCCGCTGCCGAAACGCCCCTGCCCTCATC
>Ga0134126_10013529_pt1 | contig 10308 bp, 6 predicted proteins | sample KB31752_FD_96881 | JGI IMG/M metagenome (GOLD analysis project Ga0134126, IMG submission 96881) | Terrestrial soil microbial communities with excess Nitrogen fertilizer from Kellogg Biological Station, Michigan, USA - KB3-175-2 | ecosystem: Environmental > Terrestrial > Soil > Unclassified ...
GATCAAGGACCACGTCCTGCTGCCCTGGGCGACCGCTATCCCACAGGCCGGCATACAGGCGCGCGCCGTTCTCTCGCCCGAGGTGCTCACCAACATTCTCGACGCGGTTCCCGATGCGTGGCTCGAATCCATCCCCGGCGCCGATTCCGCTGCGAGCAGCCGAGACAAATACATCGACTTCTTCCGCCGCCGCTTGGAATCCGCCAATATTTTTGAACAGGAGGCGATGGATGCCCGCACCCGCCTCGTTTGATTACGCGCTGTTGCGCGTCGTGCCCCGCGTCGAGCGCCAGGAGTTCATCAATGCCGGCATCGTCGTCTATTGTCCTGAGAAGCGCTACCTCGCCGCCCGCATTCGGCTTGACGTCGCGCGCCTCACCGCCCTCTGGCCCGGCGTCGACATCGCGCTCATCCAGCAGCACCTTGAAGCCGTCGAGCGCATCTGCGCCGCAGACCCCGCCGCCGGCCCTATCGCGCAGCTATCCCAGCGCGAACGCTTCCACTGGCTCACCTCTCCGCGCAGCACCATCGTGCAACCGTCCCCCGTGCACACCGGTATCTGCGACGCAACCGACGCAGTCCTCGATCGCCTCGAAAAGCAATTCCTGACCCCCTGAACCGACCCCAGGCCCCTAATCCCTAATGCCTAATGCCTGCTCATAAATCCTCCGCGTCTCCTCGTTGAAGTACACAAACCGCACCTCCTCAACGCCCGACGCATCGACATGCTCGCGCACTGTCCGCAGCGCAATCTCCGCGGCCCGCGCGGATGGAAACCCGTACACACCTGTGCTGATGGCTGGAAACGCAATCGACTTCGCCCTATGCTCGCGCGCCAGTTCCAGGCACCGCCGGTAACACCCGGCAAGCAGCGCATCCTCGCCGCGCCCCCCGCCGCTCCACACCGGACCCACGGCATGAAACACCCACTTCGCCGGCAGACGAAACCCCGCTGTTGCCTTCGCGTCGCCCGTGGCGCAGCCGTGCAGCTTGCGGCAGGCTTCCAGCAGCTCCGGCCCCGCCGCCCGATGGATCGCCCCATCCACGCCCCCGCCGCCCAGCAGCGAGGTGTTGGCCGCATTCACAATCGCGTCCACAGCAAGCTTCGTGATATCCCCCGAAACCACCACCAGCTTTGCCACGGCACACCTCCTGATGGAAACGCTGCTCTCGCGATTGCGTCCTTACGCACTATATTCGGGATTGTGAGCCCGATGGAACAGCGCAGCCGGGAAGCCTGGCAATTCCCAACCATCGAATCCATAGGTGCCGATCTGAGATTCGCCCTACGCCAGTTCCGCAAGTCTCCGGCATTCGCCCTCACGGCGATTTTTGTTCTTGCCCTCGGAGTAGCCGCCAGCGTCAGCATCTTCAGCTTTGTCAATGCCGCCCTGCTGAAGCCGCTGCCCTATCAGTCGCCATCGCGCCTCGTTGCCGTCTTTGAGAGCACCGCCACATGTCCCCAGTGCAGCTTCTCATATCCCGATTACCAGGATTGGAAGCGCACCAACTCCGTCTTTCAATCGCTGGAGATCTGGGGATACGATGCCTACCTCTGGCGCAGTTCCGCAGGCGTCGAGTCTCTGCGCGTCGGCCGGGTTTCTGGCGGATTCTTCCAGACCCTTGGCGTCAATCCCATGCTTGGCCGCCTGTTCACCCCGGCGGATGATTCGCCCGAGTCGTCGCGCACCGTTGTGCTGCCCTATGTGACCTGGCAGAGCCGCTTTGGGGCGCGGCCTGACATCCTCGGCGAATCTATCACCCTCGACAACAATGCCTATACGGTGATCGGTGTCCTTCCCCGCAGCTTCCAGTTCGCTCCCCGTGCGGCGGAGCTCTGGGTCACGGTTCATGACCTCGGCTCCTGCGAGCGCGACCGCTCGTGCCGACCGTTTTCCGCCCTCGCGCGCCTCAAGGACGGCGTCCCCGTCTCCTCCGCCCTCGCCAACACCAGCGCCATCGCACGCCACCTTCAACAGCAGTACCCGCAATCGAACCAGGGAGAGGGCGCTCTGGTGATGCCATTCACTGAATTCATCACCGGAGATCTTCACTCGCTGCTTCTCATCCTGCTCGCCGGCTCGGTTCTTCTGCTGCTCATTGCCTGCCTCAACGTTGCCAGCCTGCTCCTCGTTCGGGCAGAAAGCCGGCGCCGTGAGATGGCTGTCCGCGGGGCTTTGGGTGCCTCACGTTCCCGCCTTACCCGCCAGTTGGTAATGGAAGCGGCTCTTCTCGTCGCTGCCTCCGCATGCTTGGGAATACCCTCCGCTTGGGTCGCCGTCGACTTGCTCGCCGCCCTCATCCCTCAACGCGCCCTTCGTGGCATGCCGTACTTTCAAATGATCGGTTTCGATCATCGCGTGTTTCTTTTCGCTGCCGCTGTATCGCTCGTCGCGTTCGCTGTCTGCACTGCCGCTCCCATGTCGCGCCTGTCCATTGCGGATCTGCGCGATGGTCTCGCCATCGGAGCGCACAGTTCCTCCAACGCCTGGAGACGCTTCGGTTCCAACCTCGTCGTCATCGAGCTGGCCCTTGCCATCGTCCTTCTCGCGGCTGCCGGACTCCTCGGCAAGAGCTTCTACCGCATTCTCCACGTCAACCTCAACTTCAATCCCGGCCATCTCGCCACCCTGGAGATCGATGCCAACACCGGCTACGACACTGCCGCCCGCCAGTTCGCTCTTTCTCACAGCCTCCTTCAAACCATCGACGCCGTTCCCGGCGTCCTTTCCGCGGGAACTGTCAGTTCCCACCTGCCTGTCACCTGCAACTGCGACGAAGCTCCATATCGCGTTCTCGGTCGCCCCTGGAGCGGCGAGCAGCAACTCGCCTTGTCCAGTACCGTTAGCGCCGGATACTTCCCCACCGTCGAAACCCGGCTCCTCAGCGGACGCTTCTTTAGCGATACCGACGACACGGCACACCCTTCCGTGGTCCTCATCAACCGGACGATGGCCCAGCAGTTCTTTCCGGGACAAAACCCAATCGGGCAAACCATCGGTGACCAGGCACTATCCCACAACTCGCTCCGTCAGGTCGTCGGAGTCATCGACGACATCCGCGAAGGCGCGCTCAATGAGCCCATTCGTCCCGCCGTTTATTTCCCCGTGAACCAAAATCCCGGTAACGGTTCCTTTCTTGTCGTTCGCACGGCGCAAGACCCCGCAAACGCCCTCCCCGCGCTGGTTTCTGCGATCCACAAGCTTGATCCCCAAATCGGCGTCCGCAACGAGTTCACCATGATCGAGCACATCCACAACGGCGAGGCGTCGTATCTTCGCAGCTCGTCAGCATCGCTGGTGGCAGTGTTCGCCGGGTGCGCCCTCCTCCTCGGCGTCATCGGACTGTATGCAGTGGTCGCCTACTCAGTCAGTCAGCGTACCCGCGAAATTGGAGTGCGCATGGCCCTCGGTGCGCAACGATCCTCCATTGGCCGCCTCATCCTCAGAGAAGCCGCATGGCTCGTTCTCGTTGGCGTCGTGTCCGGCATCGGCGCCTCCCTTCTCACCGGAGGCTTCCTGCGCAGCCTTCTCTTCGGCGTCCGCGCTTGGGATGTGTCGATCCTCGCCGCGGTCTCCACTGCTCTTGCCGTCGCTGCGCTCGCCGCAGCCTGGATCCCGGCACGCCGCGCAGCCGCCACCGAACCCATGCAGGCCCTGCGCAACGAATAGTCCTGCATCCGATCCGTAATCCCCAACTCCTACTCCGCGCGCAGCGTCTCCGCCGGGTCCACGTGTGCCGCCGCGCCCGCCGGAACCAACGCCGCAACCACCGCCGCCGCCACCAGCAGCACGGTCACGGCAAGAAAGGTCTCCGGATCGTGCGGACCCACGCCGAACAACATGCTGCCCAGCGCGCGCGACGCAGCGTAGGCCAGCGCTAGCCCCAGCAAAGTTCCCGGCAGCACCATTCGCATCGCACCCGCCAGGGCCAGCCGCACGATATCGCCGCGGCCGGCGCCCAACGCCATGCGAACGCCCATCTCCTGCCGCCGCTGCAGCATCAGGAACGCCATCACCCCATACAGCCCTACGATGGCCAGCAGCAAGCCCGCGCAAGCGAAGTAGCCCACCAGCAGCATTTCGAACCGCGGCTGATCGGCCAGCTTGCCCACGCGCTCGCGCATCGTCCTGATCTCGACCGGCAGTGTGGGATCGAGCGTCGTAATCTGCGCCCGCAGCCACTGCTCTGCCTTCTCCGCCGGCAGGCTCGACTTCACAATCACCACGCCCCGCCGATTCCAGTCCTCCGCACGATTGCGCCGGAGCCGGTAATACTCCGGCAAGTCGCCGCCGGCCAGGCCGCCGTTCTTCACGTCGGCCGCCACTCCCACTACCGTGTACACCGGATCCTGATCTGTCGGCGCGCCCGACGCAAAGTGAATCTGCTTCCCAACCGCACTCTCTGGCCCGAACATCCTCTGCGCCAGCGCCCGGCTCAGCACTACAAGCCGGCCCTCCGACCCGAGTTCATCGTCCGTGAACCCGCTACCCTCCACCATGGGAATCTCCAGCGCGCGAAAATAGTCCGGCGTCACCCATCGCCACGCAATATTTCCCCCGGTGCCCGACGCCAGCTTGGGCCTTCCCTCCACGCGCAGCGAAGCGTAAATCTGCTCTCCGTGCACACCACCTGGTGGCAGCGAGTCGCTTACCGCCACCGCCGTGATTCCCGGCCCGTAGCGCAAATTCCGCTCCAGTTGCGTGAAGAACGCCATCTGACTCTCGCGCGTGGGAAACGCCGACTGCCCCAGCGCAATCGTTCCCGTCACCACGTTGGCGTCGTTCACGCCGATGTCCTGCCGCTCAAGGTTCCAGAAGCTCTTCGCCAGCAGCGCGCCCCCCGCCAGCAGCAGTAGGCTCATTGCAATCTGTGCCATCACCAGCGCCTGCCGAATTCGAGCGTGCCGTGCGCCCACTGGAGTGCGGCTGGTCAGCGCCTCAGCCCGGACGCGGCCCAGTCCACCCGCCAATCCAAACCCCACGGCGCACATCAAGCTCACCACCAGCGTGAAAGCGAGAATGCGCACGTCAATGCGAGCCGACTCGAGGAACGGCATCCCCTCGGGAGCCATCACCACAAACAGCCGCAACAGTCCCCACCCGCACAGCGCGCCGGCCGCTCCTCCCGCCAGGCTCAGCGCCACAGCCTCCGACACCCACTGGCGCAACAGCCGTATCCGGCCCGCGCCCAGTGCCGAACGCACCGCCATCTCGCGCTCGCGGATCGCCCGCCGCGCCATCATCAGGCCGGCCACATTCATAAACGCAATCAGCAGCACGGCCGTCACCAGCCCCAGCAGCACCCACGCCGCGCGGTGCACGCTGTGATACTGCCGATCCCGCAACGGCCGCACCGTGTAGTGCACCTCCTTGCGAAACGGCGCCGGGGCCAGCCGCAACGAGTAGTCGAACAGCGGCTCCAGTTGCGCCTTCGCCTGCTCCGGGGTCACACCCGGCTTCAGCCGCGCAAACGCCCACATCGGACGCCCTGGATCCGCCCTCCGCTGCGCCGCCACATCCAGCCGCTCCGGCACCAGCACATCCGCCGCCTGCAGCCGAGGCATCTCGAAATCGCGCGGCAGCACACCCACAATCTCGTACCCCGCCCCATCCAGTTGGAGCACCTTCCCCACGGCATCCGGATCCAGATGAAACCGGCTCTTCCACAGCGCATAGGAAATCAGCGCCACCTTCGGCGCAGTCGGCCTGTCTTCATCCGGCAGGAAATTCCGCCCCGCAACCGGCATCACGCCCAGCGTCGGCAGAAAATTGTGCTCCACGCCCGCGCACGTCAGCCGCAGCGGATTGGCCTCCGTCAAATCGCACGCATCCACACCAATCTCCGACGTCATGGCGGCGAACGGCTTCTGATTGTCCTGCCACTCGTAGTACGAGCCGCCCAGCATGAACTCCTGCGGCTCGATTGGCGCCACCAGACCTACTGACACCAGCCCCTCCGAATCGCCATACGGCAGGGGCCGAAACAGGATCCGGTCCACCACGCTCATCACCGAAGTGGTCGATCCAATACCCAGCATCAGCGTCAGTAGCACGGTGATCGTGAACGCAGGATTCCGCCTCATGCCGCGTACCGCGTAACGCAAATCGCGCCCCAACGTCTCCAAGCCGAACCCGGGCCGCTCCTCGCGGCACTGCTCGCGCGCCCGCTCCACGCCGCCAAATGCAATCGCGGCCTGTCGCCTCGCCTCCGTCTCGCTCATCCCTTCCGCGCGATTCGCCTCCACCTCCCGTTCCATATGAAAGCGAAGTTCCTCATCAACTTCCGCCCGCCCGCCAGCATGCGGAAGGAACCGAAACCAGAAACGCACCCTGCTCCAGAACTCGCGGAACATCCCGGCCTCCCCGGCAGCCAATCCGTGCCGCCACCCCTCGACGTTCTACAAAAAAGACCATGCTCCTCTCTCCTGTCGAATGTCAAGGGGGGACAACCAGGAACGCGGCAACTCTGGCCCAAAGCAGAATCGGCAATCCAATAACCACAACCTGTCATGTTGAGCGAAGCCCGCCGCAGCGAGCGGAGTCGAGCATCCGCGGTTGTTCCTGGCACACGCTCCAACCGAAGCGGCCCCTCCCGTCGACGAAGTGAGCTGCGTAAGCTCGGTGTAGAGGACAACAATGCGAGCCCAGTCGGTTTCCAATGGCGTGCGGGCACGCGCGTGACACGCACAATCTCGGCCTTCGACGTATGAGTAGAGAGCCAGTAGGATACCGAGCAATAGCGATCCAACCGCGCCCTCCATCTGAGTCCAATCGAGCCAGGCACATGGCTCCGTACTTCACCGCTGCGCCGCCCACCTCAGACCCAGCGGGATGAGTGAGCATGCGACCTTCGCAGATTATCGTGGAGGAACGTAAGAATTGTGCTCCGCGAGGTGAATGTGCAAACCCGGCGCAGGTTCATTCAGGGACTTTCGGTGAGCGCCCTTGCTCTGGCAGGTGCGGAAGCCGATGCAACCGAGACTTTCGCGCCCGGCGACGAGCGCCTCGTCTCCCACGGCGGCCCCCTCCGTGATGGCTGGGAATTCCGGCCCGATCCCGGTGGCACTTCACAGCCGTCTGACGCGCTGGATCAGGCGCCGGTCTGGTCCCCGGTTCAGGTACCCCATACCTGGCAATCTCTTGGCAGGTCGCCGGAATATGTCGGCGTGGGGTGGTACCGGCTCCGCTTCAATGCGCCGGAGAGCTGGGAGTCGCGCCATGTGCGCATCGAGTTCGAGGCCGTGAATCATACGGCGCACGTATTCCTGAACGGCACGGCGATTGGCGAGCACGTGGGCAAGGGATATACCGCGTTTACGCTCGATCTCTCAGCCGGGCTCAAGTTCGGCCTGGAAAACACGCTGCACGTGCGGGTCGAGAATCGGCCGGGCAACCGCATGCTTCCACGCAACAAGAGCTACGACTGGACCGACGATGGCGGCATGATTCGCCCGGTAAACCTGCTGGTGACTGCGCATACCTTGATCGAACGAGTGGAGATCGACGCGGAACCCAACCTGGCCAACGGATCGACACAGATCCGCATCCGGGCCATCGTTCGCAACGCCGTCCCGCAGGCGCAAAAGGCGCGTATTCAGGCCACCATCCGGCGATGTGGCAGCGCCGGGGAAGCGCTGCGTATCGGTCCCGTCGACGTGGCTCTCGAACCGAATGGCAGTCAGGTTGTGACTCTCGGTCCCGCCACGCTGCAGAATGCCGCGCTGTGGCATTTCGATGCGCCCCATCTCTACGAGGCGTCGCTCGAATTAGACAGTCCGGCAGGATCTCACGAAGTCATCCAGTCGTTCGGAATTCGCAAATTCGAAGCGCGCGGTGCTGCTTTCTATCTCAATGGAGAGAAAGTCTCGCTCATCGGCGTGGAAAGGATGGCCGGCAGCCACCCTGAGCTCGGCTTTGCTGAAACTGCGGAATGGATCGACCGGAATCACCGCGACATGAAGGAGCTCAACTGCGTCTTCACCCGCGTGCACTGGCCTCAGGACAAGCGCGTTCTCGACTTCTGCGACCGCCACGGAATCCTGATGCAGGAGGAAGTGCCTGCCTGGGGACCGGAAACATTCCGGCAGACTTCGGATGAAATCCAGCACGCGCTCGAACAGAACGGGTTGGAGCAACTACGCGAGATGGTCCATCGCGACCGTAATCATCCCTGCATTGTGGCGTGGGGATTGTGCAACGAGGTGGATGGAAAGAACCCCCGGACGCGGCAGTTTGCTCGCGCGGTCGGTGCCGAGGCGCGCCGACTCGATCCCTCGCGTCTGCAGACCTACGCGGCCAATACGCTGGGGGACGATCCCGCGGCCGACATGGCCGGAGAGTTCGATTTCATTTCGGCGAACGAGTACTACGGTAGTTGGGCGCCCGGTGGCCCCAGCGACGTCGAAGCGTGTCTTGATCGTATTCGCAAGGCCTTTCCCGGCAAGCCCATTGTTGTATCCGAGTACGGCTGGTGCGAGTGCCAGCCGACCATCATGCCTGGCGACCAAAACCGCGTCGCAATCGTGAACTCCCACACTGAGGTATTTCGTAAGTTCCCCGAGGTCGCGGGCGCCATCTATTTCGACTACAACGATTACCGCACTCTTGTGGGCGACAAGGGTGCCGGCGCGCTGCGGCAGAGAGTGCACGGGGTGGTTGACCTCTATGGCGCTCGCAAGCCGTCATTCCAGGCTCTCCGCCTGCAGGCCAGCCCCATTCAAAGTGCGGTGTTGCGCAAATCCGGCCAGGGACGCTACCAGCTCGTGATCCAGGCGCGGGACCAACTTCCCGGCTACGTGCTGCGTGGCTACTCGCTGCGATGGCTGGCTTACGGCTACGACGATCTGCCCATGGAAGGCGCGGAAACGGCTTTGCCGGATTTACATCCCGGCTCGTCGCAGAGATTTGAAACCAGCTTTTCCGTAAGCGGAATAGGGAGAGTTGTCGTGGACCTCGTCCGGCCAACCGGGTTCTCCGCAACCACAGTGCAATACCGGAACGACTGACGCCCGGAGTGAGTAGTTTTTTCTCCGTCGAACCTCTGTCCCTTTGTCCCTCCGTCCCACTTCCGTACCCCCTGTCCTGGCCCCTCCGTGTTGCCTGTTCCTTGTTGTCTGTCCCAGCTTCTGCTCCCCGTTCAGCGCCTCCAGCATCCAATACCCATGTCCTCAACCCTGTCGGTGTCCGTCCTCGACCTCGTACCCATGAAGCCCGGCGAAGGCCCGGCCCCCGCCATCGCGCGATCCGTCGATCTCGCCCGCCACGCCGAGAAGTGGGGATACAAACGCTTCTGGCTCGCCGAGCACCACTCCATCGAGGGCCTAGCCTGCTCCGCCACGCCCGTCCTTATAGGGCATATCGCCAATGCCACCAGCAGCATACGCGTAGGTAGCGGCGGAATCATGCTGCCCAACCACGCCCCTCTCATCGTGGCAGAACAATTCGGCACGCTCGAGGCCCTGTACCCCGGCCGCATCGACCTCGGGCTCGGCCGCGCCCCCGGCGGCGACTTCCACACCATGCGCGCCCTGCGCCGCAATCTGCAGCAATCAGGGGAAGATTTCGCCGAACTTCTCGAGGAGCTCCGCATTTACCTCGCCCCGGCACGTCCCGGCCAGGCCGTCAAAGCCATCCCCGGCCAGAACACCCGCGTCCCCATCACCCTGCTCGGCTCCAGCCTGTTCAGCGCGCAGCTCGCCGCCCGCCTCGGCCTGCCCTTTGGCTTCGCCGCCCACTTCGCGCCGGACTACCTCTACGCCGCCGCCGAGCTCTATCACCGCGATTTCCAGCCAAGCGACACATTGCAAATCCCTTACTTCATGGTCGGCGTGCAGGTCATTGCCGCGGAAACCGACCAGCAGGCACACCGCCTCTTCACCACCCCCCAGCAGCGATTCCTGCGCCTGATCCGCAACCAAGCCGTCGAGCTCCTGCCCCCGGTCGATTCCATGGACTCGCTCTGGTCCGAGCCCGAGCGCGCCACTGTCATGAGCAAGCTCGGCGCTGCCATCGTCGGCTCCGATTCCACCGTCCGCACCCGCCTTGAGCGACTCGCCGAGCAGACCGGAGCCGCCGAAATCATCGTCGCCACTGACACGTTCAGCCAGCAGGACCGGCTCGAGTCGTACCGCCGGGTAGCGGAGATCGCTCGCACCATCCAAACCGGCCAGACTATGCTGCAATCTCCACGGTAACCCGCGGCTGCAGAGAGACGCGTGCCCTGGGTCCCTCGCCCTGGGAAACCGGGATGTCGAGGGCCCTCACCCCGCGTCCATCCACGTTCGCGGGCCCGATCGGCAGTCGCTGA
>Ga0134126_10013531_pt1 | contig 10307 bp, 11 predicted proteins | sample KB31752_FD_96881 | JGI IMG/M metagenome (GOLD analysis project Ga0134126, IMG submission 96881) | Terrestrial soil microbial communities with excess Nitrogen fertilizer from Kellogg Biological Station, Michigan, USA - KB3-175-2 | ecosystem: Environmental > Terrestrial > Soil > Unclassified ...
CGGCCGGACGTTCACCGTGGAGTACCTGGGCAACGTGCTGGGCGCCCCGCCGGTCATCTACCTCAACGTCGACATGTCGGTGATGAAGGACATCGCCGCGCGGACCCTGCAGTCCGGCGAACCGGTCTGGTTCGGCTGCGACGTGGCCAAGATGATGAGCAACGAGTACGGGGTGTGGGACGCCAACCTCTACGACCTGCCGTCGGTGTACGGCGCGGACTTCACGCTCGGGAAGGCCGACCGGCTAGTGTTCCACGAGACCCAGATGACCCACGCCATGCTCTTCACCGGCGTGGATCTGCTCGACGGCGCCCCCCGCCGGTGGCGGGTGGAGAACAGCTGGGGCTCGGACCGGGGCAAGGACGGCTTCTACACGATGAACGACTCGTGGTTCGACGAGTACGTGTTCGAGATCGCCGCCCGGCGCAGCGCGCTCCCTGAGGAGCTGCAGCAGGCGGTCGGCACCGAGCCGATCGTGCTGCCCGCCTGGGACCCGATGGGCTCCCTGGCCCGGTAACCGGAGAGGTGTCCATCCCGGGGATTCCCGATCGTCGAGGTGATGTGACCGAGGAGAACCGGAGGACACCATGAAGTACATGCTGTTGGTCTGTGCCGACGCATCCCGGGTCGAGTCCCCGCCCGACGCGGGCGAGCCGGGCCCGGAGGAGAGCCCGATCGACGCCTGGCTCGACGCGGTCCGGGGCATACGGCTGGACGGCAGCCAGCTGCTGCCCCCGAGCGACGCCAAGACGGTGCGGGTCCGGGACGGCGAGACGCTGCTCGGCGACGGGCCGTTCGCGGAGACCAAAGAGGTCATCGCCGGGTACGACATCCTCGAGTGCGCCGACCTGGACGAGGCGATCGCGATGGCGGCCAAGCATCCCGTGGCCAAGTTCGGCGCCATCGAGGTGAGGCCGTTCTGGCCGGAGTGAACAGCGAGGTCGAGGCGGCCGTCGCCGACACGTTCCGCGAGGAATGGGGCCGCATCGTGGCCTTCCTGATCCGGATGACCGGCGACTGGGACCTGGCCGAGGAGTGTGCGCAGGACGCGTTCGCGCAGGCGCTGGTGCGCTGGCCGCGCGATGGCGTCCCGCGCCGCCCCGGCGCCTGGCTGACCACGACCGCGCGCAACCGCGCCCTGGACCGGCTGCGCCGCCGGGCCAACGAGGCGGTCAAGGTGCAGGAGGCAATGGTGATCACGCGCCTGGCTGAGTCGGGTGACGCCGACGACGACAGCGGCATCGGCGACGACCGGCTGCGCCTGATCTTCACCTGCTGCCACCCGGCGCTGGCCATGGAGGCCAGGGTCGCGCTGACCCTGCGCACCGTGGCCGGACTGACCACCAACGAGGTGGCCCGGGCCTGCCTGGTCACGGAGCCGACCATGGCCAAGCGCCTGGTCCGGGCCAAAACCAAGATCCGCAACGCGGGCATCCCGTACCGCGTGCCGCCCCCGCAGCTGCTGCCGGAACGCGCGTCCGGGGTGCTGGCCGTGCTGTACCTGCTGTTCAACGAGGGGTACGCGGCCACCGCCGGGACCGACCTGGTCCGCCAGAACCTGTGCGCCGAGGCGATCCGCCTGGCCCGGCTGCTGGTCCGGCTGATGCCCGGCGAGCCCGAGCCCGAGGGGCTGCTCGCGCTCATGCTGCTGCACCATTCCCGGCGCGGCGCCCGGACCGACGACGCGGGTGAGCTGGTCACGCTGGAGCACCAGGACCGCGGGCGATGGGACGCCAGCGAGATCGCCGAGGGCGTCGGCCTGCTCGAGACCGCGCTGCGGCGCGGCCGGCCCGGGCCCTACCAGGTGCAGGCGGCCATCGCCGCCTGCCACGCCACGGCCAGGACCGCGGCCGACACCGACTGGGTCGAGATCGCCGCGCTCTACGGGGAACTGGCCCGGCTGGTGCCCTCCGCGGTGGTGGAGTTGAACCGCGCGGTGGCCGTGGCCATGGCCGACGGGCCGGCCGCCGGGCTGGTGCTGGTGGACCGGCTGGAGGCCGAGGGCGCCCTGCCCGGGTACCACCTGCTCCCCGCCACCCGCGCCGACCTGCTGCGCCGCCTGCACCGGGACGCCGACGCCGCGGCCGCGTACCGGCAGGCTCTCGGCCTGGCCAGCTCCGACACCGAGCGGCGCTACCTGGAACGGCGCCTGGCCGAGGTCTCGGGACCGCGGTAGCGCCGCCACCTGGCCCTCGCTCCGGCCGGCGCGCGGATAATCCGCGGTCACGGCCGGTAAGCAATCGTTACCCGTCCCGGTGCGGTAGCGTCGACGAGCACTGTTGACTAGAGGTCTGGCTCAGGAAGGGAGAGGAACGGGGCGATGGTGTCGCAGGCCAGCAGGCTTCGAGACGTCCGCTATGACATCCGGGGGCCGGTGCTGCGCCGGGCCCGGCAACTCGAGGCCGACGGGCAGCAGATACTCAAGCTGAATCTGGGCAACCCCGCGCCGTTCGGGCTGTTCGCGCCCGACCCCGTGGTGGCCGACGTGATCAGCAGCATCGGCCAGGCTCAGGGCTACAGCGACGCCCGGGGCATCTACCCGGCCCGGCTGGCGGTGGCGGAGTCATTCCAGAGCAAGGGCGTCACCGGAGTCGGCCCCGACGACGTGTTCCTGGGCAACGGCGTGTCCGAGCTGATCGTGATGGCGCTGCAGGGCCTGCTGAACGAGGGCGACGAGGTCCTGATTCCCAGCCCCGACTACCCGCTGTGGACCGGGGCCGTCGGGCTCTGCGGCGGGCGGGCGGTGCACTACCGCTGCGCCGAGCCGGAGGGCTGGGCGCCGGACCTCGAGCATGTGGCCGAGCAGATAACCCCGCGCACCCGCGCCCTGGTCCTGATCAACCCGAACAACCCGACCGGCGCGGTGTACTCCCGCGAGACCCTGCTCGGCCTGCTCGACCTGGCCCGCAGGAACGGGCTGCTCGTGCTCACCGACGAGATCTACGACCAGATCCTGTACGAGGACGCGGTGCACGAGTGCGCGGCCGCGCTGGCTCCCGACCTCCTGGTGCTGACGCTCGGCGGACTGTCCAAGACCTACCGGCTGGCCGGCTTCCGCTCCGGCTGGCTGGTGGTCTCCGGCCCGCGCCGGGACGCGGCCGAGTACCTCGAGGGCCTGGAGCTGCTGGCCAACATGCGGTTGTGCCCCAACGTGCCCGCGCAGTACGCGATCGCGCCCGCGCTGGGCGGCCGGGACAGCATCGGTGAGCTGCTGCGGCCCGGTGGCCGCCTGCGCGAGCAGCGGGACCGCGCCTGGCAGCAGATCAACGAGATCCCGGGGGTGGACTGCGTCAAGCCCGAGGGCGCGCTGTACCTGTTCCCCCGCCTGGACCCGGACGTCCACAAGATCGTGGACGACGAGCGGATGGTGATCGACCTGCTGGAGCAGGAGCACCTGCTGCTCTCGCACGGGACGGGGTTCAACCTGCCCACCGCCGACCACCTCCGCCTGGTGTTCCTGGCCGGGGTGGACGTGCTCGACGACGCGATCGGCCGGCTGGCCCGCTTCCTGGAGGACTACCACCAGTAGCGGTACGTCAGCAGCGCTAACCCTCGGCGGCCGGCGCGAGGCGGCGCCGCAACACCCGCTGCAGCTGGCCGCCGGGCGGATCCGCAGGAAAGTCGCGCTGCGGCTGGCTCTGCCGGCACGCGGCCAGCACGCCGCAGCAGACCACCACGGCCCCGGCGATCTGGACCAGGCTGGGCCGCTCGTTGAGCACGAGGAACGCCAGCAGCATGGACGCGGCCGGCTGCAGCAGCAGGGTCAGCGAGGAGATGGCGGCGGGCAGCCGGGGCAGCGACGAGGTGATCAGCAGCCAGCCGATGGTCTGGCTGGTCAGCGACAGCAGCAGCAGCCAGCCGAACGACGGCCACGGGATGTGCAGCTGGAATCCCCCGAACGTCACGCCGAGCAGCAGCGAGCCGAGCGCGGCGCCGGCCGTGGCCTCGGCCAGCGGGCCCGCGGCGTGCCGCGTGCCGGTTGAGCTGCGCCGCATGATCAGCAGGAAGATCGCGTAGGCGCCCGAGGTACCCAGGCCGTACCCGACCCCGGCCAGCGGGTGGATCCCGCCGGTGGCGTCCCCGGCCAGGCCGGACACCATCACCACGCCCACCATCACCACGGGAAGAAAGACCAGGAATCTGCGCTCGGGCCGCTCCCGGAACAGCGCCCAGGCGGCGAACGCGACGAACAGGACCTGCAGGTTGCCCAGCACCGTCGCGATCCCGGCCCCGACCTCGGCGATGGCGTGGTTCCACAGCACCAGGTCCACGGCCAGGAACAGGCCGGCCACGAACGCGCCGGCCCGGGCCTGCCGGTTGCGGGCGCCGAGCCGGCGCTGCTCGAGCACGGCCAGCGCGACCAGCAACGGCAGCGCGAGCAGGCAGCGGTAGAACCCGGTGGTGGCGGGGCCGGCCCCGGACAGCTTGACCAGCACCGCCGACGCGGAGATCGAGGCCGCGCCGAGCACGGCCAGGACCAGGGGCTTGCGGTCGACGGCCGGCCCGCCCCCGTCAGCCCCGCCCCTGTCAGCCCCGCCCCTGTCAGCACCATTGCCCGTAAGGACCGTTTCCGCGTATGGTGCTGACATGTCGCCCACCCTACGGGAGCGGTCTGACAGCAGTCAAAGCGGCTTTGGTGCTGACCTGACCGAGGCTCTCCTGGCCTGTGCCGAGCTGATCAACACCGGCCGCGACGCGGCGGGCGAGGGCCTGGAAACCGTCGCCGACGTGCAGGCGTTCGGCGACCGGTACGCGTTCCACGGCCTCCCGGCCGGGCCCAGGGATGTGCCGCGGCTGCGCGCGCACCGCACCCGGCTGGACGCGATCGCCACCGCCTGCGAGTCGGCCGACGACGACGAGGCCATCGGGATGCTGAACGCGCTGCTCGCGCAGACCGGAGCGGTCCCGCAGATCGTCGCGCACGACGGCCGGGGGCCGCACATCCACGTGTCCCGCCCGGCGGCACCGCTCGCCGACCGGATCGCCGCCCACCTCGCCATGGGCCTGGCCGAGCTGGTGGTGGCCGGCGAGAGCGAGCGGATGCGCAGCTGCGCCGCCCCGCCGTGCCGCAACGTGTTCGTGGACCTGTCCAGGAACCGGTCCCGCCGGTACTGCGACAGCCGCACCTGCGGCAACCGGCTGCACGTGGCCGCGTACCGCGCGCGCCGGTCCGGGGCGGCGTAGCCCGCCGGGTCAGGCCAGCGGCGCGGCGCCCGGCCCTGAGGCAGGCCCGGGCCCGGTCGCCAGCCCGAGGCGCTGGGCGCGGTACTGGACGATCAGGCGCTGCACGGCAAACGTCACGGCCAGGTAGAGCAGGATGCTGGCGCTGCCCAGCCCGCGCTCGTCCTTTCCGGCAATCAGGTAGTCGTAGGCCAGGTGGGAGCCCAGCGACACCACCCACAGCACGACGGTGATCCATGTCCCCCGCGACCAGGCCACGCCCGCGTCGGACCAGATGCGCACCGTGCTGGCCCGGAACCCGCCCATCACCGCCGCGAGCACCAGGCTGCCGGCCAGGGTGGCCACGAGGGCGGCCTTGTCGTGATCGGTCTTAACGAACGACACGAGTTGCACCACGCCGATGATCCCGAGGATCAGCGGGACCCGGGGGTTGAATGAGCGCACCGGCCGGGGCCGTACCTGCCGGACGATGATGTAGCCGAAGACGAGAATGCCCAGAAGAAGATCAACTGCAAACATGTGGCCGCGCTCCAGATCTGTGCTGAATGGAGTCCCGCCCATCACGCTAGAGGTGGCGGCGGGCGCGGTCCTGTGCCCTGTGTACCGATATCGCCATGACATATGTCACGCCGGGCCGCTGGCTTGGCCGACCCAGCACCGGGTGCCCGAAGGCTCCTGCTAGGTTGTGGCTTGGGGAACACACAGGCCAGATCGGAGGTCTCGATGGGCCTTCCCGTAAGTCAGCGCAGAATCCTGGAGAGGATCGAGAACGCCCTGCTGGGCTCCGATCCGCGTCTCGCTGCGCTCTTCTCTATCTTCACCCGGCTGAACCGCGATGAGGAGATGCCCCGGGTGGAGGAGATACGCGCCCGGGCGGCCATCATCCTGGCCCGGGTCTGGTTCCGGATCGCCGCCTTCGGCAGATGGCTGGGCGCGCCACGCCGGGCCAAGCTGCGCGCCGCGCTGTTCTTCCCGGTGGCGCTGGCCATCGTGGCCACCGCGGTTCTGGTCGGCGGGTCGTTCCCCAACAATGGCCGCTGCGCCGTGGCGCAGCGCACGCAGGACACCACCCAGTCCAGCGCCGGGGCCCGGCCCCGGCTGTGCGAGCCGGTGGTCGCGAACCCGGCCATTCTCGGCCGCTAGCCGGCCCGCGGTCAGCTGCTGATCGCCACGAGCTCGGGCCGCAGGCACGCCTGCCCGGCTCCCGCCGCCACGGGACCGCCCAGCCTGGCGCAGGCGGCCAGCAGGACCGTGTTGTTCACCGGGTCGGTGCTGCCGCCCAGGCCGGACAGGTCGTCGAAGTAGTGCGGCCACGGCACCGGCGGCGTGGTCCAGATGACCCGCCGCTGCGAGACCGCGTACCCCCACGCATCCCCGAAGGCCCCCTGATCGAGCCCGAGCGCCACGCCGTTGCGCACGCCGAACAGGCCGGATGACGCCGGCGCCGCCGATCTCCTGATCGGGGTTCCTGTGCTCGGATCCAGCCCCCTCAGCCCGTTGCCGGTGGTGACGTACAGCGTCTGCCTGGGCACATCCTCGCTTTCCAGCACCGCGCCGGCCCGCTGCCAGAGCAGCCGCCCCGTGCTCGCCCGGTAGGCGCTGAGGTCGGCCGGCCCGGCGAAAAGCAGCACCCCGCCGAACGCGGCGCCGAGCGTGCCGGCGAACGAACCGCCGGCGGGCCTGATCATCCGCTCGGCGCCGGTCGCGACGTTGATCTGGCGCACCGCGGTCACCGGCGCGCTGCCCAGGTAGCCGGCCGCGGACACCGTGACGTACAGGTTGCTGCCGTCCACCCGCCAGGCCTGCGGCACCGCCCCGGTCGGCCGGTTCCAGGCCGGCCGGCCGGTGTCATTCCGGTAGCTCGTCACGGACCGGCTGCCGACTACCACGGTATGCGCGGCGTCGGCGGCGACCGCGCCCCCGTAGATGGCCGCGGGGTAGGCGCGGATCTGCTGGCCGCTCCGGGCCCCGAGTATCACCTCGTCGCGGGCGTTCCCGCCGGTCCTGGCGTCGGGGAAGGACACCCCGACGGTCACCACCTGGGGCCAGGCCCGCACCGACACGATCGCCGCCCCGGCGGGGAACCCGGTGATGGTCGTCGCCCAGAGCGGGGTGCCGGCCCTGACGTCAAAGGCGTAGACGTTCATGCCGTAGCCCGCCACGGCCACCTGGGAGCCGGCCGCCACGTAGGCCGCACCCCGGGTGGGCACGGTGCCTGCGACGCCGCCCTCGGCCATCCATGATCCGGTCAGCGGCTGGACCCAGCGGATGGTCCCGGTGGACCCGCAGTGCGAGCCGGCGCACTGCTGGGTCGCTGACTCATTGGCGTAGCCGGGGATGATGACCGCCCCGATCAGCACGGCGGCCAGCAGACTCCGCCGCGTCCAGACCGATGACCAGCGCGCCATGCCCACGCCTACCCCACGACCCCTTCTCCTGGCACGCCCGACCGTGAACCCTCGCCCGCGGAGACCCCCGCTGATCAGTCAACCGTAGACCCAATCCGCGCCCGATGCGGCCAGGACGAAGGCGTCGCCGGGGCTCTGCGGCCGGGCCGCAGCGCCGCGAGATACCGTTAGCTTCGCCGCGCCAGCCCAGCAATGAGGAGGAGACCATGACCGACCGTGCGCCGTTGCCGTTCGACTTCATGCCCCCGGTGCCGTCGTTCACGGTGCAGAGCGACGACGTCAGCGATGGCCAGCCCATGGGTGACAACCAGGTCTACAGCGGGTTCGGCATGACCGGGCAGAACATATCGCCGCATCTGCGCTGGTCCGGCTTCCCGCCGGAGACCCAGGGCTTCGCCGTCACGTGCTACGACCCGGACGCCCCGACCGGCTCCGGCTTCTGGCACTGGCTCGTTCTGGACATCCCGGCCTCCGTGACCGAACTGCCGGCCGGCGCGGGCAGCAGCGACGGCAGCGGCCTGCCCGCGGGCGCGTTCTCGGTGCGGAACGACTACGGCAGCAAGGACTTCGGCGGTGCCGCGCCGCCCGCGGGCGACCCGCCGCACCGGTACGTGTTCACGGTGTACGCCCTGGACACCGACAAGCTGGGCGTCGACTCCGACGTCTCCCCCGCGGTGGCCGGGTTCAACCTGCGGTTCCACACGATCGCCCGGGCGCTGACCATTCCCGTCTACGGGCACTGACCGCGGCGATGGCATGATGACACACCGGGGGGCGCCCGCCCGACAAGGAGATGAGGAATCCGATGCCCCTCGATGAGGACACTGTGCGCCTGGCCCAGGGCAAGAACCTGGCCACGGTGGTGACCCTGATGCCGAACGGCCAGCCGCAGGCCCTGCTCACGTGGGTGGACAGCGACGGCGACTATGTGCTCGTCAACACCGAGCCGCAGCGGCAACGGGCGAGGAACATCCGCAGGGACCCCAGGATCACTGTGCTGATCCACTCCGACGCCGACCCCTGGGACTGGTCCGAGGTACGCGGCCGGGTCGTCGAGACCATCGACGGCAGCGAGGCCCGCGAGCACATCGACAAGCTGTCCCGCAAGTACGTGGGCAGCGACTACCGCAATCCGATCGGGCCGCAGGGCCGGGTGATACTCAAGATCGCCGCGGACAAGGTGAACACGCCCAGGTCGCTGGGCCGCCGTTAGCCAGCGGGCGGCCGGCACCAGGAAGGGGCGCCGTCAGCCCGGGCGGTGCCCCAGGCTGGCCAGCACGCGGCGCTCCTTGTCCGGGCTCAGGCCGTGCGACGGCCGGCCGGGCGGAGGCGGTGGCGGGTAACCCTCGTCCTGTATCCAGCGCCAGGTGTCGGCGACCGTTTCCTCGACCGGCCGGCAGGTCAGGCCCGTCGCGTAGGCGGCCGAGACGTCGCCGTCGTGCAGGCTGGCCAGCTCCCCGTCCGGCGGCAGCCAGATGGGCAGCTCGGTCCAGGGCTCGATGCCCTCCGCCTCGATCACCTCCGGCGGGACCCAGACCAGCGAGGCCCGGGACCCGGTCACCTCCCTGGCCGCCCCGAGCAGGCTGGCCATGGTGGCCTGGCCGGGCTGGCTCACCGCGTTGAACGCGCCGCCGATGCGCCGCTCGGCGGCCGAGATCATCCACGCCGCGAGGTCCCGGCAGTCGATGTACTGCAGCGGCCGGTCCGGCGGCCCCGGGGCCAGGACCTCACCGCCGAGCTCCATCCGCCGCAGCCACCAGGGCATCCGCCCGACCCGCTCGTACGGACCCAGGATCAGGCCGGCCCGGGCCAGCAGCGCCCAGTCCCCGAACGCCCCGGCCGCGGCCAGCTCGCCGCCCCGCTTGGCCGCCGCGTAGTCCTCACTGTCGGTGCTGGCCGGATCGCCGTCGACCACCGGCGCGGATTCGTCCGCACCCGCAGGTATCGGCCACCGGTACACCGACCGGCTGGACACATACCCGTAATGGCCGACGCGGCCCACCAGCAGCGCGGCCGCATCCGCCACGGCGCGGGGCGCGCCGCTCCAGGTATCGATCACCGCGTCCCAGGAGCCGTGGCCGAGCGCCGCGCGCATGGCGGCGCGGTCGCTGCGATCGGCGTGCAGGGCCTGCGCCCCAGGCGGCTGGTGCCCGCTGATCCCGCGGTTGACCGTGGTGACTTCGTCGCCGCGGGCCAGGGCCGTTTCCACGACCGCCCGGCCAACATGATGCGTTCCGCCCAGGACCAGAAGCCTCATGGCACCCACACTGCCCCGATCGCCGCGGGCGGTGTGCCCGTGTTCGTCCTCGGCGTAGCGCGGGCGGGAAAATAGGGCCACAGCGGCGAAAGACGGCGGGAGGCCCTATGCCGGGATCGGTGTTCGATGCGCTCGCCGAGGACTACGACGCGGCCCGGCCCGCCTACCCCGACGGGCTCTACCGGGCCCTGGAGTACGCCACCGGGCCGCTGGCGGGGAAGCTGGTCCTCGACGGCGGGGCCGGAACCGGGATCGCCACCCGGCAGCTGGCCAGGAGGGGCGCCAGGACGGTGGGCATCGACATCGGCGAGCGGATGCTCCGCCGGGCTCAGGCGCACAGCCCGGGGTCGTGCTTCCTGCTCGCGGACGGCAACCGGCTGCCGCTACGCGACCGGTGCGTGGACCTCGCCTGCTTCGCCCAGTCGTGGCACTGGTTTGACCTGGACCGCGCCATCGGCGAG
>Ga0134126_10013532_pt1 | contig 10307 bp, 9 predicted proteins | sample KB31752_FD_96881 | JGI IMG/M metagenome (GOLD analysis project Ga0134126, IMG submission 96881) | Terrestrial soil microbial communities with excess Nitrogen fertilizer from Kellogg Biological Station, Michigan, USA - KB3-175-2 | ecosystem: Environmental > Terrestrial > Soil > Unclassified ...
ACCGACCAGTTCGTAGGCGGCGGCGACCTTGTGGCGATCTCGCGGCTTTCGTCAATGCTGACCCGCATGGGCCGGCCATTCCGTGTCCGCGTGGGCAACGACGTCTCGTTCGCCGATTTCCGCTCGGGTCCGGCGATTCTGGTGGGCTACTCCTATACGCGATGGCGGGACATCAGCAATCAGATGCGCTTCTTCATCGATGGATCGCGCAAGCCGGTCGGCATCACGGATAACGGAAAGCCGACGAACTGGGCGCTTCCCGAGCTGCCGCGCGATCGCCGCACGAGCGAGGACTACGCCATTGTTTCGCGCGTCTTCCATCCGGACACGCATGCCATGCTGGTGGAGATCGCCGGGATTACGCAGTATGGCACCGAGGCCGCGGGAGACCTGGTGACGAATCCGGACCTGATGGCTGAAGCGCTGCACGGCGCTCCTGCCGGCTGGCAATCGAAGAATCTGCAATTGGTGCTGCACGTGAAAGTGATCTCCGGCGCGCCGAGCTCGCCCAAGGTGCTGGCCCGATATTTTTGGTAGCGAGTAGCGCTACACTGTTGGGTCATTATGGCGGACATCATCACCGAATATCAGAAATGGAAGCAGCAGGGCGAGGATCTGCGAATCCAGGCGCGCACGGCAATCGAAACCCGATTCCGCGAACTACTCACGGAAGCGGCGCACCTCGCCGAGGAATACAAGAGCGACTTCGGCGCTCAGTTGAAACCGCCGCCTTCCATCACAGCGTTCCGTTACAAGGCGGGCCCGCAGGCAAAGAAGAAAGCGGCAAAGGGAAAGCGTCCCGGGGCCGCGCCTGCTCCGGCGACTCCGGTTGAAGCAGCGAAGGTGAGTCCGAAAGTTGCCGGGCTGCAAAAGAAGCTGGCCACCGCGAAGAAGAAGCTTGACGACGCGAAGTCCGCCGGCTCGCCCACGCGCGCGCTAGAAGACAAAGTTTATGAAATCGAAGACGAGCTTCGGCTCGCAGCGCAGGCCTGAGCGGATCGCGCTTGGCGTCCTGCTCGCGGCAGGGTTGCTGCACGCACAAAGTGGGGGCTCGGCTTTCGAGGTCGCCACGATCCATCCCGGTGTTTCGATGGAGACGATGGCGCGAACGGCGCAAGGCGGCAAGCTCCACGCTGGAATGTTCACCGGCCCATCGCGCGTGGAGATCGCGTGGATGACGGTGGCGGACCTGGTTTCGTTGGCATATGGCGTGAGTCCGTACGAGATCGCCGGACCGCCCGATATCAAGGTCGCGCGCTGGGATATTATGGCCAAGCTGCCGGAGGGCGCCAACAAGGACCAGGTTCCGGCGATGCTGCAAACGCTGCTCGCCGACCGCTTCGCGTTTAAGATGCATCGCGAATCGCGCGAGCAGAATGTTTACGTGCTGGTCGCGACGAAAGAACTTGAGTCCGGCGGCGCTGCCATTGCGGCTGTTGATGAAAATGCCAAGGAACTGGGGAGCACGCTGTCTGCTCGTATGCAGGCGGACGCGGATAACCGGACGGCGACGCTGAGCGGAGGTCCGCTGGGGACGGTCCGGTTCACGGCGCTCGAGCGGTCGGGAGACGTGGTTCGCGTGGAAATGCGCATAGGCATGCGGGCGCTATGCAGCGCGGCGGCGTACGTCATCGATAAGCAGGTGGTGGACGCCACGGGCCTGAACGGCGACTACAACGTTCGCCTCGATATGACGGGCGATGACGCCAAAGCCCTGCTCCGCTACGCCGCGGGAGTTGGCTTCATCCCGGTGCCGGCGGCGGGGTCGGCCGGCCAGTCGATTTTCGAGGCGCTGAAGAAGATCGGGCTCCGGCTGGAGGCGAAGAAAACGGCGGTGTCGATGGTCGTCGTGGACTCGGTGAGTAAAGCGCCAACGGAAAACTAGAAAAGCGGCAGGCCGGGAGACCCGCGGTTACTGGCGGCGGAAGTGAATGGCTTGACCTCCACTTGGGGCCATTTTGACGTTCAGGACCGTCCTGGCATTCACTTTCCGCTCTTCTTTGACGGTGTGTTTGGCGTTCTGGTCCGCGTCCGGCGCATCGGCGTAGATCTCCGCGATGAAATCTCCTTTGCCGAGAAACTCCAGCGGCACTGAAATTTCGCGTGCTTGTTTATTGGTGATTGCGCCCAGGAACCAATCCTCACCTTTGCGGCGTGCGACCGCAATGTACTGGCCGGGCATTCCGGTTACCACGTGCGTCTCGTCCCACGCCGCGGGAACTGCCTTCAGAAACTCTAATTCCTTCTGGCCTGTATAAGCCTCGGGATAATCGGACAGCATCTGCAAGCCGCTCTCGAAAACCACGTACAGCGCGGTTTCGTGCGCGCGGGTAGCCATCACCATCGGCTGCGTCATGCGCGGCTCGAATTCGGCGGCCGTCACGTTGTTGAAGCCGCCCGGCGTGTAATCCATGGGACCGGCGAGCATGCGCGTGAACGGGAGCATGGCATTATGGTCGGCGGTGATGCGCGCGGTCACCTTGGTATATTCCAGGCCCATGACGCCTTCGCGCGTCACCAGATTGGGCCAGGTGCGGCGGACGCCATCCGGCTTGTAAGCGCCGTGAAAATCGATCATGAGGTGGTGCGCGGCGGCTTTGCGGAGCACAGTGCGATAGAAATTGACCATCCACTGATCGTCGCGATTCATGAAGTCAATTTTGACGCCGGCGACGCCCCACTGTTCGAACAGCGGAAAGGCTTCATCCATCTGACGGTTGATGTCCTGCCAATGCGCCCATAGCCACACGCGCACATTCTTCTCCCTGGCATGCGCGAGAATGCCGGGCATATCGATCTCCGGGTTTGTCTTTGTAATATCGCTTCCGCCTGTGCCCGTGGTGCGATTGTTCTTGAGCGCCCACCCTTCGTCGATGAGCATGTACTCCAGATGCGCACTGGAGGCGAAATCGATGTAGTGATTCAGAGTGGCGGTGTTCATGCCGGGTTTGAAGTTGACGCCGCTGGCATAGTCGCCACTCCACCAGTCCCACGCAGTTTTTCCCGGCTTGATCCAGGATGTGTCGACGATCTTCGATGGCGGATTCAGGTTGAGAACGATGTTCGATTCGACGAGACGCCCCGGCTGATCCGCGATCATAATGACGCGCCAGGGCGACTCAACCGGCGTATTGGCGCGCACCGCGAGTCCTTTGTCTTCCAGCGAGGGCGACAGCGTGGCGTTCACCATCCTGGCGTTGCGCGGATCGCGCTTGAGGTACATGCCGGCGTAATTATCGATATCGGCTTCGGTGATCGCGACCCATGCCGCGCCGGGAATTTCGGCGAGCATCGGCAGCCCGACAAGCCACTCGGTGTGCCAGCCGCCGAGCGGCATGATGTGATATCCGTCCTCGTACGCCGTGCGGAAGTTTTCGAGAATCAGGGAGTAGGTGGACGGCTCTTTGGCAAATGTGAAGCCGGTTTTTTCCGAAACGAGCCGCAATTCGGACAGGTTCGCCTGCTGCGGAACCACGTACCGGAAGGCCACGCCATCGTTGTAGGCGCGCGCTTCGAGCGTGAGTTTGCGGCCATTGTCTTCAAGATCGATAGCCAGCGTGTTGCAATGGTTGCGGACGATGCTCGCCTTGCCGTGCGGCATCGAATAGCTCTCGTCGATGGAACCCGTTCGCGCCGCGGCAATACTGGCAGCACTCCCCAGCACGGGCGCGTTTTCCAATTGCAATCCGAGCGGAGAAGGCGTCATCACAGCCTTACCGCGAAAGGACACGTCGTACAGGAGCGCTCCGTTGCGCACCGTGATATTCATTTGAATTGCGCCATCGGGGCTCTTCAAGCCGGTCTGCCCGAACGCGCAGGCGGCAAGTAACGCGGCAGCTACAATTGCGAAGAGGATTCTCCACATGAGCCTTACTATAGCTCCGGGCAGGTGGCGGCGATGGGCAGTTGTGCTGGCTCCGGGAGTGGTCCTCTATTTCGTGCCCATCGCCGGGTTGACGGCGCCGCAGGCTCACTTGTTGGGCATATTTATCGCGACGATTGTTGCGCTGGTGGCGCAGCCCGTCCCGATGGGCGTGAGCGTTCTGGTGGCAATGACGCTGCTGGCTCTGACACATACGCTGCCGCCGGCGAAAGTGCTCACAGGCTTCAGCAACATGACTGTGTGGCTGGTGTTCACGGCTTTCCTGTTTGCCCGTGCGGTGACTGCTACCGGCTTCGGCACGCGCGTGGGGTACCTGTTCATCCGCCGCTTTGCGCGCACGCCGTTGAGCCTGGGCTACTCCATTGCAGCGGCCGACCTGGTGCTCGCGCCCTTCATCCCGTCAGACACCGCTCGCGGCGGCGGTGTCATCTTCCCGGTGGTGCGCAGCGTCGCAGCGGATTTCGGATCGGAGCCGGGGCCCACGTCGAACCTGATCGGCGCGTACCTGATGATGGTCGCGTTCACTGCGACGTATACCGCGTCGGCGATGTTCCTTACGGGCATGGCCGCGAACCCGCTGATCGCAGAGTTCGCGCGCAACATCGCGCATGTGGACCTGACGTGGGGACGATGGCTCGCGGGCTCGATCGTACCGGGCTCGATTTCGTTTGTACTTTCGCCGTGGCTGGTATATCGAATGGTGCGTCCACAAGTGAAGGAGACGGGCGGCGCGCGGAAATTCGCGGCGAGCGAGCTGGCGCGCATGGGTCCGCTGACCAGGAATGAGAAATGGCTGGTTGGCATCATGCTCGCGGTGATGGCAGGGTGGGTGACGTCGCCCTGGCACGGAGTATCGAACACCTTCGTTGCGCTTGCGGGATTATGCGCCATCCTGCTGGCGAACGTTCTGCCGTGGCAGGACCTGCTGAGTGAAGGCCGCGCCTGGGACGCACTGGTGTGGTTCGCGGTGCTGGTGATGATGAGCGACGCGATGAACGAAACGGGCGTGGTTGGCGTGCTTTCGAAGCGATTGTTTGGCGCGATGCATGGCTGGCCATGGGCCTTCGTCTGTCTCGGGCTGGTGGCGGCGTATCTGTACATTCACTACTGCTTCGCCGGCATGACGGCGCACATCACCGCGCTCTATCCCGGCTTTCTTGTGGCGGCCCTGGCGGGCGGCGTGCCCCCCATGCTGGCAGCGCTTTCCCTGGCTTACTTTTCCAACCTGAACGCCGGTATTACGCACTACGGCACGGGCTCGGCTCCGGTATTTTTCGGCGCCGGATATGTGCGGCAGGGCCAGTGGTGGATGGTGGGGTTCGTCATCTCGGTGGTGAACCTGGCAATCTGGATGGGCCTGGGTTGGTGGTGGTGGAAAGTCGTGGGCCTCTGGTAGTCGCGCGGCTTGATACGATGATCGGGAGATGAGATTTCGGGCCCTGGTTCCCCTGTTGGCTTGCACGGTGTGTTTCGCCGGTCCGCCGCGTTCCGCACAAGACATTCTCACCGCCGCGCGCAATGCGCTCGGGTTGAAAAAAGGCGCGGTGCATGCTCTGACAATCGCCGCGTCCAGCGATCGGGGGTCGCAGAGCAGCGACGTTACGATGACGCTGGAAATGCCCGATAAGTATCTGCGCGAAACGCGTGCGGTATCCTTCGGCGGCCTTTCCGACCCAAACTCGCGGACTCCGGCGCCCGGCGCCTTCTTCGTCCCACCGACTACCGTGCAGTGCGTGGATGGCGACGATATCTGGTCGGGCGTGCGAGTCGCGCCGGGCGCGGATGAGCCGCAGAAACCCGCGCCGCTGGACGACTCGCGCAAACGCAACCTGAGCTTCCAGTTCAGCCGCTATTTGCTTGTGTTCCTGCTGGACACCAGGCCGGATTTTCCGGTCGATTTCGAATACCTCGGGCAAACGCCGTCGCCGACCGGCATGGCGGACGTGGTGGAGGGTAAAGGACCGGAGGAGTTTCTCGTGCGGCTATTCTTCGACACCAGGACGCATCGTCCGCTGATGCTGGCGTACACGTCGCCCAGCGGACTGGTACAACTCTGGCTCGACAAATATCGCGAGGATGACGGGTTTCTCCTGCCCCACCGGCTGACCACAATGGTGAACGGCGACACCACTGAGGTGTTCAACGTGAAGAAGGTCAAGGTCAACCCGCCCGTTGCGGAAGAGAAGTTCAAGGCGTTCTGATGGCGAGCGGCGAAGAGCGGGAGTACGCCGGGCTTTGCGCCGATTGCCGGTTCGCGCGCGTGATCCGCAGCGATCGCAGGAGCGTGTTTTTCCAGTGCGGAAAGAGCTTCGAAGATCCGCGATTCCCGAAGTATCCCCGGCTGCCGGTCCGGGAGTGCGCGGGTTATGAACGCGCGGACATTGGGGGGTCGGGGATGGGGCGGTGAAAGAAATCCGGCTGGTGTTCTCGTCGCGATTCATTCGCTTTTTGATGCACCTTTTACCGCTCCCTCACGGGTTTGTGAAGAAATATTGAATTGCTTTTTTGCCATGTTCGAACGCACTCGTGTCCCGGGCACCTTTTACCGCTCCCTCACGGTCACGGCTCCGTATGTAGTTGATTCTGCTAACGGAGCCGCGACCGTGAGGAAGCGGTAAAAGGTGCATCGAGAGGCGAATGGAGCGCGACGAAGAACGAGAGCCCCAAAACTACTGCTTCTTCAAGTGCCACTCGATGGATTGCCCTCCGCCGGGCCCTCCCTGGAAATCGCTGGTGAGCGTGATGGTGTCGCCGGTGACTTTTCCTTTGTAGACGATCTTGGATTCGTTCCCTTGAAAGTTGGCAGTGATGCTGAAGGAGATGTTGTCCCCATCGATCTTGCCGTCCTGAATGGTGGATTTGCCGAGCATCTGACTGGTGGTGTCTCCGGTCAGCTTGGCGCCATCCGCTTTGAAGGTGAAGGTGCGTTCGAGGGCGCCGTTGGGTCCGCCTTCCGCGGTTCCTTTCCAAGTGCCCGAAATGTCCGCGCCGAAGGCGACGGCAGCGGCGAGTAGCGTGATTGCGAGCATGCGTTTCATGGGATATAGTCTACCCCCTGGAACGCTTAGCGGGTGGGCAGTCCGTGATCCGTCCCGCAGACGTTTACCGCCATCCCCATCGCGCGGAACATGGCTGCCTTGAGCGCCAGCGCTTCATTAGCGCTTGCCGCGTCGCGCCCGTACGCCACCTGAATGTGATTGGCCTTGTGTTTGGCCATGAGCTGATCGCGCGAAACGCCGTAAGTTACGGCGTGCATCACCGGCCATTGCGGCGTTGTGATGCGCCAGCGGCGCTCCGTCTCTTCCAGGGGGAGTTCCATCGATTTGGCGCGGCCGATGTCGGCATGTACCTTGCCGCCTTCCATGTAAATGCGGCTCCAGACCACTTCACCGGGCTTGCTGATGCCCTTGATCGTGCCGCCGCCCAAGCGGAAGTACATCGGAGGCTGCCGCTCGCTCACTGCGCCTGCATAACAGCCGATCAGGTGGTTCGGCGGCACCGAGCCGGAAATCTCCAGCACCCACACGAACTCGCCGCCGTACTCCTCGCCGTAGCGCACGTCGTGCAGCGTCGTCTCGGGGTCCAGCCCGAGGCTGGTCCACACGCGATTCGTTACCAGGGCATCCAGACCGGCGCACTCGTCGACTTCGTTGAAGTGCGGCAGCGGCCTGCCTTCATACAACACGCGGCAGTTGCCTGCCGCCGTTACCGGCGGCCGGTCCGAATTGTTGAGCAGCCCTTCGGCGAGATCCGACGCCGGCGCCAGATCCTTCAGACCCTGCTGATACTGAATACCGACTACATCGCAACCGAAATCGTCGGCGATGCGAAGGGCTGCAATGTACATCTTGCACTGGCCGAGTATCTGGTCTTCGGTAAGATCGGTTTCGGCATTCGGCCCCGTGCGGAACTTCATGCCGCGCGCGTCCAGCCATTTCCGCACCGCCAGCGCCTCGGCGTCCGGCACGTTGCACATGGCGGCGTAGAGACTGGACTGGCTGAGCCGCTCTTTGAAAACGCCCATTGGCATGAGGCATTCGTCGGGAATGATGGCGTTGTACATGCCCATGCAGCCTTCGTCGAATACGCCCATGATCGCTTTGTCGCGCCGCAACTGCGCAGCCATGCGGCGCGCCGTCTCTTCCGTGTCCGCCGGAATGCGGAATTGTTCGAGCGCGCGGGCATGCGGCGTATCGTGCTCCACACGGCCGCCGGTCAACCATTTTTTCAGGCCGCAGACGAACATCTCGTCGCTGAAATCTTCGCTCCAAAGCGTGGAGTACTTTACGCCGGCCTTGGTCAGGCAGCCGTTCAGATTCAGCATGCCGACCAAACCCGGCCACTGACCGCTCCAGTTCGCGACCGTCAGAATCGGGCCGCGATGCGTTACCAAACCCGGCAGCACGTGATGGCTGTACTGCCACACCGCTTCGCAGACGACGAGAGGGGCTGTTTCCGGAATATTTCGGAAGACCTGGTTGCCATATTTCTGACTGTCAATGAAGCCGTGACCGCGTTCGGGATCGAATTCATGACCTCTGACGATCTCCCGGCCCTCGCGGCGGACCGCCTCCATGATTGCTTGTTCGGCGTTCTGCTGCGCTGCCCAGCAGTTGCGATTGGCGGATAACCGCAGGTCGCCATTCGCGATCAGATAAATTGGTTCCGGCATAGGCTTGGAAAAACAGTTACCGTTAAATTTTGGCACATTTGAACTAAACTTGGCCACCCATCAGGAAACGAAATACAATGAACGCTCGGATTCCGCCATGTCCAATTATCTGGCAGTCGATCTAGGCGCCGAAAGCGGGCGCGTCATGCTGGGAGCGCTGTCCGCCGGCGGGTTGGCTCTGGAAGAGTTGCATCGCTTTCCCAATCAGCCGGTCTCGCTGCCGGGGGGCCTGTACTGGGATTCCTACCGGCTGTTCCACGAAATCGTCACGGGCCTTACTACCGCCGCGCAGCGCAAGCTGAAGGTGGACGGCATCGGCGTCGACACCTGGGGCGTCGATTTTGGACTGCTCGGGCCCGATGGGGGCTTGATTGACACGCCGCGGCATTATCGCGATCCCCGGACGAACGGAATTCCCGAGAAACTCTTCGCGGCCGTGCCGCGCGCCGATGTTTTCGCCGCTACCGGCATACAGGTCATGGCGCTGAACTCGCTGTATCAGTTGTATTCCATGAAGCTGGCCGGTTCGCCCGCGTTGGAAGACGCCGAGCGCCTGCTCTTTATGCCGGACCTGCTGAGCTACTGGCTCACCGGCGTTCAGCGGTCCGAAGTAACCATCGCCAGCACCAGCCAGTTTTACAATCCGAACACGCGGACTTTCGAAGCCGCACTGCTGGACCGTCTCGGCATTCCGAGCCGTATTCTTGCGCCCCTCGTCGAACCGGGCAGCCGCCTGGGCCCGCTGCGCGCGGAACTCGCCGAAGCCACGGGTCTGGGACCGGTCCCCGTCTTCGCGACGGCGTCGCACGACACCGCCTCCGCAGTCGCCGGCGTTCCGGCCAAGGGTGATGACTGGTGTTACGTCAGCTCCGGCACGTGGTCGCTGATGGGCATCGAAACCACGCGGCCGATCATCAACAGCCGTTCGGCGGAATTGAACTTCACAAATGAAGCCGGTTTCGGGGGCCGCACGCGGTTCCTCAAGAACATCGCTGGTTTATGGCTGCTGCAGGAGTGCCGGCGCGCATGGGCCGCGCAAGGGGAAACGTTTAGCTACCAGGCGCTTGTCTCCATGGCGGAAGAGGCCGGACCCGCTAAAGGCGTGATTGATCCCGACGATTTTCTGCAGCCCGGCGACATGCCCGCACGCATCGCGGAGTGGTGCGGTCAGCACGGCATTCCCGAACCGCGCACGAAGGGCGAAACTTGCCGCCTGATTCTGGAGAGCTTGGCGCAGCGCTACAACCAGGTGCTCGACGGCCTGGAATCGCTCTCGGGACGCAAGATTCGCACCATTTACATCGTTGGGGGCGGTTCGCGCAATGGGCTGCTGAATCAGTTGGTGGCGAACGCGACCGGCCGCACCGTGGTGGCGGGTCCGGTAGAGGCAACGGCAGCGGGCAATGTGGTGGTGCAGGCAATCGGAGCGGGTGAAATTCCGTCGCTCGAGGACGGCCGGGAACTGGTGCGGCAGTCTTTCGAGATCGAAATGTACGAGCCCACCAGCAACCGTGCGTCGGCTCAATAAATCAACGTCGGCTATTTAGCCTTAATCGTCACGGTGGCCGGAGTTCCCACTCCCGTGGGATTCACGGCCGCGACACTCACGGTATGCTGGCCGGATTTCGCGCCGCTCACCGTAGTGAACGTGGTGTGCGTGGTGGTCTGCAAGGCGAGCACGTTGCGGCCCGTAAATCGCACCGTTTGGCCATCCACCGTAATGTCATACGCGATCACGGGAGCGCCCGGAGC
>Ga0134126_10013533_pt1 | contig 10306 bp, 9 predicted proteins | sample KB31752_FD_96881 | JGI IMG/M metagenome (GOLD analysis project Ga0134126, IMG submission 96881) | Terrestrial soil microbial communities with excess Nitrogen fertilizer from Kellogg Biological Station, Michigan, USA - KB3-175-2 | ecosystem: Environmental > Terrestrial > Soil > Unclassified ...
CGGCGGGAACTTCGGCGGCGGCGACTTGGACGCTGGAGGCAGGCGCTGGAGGGCGGGCGAGGACTTCGGCGACGCGCTCCTGCAGGTACGGCGTGACCTCCGCCTCGAACCAGGGATTGCGCTTCAGCCACGCGGTGTTCCGCCAGGAGGGATGCGGCAGCACGATGGCGTCCGGCAGGAAGTCGCGCCAGGCCCGCACTGTCTCGCCCATAGAGCCCCCTGCCCGCTTGCCCAGCGCCCAGACATGCGCCGGCCGACCGACCAGCAGCGTCAGCTCGACGTTGGGCAGCTCGGCCAGCAGCCGCCGGCGCCAGAGCGCCGCGCACCTGGCCGGCGGCGGAAGGTCGCCGCCGGCCGCGTCGTTGCCCGGAAAGCAGAACGCCTGCGCCGCCACGCCGATCGCCGGTTGGTCGTAGAAGGTCGCCCGGTCGACGCCCATCCAGGCGCGCAGGCGCTCGCCGGAGGGATCGTCGAACGGCAGCCCGCTCTCGTGCACTCGCCGCCCCGGCGCCTGGCCGCAGATCAAGAGCCGCGTGGCGGCCGAGACCCGCACCACCGGGCGCGGTTCGTGCGGCAGCTCGCCGGCGCAGGCTCGGCAAGCGCGGATCTCGGCGAGGACGGCCTCGAGCGACATGAGGCGGTCATATAGCGCACGCGAGACCTCGCCCTAGGTTCCGTCGACCTCAAGCGCCGACGAACGCCTTCTCCTCGGCGACATACTTCGCGAAGCTGGGACGCGCGATGATCCCCGCTACGTAGGCGACGATCTTCGGGCGCCGCGCCGGATCTGGCCGCACGCCGATGTGGTCGAGGTTGATGAACGGGCTGGCGACCGAGAGGTCCGCCACGGTGAGGCCGCCGCCCACCAGATACTCGCCCTCCGGGATCGCGCCCTCCAGGTAGTCGAGGATCGGCGGCAGCTCCTTGCTCTCGGCCTCGGCGGCGATCGCCTCGTCACCGTCGCGGCCGAAGAAGCGCGGCGCAACGAAGCGGTTGAAGAACATCTTGCCCATGCAGGGGTTGAGGATGGTGTCGGCGAGCTCCTCGAACCAGATCGTGCGGGCGCGGGCCTCCGGGTCGGCCGGCAGCAGCGACGGCGCCGGGTGCTTGGCCTCGAGATAAGTGATGATCGCGGTGGAATCCGCGATGCCGAAGTCGCCGTCGCGGAAGCCCGGCATCTTGCCGAACGGGCTCACCTTCTTGAACTCCGGGTCGGGCTGGGCCGGGTTGGCCGGTATCAGCTCCGCCGAGAGGCCTTTCTCGGAGATGTAGGCGAGGGTCTTGCGGACGAAGGGTGAGAAACTGGACCCGTAGACGATCACGGCGACGCTCCGGCTGGGGTTTGGGGAGAAAGCGACTTCGTACCTGCGTTTCTTAACCGTACGGAGTCGGCGTTCCTGTCAGCAGCGCCGCGCCATAGCGTCATTCGAGCGTCACCGGCAGGCGCAGGAATACGTGGCCCGCAGCGGTTGGCGGCGGCAGCGCGCCGGCGCGGATGTTCACCTGCAGCGACGGAAGCAACAGCGCCGGCGGTGCGAGCGAGGCGTCGCGGGCGCGCCTGCGGGCGACGAACTCGGCCTCGGTCACGCCCGCGTGGACCTGCACGTTCGACGCCGCCTCCTCGGCGACCGTCGTCTCCCAGCGGTTCTCGGTGCGGCCGTGCTCGGGGAGATAGTCGTGGCCCACGAAGAGGCGCGTCTCGGGCGGCAGCGACAGGATCTTGCGGATCGACCGGTAGAGCGCCGTCGCGTCGCCGCCGGGGAAGTCGGCGCGCGCCGTTCCGTAGTCCGGCATGAACAGGGTGTCGCCGACGAACGCCGCGTCGCCGATCCGGTAGGTCACGCAGGCAGGCGTGTGGCCGGGCGTGTGCAGCACCTCGATCTGCATCTCGCCGAGCTCCAGCCGGTCGCCCTCGCTCACCAGCTGGTCGAACGCGGCGCCGTCCGGCGTGACGTCGTCGGCCTCGAAGCGGGGGATGAAGGTCTGCTGCACCTCGCTGATGCGGACGCCGATGACGACCTTCGCTCCGGTCTGGCGGCGGATGTAGTCGGCGGCGGACAGATGGTCCGCATGCGCGTGGGTCTCCAGCACGTAGCGGAGCTCGAGCCCGCCCGCCTCGACGGCGGCCAGCAGCCGGTCGGCCGACGTTGTCGAGATTCGCGCGCCCCTGGGCTCGTAGTCGAGCACCGGGTCGATAACGGCGGCCGCCTTCGACGCCGGATCGGACACCAGATAGGTCGCGGTCGCCGTGGCGGGATCGAAGAAGGCCTGGACAGTGATGCATGGGGAGCCTGCCTTTCGACGCTTCTATATATGAGCACTTGCTAAATTAGATAGTGCTCATATATGTGCGCCATGTTCGATCTCGCGACATTGGATCCCGGTCGGTTCGAGGCGAGCGCGGCCGAGGCGGCGAAGCTGCTGAGGGCGCTCTCCAACGAACGGCGATTGATGATCCTCTGCCAACTCGGCGGTCGGGAGCTTGCTGTGGGTCAAGTCCAGGCCCTGGTCGGTCTCTCGCAGTCGGCGCTGTCGCAGCACCTGGCGGTGTTGCGCGAGCAAGGCGTCGTCGCCACGCGCCGTGAGGGCCAGACCATCCTCTACCGGATCGCCGATCCGGCGGCCGTGAGGGTGGTCGAGACGCTCGCGGAGATCTTCTGTCCTCCCGGAAAGGCCCGACATCCATGACCGCCCAGCTGATTCCCCTGCAACCTGCCGAGCTCGCCGAGCGCATGCGCAACGACAGCGCGGTGCTCATCGACATCCGCGAGCCGGACGAGTTCCGGCGTCGACACATCCCCGGCGCGGTGTCACATCCGCTCTCGGCCCTCGACGCCGCCCGCCTCGACCTGGATCCCAAGCGCGACGTGGTCTTCACCTGCGGAAGCGGCATGCGCACGTCTGCCGCGTGCGATCGCCTGGCGCGCGCGGTCCGCAGACCCGCGCTCGTGCTCGAGGGCGGCATGAACGCCTGGACCTCGGCGGGCCTGCCGGTCGCCGAAGGCAAGGCCCAGCGGCGGTAGATCATGCGCCCGATGCAGATCACCGCCGGCGGCCTGGCGACGGCCGGCGCCACTGGCTCTTGCGGCATGGCGAAGCTCTTCTCGCCGGCGCCTTGCAACCGGATCGCCACTCGGGCCTGACGCCATGCACCTCGAACTTTGGTCCTACGTCGCGGCCCTGGTGGGCGGCGCCGGGATCGGCTTCCTGCTCGCGGTCTTCGGCGGCGGCGGTTCGGTGCTGGCGACGCCGCTGCTGATCTATGTGGTCGGCGTGCGCGATCCGCACGTGGCGATCGGCACCTCGGCGGCGGCGGTCAGCCTGAACGCCCTGGTGGCGCTGGGCGGACAGGCGCGCGCCGGCCAGGTGAAGTGGCCCTGCGCGCTGGTGTTCGGCGGCGCGGGGCTGACCGGATCGCTGATCGGCGCCCAGGTCGCCAAGCAGGTCGACGGCCACCAGCTGCTGCTGTGGTTCGCGGTCGCCATGGCGCTGGTCGGCGTCTCCATGCTGCTGCCGAAGAAGGCCGAGGGCGACCCGGCCGTGCGTCTGAACGCGGCCCTGACGCGGCGGCTCGCGCCGGCCGGCCTCGTCACCGGTCTGGCCGCCGGCTTCTTCGGGATCGGCGGCGGCTTCCTGATCGTGCCCGGCCTGATGGCCGCCACCGGCATGACCCTGGCCCACGCGGCGGCGGCGTCGCTGGTCTCCGTGGTGCTGTTCGGCGCCGCCACCAGCGCCAGCTACGCCGCATCGGGCCTGGTCGACTGGCCGGTGTTCGCCGCACTGGTGATCGGCGGCGGCCTCGGCGCTGTCGCGGGCGCTCCGATGGCGAACGTGATCGGGCGCCACGGCAAGCACGCACGCCAGCTGTTCGCCCTGATGGTCGTCGCGGCGGCCGGCTACGTCGCCTGGCGCGCGATCACAGCCTGATCGCCGCTCGCGGCGTCGCGGCGGGGGCGCCTCAGAACGACTTGCTGACGCCGGCGAAGAAGCCGCGGCGGGGTCCCCACTGCGGGGCGCCGACGCCCACGCCGGTGCCGTCGCGGATCTCGTAGGCCTGGTCGGCGAGGTTGATCACGTCGAAGCGCAGGTCGAGCGGCCCGGTCTTCGGGAATGTGAAGCGGTAGTCGAACGCCAGGTTCACCTGCGTGTAGGCCGGCACGTGGCCGCCGTTCGGAACCTCGGTCCCGTCCGGCGCGAACACGGTCCGCCGCAGCCCGCTGCCGAACAGAAGGTCGGTCGACACCTTCAGCTGGCCGAACCTGTACGACGCCCCGGCCGAGGCCGTGTAGGTCTGGTCGTGGTCCAGGTGGATGAAGTGGGTCGCGATGTAGTCCAGCTCGACTTGGCTGAAGTTGAACTGGCTGGAGACGATCCCCTTGCCCAGCGCCTGCGAGATCGCCGCGTTGGCCCAGGCCGAGAACGGCCCGTGGTCGTAGGCGGCGCTGAATTCGACGCCGCGGATGCGCCCCACCGCATAGTTGAACGGCGTGAGAATGATCGGCGCGCCGAACTGACCCTCGTCGATCAGGTTCCTCGCATCGCGCCAGTAGCCGTCGACGCCGAGCGTGAAGCGCCCGAGCTTCTGCTGCGCGCCGACGTCGTAGTAGTTGTCGGTCTCGGCGCGCGGCAGGTCGTCGGTGGTCACCCCCGGCGCCGCCGTCGTGCCTGCGAACTTGGCGATAGTCTGGCTGGCCACCAGCTCGAACGGCGGCGGCGTGAAGTAGCGCGCATAGCCGGCGTGCAGCGTCAGCCCGGCGCCCGGCGTCCAGACCACGTTGACGCGCGGGCTCAGCTGGTTCTCGCTGCGGAACGCGCTCACCTGGTCGAACCGCAGGCCGTAGTTCACGGTGACGCCGTCGAGCGGCTTCCACTCGTCCTCCAGATAGACGCTGGCCTGGTAGGCGTTGCAGCCGCTGTCGTCCAGGATCGTGAGCGGCTGGTCGCTGGTCTGTATCCCGGCGGCGTCCACCGGCAGCACCTGCGAAGCGGTGCGGCTTGTCGTGTGGTCGGTCTGCAGGATGACGCCGGCGCGCAGCGTGTGCGCAGCCGACAGGTCGTAGACGCCCTCGGCCTGCACCCCGACCGCCAGGTCCGACTTCGCCGCGTTCTGCGAGACGCCGTCGAACAGGATGTCGCCGATCCCGGACGGCGTGAAGGTCAGCGTCGAGTAGCGCGAGTAGGCCGACAGCTGCAGCGTCGTCCTGTCGGTGGCGTGCAGGTAGCTCACCGCACCGAACTGGGTGTTTTCGCGCTGGCGCTGGTCGAGGGCCTCGCTGGGGAAACGCGAGATTCCCTGCACGGTGAGGCCGAGCCCGCCCGGGTCGGCCGCATTCAGCCCGCGCCGGTTCGGGATCTGGAAACTCTGATCCGACGTGCCCAGCATCAGCGAGATGCGGCTCTCGGGGTCCAGGATGTGGTCGACGAAGGCGAAGCCCTGGATCTGGCTCGTGGTGTCATGCAGCGGATCGCCGCTGCCGTCCGGCGACTCGATGCCGAGGTCGTTCCTCAGGTAGCTGCCCGAGACGAAGTAGTTCGTCCCCGCGCTTGACCCGCCATAGCTGAAGCTGGGCTCGATCTCGTCATGGCTGCCGCCGTAGATCCCGACCTCGCCGCCGGGCTGGTAGACGCCGCTCTTGGTGGTGATGTTGACGACGCCGGCGGTGTTCAGGCCGTACTGGGCAGGCACGGCGCCGGTGATCAACTCGGTCTTGTCGGCGAGGCGCGGGCTCAGCACCTGGCCGAACGACGAAAGGCCCTCGGGCAGGATGACGTTGTTGAGCCGGTACTGGATGTCGCCGTGGTCGCCGCGGATGTGCAGCTGGCCGAACGAGTCCTGCACCACGCCGGGCGCCTGCAGCAGCACCTGGTTCAACTGTACGTTCTCGCCGCCCGGCAGCGCCTGCACCGCCTGGCTCGAGAGGCTGTAGGTCGAGGCGCCGAGGCTGGGCTCGATCGCGCCGCGCGCGACATCGAGCTTCTGCGCGGTGACCACCACTTCCGACGACGTCTGCGCCTGAGCCTCAGTGACCGGATCGTCCGCCAGCGCTGCGGGCGCGACACCGAGCGCGAGGGCCAACGGCGCGGCCGCGACAAGGCCGGCCCGCAAAAAGCGACGCGCCATCAACGCCTCTGATGCTGCAACAGCGAAGGCAATGGCGGAGCCCGCCCGCAAAGCCCAGGCGACGGCTTCCCGTCCACATCGGGAAACTTTCCCGATCTGCGTTTGTGCTTGGCGGCGGCGCCGCTTCAGTGAAGGATTTGGTCAAGATGTCGCTGAGGCTCAGGATTCTCCTCGCCTTCGTGCTGGTTCTGGCCTCCGGGTCGTGCGTCGGACTGGCGCTGGCCGGCCTGGAAGCGCGCCAGTGGCTGCGCGACGAGCTCTGGACCGCGCAGCTCAACGCCCACCTGCAGGTCGCCCGCGACTTCGCCGACCTGCCGAACGCCCAGCGGCCGGCGCGCAGCATGGCCGGGCTGGTCGCGACGTTCAGCGGCAATCGCCACCTGCAGGCGGTGGTGACCGATCCGGACGGCAAGGTCATCGCGGCTTCCGAGCCCGCGCCGGCCGGGCCAGCGGCGCCGGGTTGGTTCGCCAGCGTGATGCGTCCCGACATCCCGCCGACCCGCCTGGCGATCCCGGGCGCCGGCGGCGCGGCCGTGGAGCTGCGGCCGCTCTACGCCGACGACACCGCCGAGACCTGGGCGGTGTTCCTCGACATCGCGCTGGTGCTGACGCTGGCGATGGTGGGCGGCGGCGTCGCCGTCTTCGCCCTGGTGACCTGGGCGCTCAGGCCGCTGACCGCAGTCGGCAGCGTGCTGCCGCGGATCGGCGCCGGCGACTATGCCGCCCGTGCGCCGGAAGCCGGTCCGCCGGAGATCGTGGCGCTGGGCCGCGGCGTCAACGAGATGGCCGCGCGCCTGGCCACCATGCGCGAGCGCACCCGTGCACTCGAGGAACAGATCCTGACCCTGCAGGACGAGGAGCGCGCCGACATCGCCCGCGACCTGCACGACGAGATCGGCCCGCACCTGTTCGCCGCCAATGTCGACGCGACGATGGCCGCCGCCCTGATCAGCGGCGGCAAGGCGGACGAGGCGCTGGCCCCCGTTCGCCGCGCCGGCGTCGCCATCGGCCACATCCAGCGGCTGGTGCGCGACATCCTCGGGCGCCTCAGGCCCACCCACCTCGCCGAGCTCGGGCTCTCCACCGCCGTGCTCGACCTCGTTGCCTTCTGGAGCGCGCGGCGGCCCGACATCGACTTCGAGACCGAACTGCCCGGCGAGGAAGACCATCTGCCCGAGGCCGTGCAGGAGCCGCTCTACCGCCTTGTCCAGGAGAGCCTCAGCAACGCGGTCCGCCACGGCGCGCCGACGCGCGTGCGGATCGGCATCCGCCGCGCGGGCGATATGGCCGAGGCGGAGGTGGTCAACGACGGCGCGCCCGAAGCCGCCGCCGGCGCGCCGGGCTACGGCCTCACCGGCATGGCCGAGCGCGTCGCCGCCGCCGGCGGCACGCTGGCCGCCGGGCCTGCCGGCGACGGACATTGGCGCGTGGCGGCGCGCCTGCCCCTGAAACCCGTCGGCAAAGCCACCGCCCGCGACGAGGCCGCATGAAGATCCTGATCGTCGACGACCACGCCATCGTCCGCGACGGCCTCGCCCGCCTGCTGGCCGTCGACGGCGAGCACGAGATCCGCATGGCCGCCAGCGGCCGCGAGGCGCAGGCGCAGGCCAGGTCGTTCCGCCCCGAGCTGACCATCCTCGACCTCAACCTGCCGGGACTCGGCGGCCTGGAGCTGCTGCGGCGGCTGGTGCGCATCGGCGCCGGCCGCATCCTGGTGCTCTCGATGCACGCCGAGCCGCTCTACGCACGCCGCTCGCTCGAGGCCGGCGCGCACGGCTACGTCAGCAAGAACGCCGCGCCCGAAGAGCTCTTGACCGCCGTGCGCCGCGTCGCCGGCGGCGGGCGCTATGTCGAGGCTGAGATCGCCCAGCAGATCGCGCTCGGCGCCGGCGCCGAGGCGCTGGATGCGCTCAGCCCTCGCGAGCTGGAGATCATGCGCCTGCTGGCGGCGGGCTCGAGCCTCGCCGAGATCGCCGACGCGCTCGGCGCCTCCTACAAGACGATCGCCAACACCTGCACGCTGATCAAATCCAAGCTCGGCGTCGCCCGCACCGCCGACCTGGTGCGCCTGGCGATCGAGACCGGCGTGTCCTAGCCGCCCCGCTTCAGCGTCTCGCGGGCGATGACGACCTGCTGGATCTGGCTCGTGCCCTCGTAGATGCGGAAGATGCGCACGTCGCGGTAGAGGCGCTCGATGCCGTGATCGGCGACGTAGCCGGCGCCGCCGAAGATCTGCACCGCGCGGTCGGCGACACGGCCGACCATCTCGGAGGCGAAGTACTTGGCGGCCGCCGCCTCCAGCGTGACGTTCTCGCCGGCGTCGCGCTTGCGGGCGGTCTCCAGGGTCAGCGCCTTGGCGGCCATCGCCTCGGTCTTCGAGTCCGCGATCATCGCCTGCACCAGCTGGAAGCCGCTGATCGGCTGGCCGAACTGCTTGCGCTCGGACGCGTAGGCCACGCAGTCGGCGATCAGCCGCTCGGCGACGCCGACGCACACTGCCGAGATGTGCAGGCGGCCGCGGTCCAGCACCTGCATCGCCACCTTGAAGCCCTCGCCCTCTGCGCCCAGCCGGTTCTCGATCGGCACCCGTACGTTGTCGAAGATCACGTCGCAGATGTGCGCGCCCTGCTGGCCCATCTTCTTCTCGGGCTTGCCGACCGAGAGGCCCGGCAGGTCGCGCGGCGCCAGGAAGGCGGTGACGCCCGCCGCGCCCTTCTTGTCGGGATCCGAGCGCGTCATCACCGTGAAGAGGCTCGCCTTGTTGGCGTTGGTGATGAACCGCTTCATGCCGTTCAGCACGTAGGCGTCGCCGTCCCGCGTCGCGCGGGTCTGCACCGACGCCGAGTCCGAGCCGGCCTCCGGCTCGGTCAGCGCGAACGAGGTGACGATCTCGCCCGACGCGATCCCCGGCAGATAGCGCTGCTTCTGCTCGGGCGTGCCGAACATCACCAGGCCCTGGCTGCCGATGCCGACGTTGGTGCCGAACGCCGAGCGGAACGCCGGGCTGGTGCGCCCGAGCTCGACCCCCACCAGGCACTCGTCCTCCATCGACAGGTCGAGCCCGCCGTATTCCTCCGGGATCGACAGCCCGAAGAGCCCGAGCTCGCGCATCTCGGCGACGACGTCGTCCGGCACCGCGTCGTTCTCGGCCACCTGCGCCTCGAGCGGCCGCAACCGCTCGGCGACGAACCGGCGCACGGTGTCGATCAGCTGATCCCGGGTCTCCAGATCGAGCGCCATGGCGCGGGTCCTCCTCTCGCTAGCGGGCGCGGACCCTAGTCACTCGCCGGAAGCTGGGCAACGAGCGCTATGGCGGCAGCACCTCCCAGACCCCGCTGCGCCGGACGAACAGTTGCGTGCTCAGGCCGTCAGGATCATCCGCGCTCTTCGCAGCGATCTTGCGAAGCGCCGCGACCCCGCCCGGATCGCCGAGGTGCACAAGCAGGACCATGTCCTTCCCGACCGGCGCCACCACCGGTGGCCCGCCGACCTGCAGCGCTGGGGTATCCCAGTAGCCCGGCTCGGCCAGCAGGCTGGCAGCGAGGCCTTCGCCAGTCGTCAGGGCGTCGATCGCCTTCTTGCCGCCGTCCGGCGGAACGCCGGGCAGCTTGCGGGCGGTGTTCTTAAGCGCTCGCGCCCAAAGAGCTTCGTTGCTCAGCTGAAGCTTCGTTCGGAGTTCGTACTCCGGCGGATAGAGATATCGCGTCGGCTGATCGATCGCGACGATCGCGACCAGGTCGCCCGCCAGGGGCCGATGCAAGGGCGCCTTGTCCGGCGCAGTCAGCGACAGATAGCTCGCCGGGCGAACCATGACGCGCAACTCGTCCGCGGTGAACGGGGGGCCATCGCCGGCCGCCAGCACCTCGCCGACATAGCGCTTCAGGATGGCGCCGAGGCTGCCGGGGTCCTCGCGATAATGCGCATAGGCATTGTCGAGAAAGGCGGTGGACACCTTGCCGCGCCTGTCGGTCACCTCGATGACGTCGTCCGCCGTCACCTTCACCGTGGCGCCCGGGATGTCGTTCCTCACCTCGGCGACGTAAGCGTCGCGAAACGCACGCATCGACATCGGCGTCGCCGCTTGCGCACGCCCACCGCCGCCCCCGCAGGCGCCGACGAGCGCGATCGCCAGAGCCACGCCAATCCACCACCCCCGCATCGCTCCACCCCCCGGCGTCCCAGCGC
>Ga0134126_10013534_pt1 | contig 10306 bp, 10 predicted proteins | sample KB31752_FD_96881 | JGI IMG/M metagenome (GOLD analysis project Ga0134126, IMG submission 96881) | Terrestrial soil microbial communities with excess Nitrogen fertilizer from Kellogg Biological Station, Michigan, USA - KB3-175-2 | ecosystem: Environmental > Terrestrial > Soil > Unclassified ...
CAAAAGATAAAAATTTTAATTGAAAGATGTATACCAATTCTAAAGAAAACCTATATCAGTACAATTAGGCTACAAATGCTAGATAGAATAAAGAAATACTTTTCAGGATTTCTCGCGTTTATCGATTCTATAAAGCAGCAAATATCAAGACTTCAAATAATAATAGAAAAAAGATATTCTATTCTAGCAAAAAGAAAAGACATGTTATCTAGAATCAGATTATGGCTATAATCTTGGTTATATTCCTTCATAATGTTGTACTTAAGAAAGGGAGTAGAATGATTAGGATGATTTTACAAAAATTATCCTAGGACTTCCAAATATGATGTTAATGTATTTTACCTAGGATATCTTGGCATAGAAAAGGATTTCTCAGACCGATAATCTGCCTTATCATGTTCAAAGAAAAGAAATTTAGAATTATCTCGAGAAAATGGTTATAATGTAATTCATACTAAAAAGAGCGTAATAATAGATATACTATTTGTCTATTGAAAAAGTATAGAATACTTGTAGATATATTTTGGAATAAATTAAGAAAATATATCAAGGTATAATATACAATAGCAGAATTGGTTAAATTTAGAAAAATGGATTATCATAGCCCGGACAAAAATGAACACAAAATTCATGGAGCCAGTTTGAATGATTTCTAATTATGAAAGAGATCTAATAAAGATATGATCTTATTGCTTAAAATATATGCAGTTTTATCTTAAATCTTAACTTAATATTTATACTCTGCAAACTTTATTGATAGCTATATATATACGACAGTAAACAAAGAGAAAAATCTAGTTTTAGTGTTAGATATGGGATCAAATGAAATAAAATTTATTAAAAAGGAAATGGATAAAAGAAATCTAAGTATAGTTATTTCTGGGTGGCCTGCCGTAGGCAAGACTACTATTGCAGAAACAATAGCAAAAAATTTTAAACTAAAACTATGGAATGGTGGTGATATTTTAAAAATGATGGCATTCGAGCAAGGTTATTCGTCTTCATTGAATCATGACTGGTGGGATACTGATGAAGCTCAAAATTTTATGAAAACTCGTGATAATGATCCTCATTTTGATAAAGAAGTTGATAATAGATTGATTAATTTAGTTAATGATAGTAACGTTGTAATTACGAGTTATACTCTTCCTTGGATTTCAAATGCCACGCTTAAATTTTGGTTACAAGGTTCTATTGAAACTAGAGCACAAAGAATGGCTACACGAGATAATATTCATATTACAGAAGCAAAAAAAATTGTTTTAAGGCGTGATAATGCAAATAGGCTGCTCTACAAAAAAATTTATAATTTTAATTTTGGAGAAAACCTTGAAGTATTTGATTTTGCGATTAATACAAATCTGTTATCATTAGAACATTTGATTGATTTGACTGTAAAAATCATTGAAAATGTTTTGAGTTCTTAATTTATTTATAACTTATTAGAAGAAAAAACATGAATGAAAACTTGCCTCAATTAAATGATTTAATCACCGTAAATGATAGTGTTACTGATGATAATTATGGCTACTATCCTTTTAACCGTCCTGTCAAAAATTTACTTAATTATGGATTAATTTTATTGGATAAACCACCTGGACATACAAGCCATGAAATTGTCTCATATGTTAAAAAAATACTGGAATTAGAAAAAGCAGGACATAGTGGAACATTAGATCCCGGTACAACCGGATTATTGCCAATAGGATTAGAAGAGGGTACAAAAATAATTCCAATTCTATTACTTGGACCGAAGGAATACATAGCGTTAGCAAGAATACATAATCAAATACCTCTTGAAAGGCTGGAAAAAATTTTAAAAGAGTTTACCGGACAAATTTATCAAAAACCCCCTCAAAGATCATCCGTAAAACGTGAAACTCGTATAAGGACAATTTATGATTTGGATTTGTTAGATCAATTTGATCGGTTAATTTTAATTAAAGTTTTATGCGAATCAGGAACATATATTCGAAAATTGATTTATGATATGGGTGAAGTACTAGAATATGGTGCATCTATGATTGAATTGCGAAGGACTAAGGTATGGAATTTTATTGATGAGTCAAAATTTGTTAAACTTCATGATTTAGTTGATGCATACTATCTCTTTAAAGAAAAAAACCAAGAAGATAAACTACGTAAATTAGTTATACCTATTGAGTGTGCTCTCCGTAATATTCCTGCTGTTGTTATTCGGGATACCGCGGTTGACGCTTTATGTCATGGTGCACAACTTGCATTACCCGGGGTCGTTTCAATCCCTAAAGGCTTAAAAAAAGATGATCTAGTTGCTATTTATACTCAAAAAGGTGAAATTGTTGGATTAGGGACTTCCCTATTATCGTTTGACGATTTTTTCAAACGAAAAAAGGGAATTTCTTTTCAAATAAAAAGAATGGTCATGAAACCTGGTACTTATCCTAAATTTTGGTCAAATTCTGAAACAATTATTTCTGTACCTGATGAATCCTCAAAGGAATTTATCAAAGAAGATGACGAATTGGATGGTAATTAAACAATGGTCATTTTATTAAATTGAGTGCCACCATCAATATGTGATGCTTATTCGTATAATGAATAATCTGGCGTAAAACTTTCTTATCATATAGTTTCTCCAATTCCAGGACTTGATTTGTCCAAAAGCGATATTTTTCTTGCCAAGTTTTCCATAGTTCCTGGAACATGACAATTACACATACATTCGTTACACTCTGCGTGTTTCAAATTTTTGCAATGCTCTGATAATTGTAATCTGTCCATAAATATACTACCAACGTTAGAATATCTCTAAATTTATTTGTTTTATTAACAATAATTTTATTTGTCTACTTTGTTTTTATAATTTAAACAATTGCATATAAAACTGGGTACAACTGATTTAGCTAAATATCCTTTTTTAAACGAAGCCTCAAATTATGTCAAAGATACTCATTTTGATTTACAAGAATTTGATAGATCAGAAATGGATTTTATTTTGACTAGGTCATTTAAAAAAATAGATGATTTTGTAAAAAAAGGAGAGACACAATATGTGTTAAATAAATCTGAGGTAGAGATTTTAACATTTTTAGCTTCTTTGTTAATTGTCAAAAGCACCTTTAATGATGTGATAATTAAGAAATTTGCCTTGCTGGAATCAATGAGATTTGAAAGATATTTGGTGGATGATCTTAAAAATTCATTTAAAGATGAAGAACAAAAAATGGTTTTATTAAAAATATTTAAGGAAGTTTTTAAAATTGATGTTTATTGCGAAACTATTGTTAATGAATATTATAAAATAAAAATTATTGATTATATTCGTCAATCTATATTGTTTCATGAAGAAGAATGGAAGTTGATAAATAGAGTCGTGAAAAATGGCTATGTTTATCTAAATGTCAATGAAATAGTACGACTATTTAGAAATGAATTAAGTTTAGTAATCATTGATAAAATAAAAAATATGAAAATAGCTACATTTCCAGACAAAGTGTCGATAAAGTCCAAAATCCTGCTTTCATATTGGAATTCTATACACAAAAAAACATCTAATTCAGGTTTCATATATAAAAAAAATATAATACCTCCATGCATCGAACATTTATATCTTTCTATCGATAATGGGGATAATCTTCCTCATTCAGCTAGGTTATTGATGGCTACATTTTTGATATTTTCTGGTAAAAATGTTGATGAAATTGTTGAAATATTTAAAAAGCTGCCTGATTTTAACGAGCGAATAACTAGATATCAGTTAGAACATTTATCTGGTAGGAAGGGGGGTTCAAAAAAATATTTTGTTCCGTCTTGTGAAAAAATAAAATTGGAAAACCTGTGCTATGAAAAACCTATATGCAAAGGGATAATCAATCCCATTCAATTACTAAAAAGATCTAGTGAGGAAAAGACAAAAATCAAAGAATTATGAACATGATGCCATATAGATATACTAACGAAGGAAATAAATAAATAAATAATATTTGTTATTTTAACTGGGGAATAACATCTCTGAAATTAAAAATCACAACCTTGATAATTTAAAAACAACTACAAAATCTGAATTCATGAATGATAATCATATATGGTTAAAAAAAATTTTTAAAAAATATTATTTTAAACATTTTGTAAATATTTCTTTACCAGAAAAACTTGATACCAGAGAATTCGGATTTCGATATTATGATGAGAAAATGGTTAGACACCTTGCTTTTGATTTTCCTGGAGAATTATATGCATATGTTTTAAAGTTCTCTCCATCTGACATTTATTGCTCTTCCTCGTTCTACCGGAATCCTGACCAACCCATGGATAAAAAAGATTGGCATGGTTCTGAATTGATATTTGATATTGATGGAAAAGATTTACATCTTGAATGTGCATTAACTCATAACTATACCGAATGTTTCCATTGTGGGATATTGCAGGAAAAAATTTTAGAAAAATGTGAATATTGTGGTGGACATAAACTGAATATCATTGATATTCCTTGTAAAAATTGTATATTTGCTCTTAAAAGAGAGGTTAAAAAATTGGTAAATTTGCTTGTAGATGATTTTGGAATTGACTCCAAACACATTTTAATTTATTTTTCTGGAAATAATGGTTTTCATTTGCACATTACTGATAGTAATTATTTTTTTTTATTGTCAAATGAACGAGCTGAACTTTCTAACTATATTTTAGGGAAAGGATTTAAAATTGAGTCTCTGGGATTTAAGATGGATTCTGAAAAAAATTTTAATCCTATTCTGAAATACAAACAACAACAATTGAATGCTGGATGGAAAGGGAGAGTTCTAAAAAATCTTAAAATTACTATTTCTAATGGAAAAAATAATGAAGATAATCTCAATAAACAAATATCTAAATTAGAATCTTCGAGAAACAGTAGTTTTCAACAAATAATATCGGATACTGTAAATGATCTTTCTATAAAAATAGATCCTATGGTTACAATGGATATTCATAGAATATTTAGACTTGCTGGCTCGATAAATAGTAAAAGTGGTCTTGTTAAAGTACTTTGTACTGATCTTGATATGTTTGATCCTTTTAAGGATGCTTGTTTTTTTGGTAATTCCAAAGTTAAAGTTAACTCCAAAGTTGAATTTTCTATTTCTATGAAAGGTAGGAAATATCATGTAAATAAAGGTTCAAATTCTGTACCTGAATATGTATCAGTATATTTGTTAAGCAAAGGTCTAGCAGATATAGATGCAAAAGAGGTTTAATATGGACAATCATGATGATGACTCTTTGGTAGATGATCACTCAAATTATGGAAAAAACGATCCATTAGAAGAAAAATGGATAGTTGCCTTTATGCGTTCTGACACTATTGATAAAGTTTTTTATAGGCAGTTTTTTGCAATGGGCTTTTATGAGGCGTATGATTTAATAATGACCTTTGTAGAAAAAACTGGTTATCAAATACTATGGTATAAGGAAAAAAGAAAATGTGACTCTTATTATGCAAAAATACATATTCCATATTTAGAATATATTTGTACATTTTGTAATAAAAAATTTAACAATACTGAACCCATAAAATGTAATTTTGAAAATAAGAGAATTTGTACCTCGGAATTTTGTTCATTTGAATGTAGAAATGATCATTTATATCATGCTCACATTAAACAAAAATTAAATTAAAGATTTTGTTATTTTTATATATTCATTTATCATTTCGGTATCTGTTATCCCTTGTACTACATAAGGGGCTCCTGATCCAAGAATAATGTCCATCGCTACTGCATTATATGGTATTTCAAATTTTTCAATAGTATTTTCATCTTCTGTTTCAAAAATTTTTAAAATATTGTTATTGTTTATTTCAAATCCCATTATTTTGTCTATTTTTCTATTTCCTGATCCTCCACCTCTTCCACCGGCGGATCCAAATGATTCTTCAACCATGAGAACAAAAATGATATTGTCTGTATTTTTATTTAGTATAATGTCGTTTGAAGATACTATCAATTTCCTTTTGGGTTCTTTTAAAACCTGGTCTAAATTACTTTCCATAATTTACATAGTATAAAAAAATACATAAAAATAATTGCTTTGCTGCATTTCTAAAATCAGTTAAAAATATAATTTTTGTAATATCCTGTTAATAATAATTAAACTTTGGCTATTTCTATTATTTCTCTATCAATAAAACAAGTAAGTAAATGCCAAATAAAATTATCTAACCACAAATCACAGAAATCTATTGAAAATACTTTATTCGGATTAAAATAAATAATCATATCTTTTTTATCAATATATTATGAATAGTAATGACAATGTCTTGCTAACGGTATCTTGGGATGATTCGGGCTATGTAAAATTGATTGATCAAACAAAATTGCCTGAGACCTTGGAATATATAGTTTGCAAAAACCATCATGATGTTGCTAATGCAATAAAGAATTTGTCCATTAGAGGAGCACCCGCTATTGGTGTTGCTGCCGCAATGGGTCTTGCACTTTATACTATTAATGATGAATCTACAAATAAACAAGATTTATTTTCAGGATTACAAAAGGCTTATGATATTTTATTAAAAACAAGACCTACCGCAATTAATTTGAAATGGGGTTTGGATAAAATAATGGAAGAATCATATAAATATGACACGGTAGATGATATCAAAAAAAATTTGGTTCAGTTAGTTAAAAAAATGTCTGTTGATGATATAACAATCAATAAAAGTATGGGTAAATTTGGATCTAATTTAATTAACGATGGTGATGTAATTATGACTCATTGTAATGCTGGTTCTCTTGCTACTGTATCATACGGAACTGCATTAGGGGTTATACGATCCGCCAAAGAATCTGGAAAAAAAATTAGCGTTTTTGCAACAGAAACTCGTCCTGTTATGCAAGGTTCACGTCTTACTGCTTTTGAATTAGTCTATGATAACATTGAGGTAAGCTTAGTACCTGATACTGCAGTAGGCCATTTAATGATGAATAAAATGGTTGACAAAGTTGTAGTGGGTGCTGATAGGATATTGAGTAGTGGTCATGTTTTTAATAAAATCGGAACATATCAAGTAGCATTAATGGCCAATTCTCATACCATTCCTTTTTATGTTGCTGCACCTTTGTCAACTTTTGATTTAAAAAATAATCTTGAGGATATTGTCATAGAAGAAAGATCTGCAGATGAGGTTTTGAAAATCGCTGGTAAATGGGTTGCTCCAAGGGGTGTTAAAGTATTTAATCCTGCATTTGATGTTACACCGCCGAATTTGATAACAGGAATAATTACTGAGAATGGTGTAATAAATCCGCCTTTTGAAAAAAACATTTCTGCGATGTTTGAAGTTAGATAATTATTGGAAGACAAATAAAATAAAATAAAATAAAATAAAATTTAAAAAGCAGTTTAATACAATTTCAATGGTGAATTTGCAGCAAGTTTCAAAAGAACAAGTATTTTCTGAATTGCGCAAGTGTATGGACCCAGAGGTTCCAGTTAATGTCGTTGATTTGGGTCTTATATATGGTGTAAATGTATCTGATAAGAATGATGTGGATGTAAAAATGACTATGACTACTAGAGTATGTCCACTACATGATACACTAGTAGGTGATGTCAAAAGGAATTTAAAAAGAATTAATGGAATAGGTTCAATTAATGTAGAAATTGTATGGGACCCGCCGTGGTCTATTGAAAAAATGAATCCCACGGTCCGAGAAAAACTTGGTTATGGTAAACCTTCACTTAGGTTCCAAATAGATTATGATACTTTTATGCCTTTAAAAAATGGGAAATTAGTTAAACAAGATGATGATGGCTCTATTTCACTAATCAATGAAAAAGAACAAGGATTTATGGTTAATGAAAATATTGTAGATTTTTGGGATAGTTGTGATGGGAAAAAAACTATCAATGATTTGGCTGATAGTTTCTCATCTAAATTGAATTTACCTCGCCAGCAAGTTGAACAAGAAGTAGTCCAATTAATTCAACAATTGTTAGAGGCAGAGTTATTAAAACCTCCAGAACAATAACAATTTTTGATTAATCGTCAATATTCACCGACTTATTTACCCATCTTATGTATTCTTATTTCAATATTCTTACTAGATATCATTCAGTTCGCTAAATTATATTCTGATAAAATTTTAATTAAAAATTAATCAAAATGATTTACTTTTATATTTAAATTGTAAGGTTGAAATATTTTATTACTATTTTGTTATATTTTTTATCTTCATGACTGCATTAATGTTGTCATGATTTATTATATAAATTTGATGATACATGTGTATAATGATCGATATTCAATTATTAAACGTTATAAATTTGTATTAAATTTTATTTTAAAAATGATTGTACAAGATCTAACCAAAATTTGACATTTACTGCATATTTATCTACAAATCAAGATATGAGGTATTGAAAAGCATTATCCTTATGAAAATTGTAATGTTTCATTAAGTATTATTTAATTATAAATTCTTCATTTTTTCTAAATATCCCAAAAATATCTTTTGCAATTATAACTTTATGGACTGTTCATTCTGACTTTAATTCAAAGTGGGTGCCTTTGTAAAACTATTTCGCAGTGAATTTCGACACCAGAGAAAATTTGCATACTATATATCTTAAATTGGTTATTTAGATTTTTATCTTCATTGTTTATTTGTTCTGAAAAAAGGATACATTATAATTTGTATACTTATAATGTTTGCTAAATTTCAAATGCTAAAAATATTTTTTATTTGTTTGGTAAATATGCAGTTTATTTTAATAATGATTTGTTATCAAATATAATATCTTTTATATGAAAGAATTAAAAACAAGAAATGTATTCTGGAAAATAATTATAAAAGATGTTTTTCTCTAATCACATGTGTTATGGTTCTGCATTTGGTTAATATGGACTCTATGTGGTAAAATATCTGATAAAAGTATCATTATATAAAAAGTTTAGATTTGTAAACCATATATAAATATTTTAAAATATTTTATGATGGAAAGTTTGTAATAATAAAATCATTTTCTTTTGTTTTTAACCAAGATATAATAACTAGTGATAAATTAAACATTTTGTGAAGATAATGAAAGATAAAAAAAATAATACCTTATTATCTAATACTTCTTTAGATTTAGAAACACCTGAATCTATTGTAAAAAAACTCAAATCTGGTGAATATTCTGTCTCTGTATATGGGTTAGGTCATGTTGGTGCTCCTATAGCATCTTGTTGGTTAAGATCTGGTGTTACAGTAATAGGTGTTGATAAATCTGTAAATGTTATAGAAAATGCAAAAAATGGGATTACTCATATACCTGAACCTGGTGTAAATGATGCCTTTAGCGATGGTATTAAAAATAATAAACTGTTAATTTATGACGATCCAATTGTAGCATCTAGGGATTCAAAATTAAAAATGATATGTGTTCCAGTTTTACTTAAGAATAAAAAAGCTGAACTTGGCGCCGTAACAGAGGTAGCATTGTCTATTGGTAAAGGGTTAAAGAAAAATGATATTGTATCTTTGCATCCGTCAGTTCCTCCTTTCACTACGGAAAAACATTTGATCCCTATTTTAGAAAAATCAAGTAAATTAAAAATAAACAAAGACTTTTATGTAATCTATAATCCTGAACGGATTTATGAAGGACGTGCTATTAAAGATATAGAGGAAAATTATCCCGGAATAGTTGCTGGATCTGGGAAATATGGAATGGATCTAGCAGAACAAATTTTTTCGCTAATTTATAAAAAGGGGATTATTAAGATGTCAAATATAAGAACTGCTGAATCAGAAAAACTGTTTGAAGGAGTTTATAGAGATGTGAATATAGCACTTGCAAATGAGATGTCTATGGTTTGTGAAAAGTTGGGTATCGATTTCTGGGAAACAAGAGTTGCTGCAAATTCTCAACCTTTTTGTCATATTCATAAATCTGGTATAGGTGTAGGTGGTGCATGTATACCTGTATACCCTTATTTTATATTGGAAGTTGCAGATAAAAATAATATTAATTGTAAAATAACTAAAGCCAGTCGAGTTTTGAATGATAACATGCCTTTATATTCTTTATCTCATGCATTAAAGTTGCTTCGAAAGAAAGATATGAAAAAATCTAAAATAACAATATTAGGTTTATCATTTAGAGGTGGGGTTGCAGATACTCGTCTCTCTCCTACTTATGCTTTAGTGAAAAAATTATTACAATTAAAAATTACAAATATAATAATTCATGATCCGCTATCAAATGATGAAACCTTGGTAGGCAAAAATAAAACCATTCAAATTACAGATGACCTTAAATTTGCTACTACAAATCGTGATTTAATTATTTTAGCTGCTGA
>Ga0134126_10013536_pt1 | contig 10306 bp, 7 predicted proteins | sample KB31752_FD_96881 | JGI IMG/M metagenome (GOLD analysis project Ga0134126, IMG submission 96881) | Terrestrial soil microbial communities with excess Nitrogen fertilizer from Kellogg Biological Station, Michigan, USA - KB3-175-2 | ecosystem: Environmental > Terrestrial > Soil > Unclassified ...
CTCTCATCGACCAACGCCAACCGCGAGCACATCTACGTGCAGCAGCCGCCGATCTCGGCCAGCGGCTTCAGCAGCCAGGCCTTCAACGCCCACTATCCGCACACCGAGCGCAAGGTGGAGACCAAGGACTGCGACGACTGCCATCTCTCGAAGAACAACGACAACAACGCGATCATGGCCCAGCTGCTGCTGCTCGGGACCAACTTTGTCAACTTTGTCGGGTATCACGCCTACGTCGGCGGCGCTGGCGAGATCAACGCGGTCCGCGTGACCGAGTGGGATGAGCCGCAGGCGGTGATCGGCAGCTACCTGCACCGCTACGCTTACCCGGACTGGTACGCAACGCATGTCAAGAACGGCCGCAAGCTCCAGCACGCAGCGACACACGCTGCCGGCGAGGCCCAGTGCCTGCAGTTGCGCGGCGAATTTCTCTATGTCGCGGAAGGCAGCCATGGAATGCGCGTGTATGACGTCGCCAGCGTGGGCAATAAAGGGGTCTCGGAGGGCATGCTCACAGCGCCTTTCAGCCCGCTGGGCGACAACACGCACATCAGCTCCGCCGATGCCACCTGCGTGGCGCTTCCGACCAACCAGCCGATCAATCCTGCGCGCAACCAGGGCGACAAGATGCGGGTCGACAACCAGGAGTCGGCGTTCCATCCGATGTACCACTACGCTTACATCACGGACGCCCGGGAAGGGCTGATCCTGACCGACGTCGACACCCTGGCCGATGGCGAGCCTCGTAACAACTTCCTGAGACGCGCAGTCACCTGGAATCCCGGCGGCATCCTGAACGGGGCCAGGCACCTGACGGTGGCGGGGTACTACATCTACATCACCACGCCGGGCGCATTGGTCATCGTCAGCGTCGATGACCCGCTGCACCCGCAGCTTGTCGCGAAGCTGCCAATGGAGGACCCCCGCGCCAGCGCGCTCCAGTTCAGATATCTGTTCGTGACCGACGCGAAGGGTCTCGAGGTCGTTGACGTCACCCATCCGGAGGCGCCGCGGCTCATTCCGGACAACCTGGTTCGGATTGCCGAGGCGCATCGCGTCTATGTAGCGCGTACCTATGCCTATGTGGCCGCAGGCAAGGAGGGCCTCGTGATAGCGAATGTGGAGCGCCCGGAAGCCATTCGTGAGCAACAGCGCTTCAATGCCGGTGGTCAGCTGCAGGATAGCCGGGACGTCGTGGTCGCCTCGACCAACGCCTCCCTGTTCGCCTACGTGGCGGACGGTAGCGGAGGCCTGAAAGTCCTGCAGCTCATGTCCCCGCAATCGCAGCGCAAGTTCTATGGGTTCAGCCCGGAGCCGCGGCCCGAGCTCATCGCCGCTTATCCGACGCACCGGCCGGCGCTGAGCCTGTCCAAGGGATTGGATCGCGACCGCGCCGTGGACGAGACGGGCAATCAGATCGCGGTATTCGGTCGGCGCGGCACGCGCGCGCTGAGCCCCACCGAAGTGCACGATCTGTATCTGGATGCCTCGGGCAAGCCATGGTTTGTCCACGATGCGCAGACGGGCGCGCGCGGTGCGGGCGGCCGCTGAGCTCGGCGCATGAGAAGCTCCCTGCGAACTGTGCTCCTGATCGCGATGTATGCGGTGGCGTCCGGCGCCGGCGCGCAGCAAGCCGCGCCTGCAGGGTACAAGCATCTGGGCGTCGGCAGCTGCTCCTCGAGCGTCTGCCACGGGAAAACGAAGGCTCAGGAGGGACGCGACGTCGCGCTGAACGAGTACACCATCTGGTCATCCCCCGATGATTTCCACTCGAAGGCCTATCGCACCCTGAGCAGCCCGCGCTCGCAGGCGATCGCCGCCAAGCTCGGGCTGCCGAGCGCCGCCGCCGCGATCTGTCTCGACTGTCACGCCGACAACGTGCCCGCGAGCCAGCGCGGCCCGAAGTTCCAGCTTTCCGACGGTGTGAGCTGCGAGGCCTGTCACGGGGGCGCGGAGAAATGGATCGAGACCCACACCCAGAAATCGGTCGGCCATCGCGCCAACGTCGCCAGGGGAATGTATCCCAGCGAGCAGCCGCTGGCGCGGGCGGAGTTATGTCTGTCGTGTCACATGGGCACGCGCAACAAGTTCGCCACCCACGTGATCATGGGCGCCGGGCACCCGCGCCTGTACTTCGAGCTGGAGGTGTTCACCTACAACCAGCCGCCGCATTTCGTGGTGGATGAGGACTATGTCGCACGCAAGGGCCGGATCGAGCAGATGAACCTGTGGGTGACGGGCCAGATCGAGAACGCGCGCCGCTACCTGGAGCTGCTGCAGACGCGACTCAGCGTGCCCGACACCTACCTCCCGGAGTTTGCGCTGTACGACTGCTTCGGCTGCCACCATCCGACCGACCGTCAGCGCTGGACGCGCGCTCGTGCAGGAGCCGGAATCCAGCCCGGGACCCTGCGTTTGCAGAGGGACTACTTCGTGATGCTCCAGGCCATCACCGAGGTGTTGGCTCCGGGGGAGCTGCCGCAGCTCACGGCGGCGACGGAAGAGCTGGTGCGCGCCGGTCAGAAAGACCCGGGCTCAGTCCGGGAGCAGGCGCAGAAGCTGCACGCCTGGATCGATGCCCATGACGGGTGGACACGGCGGCAGTACACCCCGGCGGAGATCGCAAGGGTGCGCAAGACCGTGCTGCGCTATGCCGCGCAGGACAAGGCTAGCGATTTCAGTACCGCTGAGCAGTCGGTGATGTGCGTCGAGAGCCTCAGTTACGCGCTCGGTGACCACGACCGGCACAAATCCGGCCTCGATTCGCTCTATGGGGCGATCAAGAGCGCCTCGGGATTCGACCCGGGTCAGTTTGCCGCGACGGCGCGCGCAGCGGACGGCCAGTTCTGAAGAGGCCGCGCCGCCAACCCCGCGCCGTGTGCGCTTCCAGCGGGCCGTTAGCTGTGATTATGTAGTTCCGATGAGGTCCCGAGGGCCCTCGCATCACCTCGGGCGCGCACCGGAAATCACCGGTCGCCGGGATCGCTTATACTCCCGGGCCGAGGATGGCCGACAGAAGATTCATACTCCAGAAGCTCCCCGATGGACCCGAGATCCCGATCGCCGGTGAGCTCGCCGTAGGCCGCAGCCCCGACAGCGGCCTCAAGCTGGTGGAGGGACGTCCGTCACGCAACCATGCGCTGCTGAGGGTCGTCGACGGCTCGGTCTTCGTGGAAGACCTGGGATCGACCAACGGCACCTTCGTCAACGACCGACGCATCGACAGCAAGGTGCGGCTCAAATCGAACGACAAGGTACGGTTCGACGTCGAGCAGTACCTCTTCCGCATTGATACGGTGGGGTCGCCAGCGGATCAGACCGTGCGGCGCGAGGGCGAGCCGGACCTGGTGGTCTCGAGCGGAAAGGCGCGAGTGCCGGAAGGGTGGCTGGAAAACCCGCAGGCGGGAAACAAGACTCTTTACATGTCCCCGGAGCAGCTGCGCCAGGAGCGCAAGCGCCTGGCCGCCATGGGGGCCGTGGATGGAGCGCTCGGGAGGGTCGAGGTGCCGCAGCTCGTGGTGCTCGGCGGCGCTGAAGGCCCGCTGCGCATCCAGCTCCAACCGACCGAATCAGGCAAGAAGGAATGGAGCATCGGCAGCGAAGGGGAGCGCGAGATTCTCCTCAAGCGCGTCGGCGTGTCGGCATTGCACGCCAAGATCGTCAATGACGGCCATCGCTGGAAAGTCATTGACGAGCTGTCGGCCAACGGCACGTTGGTCAACGGCCGCCGCTGCACGATGAGCTTCCTCAACTCCACCGACCGCATCACCTTCGGCTCCGTCGAGTGCATCTTCCAGCTGCCGAAGGGTGGGCCGGCCGCGGTATCCGGAGACGAACGGCCTCGCTGGGTGTGGCTCGTGCTCGGCGCGGGGTTACTGATCGCGATCGCGGTCGCAGGCTGGTATTACCTGGCTCACTGACCGGCGCTGCGCGTCTCGGGCGCGCCCGCGGGCAGCCGGCGCTGCAGCCAGTCACGCTTTTCCAGAGCTTCGCTCGCGTGGCGATACCCCACTTCGATCGCCCGCTCGAAGGCCTTCCAGTCCAGCAGATTGATATTGTCCGTCGGGGGCTTGAGCAGCAGGTCCGCAAGCTCGCGCTGACCGATGGTCGTCGCGGCACTGTTCACCATGCCGGCACGCCAGAGTATCTGCATGATGTTGATTCGCGAACGCCGCAGTCGCCGCCAGCCCGGCAAGCCCCACAGGGGGGGTGTCTCCGTCAGCTCCAGGTCCGTGGCGAAGGCACGATCGGCCCCGGCGTCCACGGCAATGACCGGACCGTCGAGCACCTCGCGCATGATATCGACGGGCAGATTGCTGATGGTCGCTCCGTCGACATAGACCTGGCCGTCGGCGATCACGGGCGGCAGAACGCCCGGGATCGCGACGGAGGCCCGCGACCACAGCCACACCGGGCCCCTCCGGTGGACGGCCGCCTGGCCGCTCGTCAGGTTGGTCGAGACACAGTAGTAGGGCAGCGGCAGATCCTCGATGTTCGTCTCGCCGAACTCCCGGCGCAGCAGCCGGCCGACCTTGCGGCCGCTCAGCAGCGAAAGCAGCGGCAGCGTGTAATCGCTCGTTGGGTTGGTATCGACGAACGAGCGGCGGATCCGCTGCAGCATCTCCGGATAGTCCCAGCCTGCCGCCCAGCCGCCGCCGATGATCGCGCCGATGCTGGTCGCCCCGATTCCGTCGATCGGGATATGGGCCTCGCGGATCGCCCGCATGACGCCGATATGGGCGAGTCCCCGGGCGCCTCCTCCCGAGAGCACCAGGCCGACTGCGCGGCCAGTGAGCGTGCGAGCCACTCTGGCGATGTCTGCTGAATTGCTGACGTGGTGGTGCCGACACGGGTACAGGTCGATCCAGGGGCGGGTCGCCGCGCGCCGGTTTCCGGATCGATGCTGCAGCACGAGCTCCAGTCGCTGCGGCTTGTCAGGTTGCTCGTCGCGCGCCAGCAAGGCCGGCCATGCATGCGCGGTGACCTCACCGTGCGCGAGCAGCAGGAGCGAATCCGCCTGCCGCAGGCAGAGCTTGCTCCAGTTCGAGGGCCGGAAGTCGGTCACGTAGATCACGAAATCGTTGGCGCGCTCGAGCCGATGGAACCAGTGGCTGGTCTGCTCGCTGCCGGTGCTGCGGGACACCAGCTCCGCTTTGCCGAGCTCCTTCAGGCATTGCAGCAGTTGTCGCCCGAACCCTTCGGCGTCGACATCCGGCCCGTGAGGCACGACGGTGAAGGTCTTGGAGCGCGCTCTGGGCTGGCGGTCGCCGATCTGCGCGGCTTCGAGGCGTTGCACGAGGATCTTCGCGATCTGACGCAGGGCGCCCGGATTCCTCGCGATCAGCCGCTCGATGAGGGCGGTCGGCAATCGCGCGACCTCGGTATCGCGCAGCGCCACGACCGTCGAGGCGCGCCGGTTTCCCGAAACCGCCTCGGTTTCACCGATGAGCTGGCCGCCTGGAACTTGCGCCGCGAGCCTCGAGCCCCCGCCCGAGCGCGGCACATATACGCCCAAACCTCCATTCACGACCACATACAGCCCGTCGGGCGCTTGTCCTGCCTTGTAGAGCGTCGTGCCGCCCGGGAGGGAGAACCACTCGATCTCCTGTGTGATCTCCGCAAGCAGATCCCCGGCCAGCTCACGCAGGAGAGGCAACGCGGCAAACATCGCCGGAACGTTGCGGCTGTCGATCGCGCCCTGAATGATCGTGTCGGTTCCCGGGCTCATGTGGCACGCGAGAGACTGATGGTGCTCCGCCCGGCGCGCAGCCCGAGCGGGTCACCTTGTTTTGATTGAAGCGCCATCGGACGGTACAGCGCGGCCTACTCAAAGGCAACAAGGCAGCGTTGAGGCAGCGGGGCGGGGGCGCTCGGGGTGGTGTCCGGGGGCGAGGCCGCGTGCATATCCCGAGCGATCGGCCGTCCCCATGCGCTGACTCAGCATGCTAATGTCCCCCCGTGCAATCCGAGCTGGCTCACCTGGGGAGGTACCGGCTGCTGGGCGTGATCGCCCAGGGCTCGATGGGAACCGTGTTCCGATCCGCGGACCCCGCTACCGGTCGTCCCGTGGCCATCAAGGCCGTCCGGCGTGATCCTGCAGGTCACGATGACAATGAGAGTCTTGCTGCACGGTTGCGTGCGGAGGCGGAGCTGGCAAGCCGCCTGGCTCATCCTGGGATCGTCTCGATTCACGAGTACGGCGAAGATGCCGGGTACGCCTTCGCGGTCATGGAGTACGTCGAGGGAAGCAGCCTGCGCGAGCGCTTCGAGCGCGAGACGGATTTCAGCCCTGCGCGCTCGAGCGATATTCTGTCGCAGCTCCTCTCGGCATTGCAGTATGCGCACGATCAGGGTGTGTGGCATCGGGATGTCAAGCCTTCCAACATCCTCCTGGGCAATGATGGCCGGGTCAGACTGACCGACTTCGGCATCGCGCAAAGCGCTGCGCCGCGCCAGACAGATACCATCCTGGGCAGCGCGGGCTACGTTGCGCCCGAGAGCTATCTCGGCGAGGCGTTCGACCATCGGGTCGATATATTTGCCGCTGCCGCCGTCCTGTATCGGCTGCTGGCCGGCGTTCCGGCGTTCACGGGGACGCCCGATCAAATCATGTTCAAGGTGTGTCACGAGAGGCCATTGCCGCCCTCCATGGTGGCCGGCACGCCGGCACTTCAGCCATATGATCCGCTGGTGCTGCAGGGACTGGCGCGGCGGCCGGAAGATCGCTTCGCCAATGCCGCGCAGTTCCGCGCGCAGCTCCTGGCCCTCAGGCGAGGGCGTTAGCCAGCTCGGGAAGTTGGATTCCCGGAGCCAGGCCATGCCGGGCGGCAATTCCCCGTCGCAGCTCCAGCACGGCACGCGCCCCGGGCGCGAAGCGCATGCGTCCGGCCTTGACCGAGGGACAAACCCGCAGCACGCGTGCTTCCCGATCCAGGAACACGACATCGATCGGATAGCGCATGCCGATCGTGTGGATGCTGGAGCACGGCGCGATCAGCAGGCCTTCGCGTGGATCGAGAGGGGCTCCCACGAGCAACCCCAGACCACGCGCGATGAACGTGTCAGCGATCCTGACGCGCAGAACACCCGAGGCCGTCGCGCATTGCATCCAGGTGGACATCACAGCCCCGAGTTCATCAGCTGGGTGACGATCGGAAATGCGATCACCAGGAAGGTGCACGGGAAGATGAAGAAGATCAGCGGAAAGAGCATCTTCACCGGTGCCTCGAGGGCCAGCTTCTCCGCGCGTTGAAACCGCTCGGTGCGGCGCTGCTCGGCCTGCGCCCGCAGGATGGGGCCCAGGCTGCTGCCCATGAGCTCGCCCTGTACCAGCGCGCTGACCAGGCTGTTCATCGCCCCGAAGTCCAGCCGCGCCGCCATGTCGCGCAGCGCATCGGCGCGTGCCTTGCCCGCGCGCACTTCGCGCAACAGCCGGTTGATCTCCACGAGCAGAGGTCCCGGCGGCATCTTCTCCACCGACTTCTGCAGCGCGGAGGACAGGTTCATGCCGGACTCGACCGCCATGGTCACGATGTCCAGAAAGAATGGCAGGCGCTTGAGGAGCTTGAGGTTGCGCACCCGGGTAATGTCAGCGAGCCATTTCTCCGGCAGGTAGAAGCCCACGAAGACGCAGATGGCCGCGCCGATGAAGGTGATACCCCCCTGAAAATTCATGGTCTTCGCCACCCACACGAACGCGCCGGCGAACAGTACCGCGGCAGCCAGCTTGCCGGCAAAGAACTGCACGGGTGTCAGCGTGTAGTCCTGGCCGGCCCGCCGCAAGGCAGCGCGGATGCGGGTCGCCGTCGCCTCGGGAAGCGCCCATTCGCAATAGTGGGCAACGGCCCGCACGAGCGGCCCCGCCAGCCTATAGAAGCGCGGCGGCGGATCCATGTACTGCCGGTCCTCGTTCGGCACCTCGACCGCGATGCGGCGCAGCGAGACCACGCCCAGCACGATCGCCGCCATGACCAGCATAACCACCGTGAATTCGATCATCATTTCAGCTCCTCGTTGCGGTCGCAGCGTGTGCGCCAGCGTCAATTCAAACGTCGATGGTGACGATCTTGCGAATGAACAGGTATCCGAGCGTCTCGAGAATGCCGATGAACAGGAGCACTCCCAGGCCCATCCAGGTATGGAACAGGGGCTGCATGGCATCGTGCTGCATGTAGGACAGCGCCAGCATCAGGAACAGGGGCAGGGCGCCGACGATCCACCCCTGCATCTTTCCCTGCGAGGTCAGTGAGCGGATCTTGCCTTCCATGGTCGCCTTGGCGCGCAGAGTCCGGGCAAGCTGGTCGAGAGTCTCGGCCAGGTTGCCGCCGACATCGCGGGCAATGGTCATGGCCGCCACGACCAGCTCGACTTCCTCCAGGCTCAGCCGGGTGGCCATGGATTCCAAAGCATCTTCCAGGGCAAGACCCAGACGCTGCTCCCGCACCACGACGCCCAGCTCCTGGGACAGTGGGGCGGGGGTTTCCCGGATGGCGATGTCCAGGGCGATCTGCAGGCTCGTGCCGGCGCGCAGGGAGCTGCCCAGCATGAGCAGGACGTCGGGGAGCTGTGCAACGATCTTCAGGCGGCGGCGCTTTTTCTGGAAACCGAAATAGACCTTCGGCGCGAAGAGGGCCGCGGCGGATGCGAGCAACGGCACGACGAAGCCGCCGAACACGTACCAGGCGAGACCTGCCACCGCCACCGTGCCGATGATGGTCAGCAGGAACAGGTACTTCGGATCCCTGAAGTCGAAGGATTCTTCGAGCTGGGTTCGCGCCGTATCCGTGAAGCGCTGTTCGGCGGTGCTGTAGCCGACTTTCGCGACCCTCATCAGCAGCAGGATCGCTCCAACGACCATCATCGCAATGACGATCAGCAGCAGGCTCTCGCTCATGTCTGTGCTCCAGCAGGGTCGCGACGCTCGAAGATTTCCAGATCCAGCGGCACGCCGATCCGGCGCAGCGATTCGTAGTACTCCGGCACGAAACCGCACCCGGTGTAGTAGCCCTGAATCTTGCCGTTCCCATCCACCCCGGTCTGGCGGAATTCGAAGATGTCCTGCAGCTGGATGCGGCCGCTCTCGACGCCAGTCACCTCGCAGATATGCGTGACTTTGCGGGTTCCGCAGGCGAAACGCGTCTGCTGCACGACGATGTCGATGGCGGAGGCGATCTGCTCACGGATGGCGCTCACGGGGAGGTCGAGTCCGGCCATGAGCACCATCGTCTCGAGCCTCGAGAGCATGTCGCGGGGGTTGTTCGCGTGTGCCGTGGTGAGCGAGCCGTCGTGGCCGGTATTCATCGCCTGGAGCATGTCGAGTGCCTCGCCGCCGCGGCACTCGCCGACGACGATCCGGTCGGGTCGCATGCGCAGGGAGTTGCGCACCAGGTCGCGGATTGCGATCTGGCCCTTGCCCTCGATGTTGGCCGGGCGCGATTCGAGCGACACCAGGTTCGGGTGATGCAGTTGCAGCTCGGCGGCGTCCTCGATGGTCACGATGCGCTCGCCGCGTGGAATGAAGTTGGAAAGGATGTTGAGCAGCGTCGTCTTTCCGGAGCCCGTGCCGCCTGAGATCACGACGTTCTTGCGATGCTCCACGGTGACCCTCATGAACTCGATCATTTGCGGGCTGGCCGAGCCGAAGCGCTGCAGGTCATCCGCTCCCAGCTTGCGCTTGGAGAATTTGCGGATCGTGATGCTCGGTCCCTTGAGCGCCAGCGGCGGGATGACGGCATTCACGCGCGAGCCGTCCTTGAGGCGGGCATCCACCATGGGCGAGCTCTCATCGATGCGCCGTCCGATGGGCGCCACGATGCGCTCGATGATACCGGTCACCACACGATCGCTCGTGAAGGCGAGCGGGTAGCGCTCCAGGACGCCGCCGCGCTCGATGAAGACCTCATCGGCCCGGTTGACCATGATCTCGGTGACGGAGGCGTCCGCCAGGAGCGGCTCGAGCAGACCCAACCCGATCGCTTCGTCCCGCACAGCCGCCAGGAGCGCCGTCCGGTCGATTTGCGGCGGAATCTCAGGTGTGCGCTCCATCAGCTCCGCGATCAGCTGCTCGGCACGCGCCCGCAGCTCGCCATCCGCCATGCGATGCACGTCCACGCGGCGCACGTCGAAGGCCTCGAGAAGCCGGTCATGCAGCATCCGGCGCCACTGGAAAGTTTCATCCGCGGGGGGCCGCGCCAGCGCGTCGGTCGATTCGCTCGTCCGGGCCGGCGCGGCGGGAGCAGCCGCGGGCAGCGCTGCAGCGGGTGTCGGTGTTCCCAACATGACCGGCTTTGCGGCTGACTCGGCCGGC